>Ga0209233_1000076_pt1 | contig 350866 bp, 296 predicted proteins | sample AraplaCL_Cvi_mCL_FD_184269 | JGI IMG/M metagenome (GOLD analysis project Ga0209233, IMG submission 184269) | Arabidopsis root microbial communities from the University of North Carolina, USA - plate scrape CL_Cvi_mCL (SPAdes) (version 2) | ecosystem: Host-associated > Plants > Roots >... | reverse complement strand
TCCACCGCAAGACGCCCACACAAGTCACCTGCGCACACTGTCAAAGATCAATCACTTGCAACCTTCTCTTGAAGATCGCCCCGAAGCATTTCGTCCCGGGTGAGCCGCCCATTCTACATCCCTTCGTACTTCCGTCAACACCCAAAATCGAAATCGTTGTCGGAAGTTTTTAGGGGAACCTTCGCGAAGGGCTGTCTCGTCGAAGGGGCTGAAATCATAGCGCCCCTTTACAGTCCTGTGAAGGGGCGAAAACGCAATCCAGGCGAAAATTTCGCGCGGCCGCCGCAAAGGCGGTCCGCGAGCTCAAGCGTTGCTGGAAAAGAGGGTTACTTCAGGGTGTCCGGCCCGCACGCCGTCGGCTTGCCGGGCATGTCCGCCTGCGGGTGACCGGCCTCGTGCATGGGCACGTAGCCGACGCGATAGGGAATCAACGCCTCGGGACGCATCTTTTCCAGCGCGTCCCAATCGTCTTCGAAGGGAATGAATTGCTGCATGACCGTGCCTCGGGGGTGGGGTTCCGCACGGAGACCATTGCAGCAGAGGGAAAAGCCGGCGCGCTGGCGAAATCGGGCGATTTGCAGGCAGCGCGCGGCGGATCAGTCGATTTCGATCATTTCGAAGTCATCCTTGGTCGCGCCGCAATCCGGGCACGTCCAGGTATCGGGCACATCCTCCCAGCGCGTACCGGGCTCGATGCCCTCTTCCGGCAGCCCCGCGGCCTCGTCGTAGATAAAGCCGCAGACCACGCACATCCATTTGCGCAGGGTGGTTTCGGTGGAGGTTTGGTTCATGGAGACTCGCAAGATCAGAGTGAATGGGACATTCTCGCAACTCCTCCGGCGATGCGAAAGCGGTCGCACGGGTCTTTGTGGCGCACGTTTCGGACATGGCGCCACACCCTGTTCGAATGACTGGCAGATCGCGGACGTCGCCCGGAAAATGAAGCACTTCGACCGCGACCCCGGTCTCGCGGACTCCCCCTTATCCGAATCGAATCGTTGCCATGACCAACCACGAATTGTTTCAGCGCGCCCTCCAGCTGCTTCCCGGCGGCGTGAATTCTCCGGTACGCGCCTTCAAGTCCGTCGGCGGCGAGCCGTTTTTCACGGCACGCGCGGACGGCGCCTATCTGTGGGACGTAGAAGGCAGGCGCTACATCGATTACGTCGGCTCCTGGGGCCCGATGATCGCAGGCCACAATCACCCGAAGGTGCGCGAGGCGGTCGAGCGTGCCGTACGGGACGGCCTGTCGTTCGGCACGCCCTGCCCGGCCGAGGTGGTGATGGCGGAAACCATCACGCGCCTGGTGCCATCGATAGAAATGGTGCGCATGGTCAACTCCGGCACGGAAGCCACGATGTCGGCCATTCGCCTGGCGCGCGGCGCCACCGGCCGCAGCAAGATCGTGAAATTCGAGGGTTGCTACCACGGCCATGGGGACAGCTTCCTGGTGAAGGCCGGTTCCGGCGCGCTGACCTTCGGCGTGCCCACCTCCCCGGGCGTTCCTACCGCAAACGCGGATCTCACCCTCACCCTGCCCTACAACGACCTGGCAGCCGCACAGGCGCTATTTGCCGGGCACGGCAGCGAGATCGCCGGCCTGATCATTGAACCCGTGGCCGGCAATATGAATTGCATCCCCCCGCTGGACGGTTATCTGCAAGGGTTGCGCGAACTCTGCACCCGCCACGGCGCCCTGCTGATCTTCGACGAAGTGATGACCGGCTTCCGTGTCGCGCTCGGCGGCGCTCAGGCGCTGTATGGCATCAAGCCCGACCTCACCACCTTCGGCAAGGTCATCGGCGGCGGCATGCCGGTGGGTGCGTATGGCGGGCGTCGCGAACTGATGGAGCAGATTGCGCCGGCCGGCCCGATCTACCAAGCTGGCACCCTGAGCGGGAACCCTGTCGCCATGGCCGCCGGCCTGGCCATGCTGGAGCTGGTACAGGCACCGGGTTTCTACGACACGCTGGCCGCACGCACGCGCCTGCTTACCGATGGCTTGCAAGCGGTCGCCGATGGCGAAGGCGTTCCATTCAGCACCAACCGGGTGGGCGGCATGTTTGGACTGTTCTTTACGCACGAAAACGTGAGCAGCTACGCGCAGGCCACGGCCGCCGACACGGCGATGTTCAATCGCTTCTTCCAGGGCATGCTCGAACACGGGGTGTTTCTTGCGCCCAGCGCCTTCGAAGCCGGTTTCCTTTCTTCCGCACATAGCGATGAAGATATCGCCGCCACCCTGGATGCGGCGCGCGTCGCCATGCGACTGGCACGCGCAGGCTGATCGCCATGCAGGGACGCTCGCCGCCTGCCGATCGATTTGAGGCCGCCGAGCAAGAAGGGTGGCGAGCGCGCTGGTTCCACATCATCTTTGGACACGAAGACACGGCAGGGCGCCGCTTCGACGTGCTGCTGATCATCGCCATCCTGGGCAGCATCGCGGTGGCGATGTTCGATACGGTTGCGCAGGCGCACGCACGGTATGGCGCGATCTTCTATGCGCTGGAATGGGCATTCACCCTGCTGTTCACGCTCGAATACGCGATGCGCATCCTGGTTGTCGACCGGCCATGGCGCTACATGCGCAGCTTCTTCGGCGTGGTCGACTTTCTGGCCGTATTGCCGACCTGGATCAGCCTGATCGCCGCTGGCAGCCAGTATCTTCTGGTGGTGCGCGCGCTGCGTATCCTGCGCATCTTCCGCATCCTCAAGCTCACGCGCTACGTGGGCGAAGCGGATCTGCTGTGGTACACGCTGATTCGTGCGCGCCGGAAAGTGCTGGTGTTCTTCAGCGCCATTCTTACCCTGGTGCTGATCTTCGGCGCGCTGATGTACCTGATCGAAGGACCGGAAGACGGCTTCACCTCGATCCCCACGTCCATGTACTGGGCGATCGTCACCATGACCACGGTGGGCTTTGGCGACATCACGCCGAAAACTGCCTTGGGCAAGCTGCTGACCTCGCTGATCATCCTGATCGGCTACAGCATCATTGCCGTACCGACCGGCATCTTTACCGCCGAACTGGCCGCCGGGATGCGTGCGCGGCGCAAGCGCGTGGCCTGCACCCATTGCGGCCAATTCGATCATGAAAGCGATGCGGCCTTTTGCCGCGTATGCGGTGCAGAGCTGCGAGCACCTGAAAACCAGGAACGGGACAGCGCCCCGTTCCGGTAGCGCTCACCAGCTGCCCACGTTCGGCATCGACGCCCACGGTTCCCGCGGCGGCAGATGACCATCCTGCAGTAGCTCGATCGAAATGAGGTCGGGCGAGCGCACGAACGCCATGTGCCCATCGCGTGGCGGACGGCTGATGGTGTAACCCATCGATTGCAGATGCTCGCAGGTCGCATAGATATCGCGAACCTGGAACGCGAGGTGACCGAAGTTGCGGGCCGAACCGTAATCCTCTTCCGAGCCCCAGTTGTAGGTCAGCTCAACTTCCGCTTCCGGGCTTTCCGCTGCGGCCAGATACACCAGCGTGTACTTGCCCTGCTGCGAATCCATGCGGCGCACTTCTTTCAAGCCGAGCCCTTCGCAATAGAAACGCAGCGAAGCGTCGAGATCGCGCACGCGAACCATGCTGTGCAGATATTTCATCGTGACTTTTCCTAACTTATCCGGACTATTGCGCCACGAAAGCACGCAAGGCCGCGTGCAGGCGTGACAGGCCCTCGGACAGCTCCTCGTCGCTGATGTTCAGCGGCGGGACGAAACGCAGCACATCCGGCCCGGCTTGCAGCACCAGCAAACCGTGCGCAGCGGCCACATCGAGCACGTCGCCCGCTTTGCCGCGATAGGCTTCCGCCAACACGGCGCCCAGCATCAGCCCGCGCCCGCGCACCTCGGAAAACACGCCCAGCTCAGCACCCATCGATCTCAGTGCCTGCTGCAAGGTGTCGGATTGGCGCCGCACGTTCGCCAGCAGCTGTGGCGATGACAGCTTGCGCAACGCCACGCGTGCGACCGCCGCCGCCATGGGATTGCCGCCGAAGGTGGTTCCATGCGCACCGAACTGCATTACTTGCGCCACTTTGGCGCCGGCAAGCATTGCGCCGATCGGGAAGCCGCAGCCCAACGCCTTGGCGAGCGTCACGATATCCGGCGTCACGCCATCCTGCACGTGCGCGAACAGCGTGCCGGTACGCCCCATGCCGCATTGAATTTCGTCCAGCACCAGCAGCGCGCCGTGCGTATCGCACAACTCGCGCACGCGTTTGATGAAACCAGGCGCTGCCGGCAGCACGCCGCCTTCGCCTTGCACCGGCTCCAGCATCACGGCGGCGACGTCGCCCGCAGCGAAAGCTGCCTCAAGCGCGGCGACATCATTGAAATCCAGATAACGAAAACCACCCGGTAGCGGCTCGTAGCCTTCCTGGTATTTCGGCTGCGCAGTGGCCGTGACCGTCGCCAACGTGCGGCCATGAAAAGAGCCGCGGAAAGTGATGATCACCCGTTGCCCCGGCGCCCGGCCTTGCGCGGCCGCCCATTTACGCACCAGCTTGATCGCCGCCTCGTTCGCCTCTGCGCCGGAATTGCACAGGAACACGCGCTCGGCAAAGCCGGAAGCCTCCACCAGTTCCTGCGCCAGGTGCAGCGGCGGCTCGGTGTAGAACACGTTGCTGCTATGCCAAAGCTTGTGCGCCTGCGCGGTCAAGGCCGCCAGCAGGTCAGGATCCTGATGCCCCAGCGCATTCACCGCGATGCCGGCACCGAAGTCGATGTAGTCACGCTGCTCGGTATCCCAAACGCGTGCACCCTGGCCTCGGTCGAGCACCAGCTCGCGTGGCTTGTAGACGGGCAACCAATAGCGTTTGGCAAGATCGACGAGAGACGACACCGAAGACTCCTAGTGCTGAATACATGCATGGCGCTTTGGCTGGCCACAACCAAGCCAAGCGAACGAAGACGTTGAAAACGGGGAACCGGCATCCTAGCAGCAAGCGTTCTTCACCAACATACGCCTGCGTTGTCCACTGCCGCACGATCTGTATCAGAAGCGTTACATCCGCTGAAAATCGCGATGCGGCGCCATTCACCGCCACTCGGCTAACGAAGCGGTTGTAACGGCCCTGTACATGCCGCCAGCTGCTTGATGGGCGAATTTACGCCAAACCCTCATTTTCAAGGCCTTTCCTCAACTGGCACGAGACTTGCCACTACTCCAATGGAACTTGGAGAGGGTTCGCCATGGCTACACGTCGTCCGGGACTCGGACGGCACTCGAGCGTGCAGGCTGGTATCGGGCAGAAAGCCAACCGGACGAAATCGTGGTGATTTGCCATGGAGTGGCACAGCGCGACATAGAGAACACTGGAACACGCCGTCGCGAGACGGCGACGAGGGCGGTAACCCGGCGACATGCCGCCGGGCACCATGTGGAAGCCCCCGGCTCGTCCCCTGCGAGCCGGGGGTCTTCCCTTCAGTCCGGGGAGGCCACGGACATGCGTTCTGAAGGCCGCCTCACTGCAGGTCTTCAAGCACCAGCTGATGCTTCTTGCACAGCCGGTAGACGGTCACCCGCGACACTTTCAAACGCCGCGCGCACTCGCTGATGTTGAAACGCGTCTCGCGCAAACACGCCATCACCGCGTCGCGCTCGGCCGAGGTGCGCATCAGGCCCAGACTGGAATGCCGGGCGCGCGGCGCAACTGCCTCTTCCAGGTCCAGATCGGCCACGCTGATCTGCGCGCCCTCCGCCACCACTGCGGCACGCTGCACGCGGTTGAGCAGTTCGCGCACGTTGCCCGGCCAGGAAAAGTCGCACAACGCCTTGCGCGCAAGCGCACTGAACGTTCGCGCGTGGCAATCATGCTGCTTGCGGAAGCTGTCGAGGAAAATCTGCGCCAGTTGCAGCACGTCATCGGCGCGCTCACGCAACGCCGGCATGTGCAGGCGCAGTACATTGAGGCGGTAGTAAAGGTCTTCGCGGAAACGGCCTTGGGCCACCGCTTTCTCGAGATCCACATGCGTGGCGGCGAGCACGCGCACATCCAGCTTGATGGATTGGGTGGAACCTACGCGCTCCAGCGTACCTTCCTGCAGCAGGCGCAACAGGCTCATCTGCGCATCCGGCGGCAGATCGCCGACCTCATCCAGAAATACCGTGCCGCCTGCCGCCGCCTCGAAGTGGCCGACGCGGCGCGCATTGGCTCCTGTGAACGCGCCGCGCTCATGCCCGAACAGTTCCGACTGCACCAGGTTGGCCGGCAATGCGCCGCAGTTGATGGCTGCAAAAGGATGGTCGCGGCGTGCCGACAATTTATGCAATGCACGCGCGGCCACTTCCTTGCCGGTACCGGTTTCGCCGGTAATCAGCACCGGCAGTTCCACCGGTGCGTATTTGCGCAAGCTCGCCACCACCGCCATCATTGCCGGGCTGGTGCCGGTAATGCCCGGCACGTCCGCATGGGTGATGATCGGTGGCGGCGCGTCGCCGGCCAGCTTGGTCAGCGTTTCAACCAGCCGGTGCATATCTATTGGCGCGGTGAAGAAATCAATGCTGGCGCGGAGCACGCGCTCCACTTCCGGCGCCTGCACCGAGGTGTCGGCAGACAATAACGCCAACCATGGAATGCGCGGATGATCGGCCATCAGTATGGCCATGCTGCGCAAAGCCTCGACGTCGGCCGTGCGCACGTCGGCCATGGCCACGACCGTATCGCCGCGCCGAATACCGATACCGCGCCCCGGCGCATTCGCATCGGCCACTCGCGTATGCCAGCCGGCCTGCGCCAAACGCGCTCTTTCTATGCTCGTCGGCTCCCCGAACCACACTACACAGCGGATCGACGTATCGCTAATCATCGCAACGCCTCCCTCCCAGGATGGCTGGCCCGCGGTCCCTGCCACATCCCATGGCAGGCTTCGCCCCCGCGCCCGTGGCCAGCAAGCGCCACAAATTCGGCGCCGTTCACGGAATATACACCCGAATCTCTCAAGTGATCGTCTTCAAACAGGCAAAGATCCGTGTTGCCATGCCTCACCCGGAATGGCTTGGGGATCCATGCCAGGCGCCAAAGGACGGCGGCCTGACAACACCGGCTTCTTGAACGCGCTAGTTCAAGAACAGGTCGGGCAGCAATGGCGCGCCGGGCTGGTATGCATAACGATCGAAATCGCGAGTGCCCGCTTCGCGCAGCACATCCTCGTCGATCGCGAAGCGCCCGGTGCATTGCCGCGCAGGCTGCGTCAACAGCACGTGCGCAGCATCCGCAACGATCTCGGGGCGGCGGCATTGTTCGGGCCTTACGCCATCGATCATGGCAATGGCTGCCGTGGCGATGACTGTGCGCGGCCACAGCGCGTTTACGGCGATGCCCAACGGTGCAAACTCCGCGCTCATGCCCAGCACGCACAGACTCATGCCGTATTTGGCAATGGTATAGGCGGTATGCGGGGCGAACCATTTCGGATCGAGGTTCGGCGGTGGCGCCAGCATCAGTACGTGTGGATTGCCGGCCTTTTTCAAATGCGGCAAGCACGCCTGCGTCACCAGGAAGGTGCCCCGCGTATTCACTTGATGCATGAGGTCGAAGCGTTTCATCGGCGTGCCTTCGGTGCCGGCGAGCCAGATAGCACTGGCATTGTTGACCACGATATCGATGCCGCCGAAGCGCTCTACGGCCTGTGCGACCGCGGCGCGCACGTCGTCTTCCTCGCGAATGTCCACCTTCAGGGCCAGCGCCTTGCCGCCGGCGGCCTCTACCTCGGCCGCCGCCGTGTGAATGGTGCCCGGCAGCCTGGGATTGGGCACGCCACTCTTGGCGGCGATCACGATATTGGCGCCATCGCGCGCTGCCCTCAACGCTATCGCAAGACCGATGCCGCGCGAGGCGCCGGTTATGAACAGGGTTTTTCCGGCCAGGGTGCTCATAGAAGGCTCAGGCTTTTTGGAAGCGCGGCAGGATATCGCGCAGGGCTGCCAGACGCTGCAACGGATCGATCATTTCCAGCAGCTGTTGTTGTTCTTCGCGCGCCAGCGGCAACAATTCGGCAAGACGGAAACCCAACCAGCCAGCGTCGTCATAAGACGCGCGCGGGGCATGCCGCCACTGCGGCCCGATCGTTTCAACCAGACGTTCAAGAATGGTCTGCAGCAAGGCAAATTCCACCGGCACTTCTTGCGGCAATTCGTCCGGCCACACTTGCACGTTGCCGCGCAGTAGCCCATCGGAGCGTGCGCGGGTGCGCAAGACACGAAAACGGCTGCTGCCTTCGGCGGCGATGCCCAGCAGCCCGTCGTCCCGATGACTGAAATCCACGATGCGCGCCAGCGTGCCGATGGCGGCCGGACGCGCCGGCACGCCCACCTCGGCGCCTTCCAGGATCAGGCAGACGCCGAAGGCGGTACCGCTGCGCGTGCATTCGCGCACCAGGTCCAGGTAACGCGGCTCAAAGATTCTGAGTTGCAGCTGGCCGCCCGGATACAACACGGTACCGAGCGGAAACAAGGGCACTTCCATGAGGGGTGACTGAGCGGCCATGCCTTGAATAGTAGCCACTGGACGCGTCACATCGCACGCGGCAGAGTGCGTCGATGTCCCTGCAGGAAGCCCCACCGGATGTCCGTCACACCACTGGCCACCGCCATGCCACCCGCCTCGACGCTTGCACAGCCGGCACCCGCATCCGCCGTGCTGGAGGTCCGCGGCCTGGACAAGTCCTTCAGGCAACGCCAGGTGCTCAGGTCGCTGGACTGGAGCGTGCCCGGCGGACGTGTGATCGGCCTGCTTGGCCGCAACGGCGCCGGCAAGACGACGCTGCTGCGTTGCCTGCTGGGTCTTTCGCCCATCGACGGCGGCAACATCACGCTGTTCGGCCAGCCGATGCTGGAACCGGGCGGCGAGCGCATGCACCGCATTGGATTCGTGCCGCAGACCTTCGATCTATTCCCCTGGATGAAGGTACGCGCCTATCTCGACTTCACCGCGGCCTTCTACACGCGCTGGAATCATGAGCTGGTGACTCGCCTGCTGGCGAACTGGGAGCTGGACGCCAAGCAAAAGATCGGTGAGCTTTCACAAGGCCAACGGCAGAAGCTGGCGATCGTGCGTGCGATCGCGCCCGATCCGGACCTGCTGGTGCTGGATGAACCGGTAGCCAGCCTCGACCCCCAGGCGCGCCGCGCCTTCATGGGCGAATTGCTGACGCTGATGCGCGCGCCGGGCAAGACGGTCATTTTTTCCACCCACATTACCGCCGACCTCGAACGCGCTGGCGCGGATATCGCCTTGCTGCGCGATGGCCGCATTCAGTTCACCCGGCCGCTGGCGGAATTGCGCGAGCGGCTGAAGCGCGTGGTCTTGACGCGCGCGGAAGGCTGGGCGCAGGCGCCCACGGCGGCAGGCAGCCTCAAGTCAAGCGTGCAGGGCGAACAAGCCGTGCTGCTGGTCGAAGACCCCGTTATCGAGAGCCTGCATGCGCTCGCCGCGCGCGAAAACGCCAGCATGCACATCGAGACACCCACGCTGGAAGACTTGTTCGTGGAGCTGGCATGAGCGTCGCCTGGCAGCTGTGGCTGCAATTGTTCCGGCGCACGCCATTGCTGGTGGTACTGGCGAACCTGCTGCGCCTTGCCGCTGCTTATTTCGCCGTGCAATGGCTGCGTGGCGAGGAAGCGCTCGCCGTCGTCGCCGCGATGCTGTTCGGCGTCGCTACGTGGATGTGGCATACCGGCCAGGGCTACCACCTGCGTGGCCTATGTGTGCCGGAGAGTTTTCTGCTGCCGCATTTCCGCAGGCGCCTGCTGGAATACGGCGCCATTGATGTAGCGATGTGGGTGCTGCTGCCGCTGCTCATCGCCGTCATCGGCGATGCGCCGCACTTGCCGCTGATCGCCTGTGTCCTGCTGATCGTGGCTGGCGTGGGGTTGCTGATGGGCAGCAATCCTCGCACCGGCGCCTACATCTGGCCGTTCCTTATCCTGCTGGGCTGGATGCCATCGTTCCTGAGCGCCTTCCTGAAGGAAGCGCTGCGCTCGCCGCTCACCCCATGGCTGCTGCTGGCACTCGTGGCCTTGCTGCTGCGCTTCAGCATTGCGCCGCTGTTGCGGATCGAGGATCGCGAAACAGCCGCCTCGCCGCTGGAAAGCACCAGCCTGGGCCGCATGCAAACCCGCAGCACACCCGGCGAACCACGGCGCATGGGCCGGTTCGGAAAACGCATCAACGCCTTGTACGAACAACTGGCGGAACGCGGCCTGCAGCGCGCCTTGGCCGCGTACGAGCACAGCCCAAGCTTTCGACGGCGCATGATCCTGGTGCGGCGCCTGCTGCTGCCGAACGACAATCCGGAAGCCATCGTGCTGCGCATCGTGCTGGTGGCGGTGATCGTCTGTTTTTATTTCGTCGCCGTCATGCATCGCCAGCATTTCAACCCGATGGTCGTCGGTGCTTACGCGATCATGCTGAGCGTCTCGCGCTTTCCGCAGTTGAATATCGGCATGCTGCGCATGCGCCCGAACATGGCCGACCTTTATCTGACGCTGGCGCCGGAAACACGCGCCGAATACCAGCAAACCATCTCGGATGCCCTGCTGATCCTGGTGCCGATCAGCCTGCTTACCGCATTGGTCTACACCGTGCTGGGCGCCGTGCTGATGCATGCGCCGGACCCGTGGCACATGCTGTTCGTGGCGGCGATCGTTTCGCTGGCCGCCAGCCTGGCGGCGCTCGCCTTGCATCTGATTGGCCCGGAAGGCGGCACCGGCCGCTCGATCGTCAACTTCGTGGTGATGCTGGGTACGGCGGCCGTGTATTGGGGCGGCTATTGGCTGGTGGATACCGCCGGCTACCTGCTCGGCGGCGGCCTGCTTGCGCTGGTGTCGTTGGGATTTGGCGGCGGCGTGTGGCTGGCGGCACAGCGTGAGTATGTGTCGCGCGCGCCACGCTTCGATGCGCCGATTAGTTGATGCGTAGCTAGGGCATGCATGTTGATGCTGGGATTGTCATCCCTGCCTACGCGCGCAGCGCTTCGACGAAACGGCGCGGCGCGTTCTCAAAGCCGCCGTTGGACATGAACACGACGTGGTCACCAGCGCGCGTTTGCGCTTTCAGCGCAGCAAGCAAATCGTCGACGGCAGGCGCGGTGCTGGCGCGGCCATGCAAGGCATCGGTCACGCGCCGGGCGTCCCACGGTAATTCGGGGCGATGCAGAAATACCACGGCGTCTGCATCGGCCAGTGAAGGCGCCAAGGCTTCGGCGTGCGCACCCAGCCGCATGGAGTTGGAACGCGGTTCCAGCGCCACCAGGATGCGCGCCTTGCCCACTTTCGCGCGCAAACCGGCCAGCGTGGTGGCGATGGCGGTAGGATGATGGGCGAAGTCGTCGTAGACGCGCACGCCATCGACTTCGCCGACCAGCTCCATGCGGCGCTTTACGCTCTGGAACGTGCCGAAGGCCGGCAGCAGCGCGCGCGGATCGGCCCCTGCTGCAGTAGCCGCGGCCAACGCAGCCAGCGCATTCATCACGCTGTGATCGCCCAGCAGCGGCCAGTTCACCTCGCCGATCGCTTCACCTTGGTATTGCACGGCGAAGTGCGAACCATCCGCTTCGATCAAGCGTGCCTGCCAGTCGCCCTTGCCGATGCCGAAGGTTTCCACCGGCGTCCAGCAACCCATCGCCAGCACTTCGGCAAGGTAGGCATCGTGTGCATTGACGATCAGCTTGCCGTTGCCCGGCACCGTGCGCACGAGGTGATGGAACTGGCGCTGGATCGCGGCGACGTCGGGGAAGATGTCCGCGTGGTCGTATTCGAGATTGTTGAGGATGGCGATGCGCGGCCGGTAGTGCACGAATTTGGAGCGCTTGTCGAAAAACGCGCTGTCGTATTCATCCGCCTCGATCACGAAATGCTTGCCCTGCCCCAGTCGTGCCGAGATGCCGAAGTTGCCCGGCACGCCGCCGATCAGGAAGCCCGGAGCCAATCCCGCGCTATCGAGCAGATGCGCCAGCAGACTGGTGGTAGTGGTCTTGCCGTGGGTACCGGCGACCGCCAGCACCTCGCGCTCGACCAGCAGGCGCTCGCCCAGCCATTGCGGGCCGGACACGTAGCGCAGGCGCTCATCGAGCATGTATTCCACCGCCGGATTGCCGCGCGTCATCGCGTTGCCGACGATGACCAGGTCGGGCGCGCGCTGCAGGTGTTCGGCCCGGTAGCCCTGCATCAAGGCGATGCCCAGCGCTTCGAGCTGGGTGCTCATCGGCGGATAGACGTTGGCGTCGGAACCTTCCACCGTTTCGCCGAGCTCGCGCGCCAACGCGGCGACGCCGCCCATGAAGGTGCCGCAGATACCGAGAATGTGCAGACGCATGCGATGTGTGTGTCTAGGCCGGCTCGCTTCCCGTCGTTGATCGCCAGCGCTGTGATCAAGGACAGGGAAGAGGAAGCCAAAAGCGTCAGCTATGGGCCGCCGCCGTCTCGTTCGCCAGCGCACGCTTCACGCGCGCGGTGACCTCATCCAGTTCGCCCACGCCGTCGACCACCTGCAGCTTGCCGCGGCGTGCGTAGAACTCGGACACCGGCGCCGTCTGTTCGGCGTAGACCTTCAGGCGATCGCGCACCACCACCGGGTCGTCGTCCTTGCGGTGCTCCGCGGCGAAGCGGATTTCGCAGCGCTTGATGATTATCTCGCTCGGCACTTCCAGCTTCACCACCGCGTCCAGCGGCTGGCCGATCTTGGTCAGCAGATGGTCGAGCGCATCGGCTTGCGCAAGGTTGCGCGGATAGCCGTCGAGGATGAAACCGGGCCGCGTGTCCGCTTCGGCCAGGCGCTCCTCCAGCATGCCGAGCAGGATGTCATCGGACACCAGTTGGCCGGCATCCATCACCGCCTTGGCTTTCATGCCCAGGGGGGTACCCGCTTTCACCGCCGCGCGCAGCATGTCGCCGGTCGAGATGTGCGGCACGCCGAGATCGGCCTTCAGCCGAGCCGCCTGGGTACCCTTGCCCGAGCCGGGCGCGCCAAGAAGGACAAGTCGCATATATCTCCACAAGATCCCGCGTTCTGTCGCACACTGCGGCAGTTACCAGGATTCCTTAGATGAACGGCGGTCAAGGTAGCGTCTGCGGGGGGTGGCGTCAAACGACAAACGCTCCGAATTCACGCCAAGTCGCTGATATATATGTGATCCGCAATTAACGTCGAATTGTCACATAGGCCATTGGAGAGCGCCCATGAAGTCGAAAGCACGTTCCGCTACCGGTCGCCTGCTGTACGCCCAGTCCGGCGGCGTCACTGCCGTGATCAACGCCACCGCCACGGGCGTCATCCAGGCAGCGCGCGCCCACCGCATTCCGGTGTACGCCGCACGCAACGGCATCCTCGGCGCATTGCGCGAAGAACTGATCGACACCACCCGCGAAACCGCCGCCGCCATCGCCGCGCTCAGGCACACGCCGGGCGGCGCCTTCGGCTCCTGCCGCTACAAGTTGAAATCGCTGGACGACAACCGCCGCGAGTATGAGCGGCTGATCGAGGTGTTCCGTGCCCACGACATCCGCTGGTTCCTCTACAACGGCGGCAATGACTCGGCCGATACGGCGCTGAAGATTTCCCGGCTCGGTAAAGCGATGGATTACGACATCCGCTGCATCGGCGTGCCCAAGACGGTGGACAACGACCTGATGGTCACGGACTGCTGTCCTGGCTTTGGTTCGGTGGCGAAATACACGGCGGTTTCCACCCTGGAGGCGAGCCTGGACGTCGCCTCCATGGCGGACACCTCCACCAAGGTGTTCATCCTGGAGGTGATGGGGCGTCACGCAGGCTGGATCGCCGCCGCGTCGGGCCTGGCCGGCGAAGGCCCGGATGCGCCGCCGCACATCATCCTGTTCCCCGAGCGGGTGTTCGACGAAGCCGCCTTCCTCGACAAGGTGAAGGCCACGGTCGAACGCGTGGGCTGGTGCACGGTGGTCGCCTCCGAGGGCATTCGCAACGCAGAGGGACAATTCCTCGCGGAGGCGGGCACGCGCGACGCATATGGCCATGCGCAGCTCGGCGGCGTGGCGCCGGTACTGGCCGCGCTGGTGAAGGAAAAACTCGGCTACAAGTATCACTGGGCCTTGCCCGATTACCTGCAGCGTTCCGCACGCCACATGGCGTCGAAGACCGACGCCGAGCAGGCCTATGCGGTGGGCAAGGCCGCGGTGGATTACGCACTGGCCGGCATGAACGCCGTGATGCCGGTGATCGTGCGCACCTCCGACACGCCGTACCGCTGGAAGCTGGAGCCGGCACCGCTGGACAAGATCGCCAACCACGAGAAAAAAATGCCGGCCAATTTCCTCACGCGCGATGGCTTCGGCATTACGCCCGCCGCGCGTCGCTATCTCTCGCCGCTGATCCGCGGCGAAGTACCGCCGCCGTATGGGCGCGAGGGTCTGCCGAAGTATGTGCAATTGAAGAACGTGGCGGTGGCGAAGGTGTTGCCGGATTTCAGTCGCTAGCTCTCTGCAGGGAGCGAAGTTGCCGGCTGCTGCGGCAACGCACAACGTTTCATCACACAAGCTCTGCCTATACTCGGCCCGAACCGCTCCATCCTGGGACGGTCGGCACAACTTGAGGGGAGGCACCGATGCTGCAGCAGTATGGCTTGTGGATCGCGTTAGCTTGCGCGGTCGTGGCGATTTTGTACGGGGCGTTTTCGGTACGCTGGATCCTGGCCAAATCGCCAGGCAATCCGCGCATGCAAGAGATCGCCTCGGCTATCCAGGAAGGCGCACGCGCCTACCTCAACCGCCAGTACCGCACGATCGCGCTCGTGGGCGTGGTGCTGCTGGTGATCATCGGCTTTGCCCTGGACTGGGGCACGGCCATCGGTTTCCTGATCGGTGCAGTACTGTCCGGCGCCACCGGCTATATCGGCATGAACGTCTCGGTGCGCGCCAACGTGCGCACCGCGGAAGCGGCACGCAGCGGACTGGCTGCCGCCTTGAACGTGGCGTTCCGTGGCGGCGCGATTACCGGCATGCTGGTGGTCGGCCTGGCCTTGCTCGGCGTGGCGGGCTATTTCGCGGTGCTCACGCACATCGGCTATGACAACGACCGCGCCTTGCACGCCATGGTGGGACTGGCCTTCGGCTCCTCGCTGATCTCGATCTTTGCGCGCCTGGGCGGCGGCATCTTCACCAAGGGTGCGGATGTGGGCGCCGATCTGGTCGGCAAGGTGGAGGCCGGCATCCCGGAAGACGACCCGCGCAACCCCGCGGTAATCGCCGACAACGTGGGCGACAACGTCGGCGATTGCGCCGGCATGGCCGCCGACCTGTTCGAAACCTACGCCGTCACGCTGATCGCCAGCATGCTGCTCGGCGGCGTGGTCGGCGAGCAGGCCGGTGCGAATGCGGTGCTGTATCCGCTGCTGCTGGGTGGCGCATCGATCATCGCCTCGGTGATCGGCACCTTCTTCGTGCGTGCGCGCGGCGCGAAGATCATGAATGCGCTGTACATGGGCGTGGTGATTTCCGCCGTGCTGGCGGCCATCGCGTTCTGGCCGATTACCCGGAGCCTGATGGCCGATGCCACGCTGGGCGTCACGCGCCTGTACGGCAGCGCGCTGATCGGGCTGGTGCTGACGGGCGTGATCGTGGTGATCACCGAGTACTACACCGCCACCGAATACGCGCCGGTGCGGCATGTGGCGAAGTCATCGACCACGGGACACGCAACCAACATCATCGCGGGCCTGGGCGTGTCGATGAAATCGACCACGCTGCCGGTACTGGCGGTATGCGCGGCAATCTGGGGTGCCTACGCACTGGCCGGCCTGTACGGCATTGCGGTGGCGGCCACGGCGATGCTGTCGATGACCGGCATGGTGGTCGCGCTGGATGCGTACGGCCCGATCACCGACAACGCCGGCGGCATCGCCGAAATGGCCGATCTTCCGCCGGAAGTGCGCGGTGTCACCGATCCGCTCGATGCGGTGGGCAACACCACCAAGGCGGTCACCAAGGGCTACGCGATCGGTTCGGCGGGACTCGCCGCGCTGGTGCTGTTCGCCGACTACACGCATCGCTTGTCGCTGGAGCACGCGGGCACGATCTTCGCCTTCGACCTGTCCGATCATCGCGTGATCGTCGGCCTGCTGATCGGCGGCCTGATCCCGTACTTGTTCGGCGCGATGGCGATGGAAGCAGTGGGCCGTGCCGCCGGCGCCGTGGTGGAGGAAGTGCGCCGCCAGTTCCGCGAGATCGCCGGCATCATGGAAGGCACCACCAAGCCCGATTACTCGCGCGCGGTGGACATGCTGACCAAGTCGGCAATCAACGAGATGCTGATCCCCTCGCTGCTGCCGGTGCTGGTGCCGATCATCGTCGGCTTCGTGCTGGGCCCGGTAGCCTTGGGCGGCTTGCTGATCGGCACCATCGTCACCGGCCTGTTCGTGGCCATCTCCATGACCACCGGCGGCGGCGCGTGGGACAACGCGAAGAAGTACATCGAGGATGGCAACTTCGGCGGCAAAGGTTCCGATGCGCACAAGGCTGCGGTCACCGGCGATACGGTCGGCGATCCGTACAAGGATACGGCCGGTCCCGCGGTGAATCCGCTGATCAAGATCATCAACATCGTGGCGCTGCTGCTCATCCCCTTGCTTTGAGCATTCGCGCAGGATCAGGGCTGCGGCGTCAGCCCTGATCCATCTACTGACTTCCCTCACTGGCGTTTTTCCGCCGAGTTGGCATGCTGGCGGTTCTGCGTGCGCTCGGCGCGCATCCATCATGGGGAGGGAAGCATGAATCTGAAAGCATCGATGCGCCTGGCGCTGGCACTGGTCGTCATAATGGGCGGCATGACCCACGCCCAAGACACTCCGGCACCCGGCGCCGCCGCTGGCACCGATGATCCCTATCTATGGCTGGAAGACATCCGCGGCACGCGCGCGATGGATTGGGTGAAGGCCCAGAATGCCATCACGCAAAGGCAGTTCGCCGCCAGCCCCGCATTTACGCACACGCGCGACCGCATCCTGGAAGTGCTCGATTCCGATGCGCGCATTCCATACGTGGAGCGCCGCGGCGATTACCTCTACAACTTCTGGCAGGACAAGGCGCATCCGCGCGGACTGTGGCGTCGCACGACGCTGGAGGAATACCGCAAGCCCGAACCCAAGTGGGAGGTGCTGCTGGATATCGATGCACTCAACCAGGCCGAAGGCAAGCGCTGGGTGTTCAAGGGCAACGATTGCCTGAAGCCGGATTACCAGCGCTGCCTGCTCAGCCTGTCGCCAGATGGCGGCGACGCGGTGGAAGTGCGCGAGTTCGACATTCCCAGCAAGTCGTTCGTGAAAGACGGCTTCCTGCTGCCGGTCGCGAAAACCCAGGTGAGCTGGATCGACCTGGATCACGTGTACGTAGGCACCGATTTCGGTCCGGGTTCGATGACCACCTCGAGCTACCCGCGCATCGCAAAAGTATGGAAGCGCGGCTCGCCGCTCAGCGCCGCCAGCACGGTCTACGAAGGCAAGCCGGACGATCTTGCCGTCAGCGCCTATCACGATCGCACGCCCGGCTTCCAGCGCGACTTCATCAGCGTGGCGCGCGACTTCTTCCACAGCGACATGTACCAGCTCAAGGACGGCAAGCTGATCCATCTGGACGTGCCGGCCGATGCAGCAATGGTGGATCCGCATCGCGAATGGTTGCTGGTGCAGTTGCGCGGCGCATGGACGGTGGCTGGGACCACCTATCCCTCCGGCGCACTCCTCGCGACCAAGTTCGACGACTTCATGGCCGGCAAGCGCCAATTCACCACGCTGTTCACGCCGGACCCGCACACGGCCTTGTCGAACTATGTCTGGACGCGGCATCACCTGATTCTCGACATCATGGACGACGTGAAGAGCCGTCTCGACGTGCTCACGCCGGAGGCCGACGGCAGCTGGGCGCGCGAAGATATGCCTGGCGCCCCTCGATTCAGCACGGTGTCGGTAGTGGATACCGATCCGGACAACAGCGACGAGTACTGGCTCAGCGTGACCGGTTTCCTCACGCCGTCATCGCTGGAGCGTGGTGTGCTGGGCGCGGGCCAGGCGCAGGCGATCAAGCAGAGCCCGGCTTTCTTCGACGCGTCGAAATACGAGGTGAGCCAGCACTTCGCGACCTCCAAGGACGGCACGCAAGTGCCCTACTTCGAGATCGCACCGAAGTATATGAAGCTCGACGGCAGCAACCGTACCCTGCTCTATGGCTATGGCGGTTTCGAGGTATCGCTGCAGCCGTTCTACAGCGGCAGCATCGGCCGCGCGTGGCTGGACCGCGGCGGCGTGTACGTGATCGCCAATATCCGCGGCGGCGGCGAATACGGCCCACGCTGGCATCAGGCAGCGCTGCAGGAAAACCGTCCGCGTGCCTATGAGGATTTCTCGGCGGTAGCCGGCGACCTGATCAAGCGCGGCGTGACCTCGCCCAAGCACCTGGGCGCCGAAGGCGGCAGCAACGGCGGATTGCTGATGGGCAACATGCTCACGCTGTATCCGCAATTCTTCGGCGCGATCGCCTGCGAGGTGCCGCTGCTGGACATGAAGCGCTACGTGCATCTCTCTGCCGGCGCATCGTGGATCGCCGAATACGGCAATCCGGATGATCCCAAGCAGTGGGCCTTCATCAAGACGTTCTCGCCGTACCAGAACGTCAAGGCCGGCGTGGCTTATCCCTCGGTGTTGTTCTACACCACTACCAGCGACGACCGCGTCGGGCCGGTGCAGGCGCGCAAGATGGCCGCGAAGATGGAAGGCATGGGCTACAAGAACGTGTGGTTCTACGAGAACACCGAAGGCGGCCACGGCGCCGGCGCGGACAACAAGCAGGCGGCCTACATGCATGCGCTGGCTTATGAGTTCTTGTGGGACCGGTTGAAGTAAGGCATTACCCGGGTGTGCCCCCCTCTCCCGCTGGGAGAGGGGATAAAATCGCCCCATGAAATCGCACCTCCCGATACGCCCTGAACTGCGCGAATGGATCCTCGGCACCACCCGTGCCGGCCACAGTGTCGACACTGTGTTGAAAATGATGCAGGAAACCGGCTACGACCCGCGCCAAAGCCGCAGCATCGTAGCCTCCGTGCTGAACATGCCGATTTCGGCGCTGGACGCGCATGCGCAAGCACCCGCAGCGAAAAACCAGGGCCGCCGCACACGGCATCCCGAGGCGCCGCAGATGGTGGTCAATGGCCACACCGTCCATGTGGGGCTGAGCATGGAGTCGCCCGCGCTACGGGTGCTCAATGATTTTCTTTCCGCCGAAGAATGCACGGCATTGATCGAACAGGCCACGCCGCGCTTGCAGCGCGCCAAGACGGTCGACCAGGCCGGCAAGCAACAGATCGACGCACGCCGTACCAGCGAAGGCATGTTTTTTACCGTCGGCGAAACGCCGTTGGTCCAGCGCATCGAGCAGCGCATCGCCAGCATGCTGAGCATGCCGGTGGAACATGGCGAAGGCCTGCAGATCCTGCATTACCGGCCGGGGCAGCAATACGAAGCGCACTACGACTGGTTCAGTCCTGAACAACCGGGGTTTGCCGCCATCACCGCCAAAGGCGGCCAGCGCATCGCCAGCCTGGTGATGTACTTGAACACGCCGGAAGCCGGCGGCGGCACCGCGTTTCCGCAGGTGGGGCTTACGGTGACGGCGCTGCGCGGTTCGGCCGTCTATTTCGCTTATGACACCGGCGACGAGGCATCGCTGCACGCAGGCCTGCCAGTGGAGAAAGGGGAGAAATGGATCGCCACCAAGTGGCTGCGCGAGCGGCCGTTCCAGAAAACTTCGCGCTGACCGTGGCTACGCTTGAGGCACGGGCCGCATGGCCCAGCATGTGCTCAAGGCGATCACCAGGCCGATAACCACGTGCACGACTACGCTGCTGACGACCCAGCTCGGCACCACCGGCGCTTTCGGCGCGGCCGATAACGGCACCACGATCAGGTTCATCACCACGAACAGCACCAGGCCATACAGGCTGCCGTATCGCCAGGGCCGCGCGACCAGCGCGCGGCTGCGCCGGCTCGCGAGGACGTACACGCTCACCATCGCACCCATGATGGCGTAGTGCAGCAGCGCACCCAAGGCCGCCGTGCCGCCACCCCCGAGAAACGCTCGCCTGCCCAGCAAGCCGGCGGCGATGTTTTGCAGGATGCGCAGGGGCGGCACGTGATACCGCGAGAACCAGAACGTACAGGCAAACAGCAAGTCTGCGCTGGCAAGCGCCAGGGTGACGAGTACCGCAAACAGCACGATGCGTTGCGCGCGCCGAGGTTCCGGCGCAGCGGAATCAAACGTTGTCGACATGATCATCACTCGATGAGAACAAAGGCACCTGCGCCCAAAAAATGTCGCGGAGCAGTTGTTGGGGAACAACCGCTCCGCGGTACCGAAGCGAGGAGACGTCGCCGCCGGGTTCGTCTGCCTGGGGAGAGTGCCGACGATAGGATGTTGTTAGCGAGCCCTGCGACACACGCAGACTAGGCAGCTTGGCACATTCCCTCCATAGCCAATTGCCCGTATTTTCTTGGGGCCATTGGGAGGGCGTTGCGTGTTTCTAGAACTCGACGGGCGGGGGCCGCTCTACGATCAGCTGACGCGTGCATTGAAAGCCTCCATCCTTGACGGCCGCATCGGGGCGGGCACGCAGCTGCCGCCCACACGCGAGCTGGCGCAGGAACTGGAGATTTCCCGCACCACCGTGCTGGCCGCTTACGAGCAGTTGCGTGCGGAAGGCTTTATCGATGGGCGGGTCGGCTCAGGCAGTTTCGTCAGCCACCTGCAAGCCAGGCCGCCGCAGCATCCGGTCCGCACCAAGATTGCTGCGCCTTCCCGTTATGCGCAGCGTGCGCGCGCGGTGCGCAATTGGGATATTCCGCGCATGCATCGCGGGCTGCGCTACAACCTGCAATATGGCTACCCGCTGGTCAATCCTGCGCTCAACAATGCCTGGGGACGCGAACTGGCGCGCGCGGCCGCGTACACGCGGCTCAACGTCAACGACGTGGCCGGGTTCGGCGCCTTGCGCCAACAGACCTGCGATTACCTGGCGCGCCGCCGTGGCGTACAGGCGCAGCCCGAGGATGTGCTGATCGTCAGCGGCACCCAGCAAGCCATCGATCTTGCGGCGCGCGTGCTGCTCGACGAAGGCGATCGCGTGGTGCTGGAGGAGCCGCATTATTTCCTTGCCCACCAGGCACTGGTCGCGCATGGCGCCGACATCGTCGCCGTGCGCACCGACCAGCACGGGCTGGTGTGCGACGAACTGCCGGCGCAAGCGCCGCGCCTGCTCTACGTCACGCCGTCGCATCACTTTCCCTCCGGCGCGGTGTTGTCCATGCAGCGCCGGCTCGATCTGCTGCATTACGCCGAACGGCACCAGTGCTGGATCCTGGAAGACGACTACGACGGTGAATTCCGCTACGACGCGCATCCGCTGGCCGCGCTGCGCTCGCTGGATCGACAGGATCGCGTGATCTATGTCGGCACCTTCTCCAAGGTGATGTTCGGCGGCCTGCGCCTCGCTTACATGGTGATACCCGCCGCCCTGCGCAACGATTTCATCAGCGCGAAATACTTCAGCGACATGGCCTGCCCGGTGATCGACCAGGCCGCGCTGGCGCATTTCATGGAAAACGGCGGTTTCGAGCGGCACCTGCGCCTGGCGCGCAAGGAATTGAAGGCACGCCGCGACGCGCTGGTCGCCGGATTGAAAGAGCATGCGCGCGACCGGGTGGAGATCACCGATACGCCAGCCGGCATGCATCTGGTGGTGTGGCTGCGCGGTTACGATGCGCCGCGCCGCGAGGCGCTGGTGGCCCATGCGCACCAGCTTGGGCTTGGCCTGCATCCAATGAGCCCGCTGTATCTCAAGGCGCCGGAACGCCAGGGCCTGCTGCTGGGCTACTGCGGCCTGTCGGTGAACGAATTGCGCGAGGCGATGCAGCTGTTTGGCCGTTGCCTGGATGACCTGGAGCGCGCCTGAAGCGAGCCCTCGCCGGTTGGTGCGCCGCGGCAAGCTTTGCCTTATCCTGAGCGGCTTTCCCCCGCTTTGATTAACGTAAGGAGTGCCCGATGGGCCTGGATAGGGTTAACGCTGGCCGCGATGTGCCGAACGAAATCAACGTCGTCATCGAGATTCCGAAGGACGCCGAACCGGTCAAATACGAGGTGGACAAGGACAGCGGCGCGATTTTCGTGGATCGCATCCTCTCCACCCCCATGCGCTATCCCTGCAACTACGGCTACGTGCCGGGCACCCTGGGCGGCGATGGCGATCCGCTCGATGCGCTGGTGATCCTGCCGCTGCCGCTGGTGCCGGGCTCGGTGATCCGCTGCCATCCGGTCGGCATGCTGAAGATGACCGACGAAGCCGGCTCCGACGAGAAGCTGGTGGTGATCCCGTCGAAGAAGATCTTCCCGGGCTATGCGCACATCGAGGACATCGAGGGCGTGTCGGGCCACTGGCTGGAGCGCATCGGCCACTTCTTCGAGCACTACAAGGACCTGGAGAAGGGCAAGTGGGTGAAGGTGGAAGGCTGGGTGGGCGCTGAAGAAGCCAAGGCCGAAATCCTCGCCGGCGTGGAACGCTGCAAGCAAAAGGCGTAATCAACCCGGATCGAAGAGCGCGTCGCCAGACAGCGACGCGCTCCCCATCGAGGCTTTCTGCTAGTCCCCAAACACAATGCGTACGCAAACGCGGATGATCGCTGAATGACCCCGAGCCGCCGAGATGCCAGCTTTGACTTTCACACGGCCGCGCTTGCTCCAACGCAATACGGCTACGCCCAACGCACTTTCACCGCGGTAGGATGCGATTCCTGCGCTGAGTGCCACCTTGCCCGGCACATAAGGCATATTGTTGACCAGCGCCGCTGATGAAGCGATACCACGATTGGCCTGCCGCTGATTGCGATTGATCAGCTGGTGCAGGTCATCGACTTTCTGACTAGTCAATCCTGCAGGTTTGCAGCTGCCCGACGTTGACAGCATCAGTGGCTTTCGTGCCGGCTACCACGTCGGTGATCTGCCGCTCGGCACCTTCCGCACCTACCGAAACGGCTTTGGCGGGATCGGTAACCGAACCCGCGCCCTAGGCCACCGCGTTGACAGCTGGCGATGTCACGGCGGCTCCTTGCCCCATCGCCGTACCCGAAGCCGCATTCACGCGTAGTCAATCGGCATTTCGAAGCGCTTGTGATCAGACAGTCGATGATCTTGGTGATGCTGTAATACTGAGTCTCGCCGGCCACCAGAGCAATTTACACCTTTCATCCATGGAAGACCCAATCGCCCGGGATAAAGCGCCATACATATGGCATCTCCTTCCTGAGCGTCAACGTATTGATCGCTTCTCAGAAGCTCGCATCGTCTGGCATGCCTTCCTATCCCGCGACCTTCAGGGAATAGCTTCTGCCGCTCTTGCTTTGTCGGAAAAGCCGCCGGGCAACGATCGCTGCCCGGCGGTAAGCCTTGCATCGGTCGTTTAAATGTGACCGGGGCCGGCTTGAGCTTTGACTGTCGCCGGAACACTGGCAGCCGAATACGGTTTCGCGATCAATGCCCCGGTAAAGGCCTGCAGCACCGTTCCTATCTTGGGAAACCCGTTGAAACTGTTCGCCCCGATAACGAAATTATCGCTGCAAGGACGCAGAAGGTAGGTGTTGCATGTCTGCTGCTGAGCGCTGTCGTCGCTAGCGATCAAGCCGAACACGTTTCCAGCATCAGAACGTTGAGCCACTGGAATTGCCACTTGATCCATGTAATTGCCTTCCAATAGAACATTGACGTCGTTTCCGGCATTCAGGGCAAAGTTGCTGCCATGCTCGAAATAATTATTCACAAGGTGAAAAGTGCCTTTTTCATTAATCTCTGGGGCGCGACCGGAGAACTCATGAATCCAATTGTTGGCAATGGTGACACTGGCGTGGTCACTGCTTCCGAACAGCATGATCCAGTAGCTATAGCCGTCATTATTCGGTGCGTAATCCGTGTTGCCGTCAAAGTCGTTCCATGAAATCGTTATGTTATCCACAGAATCGCTGGCGGCGATCATCTGACGGCCTATCAAGGAAATTCGATTATGATCGATCCATACGTTATTGACGTTATTCATCCATATGGCATCGCCAGCGAATACTACGCTCGGATTGATGTCCGTGATTGTCAGGTTACGAACAATGACGTTGTTGACATGCGACAATATCAAGCCACGCCCGATAATGCCGCTTTTTCCGTCAGCACCGATCACCGTTTTATTCGAACCGACCCACATCGACTCCCTTCCGATCTTGTCATAGGTTATGTCTACCATAGGGAGATTATTGCATTGCGGAAATTGAGGATTTATTAGCAGCAACGATTCTTTTGGATTGCGAAATGGATAACAGCCAGGCCCGCTGGCATTGCCTTCGACGCCCCTGAAGTCAATCATGCCTTTGACCACGATGGTGCGAGGGTGAGCGTCACAGGAGCCACCCGTTTCCGAACACAGCTCTCTCACCAAGTCGTCTCTTGTAGAAACGTAAACCACCTTCCCGCCAGCACCACCTGTGGTGGCTTGACCAAAACCTACCGGAACATTGGCCGCGGCGGTGTGATTTGCAGGAGCCCCCACAATCCACCAGCCCGCTGGGTACGTCCATTTTGTATCTTGCGGATGATTCGGCGCATTCCCTCTGGTCGCCAAATTGGAGCCTGGCAACGCAAGGCCGGCCGCGTATAGGGTGGGGCTACTTTGATCAACACCGTACAGAGCGGTTGCGTTCACCCCGTTTCCCTCGACGATATAACCGCCCGAACCGAGTTGGTAAGAAACACTTCCCTTCCAGTAGCTCTTGCCGCTGAAACCGGTTTGATTACCTGAGGCGTCAAAGGTCCGCGAATACACGCTGCCAGAGCCAATGCCTACGGACGCACCTCCACTTCCTGGCTGAAAGAACTCCAAGCCCATGCCATTACCCATAAAGCCGCCGCCAATGGCCCAAACTTGCGAAATCCCGCCACTGGAGAACAGTTGATAGGATTTGAAGCCGGTGCCCGTGCTGTCCCATATGTACAGATCATTTGCGGCGCTGGTCCAAAGAATGCTGATGCGATTGGACGGCGAATAGTAGCCAACGCCCATCGGGTAATAACCACATGTGATCGGCATAATTTTATATGCCGTCCGTACCGCGCCCCGCATAGTCCAATACGCGAATTGGCATTCGGATGGATTGAACCACAACAAGTCGTCGTTCCCGTCGCCATCGATATCGCCGGCACCAACAAGCTGCCACTGTTCGGGGTACGTGCCGATATAAGTGGACATCCATCCATCTTGCTGGTTGTTGGTCCAGAGCCACAGGTCGCGATTCGGGCTGGTAAACACCAGATCGGCGTAACCGTCATTGTTAAAGTCGCCCACGGCGCCCACAAAATAGCCAGGTGTCACGCTGTAAGTGCGCATACCAGACCGCATGACGCCGCTGCTTGTGGTCGAGTCCCCGGAGGTAGCCGTCATCGTCCAATAGCCAACCTGACTTAGGACGGGATTGAACCAGAGAATGTCGGAAGTGCCATCCCCATTGAAGTCTCCTGGGACATGCGAGCTTCCTGGTATGGGCGTGGTCGCCTGCAATGCGGGTAAAGTCCCAAATGACACAACCGGAGAGTAGATGGCGTTTACAGATGTGGACGCCTGTGCGAGCGCGACCGTCGGAAGTGATGCTGCGATTAGCGCAGTTAGCCATCTACCGGCGATATGAAATACTTGCTTCATGCTGAATAGTCCCCTGTTGATCCGCAAAAAAAATCGCTTTGGTTTATGCCTGCAACGCCGCTTTCAGCAGTCATATATTTTTCTTAAAACCACAATCGACTTTTTAAGCAGCGCGCAATATTTGTGATGCACGGGTGGCCGCGCAGAATAAAACGCGTCAATACATTGCCGCCGAGGCGGCGGTGCACATCAATATGAATTTCCCCTAGAAACAGCGCCGACGAGCGCTCGCCAGCTATGCAAAGTGTATCTGGGCGATAGCTTGAAAAACGAGAAGCAGGAGAGTTTTCAAACCAAAAATATGTGCGGACTCATGTCATTAGATGCCATGCCATGGACAATCATGACAAGACAGTGCAGACTGATTTGTTATTGCAATACACTGAGATCGGTAATCAGATCTCGCGCGAGGTAGGCAAGGAAATTCCCGAGCCCGGTGTGCCGTCGCCAAGCAGTCACCCAGGTGCGCGAACATTCGGCGCCAGCCTGCCGGGCATTGGATGTCACACGTGCTTTAACAAAGTGTTTCGGGATGTTCGTCAAGGTCTATTAACACTACCTTCTGAGTCCATCGACAAATGGGCGCAAAATGGACGAAGCCCAGAAATACGACATCCAGCTTGTCGAATCGTGAAAACGCACGGCGAAAGCCCTTCAAGCGTCGAAACAACCGCTCCACCTCGTTACGGCGCTTGTACATCTCTCGATCATATTCCCACGGCTCAAGACGATTGCTCTTGGGTGGAACCACAGGAATAAAGCCAAGGCCGAGCGCCAGTTGACGCATTTCGTCGCCCTCATAGGCTTTGTCCATCAACGGAGGCAGCGGCTCGTCAATCGATTTGAGACTTTGCAGCAATGCAGGCCCCATCGGGGCATCACCCGCCTCCCCAGAGGACAGCGCGAACGTTATGGCTGTTCGAGCATCCACGGCAACCATATGAATCTTGGTGGTCCAGCCGCCACGGGATTTTCCGATGGCTTGAGGGCCGTTTTTTCAAGCTCCGGTGCCATCAAGATGAACCCTGACTATTGTGCTATCCAGGGAGACCGCTTCGATCTTGATACGAACGATCTGCTCACGCTGCAGCTCCCGGAACACACGATCAAGCACACCTTTCTTGGACCAGCGATTCATCCGCGTATAGATCGTGTGCCAGTTGCCAAAACGTTTCGGCAACCCATGCCATTTGCAGCCATGCTCCGCAACGTAAAGGATCGCGCTCAACACGTCCCGGTTCGTCATGCTTATGTTGCCGCGCTGTTGCGGCAAGCAATGCTCTATTCGTTGAAATTGGGTTTCGGTGATTTCCATCCCCGATGTATAAAATCAAACAGCTATAGTGTTAACACGCCCTAGTGCGAAACCTGAGGTGGTGACTTCATATCTTCGACCATTCCTTGCAATGAAGCCTCCCAATTGAGCGGACCGCTTCGTCATGTTGGAGCGCTTGACCGAAAGACAGCTTCTGCGCCTCCGCCATGTCCTACCCCCATGGTGGTTGAGTCCCAAACTGCTCCGCAAGAAAATCCACGAATGCGCGCACGCGTAGCGGCACCAGGCTTCGTTGCGGCATCACCGCATAAATACCTGTATCGGCGATCGAATACTCCGGGAGAACCACTTGCAAACGCCCCGTGCGCAAGTCGTCGCACACGTGCCAGGTGGAATGCTGCGCAATGCCCAGCCCCGCCAGCGCCGAATCACGCAACAGTTCGCCCAGCGTCGACTCCAGCCGACCATTGACCCGCACCGTATGCAGCTGGCCTTGCGCGTCGTGCAGGCGCCAGATGTCCTGGCGGCCATGGCTGCCCACCAGCAGCAGGCATTCATGCTTGCCGAGGTCCTCCGGTGTTCTCGGCGTGCCGAAACGCCGCAGATAGTCCGGCGAGGCACATAGCACGCGACGGTTTACCGCCAGCTTGCGCGCCACCAGCCGCGAGTCGTGCAGCGCGCCGATACGGATGGCGAGATCGAAGCCGGCGCTGATCAGGTCCTGCAGCTCGTCGCTGAAATGCACGCTCAAGCGCACGCGCGGATAGCGCGCCATGAAGGCCGGCAGCAGCGGCGAAACGTATTGGCGCCCGAACGACGCCGAGGCGGTAAGCCGCAAGGTGCCGCCCACATCGGATGCACCTTGGCGCAACCCCGATGTAAGCGCCTCCAGGTCCTCGACCAGGGTTCGCCCCTGTTCGGCCAGGGCCAGCCCTTCCGGGGTGGGACTCAGCCGCCGCGTGGTCCGATGCAACAGCCGGACGCCAAGGTGCTGCTCCAGCCGCTTCAGGCGCTGGCTGGCCACGGCCACGGAAAGGTCCAGGCTGCGCGCAGCGGCGCTGATCGAGCCCTGGTCCAGCACGCGCATGAACAGAACGAGGTCGCCGACGCGGTCCATATTATCAATGCTTTGTTGAAAGTGATTCGCCATCCTGGCGGTTTTTGCTGAAGATGCAAGCGCTTAGGCTGCACGGCATCGTTTTCTTCGACGGAGCCGTCGCATGTCCGCCAACTCTTCCCGCCCCATGCCGCTGGCGCTGTACGCGCTGGCCGCCGGCGCCTTCGGCATCGGCACCACCGAGTTCGTGATCATGGGTTTGCTGATCCAGGTGGCGGCCGACCTGAAAGTCACCATCGCCACTGCCGGCCTGCTGATTTCCGGCTATGCATTGGGTGTGTTCGTGGGCGCGCCGGTGCTTACCGTCGCCACCAGCCGCCTGCCGCGCAAGGCGGTGCTGATCGGGCTGATGGCGATCTTCACCCTCGGCAACGTGTGCTGTGCTATCGCACCGAACTACACCGTGCTGCTGCTGGCGCGCGTGATCACCTCGCTGGCGCACGGCACCTTCTTCGGCGTGGGCTCGGTGGTGGCCACCGGACTAGTGGCGGCAGACCGCCGCGCCTCGGCCATCTCGATCATGTTCACCGGTCTGACCGTTGCCACGCTGCTGGGCGTGCCGGCGGGCGCGTGGCTGGGCCTGCACTTTGGCTGGCGCTCGACGTTCTGGGCGGTTGCCGCAATCGGCGTCGCGGCGATGCTGGTGATCGCAGCGCTGGTGCCGGCCGGGCATGAACATGGCCATCGCATTGCCGTACGCGATGAATTGCGCGCCATCGGCAATCCTTCCGTGCTGCTTGGCCTGCTGATGACGGTGCTTGGCTTTGCGGGCGTGTTCACCGTGTTCACCTACATCCAGCCGATCCTCACCGAAGTGACCGGTTTCGCGCAGAGCGCCGTATCGCCGATCCTGCTGGTGTTCGGTGTGGGTTTGATCGCGGGCAATCTGCTGGGCGGCAAGCTCGCCGACCGTCACCTGGCGCGCGCGCTGCTGCTGACGCTGGTGGCGCTGATCGCCGTGCTCGGCGTGATGACCTTCGCCTTGCACAGCAAGCTGCTGGCGGTGCTGTTCGTCGGAATGCTCGGCATCGCCGCCTTCGCCACCGTGCCGCCGCTGCAATTGTGGGTGCTGCACAAAGCCGACGATGCCAAGAGCCTCGCTTCCAGCCTGAACATCGGCGCCTTCAATCTCGGCAACGCCCTGGGCGCGTGGCTGGGCGGCATCGTGGTGGCGCGCGGCCCGGGGCTCGGCGCGTTGACGTGGGTAGCGGCGCTGATCACTTTTTCCGGACTGTTGATCGCACTGTGGGCGCGGCAGCGCGATGCGTACCTACAACGCCTGCCGTTCGATGGCTGCGCCAACAGCGGCGCGTAATCGTCCCGCTTCCATCATTGACGACAAATAAAAGGAACGATCATGGATTATCGATTACTCGGCGCATCCGGTTTCAACGTGCCTGTACTTGGTTTTGGCGCCGGCACGTTCGGCGGCAAAGGGCCGCTGTTCAGCGCCTGGGGCCACGCCGATACGATCGAGGCACGCCGCCTGCTCGACATCTGCCTGGACGCCGGCGTGAATCTGTTCGACACGGCGGACGTCTATTCCGACGGCGAATCGGAACACATCCTCGGCGAAGCGCTCAAAGGACGGCGCGACCGGGCGATCATCTCCACCAAGCTAACGCTGCGCGCGGGCGATGGCCCGAACGATGTGGGTGCGTCGCGGCACCATCTCGTCACCGGCGTCGAACGCGCGCTCAAACGGCTCGGCACCGATTACATCGACCTGCTGCAACTGCATCACTTCGATGCGATGACGCCAGTGGAAAGCGTGATGCGCACGCTGGACGACCTGGTGCGCGCAGGCAAGCTGCGCTATCTGGGCGCATCCAATTTCTCCGGCTGGCAGCTGATGAAATCGCAGGCCGTGGCGGATCGTTACGGCTACACGCGCTTCGTCGCCAACCAGACGTACTATTCGCTGATCGGTCGCGATTACGAGTGGGAACTGATGCCATTGGGGCTGGACCAGGGCGTGGGCGCGGTGGTGTGGAGCCCGTTGGGCTGGGGCCGTCTCACCGGCAAGATTCGCCGCGGCCAGCCGCTGCCGGAGGGCAGCCGCCTGCATGAAACGGCTGGTTTTGCGCCACCGGTGGACGAAGAACGGCTGTACCGCGTGATCGATGCACTGGACCGTACCGCCGCGGAAACCGGCAAGACCGTGCCGCAAATTGCGCTGAACTGGTTGCTGCAGCGCCCTACCGTATCGACCGTGCTGATCGGCGCGCGCAACGAAGCGCAACTGCGGCAGAACCTGGGCGCGATCGACTGGACGCTCACGCGCGAACAAGTCATGCGACTGGATGCCGCCAGCGCCGTCACGCCGCCTTACCCCTATTACCCGTATTGGAATGGACAGTTCGCCGAGCGCAATCCACCGGCCGTCCAAACCGCTTGAACCTCGCATTGAGAGATATCGCCATGAAAGCTGTCGCCCTTACTCGTTATCTTCCCATCGACGATCCGCAATCGCTGGTCGACGTGGACATGCCCAAGCCGGAAATCGGCGCGCACGATCTGCTGGTGCGTGTGGAAGCCGTTTCCGTCAACCCCGTCGACACCAAGCTGCGCTCGCCCAAGCCGCAGGTGGAATCGCAGCCGCGCGTGCTCGGTTTCGATGCATCCGGCACGGTGGAAGCGGTTGGCGCCGAGGTCATCGGCTTCAAGCCGGGCGACACGGTGTACTACGCCGGCGACGTCACCCGCGCCGGCAGCAATGCGCAATACCAGGCGGTGGACGCGCGACTGGTGGCGCATCGTCCGCGCCGGCTGGATGCCGCCGCGGCCGCCGCGCTGCCGCTGGTGACGATCACCGCGTGGGAGCTGCTGTTCCAACGCATGCCTTACGATGCCGAACACGGTGGCGAGGGCAAGTCGCTGCTGGTGATCGCGGGCGCCGGCGGCGTAGGCTCGATCGCCATCCAGCTGGCACGGCGCGCCGGCTTCACTGTCATCGCCACCGCCTCGCGCCCGGAGACACAGGCGTGGTGCCGCGCGATGGGCGCGCAGCATGTGATCGATCACCGCCAATCGCTTACCGCTCAATTGAAAGCACTGGGTTTCAACGATATCGATGCCGCCATCAACCTGGCCGATACCGCGTACTACTGGACCGAGCTGGGCGAACTGCTGGCGCCGCAAGGACACGTCGGCTTGATCGTGGAGCCGAAGACGCCAGTGAACATCGGCGACCCTTACAAAGCCAAGTGCATCGGCATTCATTGGGAAATGATGTTCTCGCGTCCGCGCTTCAAAACCGCGGACATGGCCGAGCAAGGGCGCATCCTGGCGCGTGTTGCCCAGTTGATCGATGAAGGGGAGCTACGCGGCATCCAGCGCGAGACGTTGACTCCGATCAACGCAGAGAATCTGCGCGAAGCGCATCGGCGCCTGGAGTCGGGCAGCACGATCGGAAAGCTGGTGATTGCCGGCTGGTAATAAAAAGCGCGGACGTCGCTCCTGCGAAAAACGGGAATGACGTCCGTAGCGCTTGTTTCAATGTTTCACGGGTTTCGCCGGCTCACCTTTCTTGCCAAGCTCTTCGAGCAAGGTCGACAAATCCTCGGCGTGCTCTTCTTCCTTCGCCAGGATTTCTTCCATCACACGCCGGGACGTGGGATCGTCGTGCCCAAGGTATTCCACGATGTCGCGATAGCTGTCGATGGCGATGCGCTCGGCGACCAGGTCCTCCTTGATCATGTCGACCAGATCGCCGCCTTCGACGTAATCGGAATGGCTGCGCGTCAGCAGGCCATCCGGATTGAAATTGGGCGCGCCTTCCAACTGCGTAATGCGCCGGGCCAGCATGTCGGCATGCTGCTCTTCTTCCTGCGCATGCTCCAGAAATTCCGCCGCCACGCTCTTGGCATGAATGCCTGACGCCATGTAGTAATGCCGCTTGTAGCGCAGGGTGCAAACTATCTCGGTCGCCAGCGCTTCGTTGAGCAGCTTGATGACGGTGTCGCGATCGGCCTTGTAGCCTGCGGTGATGGCGCCTTGATCGATATGCTCGCGCGCACGCTTGCGGATCGTCTGGATATCCGTGAGAAAGGGCTTTGCCGCCATGACGGTCTCCTATGAGCGAGTGGCAACTGCCTTTCCATCCTGTCTTCACCGCCGCGAAGCACGGGTGAAATTAAGGTGGCAAAGGTGTTCCACGTTCGGCCCTTTGGCACAAAAGTTTGGCGCGACCCGCAGAAACACGAGCCGCGCCACAGTCACGATCAAGCCTTGTGATAAACCTCGGCGCCCTGCGCACGGAATTGGGCAGCTTTCTCGGCCATGCCTTCGTCCAGCGCGGAAGTTTCGTCCACACCGTGTTCGGCAGCGTAATCGCGCACGTCCTGCGTGATCTTCATCGAGCAGAATTTCGGGCCGCACATGGAGCAGAAATGCGCGGACTTGTGCGCATCCTTGGGCAAGGTCTCGTCGTGGAATTCCTTGGCCTTTTCCGGATCGAGACCGAGGTTGAACTGGTCGTCCCAGCGGAATTCGAAACGCGCCTTGCTGAGTGCGTTGTCGCGCACCTGCGCGCCCGGATGGCCCTTGGCGAGGTCGGCGGCGTGCGCTGCTATCTTGTAGGCGATGATGCCATCGCGCACGTCCTGCTTGTTCGGCAGACCAAGATGTTCCTTCGGCGTGACGTAGCAGAGCATGGCGGTGCCGAACCAGCCGATCATCGCCGCGCCGATCGCGCTGGTGATGTGGTCGTAGCCGGGCGCGATATCGGTGGTGAGCGGCCCCAGCGTGTAGAACGGCGCCTCATGGCACTTCTCCAACTGGCGCTCCATGTTTTCCTTGATCAACTGCATCGGCACGTGGCCCGGGCCTTCGATCATCACCTGCACGTCGTGTTTCCAGGCAATCTGGGTGAGCTCGCCCAGCGTGTCGAGTTCGCCGAACTGTGCGGCGTCGTTCGCGTCCGCCACGCAACCGGGACGCAAGCCATCGCCGAGGCTGAAGGACACGTCGTACGCCTTCATGATCTCGCAGATGTCTTCGAAGTGCGTGTAGAGGAAATTTTCCTTGTGATGCGCCAGGCACCATTTGGCCATGATGGAGCCGCCGCGCGAGACGATGCCGGTGACGCGCTTGGCGGTGAGCGGCACAAAGCGCAGCAGCACGCCGGCATGGATGGTGAAGTAATCCACGCCCTGCTCGGCCTGCTCGATCAGCGTATCGCGGAACAATTCCCAGGTAAGGTCTTCGGCCACGCCACCGACTTTTTCCAGCGCCTGGTAGATCGGAACGGTGCCGATCGGAACGGGCGAATTGCGGATGATCCACTCGCGCGTTTCGTGGATGTTCTTGCCGGTGGAAAGATCCATCACGGTGTCGCCGCCCCAGCGGATCGACCACACCAGCTTTTCCACTTCTTCGGCAATGCCGGAACTCACGGCGGAGTTGCCGATGTTGGCGTTGATCTTGGTGAGGAAGTTGCGGCCGATGATCATCGGCTCGCTTTCGGGGTGGTTGATGTTGGCGGGGATGATGGCGCGGCCGCGCGCCACTTCGTCGCGCACGAATTCCGGCGTGATCAGTTTCGGCAACGCCGCGCCGAAGGATTCGCCCGCATGCTGTTTGCGCAGTGCGCTGTCCTGCAGCGCTTCGATGCGCTGGTTCTCGCGGATGGCGATGTATTCCATTTCCGGCGTGACGATGCCGCGGCGCGCGTAGTGCATCTGGGTGACGTTGGCGCCTGGCTTGGCGCGCAGCGGTGCGCGCGTGTGGCCGAAGCGCACGGCGTCGAGCTTGGCGTCCGCCGCGCGCTCACGGCCGAAGGCGGAAGTGAGTTCTGGCAATTGCTGGGTGTCGCCGCGCTCCATGATCCATGCGGCGCGCAGCGCCGGCAGGCCCGCCACCAGGTCGACGGTGTAGGCAGGATCGGTATACGGGCCGGACGTGTCGTAAACGGTGATGGCCGGATTGGCTTCGCCGCCGAACAAGGTCGGTGTCTGCGCCTGCGTGATTTCGCGCATCGGCACTTTCAGGTCAGGACGGCTGCCCTGCACGTGGATCTTGCGCGACCCTGGAATGGGGCGGGTGACGGCTTCGGAGAGTTCCTGCGCGGCGCGCACGAGATCGGAGGGCAAGGCATTCATCGGCATTCGTCCAGTGCTGAAGCGGTGTCCCAACAGGACCGCGCTTTGTTGAAAAGTCCGCACATGGATGTGCGGGGTGTTGCGAACGGATTCGCATACCAGCAACTGAAGCGATGGCGCCAACGCACGGCCGGAGCCATGCGGCGAAGCTCCCTACACCGGTGCTAACCGGATCAGGTTCGAAGGGACTCTCTCAGCCGACAGGTGGTCGGCACCCCCGCTTCCTAACAACAACCCCGCTATTTGACCACGAAGCGGGGTGATAAACGAGTGGAGGCGTTTCAGTGGGATGGCGCGTAGGCGCGCAGGAACATCGTGACGCTGGCGCGGGCGTTTTCTTCGATTTCCTTGGCATAGGACTGCGCGCAATCGACGCACCCGAACATGTTGCGCATCATCGAGTCGCCCTTGATCAGCGAGATGAATTGCGTCGCGGCCCGCGGCACGTTGGCGATGTCCAGCTTGCCGGTGTCCACCGCCTGTTGCAGCAGGCGCTCCAGCAAGGCGCGGCTACGCATCGGGCCTTCTTCCCACATCAGCTTGCCGTAGCGGGGATTGCCCTGGCGGCAGTCGCTGAGGATCGCGCGGAACGTGCCGACGGTTTCCGGATCGCAATCCAGGCGCGCGTGGGTGAGGGCGATGCGGTTGAGGATTTCGCCGATGTCGGTATCGGCGTTGAACTGGTAGGTCTCTTCGGGCAGCAGGTCCTGGATGCGCGCGCGGATGACCTCGCGGAACAGGTTGTCCTTATCGCCAAAGTGACTATAGACCGTGAGCTTGGATACGCCAGCCTCCGCGGCGATGGCGTCCATGCTGGTGCCGGCGAAGGCGTTGCGTATGAACAGAGCCTTGGCCGCTTCGAGAATGGCCGCGCGCTTTTCCATGTCCTTAGGGCGGCCTGGCCCATGCGGCTTGGTTAGCGGGATCGAGTTCATGGCTGCACCTTCACAAATCGAGAAACCCAATTTAATATACGGGTCGGTTTACTTATTTTACGAATGATACCGAATATTTCGGCACATGTGCGCAACGACTCCTGAAATGGCGCTCAGCGCCCCGTACCGCAAGACCCAGCGCCTGCTTTCGAACTGGCTGGAAGGCGGCCGGACAGCGCGCAGACAGGTATTCGCGATCCGGGCGGTGATGCCGACCCTGGATGCTACGGACAAGCATCGTTTGTGCCGGTGGCTGGCCTGGTGGTGCGTCGCGGCTGGATATCGCGGCGAGTGGTTGCTTGGACGCATCAAGCGACTGGATGCCGCGCTGGGCGCCAGCACCGAGGCGGCGCTTGCAAGGCTGCCGCTCGGCGTGGATCCGAGCATGCTTCGCACGCGTCGGAAAAGCGCGTAAGTGTCCGCGGACACAGGACATTGCATGACTTACGTCAAGTCAGCGCGATGACTTCCGGCACTTAATGCGCGGCATGTCGCACCGCAACCTAACCATTGTCGAAACAGGGTCTAAACGCTTATCCTTTTTGACCTTTTTTGCTTTCATACAGGCTTGTTTTCCATGGCGATGAACTTCGATCAGGCGCGTCAGAACATGGTTGAGAACCAGGTGCGCCCTTGGGAGGTACTGGATGGGCGCGTGCTTGACGTGCTGCGTCACGTCCGCCGCGAAGACTTCGTACCGCCCGCTCATCGCCAGCTGGCGTTTGCCGACCTGAACCTGCCGCTGGGCCATGGCGAAGTGATGATGAAGCCGGTCGTCGAAGGACGCGTGCTGCAGGCGGTGGCATTGAAGCCGGAGGACAGCGTGCTGGAAATCGGCACCGGTTCGGGCTTCCTCACCGCCTGCCTGGCCAACCTTGCCGCGCAGGTGACCAGCGTGGACATGCATGCGGATTTCACCGCCACCGCCGCGGCGCGCCTGCAAGCGGCCGGCATCGCCAATGTGCAATTGCTGACCGGCGAAGCCGTGAACGGCTGGCAGCCGCAGGGCACGTTCGATGCGGTGGTTGTCACCGGCGCCGTTTACCGTATTCCCGACCGTTTCCTCACCTGGCTCAAGCCCGGCGGCCGGCTGTTCGCCGTCCGCGGCCAGTCGCCTGCGCAGCAGGCGGTGGTGCTGACGCACGAGGGCAACGGCCGCTATCGCGAGGAAAGCCTGTTCGAGACGGATCTCCCCTATCTCGCACATGCCGAGCCTCCGCGCCGATTTGTTTTTTAAACCTGTCGATTTTCCGAACCCACGAGGCGAAACCATGCGCTTGAAGCTTCTGACCCTTGCCCTGTCCCTGGCCGCAGTTTCCCTGCCCAGCCACGGCGAGGATTTGCTGGATGCATACCGTCAGGCGCGTGCGAACGATCCTGTACTTGCACAGGCCGACGCCACCCGCCTCGCCGTTCGCGAAGGAATTCCGCAGGCGCGTGCGCTGCTGCTGCCACAGATCAGCGCGGACATGAGCCTGCAACAGCAGAGCCTGTCCGGCAACAACAGCTTGAACGGGACCGGGGTCAACAGCGGGATTACCAGCGGGCACGAGCGGACACGCTCGATTTCGGCCAGCGTGAGCCAGACCATCCTCAACCTGTCCGACATTGCGAACCTGCAGGCCGCGCATTCCACCTACGATGCGCAGGAAAAGACCTATGAGGCCGCTGCGCAGGAATTATTCGTGCGCGTCGCCAGCGCCTACTTCACGGTGCTGAACGACCAGGAGCAGGTCGCCTACGCCAAGGCGAACGAAGAAGCCTATCGCGTCACCTACGACCAGGCCGAGCAGCAGTACAAGGTGGGTATCGCCGCCATCACCAACGTGTACCAGGCAAAGTCATACTACGAGGCGGCCAAGGCCACCACGGTCACTTACGAGAATACGCTGGCCAACGACCGCCAGGCGCTGAGCGTGATCACCGGCCAGCCGGTGGGCGATCTGAAGAAGCTGCGCGACGATCTGCCCATGACGCCGCCTTCGCCGGCCGATCCGCAGGCCTGGGTGGACAGTTCGCTGAAGAACAATCCCACCCTGATGTCGGCGCAGCTTTCCGTGGACGCCGCGGAGCACAACATCAACGCCGCCCGCGCCAACCATCTGCCGACCATCACGGCCAGCCTGTCCCGCGCCAAGAGCACTGCATGGCTGGAAAACGGCAGCTATAACGCCTTTGGCTCCGTCGGCAATGGCCGCTACGGCAATACCATCGGCGTCACCCTGTCGGTGCCGATCTTCGAAGGCGGCGCCACCCAGGCGAAGGTGCGCCAGAACATCTATCAGCGCGACGAAGCCCAGGACTCGCTGGAGCTGACCCGCCGCCAGACCATCCAGAACACGCTGAATTACTACAATTCGGTGCTAGCCGGCATCAGCGAAGTGGAGTCGGGCAAGGCTGCCGTGGAATCCGCGCAGAAGGCCGTGGACGCCACCAAGGCAGGCTTCCAGGTCGGCACGCAGATCATGCTGGACGTGTTGAACTCCATCCAGCAGCTCACCCAGGCACAGAGCACGTACTCGACGGCGCGTCATCAGCTGGTGCTCAACCGCCTGCTGTTGAAGCAGTCGGCCGGCACCATTACCTACGACGACCTGCAGAGCGTCAATTCGCTGCTGCAGTAAGGGACGCAAATCGGGAATCGTCTTTGCGATTCCCGATCCCGCCGGGCATCACTCCTGCAGCATCCGGTCGATCAGCTGCATCACGCGCCGCACGGCGCCACGCTCGCTGTCGAACACCACGCGGGCCTGATGCCCCATCTGCTTGCAGCGCACCTCGTCCTGCAGCAGCTCCAGCACTTCCTCACCCAAGGCCTCGCTCTGCAGCACGCGCTTGGCGCCGCCGCCGCGGATCAGGGTGAGGGTGATTTCCTCGAAGTTGAAGGTATGCGGGCCCACCAGCACCGGCCGAGCCAGCGAGGCAGGCTCGAGCACGTTGTGGCCGCCGATCGGCACCAGGCTGCCGCCGACGAAGGCGAGATCGGACGCCGCAAAGAACGGCATCAATTCACCCATGCTGTCGATCAGGAACACCTGGTGCGATTCCCACGGCACGCGGTCGGCACTGCGCATGGCCATGGTGAAGCCCAGGCTGCGCACGGCGTGCTCCACCAGGCGGAAGCGCTCGGGATGGCGCGGCGCGATCAGCAGCAAGGCGTCGGGCAACCGCTTGAGCACTTCCAGGTGCGCTTCCAGCACCGCCAATTCCTCGCCCTCGTGCGTGCTGGCGGCGATCCATACCGGGCGCAAACGCCCCCACTGCTGACGGAACGTCTCGCCGGCCTGCAGCGCACCGTCCGGCACCGGCATGTCGAACTTGAGGTTGCCGCTGACCGTGACCAGGGCCGGATCGGCGCCCAGCAGGCGGTAGCGCGCCGCATCGGTACGCGACTGCGCCGCAATCTGCCGTACGCAACGCAGCGCCGACCGCAGCAGCGCGCGCATCGGCGCATAACCGCGTAGCGAACGGCCGGACAGGCGCGCGTTGACGATCATCAACGGAATGCCGCGCCGGTAGCAGCCAAAATACAGGTTCGGCCAGATCTCCGTCTCCACGATCAACGCCAGCCGCGGCCGCACCTGCTTGAGGAAGCGATGCACGGAGAACGGCAAGTCGTACGGCAGGTACACATGAAACACGCTATCGCCGAACAGCTGCTGCACCCGCGCCGAGCCGGTCGGCGTCACCGTGGTGACCACCAGCGGTGCGTTGGGGTAGTCCTGGCGCAAGGCCTTGATCAATGGCTCCGCCGCATTCACCTCGCCCACCGACACCGCATGCACCCAGATGCTGCCGCGCAGATCCGGTGCCTTGAAAATGCCGAAGCGCTCCGGCCAGCGCTGGTGGTAGTTGCCGTAGCGCATCCCGCGCGTCAGCAGCCGCATCACGATCAGCGGCGTGGCCAGGTACATCAGGAGGGTATAGAGATAGCGCAACGTCGCGTCGGTTCCGGTCCGGGACGCGGAAGTATACGGGGGTAGGGCAGCCTGCCGGATGAGAGGGCACGCGGCGTGCCGCTACAATTGTCCGAATGCCTGGAACCCCTTATCCCCCTTTCACCCGCGCCCTGCTCGCGCCACGCCTCTGGCCGGCGTGGATCGGCGTGGGGATCATGAAGCTGATCGCCATGCTTCCCTTCCCCGTGTTGATGGGGATGGGCCGCACGCTGGGCTGGATGATCCAGCACTTCCCTTCGCCACGGCGGAAAGTCGCCGCCATCAACGTCGCGCTGTGCTTCCCGGAACTGGACGCCAAGGCGCAAGCCGCCCTGGTCGATGCGCACCTGCGCGACATCGGCCTGATGCTGATCGAATTCGCGCTGGGCTGGATGGGTTCGGATCGCGCCATCGGCAAGATTCCGGTGACCATCGAAGGGCTGGAACATCTGGAAGCCGCGCATGCCCAGGGACGCGGGGTATTGCTGGTCGGCGGACACTTCTCTCACCTGGAACTGTGCGCGCGGCTGGTTTCGCAGCGCATTCGCATCGCCGGCATGTACCGGCGCATGGACAACCTGGTGTTCGAATGGACGGTGCTGCGCGCCCGCCTGGGTTATGCGCGCGCGATGTTCGACAAGGACGACATCCGCGGCACGGTGAAATACCTGCGTAGCGGCGGCACGCTCTGGTACGCGCCCGACCAGGACATGCGCAGCAAGGACAACGCCTTCGTGCCTTTCTTCGGCGTGATCGCGGCCACCATCACCGGCACGCATCATCTTGCGCGGCTGTCCCGCGCGGTGGTGGTGCCGTTCTTCCACCGCCGCCTGCCGGGCAGCCAGGGCTATGCCTTGCGCCTGGGCGCGCCGCTGGAAGACATGCCCAGCGCCGACGCCGCGGCCGATACCGCACGCGTCAACCATTGCATCGAGGAGATGGTGCGCGAAGCGCCCGAGCAGTACCTGTGGGTGCACAAGCGTTTCAAGACACGCCCGGAAGGCGCGCCGCCGATTTACTAGGACCCGCCCGAGCCGGTGTTGGACAGGCTGGCGTCAGCCTCTCTCGGTACATAGGCGCATTAGCTTTCGACGCGCCGCCCTTTCATGCCCTACCCAAGCCCGTTTGGCCGGCCGGAATCCCGCCCGGCAGCCTTGATTGCCTTTGATTGCCGTAAAATCTTGCGCTCGGCAGCCAAGGAGTAACGCGTGACCGCGCAGCAACGTCCGCAGGTCCGTGCCTGCCCCATCTTCATGTATCACAACATTGCGCAGGCGCCGCGCGGCCTCAAGCGCTGGCGCAGCCTGTACGTAAGCCCCGGCGCGTTCGCGCGGCAAATGTGGCTGCTCAAGCGGCTGGGCTACAGCGGCCTGTCGATGTCCGACGCGATGCCTTACCTGCGCGGCGAACAATCGGGCCGCATCGCCGTCATCACGCTGGACGATGGCTACGTCGACAACCTTCAATTCGCGCTGCCGGTACTCCAGCGCTACGGCTTTACCGCCACCTGCTACGTGGTGAGCGGCAGCATCGGCCGCTACAACAACTGGGACGCCGAAAAGCTCGCCGTGCAGAAACCCCTGATGAGTTCCGCGCAATTGCGTGCCTGGCACGAAGGCGGCATGGAGATCGGCGCGCATACGCGCTCCCATCCGCACCTGCGACAGTGCAGCGACGCACAGTTGCGCGACGAAATCGCCGGCAGCAAGGCAGACCTGGAAGACATCCTGGGCGCGCCGGTCACGCAGTTCTGCTATCCCTATGGCGACATGGACGATCGCGTCGCCAAGGTGGCGCGCGCATCGGGCTATGCGGCCGCCACCACCACCCGGCGCGGCCGCGCCATCATCGGCACGGACATGTGGTGCCTGCCGCGCGTGCAGATCGCCCGCCACCACACCCTGCCGCAATTCGCGATCCGCGCGTTGACCCAGTACGAGAACAAGCGTAACGAGAGCGGGCGCGCATGAAGTTCCTTTTCGTCGGCACCAATCCCGAAAACACCGGCGCCGCCACCCACTTCGTCGCCTTGGCCCAGGCCATGGTGGAGGCAGGCCATCGCGTCAGCGCGGTGGTCTATCCCAACGGGCTGATCGCCAATGCGCTGGCCAAGTCAGGCGTCACGTTGTATCCGTCGAAATTTCGCAACGTGTTCGACCTGCGCGGCTATCGCGCCACCTTGAAGGCGGCGCGCGAGCTGCAGCCGGACTGGCTGGTCGGCAACTTCGGCAAGGAATACTGGCCGTTGATCCTGGTCAGCCGCTTGCTGGGCATACCGGTTGCGCTGTTCCGCCACCGCACGCCGCCGATGGGCCGCCTTTCGGGTTACCTCGTACCGCGCCTGGCACAACGCTTTTTTGCCGTGTCCGCACATGCGCGGCAGGCTTACCTCGATCGCGGCGTGCCGCCGGAACGGGTGCGGGTGCTGTACAACCCGGTGAACATGGCCTGGTGCAAGCCGGATGCGCAACGGCGCAGCGAGATCCTGCACCGCCTCGGTATTCCGCAGGACGCGATCGTTCTGGGCTACTTCGGCCGCATCCATCACAGCAAGGGCATCCTTACCCTGCTGGAAGCGCTCGATGGCGCGATGGCGCAGCAACCACGCCTGCATTGTTTATGGCTGGGCCACGGCCCGGACGTGCAGGAGCTGGGCAAACGCATCGAGGCCGGTTCGTTCGCCCATCGCCATCACATGCTGGGCTGGATCGACGACGTCCATCCGTACTACAGCGCGATCTCCATGCTGGCCTTTCCTTCGATCGCCACGGAAACCTTCGGCCGCGTGTCGGTGGAAGCACAGGCCGCCGGCGCGCCGGTGCTTGGCAGCGACATCGGCGGCGTACCCGAAACGCTGTCGCCCAACGTGACCGGATTGTTGCTGCCGCCGGGCGATGCCGCCGCCTGGCGCGACGCCATCCTCTCGATGTGCGAGGCTGACATGCGCGAGCCGATGGGCGTGGCAGCGCGCGATTTCGTGGACAGGCATTTCAGCACGCGTGTAATCGCGGACGCGTTTGTGCGCATCTTGAACGACGGCTGATGCAAGCTTGGTTGGCAGGGATGAAATCCCAGCATCGTCACGCAATGAATGCTGGGGTTTCATCCCTGCCTACTTACTCCGAGCAGAGCGCACAGCCCGGCGCGCCTCATGCAATTTGGCGTACTTCAGAAACACGTAGCACGCGCCAAGCACGCTGGCGATAAAGCCCGCCCAACCGCTCAGGAAATACCGCTTCAACACGAACTGCCGCAGAAAGAACAGCGGCGGATACACCACCATGCGCACGCCGGTAAAACGCTGCCCGCGGCGCAGCTTGTGCGCCACCATGCCGCTGCTGTAGCGATTGATCTTTTCCACCCGCGTGGCGATGTCGCCATCGCCGTTGTTGACGAAATCCGCTCCCCACAACGTTTTCACCGGCCCGCGCACTTCCACCGCCGCATGCACTTCCACGTCGTTCATGCCGCCGCGCCGGCGATTGAACAGGCGCAGATGGCCGTTGCGATGGCTCCAGCGATGCTGCACCGTCCAGAACATGCGCTCGCGGCGTGGAATACGGAAACCGGCATGCCGTGGATCTTCCAGCGCACGCTCGATGATGGCGCGCGTGCCCGGCGAGAGGATTTCATCCGCATCCAGGTTGAGCACCCAATCGTTGCGCGCCAGTTCATAGGCGCGCTGCTTCTGCGGCCCGTAATCGTCGAACGGATGCACCTCCACCCGCGCGCCATGCATGCGCGCGATCGCCACCGTGCTGTCGGTAGAACCGGAATCCAGCACGACGATCTCATCGGCCCAATCCACTTCGCGCAGGCAGGCGTCGAGGGTGTCGGCGTTGTTGTAGGTGATCAGCACGACCGAGAGCGGTTCACGCGTCATCGCCCTGCTCCTTCTCGACCGCAAACAGGACTGCGCACCACAGCCCCAGCAACCACGCGAACAACAGCCCCCACCAGGCCGAATAGAACGCCAGGTGGGAATTGAGCGGAAACAACATCGCCGTCAGCGACACCGTTGGCGGAAACGCCGCCGTGCGACCGGCAGGTCCTGCCCGCCGCCACGCGCTGCAAGCAAGTACGACACCGATCAGCCACAGCAATGCGCCCACAAAGCCGGTTTCGGTGAGTATTTCCAATACGAGCTGATGTGGATGGCACGCGCCTTCGCCTTCGCCGCAGCTTTCCGCCACCAAAAAGTGATCATTGGCCGGCGCGTACCTTGGGTACGCGTAACGAAAACCACGCACGCCCACGCCCAGGAACGGATGCGCCTCGATCATCGCCAGGCCGGTGCGCCAGATGTCGAGACGGCCGGTCATAGCTTCGTTGACACCTTGTTCGTTACCGCTCAGCACCATAAGAGTGCGCTGCATGCGCGCGTCAAAACGCGAAGAAGTCTTCCAGGCAATGCCGCCCGCGGTGAGCAACATCACCCCGCATGCTGCGCACACGGCCAAAAAGCGTGAAAACGAACCTGCCTCGCGCGCGATGAACACCAGCGTCACCAGACCGAAGGCAATCCATGCCGAGCGCGATCCGCTCAGCATCACCGGTCCTAGCAGCAACACGAATGCAATGAGCCATCCACGTAACCCCCACCGCTGCCGCGCCGCCCACAGCGCGAAAGGCGACAGCACCGCCAGCGTCGGCCCGAGCTTGGGATCGTCCGCACCGAACAAACCAGAAATGCGCTCCGGCTCGGCGTGACCGCGCAGGCTCCAGCCGGTGAGCATCTGCATCCACGCATCCAGCGTCCAGAATGCGATCACGATGGCGACCGCAAAATAGAATCCGTACGCACGCTGCTCGCCGCGCAGCACGTGGCAGGCATACAACCCAAGCGGCAGATAACGCAGGAGAGCCAGCACCGTACTCCAACTCTTGCCTGGTGCCACGGCGGTCAACGAAGAGAGTGCCGCCGCACCGATGTAGCAAGCCAGCAGGGAAAGCAGCAGGCGAACCGAAGGCCGCTTCAGTTCAGCGGCTGCATCACGCCACCATGCAACCAGTACTCCGATCAGGCACAGCAACGTGCCCAGTTCGGCGCTGCGTCCGAACGGCAGCAAGGCAACCAGCAACCACAAGGGCAGCAGCGGCGAGCGCAGAAGGCTTTGGAGTGACAGGTGCATGCCGGATCCACGGGAAACGTCCAGGCATTGTAGGCGACACGTGCAACGCGGTTAGTGCTGTTCCCGCTCGCTGCAGGAAAGGCCGTCAGGCCGTCACTTCCTCATACAACGCCAGCGCAGCATGCTGCATGTCGATCAGGCGATAGCGTTGCAGCGGTGCGATCGGGGGTGCCACGCGCAGCAGTTCCGCCGCGCGCTCGACCAGGCGCTCGCGGTCGCCAGGCGGTACGCGGCCGGCGGGATAGAGTTCGGCCAGCAGCTCGCCCACGCCGCCGTGGGCGTAGCCGAGTACGGGGCGGCATAACGCCAGGGCTTCCACCACGGTGCGGCCGAAGGCTTCGGGCTTGTTGGAAAGCTGCAGGATCAAGGCGGACATGGCGTAGATGTCCCGCACGTCCTGGCGCGGGGGCGTCATCACCACCTGGTTCTCCACGCCGCGGCCTTTGACCAGGTCTTTCAGTTCGCGCACGTAGGCTTCACGGCCGGGCTCGACCACGCCCAGCAGCAGCAGGCGCGTATCGATCCCCCGCTGCTTGAGTTCGGCCACCAGCTCGATGGCGTCGTGGTGGCCTTTTAGGCGCGTGCCGCGTCCGGGCAAGGTCAGCAGCGGCGCGCCGGCAAGCTTGGGGTATTCGTTGAAGAAGGCTTTCTGCCAGCTCTCGTCGGGCCGGTGCCCGTATGGAAAGGCTTCCGGATCGATGCCGCGGGGAACGATGCGGATGCGGGTGGTATCCAGCTTGTCGTAATGGCTGATGAGGTAGTCGCGCACCGTTTGCGAAACCACCACGATGCGCTCGCCGCGCAGCATGATCGCGCTGTAGCGGCCGGGCGAATTGAGCCCATGCACCGTGGTGATGAAGTGCGGCCTGGGCGACATGCCCTTGAGCGCCCACCAGCCCATCCAGGCCGGCAGCCGCGAACGGACGTGGACCACGTCCGGCTTGAGCTCGCGCAGGAGGCGCCGCAAGCGCCCCAGCCGGCCGAGCGTGGCGAGCGATTTTTGGCCGATGTCCAGGGTGATGTGCTCGCTGCCTTCGGCCTCGAGCTGCGCGGTCAGGCGACCGCCCGCCGAAATGACCACCGAACGATGCCCGGCCAGCACCAATGCCTGCGCCACTTCCAGCACCGAGCGCTCCGCACCGCCTGAGTGCAGCGCTGGAATGAGCTGCACAACGGTCAGCGTTCTGGCCGGTGTGGCGGCAACGGACATGGTTCCCTCATTCGCAACTCTCATCCGTAGAATCCAAGCAGCAATCGTGCCGGTGGGCGCAGCCTGTGCCTGGCGTGAAGGCCCGCTTTCAGTCGCGCAGGATGTAATGCGCGCCGCAGTAAGGACATACGGACTCGCCGCCGTCCTCCACGATGGGCAGATAGACCTTCGGATGGGAGTTCCACAAGGCCATGCCCGGCATCGGACACGACAGCGGCAGGTCCGAACGCGTCACTTCGTAACGATTTTCGGCATTCGCCGGAATGAGCTTCTGGGCTGCGGCAGGGTGACCCGACATGGGATGTTGCTCCGGGCAAGGCTAAGGGGACCGCCTATCTTAGCAAGGGAAAAGGGGTGAGTAGCGAGGGCGCAGCGCCCCGCGACTCACCCCTCGTTCGCATTCCCTTGCGCCAGGCTTACTGGCCGGCCTTCGGCACCGACGCTTCGGTGGTGATGTTGAGCTGGATCTCGTCGCTCACCTTCGGCACGTAGGCGCCCAGGCCGAAATCCGAGCGCTTCAGCATGCCGGTGGCGTTGAAGCCGATCGCCGGCTGGCCGGTCATCGGATGCGTGCCGACGTTGTTGAGCGTGGCATTGAGCACCACCGGCTTGGTCACGCCGTGCACCGTGAGGTCACCGGTCACCTTGTACTTCTTGTTGCCCAGCGGCTGCACGCGGGTGCTCTTGAAGGTGATGGTGGGGTACTTGTCGGCGTCGAAGAAATCCGGCTCCTTCAGGTGCTTGTCCAGCGCCGGCACGTGCGTGTCCAGGTTGCTCAGCGGCATGGTCACGTCCACCGAGGACTTGGCCGGATCCTTTTCGTCGAACACCAGGGTGCCGTCGGAAATGCCGATGTCGGCCACCGGATGGGAGAAGCCGAAGTGGCTCCAGCTGAACAGCACCATGGTATGGCCCGGATCGAGCTTGTAAGTGACCGGGGCGGCCTGGGCCGAAAGCGCCGTGCCAAGCAGTGCAGCCAGCAACACGTAGCGAAGATTGCGCATGAAAAAAGTCTCCTGCCTTCATCGAGTGGATTTAAGAAAATCGCTTTCGCGGGGACAACAGGATCGCCCCTGGGACAAAGCCCGAGCGGCGATCACGAAAAACGCTTATGCAATGCGGCAGGCTTCGTCGAAGGCGAGCCGCGGACTGCGCGGGAACAGATCACGGCTGCTGTCGCCGTAACCGATATTGATCAGGAAATTCGATCTGATCGTGGTGCCGGCGAAGAACGCCTGATCCACCCCTGCATTGTCGAACCCGGACATCGGCCCGCAATCGAGCCCCAAGGCGCGCGCCGCCACGATCAGGTAGGCCCCTTGCAAGGTCGCGTTGCGGAACGCCGTGGTATCGATATGCGGCTGATTGCCGACAAACCAGCTGCGTGCATCGGCATGCGGAAACAGCTTGGGCAGGTAGTCATAGAAGGCGTGGTCGTTCGCCACGATCGCCGTAACCGGCGCCGCCATGGTCTTGGCGCGATTGCCTTCGGACAGGAACGGCTTGAGCTTCTCCTTCGCCTCGGCGGATTTCACGAACACCACGCGCATCGGCGAGGAATTGGCGCTGGTCGGGCCGAATTTCGCAAGTTCGTACAATGCGTGCAGCTGTTCGTCGGTCACTTCCTTGGGCAGGAAGGCATTGTAGGTACGGGCGGTTCGGAACAACTGGTCAAGGGCTGCCTCGGCAAGCTTCTCGCTCATGGGTATCCTCTGCGTCAGGAAACAAAGCGCAGAGTGTAAGCGCTAGCCGGACGAACCAGCGACGATAAAGGCGAACGTACTGTGCACGATCCGGCAACAATCGATCCATCGGGCCATGAGCAGCCGCACACCCTTGCGGGGGAATGCTGGGTGATCACCGACCAGGCTGCGGGCAACCAGCGCCAGGCGTTGGCGCTGGCCGAACAGATGGGCATGCCGGTGCGGCACCTTGTTCTATCGTTGCGCGCGCCGTGGTCATGGTTGTCGCCGCGCCTGACCCTGGGCGGCCGGCTGGCGTTGCCGGCTTCGCAACGCGCGGCGTTTGCTCCGCCGTGGCCGGCGCTCGCCATCGGCTGCGGACGCAGCGCCGCCTTGCTGACACGCCTGCTGCGCGGACTGAGCGAAGCGTATTGCCATACCGTGCAGGTGCTTGATCCGCGCATCGCGCCAAGCCACTGGGATACCGTCATCACCCCGAAACACGACGGGCTGACCGGCCCGTATGTGCTGAATCCGTTGGGCTCATTGAATCCGGTCGACGACAACTGGCTCGCGGACGGCCGCGAGGCCAGCCCGGCGCTGGGGTATCTGCCGCGGCCACGCGTTGGCGTGCTGCTGGGCGGCCCGCGCAGCGGCATTCGCATCGATGCCGATTACGCACGGCAGCTCATCGCACACCTGCTTGCGCGCAGGCAGCGCGAAGGCGGCAGCCTGCTGGTGCTCACTTCGCGCCGCACCCCTGCCGCGGTCGCCGAGCTGATGCGCGCGGCGTTGCACGGCATCCCCGGCCTGCTCTGGACCGGCCCGGACGACGGCAACAATCCCTACCCTGGCGTGCTCGGCTGGGCGGATCGCCTGGTCGTGACGCCGGATTCGGTCAACATGTTGAGCGAAGCCTGTGCCGTGGGCTGCGCCGTGCATACCTTCGTGTCGGGAAACCTGCCGGCGAAGCTGGCGCGCTTTCATCGAAGCTTGCGCGAAGCGGGCCTGTTGCATGACATCGATGAGGATGCGCCGGTGCAACAGGCGCCGCTGCGTGAAACGGCGGCGATTGCCGAGGTTTTGCGCAAGCGTGTTCTGTCGCGATAAGCGACGTCGGATCACATCCCGCACTACAGCCCTCATAGGTTGGCGGTGAGCGCCAGCGAACCCCAACGTTGCCATGCGGAATGGCCATGTTGGAGTTCGGCCGATGCCTTACCGCCAACGCAGGCATCTTCCGCGCAGGCTAAAAATCAAACCCAAGCGCACGCGTCACCACGCTCACTTCGCCCGACAACTCCTCCAATTCCGCATCGCGCGGCGCGATGCGCGAACGCAAGTCCAGCGTGCAGAACAACGCACGCCGCAACAGCTCCGCATGTGCGCGCGTGAAGCAGTTTGCCTGCGCGGCATCGAGCAAGCCGGCGTCGCGGCAGGCTTCGATCAAGCCGGCATTGGCCGTGGTCGACAACAAGTAGGGCGCGCGCGATGCATGCGCCAGCACCAGCCCCTGCAAGGCAAACTCGATATCGAGCAAGCCGCCATGTCCCTGCTTCAGGTCGAACTGCGCCGCATCGGAACGATCCCGTTCCGCACGCCAGCGCTGGCGCATGCTGCCGACTTCCGCCAATACCGCTGCACGGTCGCGCGGCACGGCCAGGGTGCGGCGCCGCACGTCGATCAGTTCACCATTCAACACCGCATCGCCAGCCACGGGACGCGCGCGTAGCAAGGCCTGGTGTTCCCACGTCCATGCACGGCTTTCCTGATACGCGATAAACGCTTCCAGGCTGCCGACCAGCAAGCCCTTGGAGCCGTCCGGCCGCAAGCGCGTATCCACTTCGTACAGGCGGCCGGCACGCGTAAGCACCGTCAGCCAGTTCATCACGCGCTGAGTAAGGCGCTGATACCAGCGCGAACCCTCCAGCGGCCGCGGGCCATCGCTCATCGCATGCGCGCGCTGGCCGTCGAACACGAAGACCAGGTCGAGGTCGGAGGCAAAGCCCAGCTCCTCGCCACCCAGGCTGCCGTAGCCGAGCACCGAAAAGCCCGAGCCCGCACCTGGCAGACGTCCATGCGCAGCGATCACTTCGCGCTCGGCCAGCGCGGCGACTGCGTTGACGACCGATTCCGCCAGCGCGGCAAGCCGGCGCGCGGTGGCCACCGCATCCGCACGCCCATCGTTGAACGCCAGGCCCAGGCGAAACGCGATGCTCGATTTGAACTCGTTGATGCGCTCCAGTTCGGCCTCGGCTTCGCGTTCGTCCAGGGTCGTAAGCACATGCGCGATGTCCGCGCTGATATCGGCGCGCTTGAGCGGCAACTGGTCGATGCGCGGATCGAGCACATCGTCCAGCAGCAAGGGTTGCGCGATCACGCGCTCGGCCAGGAAGGCGCTGTCGGCAAACAGCTGCGCCAATCGCTTGCGCGCCGCGGGCTGCTCTTCCAGCAAGGCAAGATAGGAAGGCCGGCGCGCGACCGCTTGCACCAGCCGGCACAGACGCAGCAGGCACGCGACCGGCGCTGCCGTCTCGCGCGCTGCGGCCAGCAATTGCGGCATCAAGTGATCCAGCTGCTCGCGTGCGCGTGCAGACATGGCGCGCACCTGCGAAGCCTGCGGCAACTTCAGCAAGGCCTCCGCCGCTTCGGCAGCCGGCACGAAACCGGCGCTTTCCATCACGCGCGCCTCCAGCGACTCGTCGCAAGCGCGCCGCCACAGAACCGCATCGGCCGCCGGCACCCTGGCTTTTGCGCCACCTTCGGGCATCAACACGGCTTCGAATTCGTTGGCGACGATGTCGCGGTGTTTCGCCAGCGCCTCGGCCAGCGGCTCCCACGCCGGATAATCCAGCGCCAGGGCCAGGCGCTCGCGGGTCAGATCGTCGTCGGGCAGATCATGCGTTTGCGCATCACGCATCATCTGCACACGGTTTTCCAGGCGGCGCAGGAAGACATAGGCCTGGCGCAAGGCTTTCGCCCGCACGGTCGGAATATGCCCGCGCGCCTCGCAGGCGGTCAGCGCCGGCAGCAAGCCGCGCACGCGCAAGCTGGGTTCGCGGCCACCGCGTATCAACTGCACCAACTGCACGATGAACTCGATCTCGCGTATGCCGCCCGGCCCAAGTTTGAGGTTGTCGGCCAGGTCCTTGCGCGCCACTTCGGCATCGATCAGCGCCTTCATCTCGCGCAGCCCCGCGAACGCGGTGTAGTCGAGGTACTTGCGGTACACGAACGGCCGCAATAGTTCCTGCAACTGCTTGCCCGCACTGCGGTCGCCGCCCACGGCGCGCGCCTTGATCCAGGCATAGCGCTCCCAGTCGCGCCCCTCGCGCTGGTAGTACTGCTCCATCGCACTGAACGGCAAGGCGAGCCGGCCCGCATTGCCGAACGGCCGCAAACGCAAATCCACGCGCGCGCAGATGCCATCGGTGGTCGGCTCGTGCAGCAGCCGCACCAGCTGACGCCCGAGGCGGACGAAGTATTCGCTGTTGTCCAGCACCCGCGCGCCGTCGCTTTCACCACCCTGCGGATAGGCCAGCACCAGGTCGATGTCGGAAGAAAAATTCAGCTCGCCGCCGCCAAGCTTGCCGAAGCCGACCACCACCAGGCGCTGCACGCTGCCGTCTTCGCCGCGCGCATGGCCGTAGCGCAGCGCCAGCGAACGCTCGGACCAATCGAGCGCGGCGCCGAGCAGTGCTTCGTAGAGCACGCTGGTCGCAGACAGCGTTTCGGGCAGATCGTCCAGCCCGTTGACGTCGCGAAACACCAGGCGCAACGCCTCGGCATGCCGGAACCGCCGCAACGCCGACATGCACGCGGTTTCGTCGCTGTCGAGCTTCAATGCCTCGATGCGGGCCGACGCATCGGCACTGGCGCGCAAGCGCTCCAGGCCTAGCGGCGCCAGCAACTGCGGTTGGTTGCGCCAGGTTTCGAAGGCGAAATCGCTGGCCAGCAAGGTGCGCCGGATGCGCTCGGCGACGCCGGCATCGTCGTGCAAAGGCACGCCGGCCGCGCGGCAGCGTGCCACCAGCTGAGCGTAACGATCGTCGATAAGTGCCCGCAGCGCAGGCGATTCGGAGATGGGGGAGATGACAGCCATAGGCTCATTATGAGCCCTGGGGCCAGCTCAACAGAACCGCCGCACGACGGCAAGCACGCTCAGCTTCCTTCGCCATCAGCCGACAGCGCCAAGCCTGGCGCGACCGCAATCTTGCACCAGGCAACCCATCATGGAGTTTGGCGCATGAGCGAAGCCCAGGAACGCGAACGTGCATCCAGCGTGCATGCAGAAGATGCCCCCACCCTCAAATACGGGGATGCGGGTGACACCGTGCAGATACTGCAGCAGCAATTGCGCGGCGTCGGCTACTGCGATATCGATGGCCCCGTGAACGCCGACGGTGATTTCGGCGACCGCACGCACCGTGCCGTAACCGCGTTTCAGCATGATTACGGCCTGGTCGCCGATGGTGTCGCCGGCCCAAAGACATGGCAGGCATTGCGTCATGCACTGCGGCGTTTTTCGCGTATTCGTAGAATGGGATGAAATCCCAGCGCAGCCAGCCGCTCAAGCCTCAAGCCGGCGCCAGGGACCTACCGCAACCGGAAAGCTCGCATGCGGTGGATGCACGGTGGCGCGTGCCTGCAGGCGGCCTTCCTGGTCGGTGGCGAACACCGTCAGCGCCTGCAGATGGATGTCGACCATGTCGCCGCTCGCTGCCGGATGCCGGCCCCAATCGCGCTCGCTCCATTCGGCTTCCAACGGTTCCTCCCGGCCTTCCACCCGCAGGCTGGCGCGTACGGTGCCGGCGACGTGGCGCAGATTGAGCAACTGCGCCTTGATACCGTCGCCCGCCACGGGTGACAGCGCGATGTCCTCGGGACGCACGTGCACGGCGATCGCGTGCGCATCTTCCGCGGCAAAATTCTCGATGCGCCACGCATGCCCGAACAGATGCAGTTGCTGGCCGCGCACCACGCCCGGCAGCGATTGGCCGCGCGCGATGAAGCGGGATGCGAACGGTGTCGCCGGCTGCCGGTAGATTTGTTCCGGCGTGCCGATCTGCTCGATCCGGCCGCCGTTCATCACCACCACGCGATCGGCCATCTCCAGCGCTTCGTCCTGATCGTGCGTGACGAACAAGGTGGTGATGCCGAGCGAACGATGGAATTCGCGCAGCCAGCTGCGCAGATTCACCCGCACCTGCGCATCCAGCGCGCCGAACGGCTCGTCCAGCAGCAGCAGGCGCGGCTCGATGGCCAGCGCGCGCGCCAGGGCCACACGCTGGCGCTGGCCGCCCGATAGCTGCGAGGGATAGCGGTCCGCCAAACCTTCCAGTTCCACCTGGCGCAGCAGGTGCTCGACCTTCGCCTTGATCGCCGCCGCCTTCGGGCGCACGCGCCATGGACGCACGCGCAAGCCGAACGCCACGTTCTGCGCCACCGTCATATGCGGGAACAGCGCATAGTGCTGGAATACCAGCCCCACGCCGCGGCGCCGTGCATCCAGCGCAAGCAGATCCTCGCCGTCGCGAAACACGCTGCCGGCGTCCGGCTGGTCGAGCCCGGCCAGAATGCGCAGCAAGCTGGTTTTTCCCGAGCCGGAAGGACCGAGCACGGCAATGAACTCACCGTCGCCGATGGTCAGGCCAACGTCGTCCAGCGCCACGAAGGCACCGAATTGGCGACGTAAATGGGAAATCTCGATACCCATGCAGCGATGGATCCTCAATGATGGATGTTCAATGCGTCGCCATGCCGCCATTCGACCACGCGCTTGATGCCGAGCGTGATGACAGTAAGCAATGCCAGCAGTGAAGCGGCTGCAAAGGCGGCAGAAAAATCTTCCTGGTAAAGCTGGTCTACCTGCAGCGGCAAGGTGTTGGTGAGGCCGCGCAAATGCCCCGATACGACGTAGACCGCGCCGAATTCGCCCATCGCGCGCGCGTTGCACAGCAAAACGCCGTACAGCAGCGCCCAGCGCACGCGCGGCAAGGTGACGCGGAAAAAGATCTGCCACCCGCCCGCACCCAGCGTGAGCGCCGCTTCTTCCTGGTCCGAGCCCTGCGCCTGCATCAAGGGAATCAATTCGCGCGCCACGAATGGCAGGGTAACGAACACCGTCGCCAGCACCAGGCCCGGCAAGGCGAAGATCACCTGCAAACCATGGGCTTCCAGCCAACCGCCCAGCCAGCCATCCTTGCCATAGACCAGGATCAGCATCATGCCGGCCACCACCGGCGACACGGAAAACGGCAGATCGATCAAGGCGCCGAGCAGCGCCTTGCCGCGAAACTCGAAGTGCGCCATCGACCACGCCGCGGCGAGGCCGAAGACCAGGTTCAGCGGCACGGCGATGGCCGCCACCGTCAAGGTCAGGCGCACGGCGGCGAGCGTGTCGGGCTGCCTGATCGCATCGAGGTAATACGCATAACCCTGGTGAAACGCCTCGGCAAAGATCGCCAGCAACGGCAACACCAGCAACCACGCCAGCACGGCGAGCGCTGCCAGCACCAGCACCGTGCGCGCGATGCGCGCCGACAACGTTGGCCGGCCGATCGATAGCACGGAAGCGACGGTGGCCATCAGCGGACCACCGCCCAGCGCCGCGTCCAACGCTGCAGCCCTGCCATCGCCACCAGCAGCAGCAACGACGACGCCAGCATCACCGCGCCCAGCGCCGCGGCACCGCGGTAGTCGTACTGCGAATCGATTTTCTGCACGATGAGGTACGGCGCGATTTCGGTGCGGAACAGGCGGTTGCCGGAAATGAAGATCACCGAGCCGTATTCGCCGATCGCGCGCGCCAGCGCCAATGCATAACCGGTCAACAAGGTCGGCAGCAACAACGGCAGCAGCACGCGAAAGAAACGCTGGCCCGCCGAAGCGCCCAAGGTATAGGCCGCTTCCTCCAGATCGCTTTCCATGCTCTCCAGCACCGGCTGCAAGGTCCGCACCACGAACGGCAAGCCGACAAACACCATCGCCAGCAGCACGCCCAGGCGGGTATAGGCCACCTCGATGCCGAGCGGCGCCAGGCGGCTGCCCAGCCAACCGTTCGGTGCATACAGTGCCGTCAAGGCAATGCCCGCCACCGCCGTCGGCAGTGCGAACGGCAGGTCGACCAACGCGTCGCATAGCCGCCGGAAGGCGAAGCGGTAGCGCACCAGCACCCAGGCCACCAGCAAGCCGAGCACCGCATCGATCGTCGCGGCCAGCAGTGCGGCGCCGAAGCTCAGCTTCAGCGATGCCAGCACGCGCCGCGTGCCAATCTGCGCCCACCAGCCGGCTGGGCCCAGTTCGCACGCCGTCCACAGCAAGGCCGCGAGCGGCAGCAGCACGCAGCTGCCCAGTATCAGCAAGGTGTAGCCGGTGCTGAGCCGAAAACCCGGCAGCAGGTGACGCGCCATGACCGTTACTGCGCTCCTTCGGTGATGGCGTCGAACACGCCGCCATCGGCGAAATACGTGGCCTGCACCTTGCGCCAGTCGCCGAACTGCTCGCCGACGGTGAAGGTTTTCACCGGGGGAAATTGCGCCGCGTATTGCGACGCGACGGCAGCCAGCCGCGGACGGAAGAAATGCTTGGCGGCAAGCGCCTGCCCTTGCGGGCTGTACAGGAATTGCAGGTAGGCCTGGGCGATTTTCTGCGTGCCATGCTTGGCGGCGACCGTGTCCACCACCGCCACTGGCGGCTCCGCAACGATGGTGGAGGACGGCACCACGATCTGGTAGCTGTCCTTGCCGAATTCACTCAAGCTCATCAATGCTTCGCTTTCCCATGCAATCAGCACGTCGCCGATGCCGCGCCTGACAAAGGTGTTGGTGGCGCCGCGCGCGCCGGTATCCAGCACCGGCACGTTCTTGTAGAGCGCGGTGACATACGCGCGCGCCTTGTCCGCATTGCCGCCCGGCTGGCGCTCGGCCCAACCCCAGGCGGCGAGGAAATTCCAGCGCGCGCCGCCGGAGGTCTTAGGATTGGGCGTGATCACCCGCACGTCGGACCGGATCAGGTCCGGCCAGTCGTGAATCTTCTTGGGATTGCCCTTGCGCACCAGGAACACCACCGTGGAGGTGAACGGCGCGCTGTTGTCCGGCAGGCGCGTTTGCCAATCCTTCGCCAGCAGACCTTTGTCCGCCAGCACGTCGATGTCGTAAGCCAGGGCCAGCGTCACCACGTCCGCCTGCAAGCCATCGAGCACGGCGCGCGCCTGCTTGCCGGAACCGCCATTGGAGGTGGTGACGGTGACGTTCTGCCCCGCCTGCTTGGCCCAGTAGGTCTTGAACGCGGCATTCACGTCCTGGAAATATTCACGGGTGGGGTCGAAGGAGACGTTCAGGAGCTTGGCATCCTGGGCGTGCGCCCAGGTCGCACCCAGCGAAAGCAGCGCTGCCAGGATGATCCACCGGCGTTTCATGCGTATCGTCTCCTTGGGGCAAGTCCGCCCACTTTGCACTATAGGTTTGGAAGGCTGGACGTCCGAAAGCGCGGATCGTCCTATCCATATGGCCGCTCGTGGGCCAGGGTTTTCAGTCGGCCTGCGCGGCTGTCCGCATTAGATGAAGATCTCCGCCCGCACTTCGACGATGTGCGGATCCACCACCAGTCCCTTGCGGCTGCTGAAGGCGCGGATGACATTGGCCTGCAGGCGCAGATGGGTGCCGAGGTACCAGTTGGCGCCGGCGGTCCAATCGTGCTCCCGGCCGCCAAGTACCCGTCCATCGTTGAGGTTCAGCTCACTGTAGCGCACGGCGAACTCCACCGCGCCCCAGCCATGCGAAGGAATCACATTGCTGACGTTGCCATCGTGATACTGGCGTGATTCGCCGGTGAGCACCCAGCTGCCGAACACGTAATAGCCATCGAGGTTGTAGGCGGGCTTGGGTACGTCGAAGCTGGTTCGGGCACGCAGGTACTCGCCCTGCACCGACCAGGGGCCATCGATCCAGAGTTCTTCCACGCCCAGGCGGTTGATGTGATCGACGTTGGTGAGCGTGCCGGAGCTGACCAGGGAGACGGTGGTCAGCCCGGCCTCCGGCGGCGCCTTGAAGCTGGCCGTGGCCGGTTGCTGCACGCCGAGCGCATTGACCAGGCCATATGGCCGCTCCTGTGAAACGGCCAGGCCCAGGTGCAGCACGTTGGTCGGCGCATGGATCGGCACCCAGGCCGCGCGCGCCGCCAGCGTATGGCCGCGATTCTTGGCGGTGAGGTTTTGGCCGTAGTAGCCCAGGCTGGCCAACCAGTGCGGGCGCTGGATGGCCCAATCGACGCCGACGCGGCGGTTCTCGTAAACCGCCTGCGAAGGCAGCGCCAGCTCGATGAAAGTGGTCTGCGTCGACGTGGTGACGCCCTCGAAGCTCACCGGGGTCTTGCTCTGGCCGAAACGCAGGGCGCCATAGTCGTCACCGAACAGCGCCCGCGACTGCAGGCGGGCAAACACGTCCTGCCATTGCCTGGACTGGAAGTCGTAATACACGGTGGCGTCGTAGACACCCGGCTTTTTCACGTAGAAACCCAGGTACTTGCGGCGATTGGTCTGTGCATCGGTGAATTTGCCGTCGTCGTGCGAAAAATCGTTCACGTCGTATTGATAGCGCAGCACCAGGCCGATGTTGGTTCCATCGTCGGTGGTGTACTGGGTGGGCCAGCGGTAGAGCCCGTTGTCCTCGCCTGCCTTGAGCGTGGAGGGGGCCAGCACGGCAAGGGAAGCCGATGCGGCCAGCGTCAACAGCGCAAGGGCAGGCTTGGATCGTCGCGACAAAGGCATGGATAGCTCCGGCGCCATCGGCGGCGCATGTGACAGGCGAGTGAGTGGGTTCCCTGAATGAAACGCCTGGTGAATGGGGACGGCGTCCTGATTCCATGCTGCCTGCCGCATTTCCCGCGAAGGAAAGGAGGGAATGGCATGGGGATATGCCGGCCCATCATTTCTTCGCCAAAAAACGAAGTCCTAACATCGCCAAACCAGATGGACGTCTATACGTCCAGGACACGAAACATGACTGCCGCCACACTATCGCCGTTGCCCGAAGACAAGCAGCCCCTGGTTGCGCGTCTGATCGACGGGCTGGAAGCGCCGGCGCTGCTGTGGCTCTCCGGCTATCTTGCAGGAGTGGCGGGTCAACGCCAGCCATCCGGCAAGCATGCAGCCGTCGAACCCGCCGCCGCGCCCGACACCCAAGCCCGACTCACCGTGCTGTACGGCAGCCAGACCGGCAACGCCAAGCGGCTGGCCGAAGACCTGGCGCGCCGCGCATCCGCCGCCGGCCTTGCCGTACGCGTGGTGCGCGCCGACGCGTATGCCACGCGCGAATTGAAGCAGGAACGCCTGCTCTACGTGGTGATCAGCACGCAAGGCGATGCCGAGCCGCCGGACGATTCGCGCGCCCTGGTCGAATTCCTTGCCAGCGCCCGCGCACCCAAGCTGGAGGCATTGCGCTATGCCGTGCTCGGCCTGGGCGATTCCAGCTATCCGAACTTCTGCGCCATTGGCCGCCAGCTCGACGAACGCCTTGCGGCGCTGGGTGCGCAGCGCCTGTTGCCGGCGGGCGAAGCGGATGTCGACCTGGAAACCGTGGCGCAACCCTGGCTGGAACAGGCGCTGCAGCAGGCGCGCGAGCAGCTGAAAACCTCCGCGCCGACCGCCAAGGTCACCACCTTGCGCACCGCGCGCAGCACACCGGCATGGCATCGCGAACAACCGTTCCAGGCGCCCCTGTTGCTCAACCAGCGCATTACTGGCCGCGACAGCGACCGCGACGTGCGCCATCTGGAATTTTCCCTGGACGGCTCCGGCCTGCATTACGCACCGGGCGACGCGCTCGGCGTGTGGCCGACGCAATCGCCGGCCCTGGTCGAAGCCGTGCTGAACAGCTTGAAGCTGGATGGCGATACCGCCGTGCGCGTGGGCAACGAAGAACATGCCTTGCGCACCTGGCTGGCCCAGCACCGCGAATTGACCCAGCTGACGCGTCCCTTTTTCACCGCGCATGCCGAACGCAGCGGCGATGGCCAGCTGCGTGAGCTGCTTGCGCCGGCAGCACGCGATGCGCTGGCCGAGCTGTTCTCGCGCTGGCAGGTGCTGGATCTGCTGCGCCGCCATCCTGCCGCATGGACGGCCGAAACCCTGGTGGCCGCCCTGCGCCCGCTGGCGCCGCGCCTGTACTCCATCGCTTCGGCGCAATCGGTGGTGGGCGATGAAGTGCATCTCACCGTCAGCCACGTCGATTACGCGCTGGATGGCGAAGCGCGCTGGGGTGCCGCCAGCCGTTATCTCGCGCAGCATGCCGAAGGCGAAAACGTACCGGTCTTCATCGAAGCCAACGAACGCTTCCGCCTGCCTGCCGACGATCGCGACATCCTGATGATCGGCGCAGGCACCGGCGTCGCGCCTTATCGCGCCTTCGTGCAGGAGCGCGCCGAACGCGCGGCCAGCGGGCGCAACTGGCTGGTGTTCGGCAATCCGCATTTCCACTCCGATTTCCTGTACCAGGTGGAGTGGCATCAAGCCTTGAAGAGCGGCCAGCTGCATCGCATCGATCTCGCTTTCTCGCGCGACCAGGCCGAGAAGCGCTACGTGCAGCATCGCCTGATCGAGCAAGGCCGCCATGTCTACGAATGGCTGGAAAGCGGCGCCCACCTCTACGTGTGCGGCGACGCCAACCGGATGGCCAAGGACGTGCACAAGGCACTCGTCGCGATCGTCGCCGAACACGGCGCGCGGTCGAGCGAGGATGCCGAAGCCTGGCTGAGCCAGTTGATCCAGCAGGGCCGTTACGCCCGCGATGTTTATTGAGGTAGGCGATGAGCGGCACAGCCCTTTCCGAATTCGAACGCATCAAGGCCAATAGCCGCCTGTTGCGCGGCACGCTGGTGGAGAGCCTGGCCGACCCGGTGACCGGCGCAATCAGCGAGGACGACAACAAGCTGCTCAAGTTCCACGGCAGCTACCAGCAGGACGATCGCGACCTGCGCGAAGAGCGCCGCAAGCAGAAGCTGGAGCCGGCGTTCCAGTTCATGGTGCGCGCGCGCCTGGCTGGCGGCGTGCTGAGCCCGGCGCAATGGCTGTCGTTCGACCACATCGCGCGCACCTGGGCCAATCACACGCTGCGCATCACCACGCGGCAGACGTTCCAGCTCCACGGCATTCTCAAGCGTGATTTGAAGCGCTCCATTGCCGCCATGAACCAGGTGCTGGTCAGCACCATCGCCGCGTGCGGCGACGTCAACCGCAACGTGGTCGCCAGCGCCAATCCGGTGGAAACGCCCGCGCATCGGCAGGCGTATCGCTGGGCGGAGCGGCTGTCGGACCATCTCAAGCCGAAGACGCGCGCGTATCACGAAATCTGGCTGGACGAGAAGCTGGTGGCCGGCGGCGAGCCGGAAAGCGAGCCGCTGTACGGGCCGACCTATCTGCCGCGCAAGTTCAAGATCGGCATTGCCGTGCCGCCCACCAATGACGTGGACGTGTTCGCACAGGACCTGGGCCTGATCGCGATCATCGAGCACGGCGAACTGCTCGGCTTCAACGTGGCCGTCGGCGGCGGTATGGGCGCGAGCCATGGCGATCCCAGCACGTATCCGCGCCTGGGCAGCGTGATCGGCTTCGTCGAGCCCGAACAACTGCTGCGCACGGCCGAGGGCGTGATCGAAGTGCAACGCGACCACGGCAATCGCCAGGAACGCAAGCACGCGCGCCTGAAATACACCATCGACCGGATGGGCGTGGCCGCGTTCAAGGCAGAGCTGGAGCAGCGCATCGGCTTTGCGTTGCAGCCTTCGCGCGCCTACCGCTTCGAGCACAACGGCGACCGCTACGGCTGGACCGAAGGCGACGATGGTCGCTGGCATCTCACCTTGCAGATCGAGTCGGGCCGCCTTGCCGATCATCCTGACGCACCGCATTTGAGCGGGTTGCGCGCCATCGCCGAGGAACACCAGGGCGACTTCCGGCTCACCTGCAACCAGAACCTGATCATCGCCAACGTGCCGGCCGCGCAGCGCGAGCGCATCGATGCGCTGGTGGCGGAGTACAAGCTCGATGGCTACCGCCAGCTCAGCGGCATTCGGCGCCACGCCGTGGCGTGCGTCGCCCTGCCGACCTGCGGCCTGGCGATGGCCGAAAGCGAACGCTACCTGCCGCAGCTGCTGCCGAAGCTGGAGGCGCTGCTCGATCGCCACGGACTGCGCGACGAGCCGATCGTGCTGCGCCTTTCCGGTTGCCCGAACGGTTGCTCGCGCCCCTATCTCGGTGAAATCGCCCTGGTCGGCCGCGCCATTGGCCGCTACGACCTGCGGTTGGGCGCCGACTTTGCCGGCCAGCGGCTCAACCGCCTGGTGCGCGAGAACATCGACGAAGGCGAGATCCTCGCCGAGTTGGACAACTTGTTCGCCCGCTTTGCCGCCGAGCGGAGCGAACACGAACGCTTCGGCGACTTCCTCGTGCGCAGCGGCGTGCTGCCCGCTGCGCGCCATGCCATTGATGCGGAGGTTTTCGCATGACCCTGCCCTCGCCCGAGCAAGCCGCGCTGGACGCGCGCGCGCGCGACAAGCTCGACGCCCGGCTGCTTGCGCTGAGCGCCGAAGAACGCGTGGATTGGGCGCTGGAAAACCTGCCCGGGCAGCACGTGCTCTCGTCGAGCTTCGGCGCCCAGTCGGCAGTGTCGCTGCACCTGCTGACGCAGCGCTTGCCGGACATCCCGGTGATCGTGGTCGACACCGGCTATCTGTTTCCGGAAACCTACCGTTTCATTGATGCGCTGACCGAACGCCTTTCGCTCAATCTCCACGTGATCCGCCCTAGCCTCTCGCCCGCCTGGCTGCAGGCCCGCTACGGCGAACTGTGGAACCAGGGGCGGGAGGGGCTTGACCGCTACAACCGGCTGGCCAAGGTAGAGCCGATGCAGCACGCCCTGGCCGAGCTGGGCGCCGGCACCTGGTTCGCCGGCCTGCGGCGCCAGCAATCGCTGAGCCGCGCCGCGGCCTCGGTGCTGGAGCACCGGCACGGACGCTGGAAGGTGCATCCCATCGTCGACTGGACCGATCGCGACGTGGGCCTGTACCTGCGCCGCTACGACCTGCCCTACCACCCGTTGTGGGACCAGGGTTACGTGTCGATCGGCGATACGCATACCACACGCCGCTGGGAACCCGGCATGCGTGAGGAGGACACCCGCTTTTTCGGCATCAAGCGCGAATGCGGGTTGCACCTGGACGTATGAAAGCGAAGGCGAGTGGAGATGAGTGAGAAGTGAGAGAAAAGCACGCAACAGACATCAGCACCCCAGGCTGTTGGACGCTTTCCTTGCCAAAGTAGTTGTGGTCGCTCCTGGTTCGCCACTGTCACTTCTCACTCCTCTCCATTCGATCCTGATAAAGACTGTCCCGATAAAAATTTGAAGGAAACACCATGAAAGCCGTCGCCGCCGAACTCGTCTCGGCCGAACTCGAAACGCTGATCGCGCCGCACGGTGGCGTGCTGCGCGATCTGTATCTTCCGGCTGCCGAAGCCGAAGCCTTGAAGCGGCAGAGCGCCTCGCTGCCGCAATGGACGCTCAACCAGCGCCAGCTGTGCGATCTGGAATTGCTGCTCAACGGCGGCTTTTCGCCGCTGCAGGGTTTTCTCGGGCGGGCCGATTACGATCGCGTGGTGAACGAAATGCGCCTGGCGGACGGCACGCTGTGGCCGATGCCGATCGTACTGGACGTGGACGAGGCGTTCGCCGCCAAGCTGCCGGAAAATGCGCAGATCAGCCTCAATGACACGCAAGGCACGCCGCTGGCGGTGCTGAAGGTGGACGAGGTGTATTTCCCCGATCGCATCGCCGAAGCGCGCCAGGTATTCGGTACCGTCGATCGCGCCCATCCGGGCGTGGCCGAGTTGCTGGACCGCACCGGCTCGGTGTATCTGGGTGGACGCGTGCAAGGCATCCAGCCGCCGCCGCATTACGATTTCACCGCACTGCGCCTCAGCCCGCGCGAGCAGCGCAACTGGTTTCACCAGCACGGCTGGCATCGCATCGTCGCCTTCCAGACGCGCAACCCGATGCATCGCGCGCATCGCGAGCTGACCTTGCGCGCCGCGGAAAAAGTGGGCGCGAAATTGCTGATCCAGCCTTCGGTGGGCCGCACCAAGCCCGGCGACGTCGACCACTACACGCGCGTGCGCTGCTATCGCGCGTTGCTGGCGCACTATCCGGCCGGCCTGGCCACGCTGTCGCTGCTGCCGCTGGCGATGCGCATGGGCGGTCCGCGCGAAGCGCTATGGCACGCGATCATCCGCAAGAACTACGGCGCCAGCCACTTCATCGTCGGCCGCGACCACGCCGGCCCCGGCAAGGATTCGCAAGGCCAGCCGTTCTACGATCCGTATGCCGCGCAGGAACTGCTGGCCAGACACCAGGAAGAACTCGGCATCGAGGTGGTGCCGTTTCCGGCCATGGTCTATGCCGCCAACCGCGACACCTACGTGCCGCAGACCGAAGTACGGCCGGACGACGAAGTACGCGACATCTCCGGTACCGAGCTGCGCCGCCGCCTGCATAACGGCGAGCCGATCCCGGAGTGGTTCACCTTCCCCGACGTGGTGAAGATCCTGCGCGAGCGGCATCCGGCCAACGCGCGCCAGGGATATGCCTTGTTCTTTACCGGCCTATCCGGCTCGGGCAAATCCACGCTGGCGCAGGCGGTGGTGGCACGGCTGCTGGAAACCAGCAGCCGTCCGGTGACCGTGCTGGACGGCGACGAAGTGCGCCGGCACCTGTCGAAGGGATTGGGTTTTTCGCGCGAGGATCGCGACGCCAACATCACGCGCATCGGCTTCGTGGCCAGCGAAGTCGTGCGCCACGGCGGCGTGGTGATCTGCGCGCCGATCGCGCCGTATGCCACGGCGCGCACCGAAGCGCGGCAGCTGGTGGAAGCGCATGGGCGCTTCGTGGAAATCCATGTTTCCACGCCGCTGGAAACCTGCGAGACACGTGATCGCAAGGGCCTGTATGCGGCAGCGCGCGCCGGCAAGATCAAGGGCTTTACCGGCATCGACGACCCTTACGAAACCCCGGTTGCGCCGGAGCTGCGCATCGATACCAGCCAGGTGTCGGTGACCGCGGCGGCCGACAAGGTGATCGAATGGCTGCAAAGCCAGGCGCTGGCGTGACATGAAAAAGGCCGCTGCCCCAACTTCCCGGGGCGGCGGCCTGCGGACCGTACAAGCGTCGATTACTTGCCGGGCGCCGGTTGTGCGGGCGCGGCAGACGGATTGGCGTTACCGCTGTTGGTGGCAGGATTCGGGTTGGCCTCGCGTACGATGTAGCCGATCGGCTGCCAGCCGGAGGAGCCCTTCGCCAGGGACACGGTTTCCACCGTCATCGCCTTGGCGAACTTGGTGGCATACACCACGTTGAGGTACAGGCCGGGCGGGAGGTCCTTCGGGTTGTCGACCTTGCTGACGGCCACCCAATTGCGCTCGGCCTCATTGCCCACGGCGCCGCGCAGGTTGGTGATGTACTTGGACCAGTTGTCCTGCGTGACACTCTTCTGCATGGTCGGGCTGCTCGCCTTCCACATCGCATCGGCCTTGCCGGCATCGGCCTGGGCCGCCCATTTGCCGGCGATGGAGACGGCCTTGTCCAGGTCGAGGTTTTGCGCCGTGGCCATGCCCGTTCCAAGCAGCATGGCCGATGCGAGGGCGCCGGCTGCCATGCGCTTGGGCTTGGACGAAGATTGACGTGCCATGAGAATTCTCCTGTGTGATATCCGTGGAATGATCCGCTGAAACACAAGGATCTGCGTCCATGCATGCAGCGAAACCTGCGCCATGGTGTCACGTTGGCGAAAGCCGGCGCCGTCGGCCTGGATTTAAAAACCTGTGCGCCTCTGCTTGCAGACGATGCAGAGCGTGGCCAGCTCAAGCCGCGCGCGTCACCGTTCGCCGCATCTGGCGCTGCTGCAGCTCGCCCCACAGCGGCGGCGCGGGCCAGTTCGGCTCGGCGTGCCCGGCCACGACGCGGCGCAGCTCGGCCTCGTCGATCTGCGGCGCCACCAACCGCGCGAATTGCGCCACGTAGCTGCGCAGCACGTGGTCGCGGCGCAGCACCATCCAGCTGGTGCAGATGGGCAGCAGCTTGTCGATGTCGAGTGCGACCAGTTCGCGGGAATCGGCCGGGATGATCGCCATTTCGGCCAGGATGCCCACGCCCAGGCCGGCGAGCACGTAGGTCTTGATCAGATCCGCATCCGCCGAGGTGCAGGCGATGCGCGGAGTCAGGGCGGCGGCGGCAAAGGCGCGCCGCAGCGACGATTCGGGCTGCAGCGACGATTCGTAGCTGACCAGCGGGTACTCGGCCAGGTCTTCGATACGCAGCGGACGACCGAGCTTGGCCAGCGGATGGCCCTGCGGCACCACGGCCCGGCGATACCAGCGGAACAGCGGCACGGCGATGCCGCCCTCCGGCGCCTGACCGCTGGTGCTGACGATGACCAAGTCCACCTCGCCGCTTTCGAACAGGCCGATGACGCGGCCTTCGCCCTGCGGACGAATGTGTACGCCGAGGTCCGGGTATTGCTGCTTCAGCCGGGCGATGGCCTCAGGCAGCACGAAGCGCGCCTGGGTGTGCGTGGTGGCAACCGACAGTTCACCCTGCGCTTCCTCGCGCAGGTTGGCGGCCAGGGCGCGGATGTTGCGCGCCTCATGCAGGATGCTGCGAGCCCGCTCCAGTACCTGGCCGCCGGCGGGCGTGACCGCATCCAGGCTCTTGCCGCGGCGGGTGAACACCTGGAAGCCCAGTTCGCCTTCGAGCTGCTTGAGCTGCTTGCTGATGCCGGACTGGGTGGCGTGGACGTTGTCGGCAGCGAGGGTGATGTTGAGACCGGCGTCGGCGATGGCGACGATGTAGCGAAGTTGCGTAAGGGTCATGAGATGGGCTCCGGGATGGATGGCGTGCAGGAATGTGCTCGACGCATGCCGCAGCACATACAGCTCACGAACCATCCAGAACAACGTTTCATCACGATCCCCACACGCATTTGCCGGCCCATGTACCGGTCGTCGCTCGACCTTAACACAGCGTCATTTGGACGTCTATACATCTAAATGTCTTTCAAATGTAACGAAACAGCCTATGCCATCCGGCCATATCTTCGCGCCCGGCGGTCATTTCCCATGTTTGGATGGAAGCATTAGCGTGGCGGCGTATTTCTGCATTCCGGACGCTTCCATGCCGCTTTATCCCTTGTTCGCCGATCTTCGCGACCGCCCCGTACTGGTGGTGGGCGGCGGCGACGTTGCGGCCCGCAAAACCGCGACGCTGTTGAAAGCGGGCGCCCGCGTCACCGTGGGCGCCCAGGTGTTGGTGCCGGAACTGCGGGAATGGGCGCGCAGCGGCCGCATCGCGTGGCGACAAGCGGCTTACCAGGCTGAATGGCTTGCCGGAACCTGGCTGGCGATCGCCGCCACGCGTTCGCGTTCCCTCAATGCGCAGATCGCCGCCGATGCAAACGCCAGGCAGCGGCTGGTCAACGTGGTGGATGACCCGGCGCTTTCCAGCTTCCAGATACCGGCCCTGATCGACCGTTCACCGCTGCTGGTGGCGATTTCCAGTGGCGGCGCCGCGCCGATGCTGGCGCGCCGCTTGCGCGAACGTATCGAAAGCTTGCTCGATCCCGCACTGGGGCCGCTGCTGCAGCTCGCAGAGCGCTATCGCGCGCGCATCCGTGCGCGGCGCCAGGATCTTGCAGCACGCCGCCGGTTCTACGATTGGCTGCACGATGGCCCGGTGCATGCGCTGTTGCGCGCAGCACAGCCCATGCAAGCGGAGCAGCAACTGGTCGATGCATTGGCGGAACCAGACCGTAGCCGCGGCGAAAAGGCGGCGATCCGACAGGCCGCGCCGGGCTGCGTGATACTGGTCGGCGCCGGACCGGGTGATCCCGGCCTGCTCACCTTGCGTGCCCTGCGCGCGCTGAACGAAGCGGACGTCATTCTGCACGATGCATTGGTCAGCGCGCCGATTCTGGACCTTGCCCGCGCCGGCGCCGAACGCATTGCCGTGGGCAAACGCGGCGGCGCGGCGCACACGCCGCAGGCCACGATCCACGCCTTGCTGCTCGCGCATGCACGCGCCGGAAAGCGCGTGGTGCGCTTGAAAGGCGGCGACTCCTTCGTGTTCGGCCGCGGCGGCGAAGAACTCGAATTCCTGCGCGAGCACGGCATTGCCTATGAAGTGATTCCCGGCATTACGGCGGCACTTGCATGCGCCGCCTACAGCGGCGTGCCGCTGACCCATCGCGCCCACGCGCAATCCGTGCGGCTGGTTACGGCGCACTGCCAGGATTCCTTCCATACGCTGGATTGGTCGGAACTGGCGCAGGAACGCCAGACGCTGGCGATCTACATGGGCGTGAGCCAGCTCGACCTGCTCACCGAGCAACTGCTTGCGCATGGGCGCGGGGCCGACACGCCGTTCGCCTTGATCGAGAACGGTTCGCTGCCCCAGCAGCGCACCCTGACCGGAACGCTGCACGCGTTGCCCATGCTGGCGGCGCGGCATGCCATCGGCGCGCCCGCCCTGCTGATCCTGGGCGAGGTGGCTGCGCAAGCCACGGCCGCACATTGGTATGGCGAGCTGCTCGGCCAACCCTCGCGCGGCGTCACCGCCGCTCCTCTGCTGGCCGACGCGGCCTGAGCCGCCGCTGGCGTGGCCTGCAGAAGGTTTCCTAAGTAACTGTCAGCACAACAAAAACCGTCATTGCCCGGTAACGGCTTCTTCAGGTTTTCTTCGACTTGCTGAAGGCTTGCCGCGAGCGACGCGAACACCCGACGGGCCGGATGACAACCGATTCATGTCAATCACGTTACAGTCCGCATCCTACGAGATGACAGGTCGCGGACCGCATGGCTCTGGTTTCCCCCACGCTGCTGTCGAGACGATCCATCGCCGCGCGCACCGTCATGGTGCTGGCGATGATGGCCGCGTTCGTCCTGCTGACTGGCCTGCTGGATGGCAACAAGGGGGTGGCCGCGGCGCAGTTGCTCGCACAACCCACCTTCCCACTGGCCAATGCCACGCCCGGCCTGATGCTGGCGCTGTTGTTGCTGGTGTTGACGCGGCGGACCGTGCTCTCGTTCGGCCTGGCCTACCTGGCGCAGGCGGTGGTGTACGCGGTCAATGCCTTGAAAGTGCTCAACCTGGGCACGCCGCTGTTGCCGGCCGATTTCCGCATGGTGGACCAGTTGCGCAAGGGCGGCCTGCACGTGCTGGGCAGCTATCTGCCGCACAGTCCCTGGCCGTATCTGGCGCTGCTTGGCGGCGTCGCAGTCATCATCGCCATGTGGCGCTACGAGCCGCCACTGTTCGCGCCGCGCACCGGCGGCAGGCGCATGCTGGCCGGCAGCTTGCTCGGCGCCACGCTCGCTACCTTGCTGCTGGGCATGCCGGGCTGGCGCAATGTCTACAGCGGCCACAAGCTGTGGATGGAACCCTGGTCCGCCGCGGCAACCACCAGCCATTCCGGGCTGGTCAGCTCGCTGGTGATGTTCCACTTGCAGGATCGTCGCGCAAAACAGAAGGCCGACCCCGGCGCCGTGAGCAGCTTGCTGCAGACCACCGGCGACGCGGTGCGCGCACGCATGCATACGCCAGCGGCTCCCGACACGGCGCGGCCGGATATCGTGGTGATCCAGAGCGAATCGTTCTTCGATCCACGCATCATGCGCGGCTACGAAAATGCCGGGCTCACGCCGCAACTCGAACGTCTCGCCGCCGAAGGCATGAGCGGGCCGCTGCACGTGCCCACCTTTGGCGGCGGCACCATCCGCACCGAGTTCGAAGTGCTTACCGGATTGTCGCTGCGCTATTTCAGCAACATGCAGTTCCCGTACCTGCAACTGCACGACAAGGTGGTGCCGAGCATGGTGCGCACCTTGCGCGCGCACGGCTATGAAACGGTGGCCATCCACGGCAACGATCCTACTTTCTGGAATCGTGACACCGCGTTCAAGACGCTGGGTTTCGACCGCTTCGTTTCCCAGTCGGGCTTCCCGGCCAATGCGGCAATGGACGGCAAGTACATGGCCGACAGCGCGATGACCGACGAGATCATGGCGCAACTGAAAGACAACGGGCCGCCGCAATTCCTGTTTGCGATCAGCCTGGAAGGGCATGGACCGTACGACGTGCCGCCGCGCGATCCGGCCGCACGCGACGCGATACCGGTACCCGCCGCCATCAGCGCCAAGGACCGGCCGGAACTGCAGACCTACCTGTATCACATGCAGCATGCCGACGCCGAACTTGGCCGTCTCGCCGGATTGCTTGCCAAGCGCAGCCGTCCCACCTTGCTGCTGTTTTATGGCGACCATCTGCCCGGCCTCGCCGACGCGTTTCGCGCCACCGGCTTTGTCGACGGCCAGGACATGCTGTCGCAGGCCGGCACGTGGCTGCTGGTCGATCCGCGCAATCCGGAACAGCCGCAGCACATCGAGATGGCATCCTGGATGCTGCCCGGCTTGCTGCTGGAGCGCGCCGGCATTCACGACGATGCCTACTTCGCGCTGACGCAAGTGCTTGCGCCATCGCTGGCCAAACTCACGCGCGCGCCCGGTGCCACCCCGCCGCCCGTCGACGCGCAACAGCAGTTGTTCGACAAGGACATGGCCAGCGTTGCCCTGCTGCGCATGAAGGGCAAGCTCGACAAGCTGCTGCCAGCCAGCCTGCTGCCGGCGAACACGGCGGTGGCCAAGCAGGACAACGTGGAACCAGGCCTGCCGGCGGCTGCCGCCATGGGCATTCATCACTAAGCGCCTTCGTTGAGGCGCTTTTTAGCGGGCGTTACAGGCTTATCCTTGCTTCACCAGGCAGCGCAGCTCTCGCATCGTCTTATCTTTCGACACTCTAGCGCTGCCCACGCATCACGCCCTTCAAATACTGAGCGTCGCCCGCCGCTGCTGCCGCTTGTAGTGGATCATCAATGCCGCCACCAGCAGCACCACGGTCACGATGAAAATGCTCGTGCCGAGATTGCCGCCACGTATGCCACCAGCAAAGCCGGCCGGTGTTTGCGCGGCTTTTTCGTCGATGTTGAAGGCGGCCATGCCGGTGTAATGCATGCCGCACACGGCCAAACCCATCACCAGGGCGCTACCGACCATCTGCACCGGCCCGCGCAGGTTGAACGCCAGCCATAGCGCAACGATCGACGCGACGATGGCAATCAGCATGGATGCCGCCACCAGGTTCATGTCGTAACTGGTGTAGGCCTCCATCATCACCGCCGCCATGCCGAGATAGTGCATGCCGGTCACCCCGAGCCCCATGCAGATACCCGCAGCAACCAGTTTCGCCCAGCTGAAGGCGCCGCTGCTGGCGATAAACAGACCCAGCGAGCAGGCGCCAAAGGCAATGATGGCCGACAACGTGGTCAATACCGGGTCATAACTCACCGGCATGCCCATATCGCACGCCAGCATGGCGATGAAGTGCATGGCCCAGATCGCGCCCACGCCCATGGCCGCGCCGGCCGCCAGCACGGCCGCCATGCGCTGGCGCGCAGTGTTGGCAAGCGGAATGGCGACGGCCAGCTGCAAGGCCGTGAACGATCCGAGCCCGGATACCACATACGAGAGCAAAACCAGCAGCATGTTGTAATGCTGATGAGCAGACATGGCTTCCACCTCCGATTGCGAGTCGTCAATACAATGCACACGGCGATCGGCCTTGCGCATCCCTTTTTGCATACACACCGCCCCCGCGCTCTCGCGCAGGCAGGTGCTGCGTCGTTTACCCCGTGCAAGCGCTCCGCGCTTGCCTCAATGCGAAACTTCCAGCACGCAATCGCCAACACCGTTGTTGCTGCGGCAATGCAGGGTGCGCACGAATACACCTTGCGGCGCGAATGACGCGCCAAGCATGCCTTCGAGATAGCCACTGAAAAACTTGCAGCCGGATTGGCCACCGGGAGGACACAGCGGGCAGTTCTGGATGTGGAAATGGCGCTCGCGCGCGTCGACCGCCACCAGCGAACGCAAGGCAGGCACGGCAATGCGCTTGATCGCATCGATCATGCCCAGCTTGCCGCCCATGGCATAGTCGCGCTTGTACACCCATGCGCCCGTACGTCGGCCCGCAAGCAGCAACGAAGCCTCGCGTGCGTCCGCCGCCACTTCGTGTTCCAGCGCGAGCAGCCAGGGGAAAATCTTCGGATAATCGCGCGCCAGCTGCGGCAGCACGCCCTCGACCTTGTCGACGTCCGGTCCGATATGCCGGATCGGCGGCGGCGCCGAGCCATGCTCTGCGCCAGCGCGCGGTGCCGGCGCGGGCGTCGCTTGCATGGCGGCACCGGCCGGCAATAGCGACGCCTCGAAGCTCAACACGCGGTTGTGCGTGGCCAGCATTTCTTCCAGCCCAAGCTGCCGTTCCGGCTCGCCGCGCACCACCATCACCAGCCAGGCGCCCCGGTTGTCCTGATAGACCCGCTGGCGCAGCAGCGTAAATCCGCTGGCGATCACCACGCGGCCCAACTCAACGAGTAACCCTTCCCGGCGATCCGAGAGAATATGGATGTCCAGCTCGATCATCGTGCGCAACTCCCCCTGTTCCATCGATGCTGGCAAACGAATTGTGAAATTTACGGCGAGCCACCACCACCTGGAGTGTGATCGAACTCGCAAAACCTGGGGCACGCGGATGAATCGCTACCCGTTTTCGGCATGGCGCATGGGGAGCAACGCCAGGATGATGAATTCGATCGAAAGCCGCGCGCAAAAAGAAAGCCCCGCATGCGCGGGGCTTTCTGATTTCGCAAGCAACAGGCGGTGGACGATCAGAAGTCCATGCCACCCATGCCGCCCATGCCGCCGCCCGGGGCGCCATGGTTGTGCTCTTCCTTCTTCGGCAGCTCGGCCACCATCGCTTCGGTGGTGATGAGCAGGCCGGCCACGGAGGAGGCGTACTGCAGGGCCGAGCGGGTGACCTTGGTCGGGTCCAGGATGCCGAACTCGATCATGTCGCCAAACTCGCCGTTGGCGGCGTTGTAGCCGTAGTTGCCCTTGCCTTCCTTGACCTTGTTGACGACCACGGACGGCTCGTCGCCGGAGTTGAACACGATCTCGCGCAGCGGTGCTTCCAGCGCACGGCGGGTGATGGCGATGCCATGGTTCTGGTCTTCGTTGTCGCCCTTGAGGCTTTCGATGGCCTTGAGCGTGCGGATCAGCGCCACGCCGCCGCCGGGCACCACGCCTTCTTCAACGGCTGCGCGCGTCGCGTGCAGGGCGTCTTCGACGCGGGCCTTCTTTTCCTTCATTTCGACTTCGGTGGCGGCACCGACCTTGATCACGGCCACGCCGCCGGCCAGCTTGGCCACGCGTTCCTGCAGCTTCTCGCGGTCGTAGTCGGAGGAGGTTTCCTCGATCTGCGCCTTGATCTGCTTGATGCGCGACTGGATCTTGTCGGCTTCGCCGGCGCCGTCGATGAGCGTGGTGTTTTCCTTGGTCACCACGACCTTCTTGGCGCGGCCCAGATCCTGGATGGTGGCCTTCTCGAGCTGCAGGCCCACTTCTTCGGAGATGACCTGGCCGTTGGTGAGGATGGCCATGTCTTCCAGCATCGCCTTGCGGCGGTCACCGAAGCCCGGCGCCTTCACGGCGGCAACCTTGACGATGCCGCGGATGGTGTTGACCACCAGGGTGGCCAGCGCTTCGCCTTCGACTTCCTCGGCCACGATCAGCAGCGGCTTGCCGGCCTTGGCGACGCCTTCGAGGATCGGCAGCATTTCGCGAACGTTGGAGATCTTCTTGTCGTACAGCAGGATGAAGGGATCTTCCAGCTCGACCTGCTGGCTCTGCTGGTTGTTGATGAAGTACGGCGAGAGGTAGCCGCGGTCGAACTGCATGCCTTCGACCACGTCCAGTTCGTTCTCCAGGCCCGAACCTTCTTCCACCGTGATCACGCCTTCCTTGCCGACCTTCTTCATCGCGGTGGCGATGATGTCGCCGACGGCGGCGTCGGAGTTGGCGGAGATGGTGCCGACCTGGGCAATGGCCTTGTCGTCAGCGGTGGGCTTGGAGAGCTTCTTCAGCTCTTCGACGGCGGCGGTCACGGCCTTGTCGATGCCGCGCTTGAGGTCCATCGGGTTCATGCCGGCGGCGACGGCCTTCAGGCCTTCGCGCACGAACGCCTGGGCCAGCACGGTGGCGGTGGTGGTGCCGTCACCGGCATTGTCGGAGGTCTTGGAAGCGGCTTCCTTGACGATCTGCGCGCCCATGTTCTCGTAGGCGTCGGACAGTTCGATTTCCTTGGCGACGGACACGCCGTCCTTGGTGACGGTGGGGGCGCCGAAGCTCTTCTGGAGCACGACATTGCGGCCCTTCGGGCCCAGCGTGACCTTGACCGCGTTGGCCAGGGTGTTCACGCCCTTGAGGATGCGCGCGCGCGCGTCTTCGCTGAAGCGGACTTCTTTAGCTGCCATGGTGATATTCCTTCGAATTCAGTAGTGAGGTTGCAAAGAGGGCGGGAGAGGCAATCAGCCTTCGATCACCGCAACGATGTCGTCTTCCTTCAGGAAGACCAGCTCTTCGCCGTCGATCTTGATTTCCTGGCCGGCGTACTTGCCGAACAGCACGGTTTCGCCGGACTTGACCGACATCGGGCGCACCTTGCCGTCTTCGAGGATGCGGCCTTCACCAGCAGCGATCACCTTGCCGCGGGTCTGCTTTTCGGTGGCGCTATCGGGGATGACGATGCCGCCGGCGGAGACGCGCTCCTCTTCCAGGCGCTTGACGATGACGCGATCGTGCAGCGGACGCAGTTTGCTCATGAGTTGGACTCCAGCTATGGCTTGAGGATGAAAAAAATGGAGGACCCCGGCCGGCCTTGGCGGCCTTGTTAGCACTCGGGGTACGTGAGTGCCAATTCTAGTCGCCAAAAAAACCCCTGCAATAGGGGCCGGAAAGGTCGTGCAAGGGTTATGGGGGACCGGGCGGGGCTTTCAAGGGCAAGTAACCGAACGACACGGTTCGCAAATTGGCCGTGCCGGAGGAGGATCGACATGGCCGGAGAAAATGCCGACGATGCTCCGCTTCCATCCGACCGTCAGGCAGCAGGCAGTGAGCACGGACCAGACATTACGCGAGCAGATCGTCGCCTACGGCTTGAAGCTGACGCCTTCGGGCCTGAGCCAGGGCACCTCCGGCAACCTGAGCGTGCGCCATGGCGAGGGTTTCCTGATCACCCCCAGCGGCACGCCGTACGAGGAAATCACCCCCGCCGGCGTCGTGCAGGTGGCGATGGACGGCAGCCACGCGCCGGGGCTGCGCCCATCCAGCGAATGGCGCTTTCACCGCGACATCTATGCCGCACGCCCGGACGTGCATGCGGTGGTGCATGCCCATCCGCCCTACTGCACCGCGCTGGCGATGTGCCGCATGGATATCCCGGCGGCGCATTACATGATTGCGGTGAGCGGCGGCGACTCGATCCGCTGCGCGGCTTACTACACCTACGGCACGCAGGAACTTTCCGACGCCGTCGTGCAGGCGCTCGACGGCCGCCTGGCCTGCCTGTTGGCGAACCACGGCATGATCGCGCTGGGCGCCACGCTGGAACAGGCCATGTGGCGCGCGGTGGAAGTGGAGACCTTGGCGCGGCAGTACGCGCTGGCGCTGCAGGTAGGCAAGCCGGCTCTGCTCAATGACGCCGAAGTGGCGCAGGTGCTGGAAAAATTCGGCAACTACGGCCTGATGTCGCGCACCGAACCCTCTGCCTGAGCACACCCGCCATGACCGCCACCGATGCCGTATTGCTGTGCTACTGCACCTGCCCCAATGCCGAAAGCGCACGGCATTTGGCCGAGGCCCTGGTCCGCGAGCGGCTGGCCGCCTGCGTAAACCGCATCCCGGCCATCCAATCCACCTATCGCTGGAAAGGCGAAGTGACCACGGATACCGAGGAACTGCTGCTGATCAAGACCACCGCCGCGTACTTCGAAGCCTTGAAGGAACGCGTGCTGGCGCTGCATCCCTACGAGTTGCCCGAGCTGGTCGCAGTGCCGGTGGAACGCGGCCATGCGGCTTATCTCGACTGGGTGCGAACGGGCGGCGGCGACTGATCGCCAGTGTGATCCCCTATCGTCAGCCTTGCGGCGAGCGCAGCGACAAAGACCATCAGCATCGTCGTCACACGGCTTTGCTCCTTCGCGGCATGTCTGCCGATATGATCTGCTCACATCGCCGCAAGCGATTTCAGTTGATCGTCCAATTGCGGATCGACGCCTTCCACGCGTCGCACCAGCTTTCCCTGCGTATCGAACACCAGCAGCGTCGGCACATGCATCACGCGAAAGCGACGAAATAGCGCGCCGGATTCATCCAGCGCCAGAGGCACCGTCAGGTGGTGCTCCCGCTGGTAGGCAAGCAGATCGTCCTTGCCTGCCCACAGGCCGGAGGCGATGGCGAGCCAACGCACACGATCGCCATGCGATAGCGCGGCGACCTGCTCGCGCACCGCGCGGCAACTGGCGGCAAGGGCCGGGCGGCTTTTCGCCAGATAGCTCTCGCACCATGGCGACATGAACACCAACACCGTAGGGCGGTGGCCGGCGGCATCGAGATGAAACGTCGCGCCGGCAAGCGTAGGAACTGCCGTGTTAGGCAGCCGGACATCGGCCGCACCGTCCGCGTGCACGGCCTGCGCAGCAACGGCATGGGATGGCGCCGATTGCCGCGCAGCCAGCAAGGCTGCATCCAGCTTTGCATTGGCTTCGTGGCCGACATACAGAATGCGGCCGTCACGGCCAATCACGACATGCTGCGGCGTCACGCGCAAATGAAACGCCTCGCCGATGCTGCCATCGTCGAAGACGATCGGCATCTCCAAACCCATCTGGCTGCGATAGCGGCGCACATCTTCCACGGTATCGTCGAAACCGACATCGACGGCGATAACCGCCATATCCGAGCCGGCCTGCTCGTAGGCATGCTTCAGGTGCGGCATCTGCTCTCGGCATGGCACGCACCAGGTGGCCCAGAATTTCAAATACACCGGCTTCTTGCCGTAGTAGCTGGCCAGATCAATGGTCTGGCCGTCGATGGTCTTGAGCACCAGGCGCGGCGCAGGCGTACCTACCAGCCCACGCGCAGCGGCCTGTGCATGCTGCTCGCCGGTTTCGGCATGCACCAGGCTGCCGAACATCAGTAACACCAAGAGAACCACGATACGCACGATCATCTCCTTGCATGGGATGGATGCATGCTGGTGATTTGGCGGCGAACCGATAAGAGCCACTTCGCGGCAATGTGTGGGAACCACATCTCGCTTTGGCCACTTTCCACTAGGCCATCGCTTTCATCAGCGTGGCGATGCCTTGGTCGATCCGTTCCACGTCGACCATGCCGAAGCCGAACGCCAGGCCGTCCTCGGCGGCATCCGCCATCGCATAAGCGCTCAGGCACTCCAGATTGATCCCGCTTGCCGCGGCACGCGCCAACAAAGCGGCGACATCGACCGACGCGTGCAGCTTCGCCGCCAGATGCAGCCCCGCATCCGACGCCCACACCTGCGCATGGCGCTTGCCGTGCCGCTGCAAGGCCGCCAGCAAGGCATCGCGCCGCTCCGCATACACTTTGCGCATATGCCGCACGTGACGCACCAGGTGCCCTTCGGCAATGAAGGCCGCCAAGGTATCCTGCGCCAGCACGTCGCCATGCCAGTCGGCTTGATGCTTGGCATGCGCGAAGGCGTTGCGCAGCCATGGCGGTACCACGGCATAGCCGAGCCGCAGGCTGGGAAACAGGCATTTGGAAAAGGTGCCGACATAGCAGACGGCGTCGTCGCGATCCAATGTCTGCAAGGCATCCAGCGGCCGGTGGCCGTAGCGGAACTCGCTGTCGTAATCGTCCTCGATCACCAAAGCGCCGCGTGCGCGCGCAAATTCAAGCAAGGCGACGCGGCGGCGCGGCGACATCACCACGCCCAGCGGAAACTGATGCGAAGGCGTGACGTAGATGACGTGCGCATCGCGTGGAAGCTGCTCGACGATCAGCCCTTCCTCATCCACCGGCACCCCGATCACACGCGCGCCCGCGGCGAGAAACACGGCGCGCAGCGGCGGATAGCCGGGGTCTTCCACAGCTACCACGGTATGCCCCGGCGTAACGAGCACGCGTGCCAGCAGGTCGAAGGCCTGCTGCGCGCCGCTGGTGACGATCACGTCCTCGGCGTCGCACGACACGGCGCGCGCAAACGAAATGTGCTGCGCAATGGCCTGGCGCAACGGCCATCGCCCTTGCGCCAGATCGTACAGCGGCGCGGCTTTGGACAGGTTGCGCAGGGCGCGTGCGGACAGGCGCCGCCAGATGTCGTAGGGAAAGCATCGGCTGTCGGGAACCCCCAGGCGGAAGTCGCACGCAAAACCGTCCGTTCCCATGGCAGTGGGCAGGCTCGCGAAGCTTCGCCAGTACGGCGCCAATCGACCGTCGGGCGCTGAGACGTCCGCGCGGGCACGCCGTTCACCGCGGCGCATGGCAAGGTCAGCCACGAAATTGCCGGCGCCGCGCCGCGCTTCGATATAACCCTCGCCAAGCAGCAGGTCGTATGCCGCCACCACGGTATTGCGGGAAACCTCCAGTGTTTCGGCCAATTCCCGCGTTGCCGGCAAACGCAAGCCGGGCTTCAGGCGACCATCCAGGATGGCGGCACGCAATTGGCCATGCAGCGAGGCCATGCGCTGGCGCGAGCCGCGCTCCGGCAATGCAAGCGGAAACCCGAAGGGATGTTTCATTCCATTGGTTCCGGCCAAAACTGGACCTCTAGATTTGCCCTGGTGTGGTCCTTTTGCAAGACCACCTCATTACCTAGGATGCACTCAACCCCGAGGGAGCCGCCGGCCATGATCGATCTCTATTTTTCCGCCACCCCGAACGGCCTGAAGACCAAGCTGTTCCTGGAAGAAGCCCAGCTGCCTTATCGCCTGCTGCCGGTCAGCCTCGGCAAGGGCGAGCAGTTCAAGCCGGCATTCCTGGCGATTTCGCCGAACAACAAGATCCCGGCGATCGTCGACCACGCACCTGCCGGCGGCGGCGAACCGATCGCATTGTTTGAATCCGGCGCCATCCTGCTTTACCTCGCCGAAAAGATCGGCCGCTTTATTCCGCAGGACGTCCACGGCCGCGCCGACGTGCTGCAATGGCTGTTCTGGCAGATGGCCGGCCTGGGACCGATGGCCGGGCAGATCGGGCATTTCAACGTCTACGCGCCGGAAAAGGTCCCCTATGCCATCGAGCGCTACACGCGCGAGACCGCGCGCCTCTACGGGGTACTGGATCGCCGGCTGGCGGATCGGCCGTTTATCGCCGGCGAATTCTCCATTGCCGACATCGCCTGTTACCCCTGGATCGTCCCGCACGAAGCACATGGACAGGACCTCGCCGCGTTTCCGCACCTGCGGCGATGGTTCGAAGGCATGGCAACGCGTCCGGCCACGCTGCGCACTTACCAGGATGTCGAGAACGTCTATGCACCCAGGCAGGCTCTTTCGGAGGAAGAACGCAAGCTGCTGTTCAACCAGGGCCCGAAAGCGCGCGCCTGAGCCCAAGATTGCTGACAGCTTCTGTCACAGCGCGGATCTAGGTTTAGCTGGTCACCCCTGCGAGCGCATTCGCCATGAAAAAGTCCGACATCGTTGCCCTCGTATTGCTCGGCGCCATCTGGGGCGCCTCGTTCCTGTTCATGCGCATGGGCGCGGGGCAGTTCGGCAGCATGGCCTTGGCGGGCATGCGTGCGATCGGCGCAGCCGTCTGTTCGATTCCGCTGCTGATGTCGCGCGAGCGGCTGGCGGAACTGCGCGCGCACTGGCGTTCGATTGCGCTGATCGGCCTGGCGAATTCGGCGCTTCCGTTCGTCTTGTTTTCCTACGCGGCACAGAGCCTTCCCGCTGGCCTTTCGGCCATCTTCGACGCGGTTGCGCCGCTGCTGGTGGCGGCGTCCGGCTGGTTGTGGCTGAGCGAGCGCTTGAACGCTACGCAAGCAAGCGGCCTGGTGATCGGCCTGACCGGCGTGGTGTGGCTGATCGGCGGCAGCATGGGCTTCGGCCATGGCGGCGCGGCGGTGGGCTGGGCGATGGCGGCCTGCGTGGGCGCGAACGTCTGCTACACCTTTGGCGCGCACTACAGCCACCGCAAGGTTCAGCGCGTGTCGCCGCTGTCGGTGGCGATCGGCAGCCAGGTGGCGGCGGCCGTGATGCTGTTGCCCTTCACGCTGTGGCTGTGGCCGGCCAGGTCGCCGTCGCTGCAGGCCTGGGTCGCCATGTTCGGGCTGGCCGCGGTCTGCACCTCGCTCGCTTATGTGTTGTTCTACCGACTGCTGGCGCGCATCGGCTCGACCCGCTCGATGGCGGTGCTGTACCTGATCCCCGTGTTCGGCGTGCTGTGGGGTGCGGTGTTCCTGGGCGAAAAGCTCACGTTGGCCATGGCCGGCGGCTCGTTGGTGATCCTGCTCGGCGTGGCACTGACCACCGGCATGCTGCGAATTCGTCCTACGGCACCCGCGCCGCTGAATGCGGTCGAATAAACACCAGCTTCCGCTGCGAGCTGGTCCATAATCCCCGATCGCGCCCCACGCGATCCCCATGACTGGAGTTGGAATGCGCTCGCTTCGTTACGGCCGCGTCGCCGTCTATCTGTTCACTCTGCTGATGCTGCTGTTCGGCACGCATGCCTTTGCACAGGACGCCGAGGACAACCTGCTGCCGGTGACCGAGGCCTACAAACTCACTGCCGACGCCAGCACGCCAGGCGTGGTGAAGCTGCACTGGGACATCGCGCAGGACTACTACCTCTATCGTGGCCGCATGGCGTTCAAGGGCGGCGATGGCGTAACGCTTGGCCAGGCGCAGCTGCCCGATGGCGAGAAGCACGACGATCCCTATCTTGGCCCGGTGGAGACCTACCACCACCGCGTGGATGCCAGCATTCCGTACACGCTCGCTGCCGGCACCACCACGCTCACGCTGAGCGTGCGCTACCAGGGTTGCCACGAAACCGATCCGAAGATCTGCTATCCGCCGCATACCGAACATCTGACGCTGCCGGTTCCCACGGCAGCGGCGGCGCCAGCGTCGAACAAGCTCAATGACCTGTTTGGCCCGCGCACGCAAAGCTTGGGCGGCGCTGACCAACCGCTGCCGGCCGAACAAGCCTTCCGCTTCGATGCGATCACGCAGGACGCAAACCACCTGCTGCTGCGCTGGACCATCGCCAAGGGCTATTACCTCTATCGCGACCAGACCCAGCTGTCGGTCAAGGACGCGCCGCAGCTTTCGCTGTCGCCCGCGTGGCCGGCCGGAACCACGCACGAGGATGCGCATTTCGGCAAGACCACGGTGTATTTCGACGAACTGACCTTGCCGGTGACCATCCATGGCGATACCACGGGCATGACGTCGCTTGCGCTGGTGGCCAGCTTCCAGGGCTGCCAGGACGGCGGCCTGTGCTATCCGCTGATGACGCGCGAGGCGCATATCGATTTGAGCGGCGGCGCAAGCACGACCGTTGCAGCGGCGGCGAATCCGGCGCCGGAAATGCCGCCAGCCAATGCGAAGAAGAAGACCTCGCTCGACGTCAGCCTGTGGTCGGCGCTGCTGCTCGCACTGGGCGGCGGCCTGGTCCTCAATTTGATGCCCTGCGTGTTGCCCGTCCTGTCGATCAAGGCGATCGGCCTGATTGAAAGCGGCGAAAATCCCGCACGCCGCCGCATGCATGCGCTGATGTACACGGCCGGCGTGCTGGTGAGTTTTGCCGTATTGGGCAGCGTGATCATCGCGCTGAAAACGGCGTGGGGTGCGCACCTGCAGAACCCGCTGGTGGTGGCGGCGCTCGCGCTGGTGATGCTGGCGGTGGCGTTGTCGATGTCCGGCGTGGTGCAGTTCGGCGCATCGCTGGGCAATACCGGCAGCTCGCTCGCCAGCCGCTCGGGTCCCGCCGGTGATTTCTTTACCGGCGTGCTGGCGGTGGTGGTGGCCAGTCCCTGCACGGCGCCGTTCATGGGTACGGCATTGGCGTATGCGCTGGTGGCGCCCATGGCCAGCGCCATCTGCGTGTTCCTGGCCTTGGGGCTCGGCTTGTCGCTGCCCTTCCTTGCCGTGGGTTTCGTGCCGGCGCTGTCGCGCTGGCTGCCGCGTCCTGGCCGCTGGATGGAGACGCTGAAAGAAGTACTGGCGTTTCCGATGTACCTCACCGCGGCCTGGCTGGCCTGGGTGCTGGCGAACCAGCGCGGCGCGGATGCCGTCGGCCTGCTGCTGGTGGCCGCGGTGCTGCTCGCCATGACGCTGTGGTGGTTCGAGCGCAGCCGCAACCGCAGCGCGCTGAGCCGCGTATGGGTGGCCCTGCTTGCGCTGCTCACGCTGGCGCCGCTGTATTGCCTCGCCACCCTGCCTTTGGCCACCCCAACGGCGACAAGCGCGAGCGGCGTTGTCGCCTACGCACCGGACAAGCTCGCCGCCCTGCGCAAGGCCGGCACACCCGTGTTCGTCGACATGACGGCGGACTGGTGCGTCACCTGCAAGGCCAACGAGCACGCCGTGCTCGACGGCGACGCGTTCAAGGCGCTGCTCAAGCGCACTGGCACCATTTATATGAAGGGCGACTGGACCAACGAGGACCCAGCCATCTCCGCTTTCCTGCAGCAGTACCACTCCCCTGGCGTGCCGCTGTACGTGGTGTTTCCCAAGGACGGCAGCGACGGGCGCAAGCTGCCGACGGTGCTGACCTTTTCGCTGGTGGAGCAGGCGCTGACCGAGGCCGCGAAGTAATCGTCGCGGCAAGCCTGCATACTTGCGCCCCCGCAAACCGCTCCTCACCCATGCTGAGCCGCACCAACCTCGCCATTCTCGCCCTGGCCTTGCTGGCCGCCATCGCTGGCGGCTGGCTGCAGCATGAAAGCCGGATGGCGCGCGTGCCGCCCGGGGTTCATGTGGCGAAAATCGGCGATCTTCGCCCGGACGTGGCTTTACTCGACTCCGATGGCCACGAGCGCCGTCTCTCCGGCTACCAGGGCAAGCGCCTGCTGCTGAACTTTTGGGCCAGCTGGTGTGCGCCATGCCTGGCCGAGATGCCCGCGCTGGACGCAAGCCAGCGCAAGTTCGCCGATCAGGGGGCGATCGTGCTGGGTATCGCCATGGACCAGCCGGATCGCGTACGCGCCTTCCTGGCCAGCCATCCGGTGGGCTACCCCATCCTGATCGGCCAACTAGCCTCTCCCAGCACCTCGCTGCGCTTCGGCGACCTGGACGAAGTATTGCCCTACAGCGTGCTGCTGGACGAAAACGGCCGCATCCTGGCCGTTCACCGCGGCCCGCTGGACGGCCAGCAACTGGACCGCTGGCTGTCGCCGGCAAGCGCGCCCTGACGCGGTTTGCGCCGCCATACGTCGACGCACGTTTAACATCTTCTTTCTCCGCCAAACGTCGCCGAATTGCGCCGAACTGGACAATATTCTCGACACCGCGCACACTCTCGCCGGTTTCAGGGAAGCTGGGAGCACCATGGCGAAGCTGCTGGTCCTGCACGGACCCAACCTCAACCTGCTCGGCGTACGCGAACCGGATATCTATGGCCGGGAGACGCTGGCCGACATCAATAACCAATTGGCCCAGCGCGCCCAGGCAGCGGGCCATGAGCTGGCCTGGTACCAGTCCAACGCCGAACATGAACTGATCGGCCGCGTGCACCAGGCGCGCGACGAACAGATCGCAGCCATCCTGATCAATCCCGGCGCCTTTACCCATACCAGCGTGGCCCTGCGCGATGCGCTGGCCGCGGTGGGCATTCCCTTCATCGAGCTGCACATGAGCAACGTGCACGCCCGCGAGCCGTTCCGCCGCCATTCCTACCTGTCGGACCTGGCGATGGGCGTGATCTGCGGCTTTGGCAGCACCAGTTACGTCCTGGCGCTGGAGGCGGCGCTGGCCAAACTCGCGCCCGCGCCTGCCGGCTAGTCCATCGATACCGTTTCCTTTCACCCATAACCGTTCACATCAGGGCCGCGAAACCGCGGCCTCAGACCCTGAGAAGGCAAGCCCCATGGATCTGCGCAAGATCAAAAAACTGATCGACCTGCTTGAGGAATCCAACCTCGCCGAACTGGAAATCAAGGAAGGCGAGGAGGTCGTGCGCCTGTCGCGCGTACCCAAGGGCGGCATCACCGTGGCCGCGCCCCCCGCGGTGCACGCACCCGCCCCGGCTCCGGCCGCAGCTCCGGTTGCCGCCGCACCCGCACACGCCGAAGGCGCAGCAGGCAGCAGCCTGCCGGCCGGCCAAGTGATCAAGGCGCCGATGGTCGGCACTTTCTACGCCTCGGCCAGCCCGGGCGCTCCCGCGTTCGTCAAAGTGGGCCAGCAGGTCAAGGCCGGCGAGACGCTCGGCATCATCGAAGCGATGAAGATGTTCAACCAGATCGAGGCCGAAGTATCCGGCGAGGTGAAAGCCATCCTGGTCGAAAACGGCCAGCCGGTGGAATTCGACCAACCGATGTTCGTGATCGGCTGAACGGCCTGACGACTATGCAGAAGCTCGAAAAGGTCGTTATCGCCAACCGCGGCGAAATCGCGCTGCGTATCCTGCGTGCGTGTCACAGCCTCGGCATCAAGACCGTCGCCGTGCATTCCACTGCGGACCGCAATCTCAAGCACGTGGGCCTTGCCGATGAAGCCATCTGCATCGGGCCTGCGCCGTCGGTCGACAGCTATCTCAATATCCCGCGCATCATCGCGGCGGCGGAAATCACCGACGCCAATGCGATCCATCCCGGCTACGGCTTCCTGGCCGAACGCGCCGACTTCGCCGAACAGGTGGAGCAATCGGGCTTCATCTTCATCGGACCGACGGCGGACGTGATCCGCATGATGGGCGACAAGGTGGAAGCGATCCGCGCGATGAAGGCGGCCGGCGTGCCGTGCGTGCCGGGTTCCGGCGGGCCGCTCGGCGACAACGTCGAGGAGAACGTGCGCATCGCGCGCGAGATCGGCTACCCGGTGATCATCAAGGCCGCCGGCGGCGGCGGTGGCCGCGGCATGCGCGTGGTGCGCACCGAAGCGCACCTGGGCAACGCCATCACCATGACCAAGCAGGAAGCCAAGGCGGCGTTCGGCAACGATCAGGTGTACATGGAGAAGTTCCTGGAGAATCCGCGCCACGTGGAAATCCAGGTGCTCGCCGATGGCCAGGGCAACGCCGTCCATCTGGGCGAACGCGATTGCTCCATGCAGCGCCGCCACCAGAAAGTGGTCGAGGAAGCACCCGCGCCGGGCATCACGCCGGAACTGCGCGCAAACATCGGCCAGGTGTGCGTGGATGCCTGCTTGCGCATCGGCTATCGCGGCGCGGGCACGTTCGAATTCCTGTTCGAGAACGGCCAGTTCTACTTCATCGAAATGAACACGCGTATCCAGGTGGAACATCCGGTGACGGAGCTGATCACCGGCGTGGACCTGGTGCGCGAGCAATTGCGCATTGCCGCTGGCGAAAAGCTTTCGCTCAAGCAGGAAAACATCAAGATCAACGGTCACGCGATCGAGTGCCGCATCAACGCGGAAGATCCGGAAACCTTCATGCCTTCGCCCGGCACCGTGAAGCGCTTTGAAGCTCCCGGCGGCCCCGGCGTGCGCGTGGACACGCACTTGTACGACGGCTACAAGATTCCGCCGAACTACGATTCGATGATCGGCAAGCTGATCGTGCACGGCCCGGATCGCGACACCGCCATTGCGCGCATGCGCCTGGCGCTGGCCGAAACGGTGATCGAAGGCGTGAAGTGCAACGTGCCGCTGCAGCAGCGCATCATGTCCGATGTGGGCTTCCAGCAGGGTGGACAGAACATCCACTATCTGGAAAAACGCATGGCCGAGCACAAAGAACATCCGCACAGCGGGCTTGAACCGAAGCCCTGAGCGCCACGCCGCCTTGCGGCCCTCCCGCTCCCCTGCGATTGAACAAAAACGGGGGAGCGGGACAATAGCCGCAGCACCCTTCTTTCGGAATGCCAATGCCCTGGCTCGAACTCTCCCTGACTGTCCGTGCCGAACAGCAACCGCGCGTGGAAGAAGCGCTGGAAGAACTTGGTTCGCTGTCGATCACCCTGCGCGACGCCAACGCCGAAACGCCGGACGAACAGGCGATTTTCGAGCCTGGCGTGGGTGAGCTGCCGTTGTGGCCAACGATCACCTTGAACGCGCTGTTCGATGCCGATATCGACCGCCGAGGCTTGAGCGAAGCCTTGAGCGAACTGCTGCCGTGGCTGGAGCCCGACCAGCTCAGCTTTCGCGACGTCGCCGACGAAGACTGGGAACGCGCCTGGATGGACCAGTTCAAGCCGATGCCGTTCGGCCGGCGCCTGTGGATCTATCCGTGGAACATCGCCCCACCGGATGATGATGACGTCGCGATCGTGCAGCTCGACCCCGGGCTGGCCTTCGGCAGCGGCACGCATCCCACGACCGCGCTGTGCCTGGCATGGCTGGACAGCCTGGATCTCGCAGGAAAACGCGTGATCGACTACGGCTGCGGCTCGGGCATCCTGGCCATCGCCGCATTGAAGCTGGGGGCGGCATCCGCCGTCGGCGTGGACAACGATCCGCAGGCATTGACGGCCTCTGCAGACAATGCCGAGCGCAACAACGTCGCCGACCGGCTGGCGCTGTTCCTGCCCGAAGACTTTGCGGGTGAAGCTGCCGATGTATTCGTCGCCAACATTCTCGCCGGCCCACTTGGCGAATTGGCGCCCACCTTCGCCGCGCTGGCCAGGCCCGGCGCACCCTTCGCACTTTCCGGCATCCTCAACGGCCAGCAACAGGAATTGCTGGAGCGTTATGCCGAATGGTTCGAAGCGCTGCACGTGGATGTGCTCGAAGACTGGGTGCGCATCAGCGGCAGGCGTCGCGTCTGACCGGCGCCTGCCCTGCTAAGCTTGGCGCACACACGTTTTAGCGCAGCCATGTATACGCAATGCCCTGAATGCCTGTCCGTGTTTTCAGTGGATGCGCGCACGCTGGCGCAGGCCCATGGTTTCGTCATGTGCGGGCATTGCGGCGCCGGTTTCGACAGCATCGCCACCCTGGCCGATCAACTGCCGCCGGAACCCTTTCACGAACTGCCCGCCCATGACCCCGGCGTGGAACCGCCGCGCCTGGAGCTGGCCGTGTACCGGCCCAAGCCGGACGCTGTGCCCGAACCAAGCGAAACGCCGCGGCGCGACGATTTTGCCGATCTCGTCGTCACCCCACGTTTCGCGCGCGACAAGCGCGCCGACAAACCGCGCCGCTGGCCATGGCTGCTCGCATGCCTGTTGCTGCTGCTTGGCCTTGTGGCACAGCTCGGCTGGGCGCTGCGCGACAGCTTGATCGCCGATGCCACCACCGGCCCACTGCTGCAACAAGCATGCGCGGTCCTGTCATGCCAATTGCCTCCCGTGCGCAACGTCGGCAAATTGCGCCTGCTTGCACGCGACGTGCAAACGCATCCCACCGTACCAGGCGCACTGTTGATCAGCGCCACGCTGCGCAATGACGCAACGTTCACTCAACCATGGCCGGTGGTCACGATCCGCTTGACCGACGGCAACGGCAAGACGATCGCCATGCGCCGTCTCAACCCCTACGAATACCTTGACGACACGGACGCCTTGCGACGTGGCCTTGCACCCGGCGGCAGCACAGCTTTGATCTTCGAGGTAGAGGATCCGGGGCACCAAGCCGTCGGCTTTGACATGGCGTTTGAATAACAGCGGCTTAGTGCCTGTTCGACATGGCCTTATCCGTTTACATACGTTTTCATGTTCGAAGGCTCTTAATTTTATCGGTCGTCGCGAGTACACTCGGTCCCTCGCGCTCGAGGAATGTTTGCGCCTCGGCAGCGACGCCCGACCCGCCGCAAAAGCGGTAACTGCCAAAACATGGCAACGGCCTATGCAGCCGTTGCGTGGAGTACGTGAGGGGACATGTCCTTGAACGCCGTCAGACTGCCTGCCAACGAGGCCGTTCGCGAATCCTCGTCGCAGAGCGCACTGAGTGAATGCGTCAGTCGTACAGTGCGCCGCTATCTTGCGGACATTGGCGATACGCCGTGCGACGAAGGTCTGCACGCGCTGGTGATTCGCGAAGTCGAAGGTCCGCTGCTGCGTGAAGTACTGGCCTTCCATGACGGCAACCAGAGCCGTGCGGCAGCGGTGCTGGGCATCAACCGCGCCACGCTGCGCAAGAAGCTCGCGCAGCAGGGCCTGCTCTGAGTCCACGCGGCTCCCGGCTGCGATCCATCGTTTAGACGTCTAAATACGCACCGCATCCAAGCACGTGGCGCTATAATGTGCAGCTTTCACGCTTCCGGAAGCCCACCATGCCTGCACCCGCCGTCACGCCTGTCCGCCGTGCCCTGATCAGCGTCTCGGACAAGACGGGGCTGATCGAACTGGGCAAACGCCTGGCGGCAGCCAAGGTGGAACTGCTTTCTACTGGCGGCAGCGCAAAAGCCTTGCGCGAAGCCGGCATCCCCGTCAAAGACGTCAGCGACGTCACCGGCTTTCCGGAAATCATGGATGGCCGCGTCAAGACCTTGCACCCGAAGGTGCATGGCGGCCTGCTCGGCCGCCGCGGCACGGATGACGCGGTGATGGCCGAACTCGGCATCGCGCCGATCGATCTGCTGGTGCTGAACCTGTATCCGTTCGAGGCAACGGTCGCCAGGCCCGATTGCACGCTGGAGCAAGCCATCGAGAACATCGATATCGGCGGCCCGGCCATGCTGCGTTCGGCGGCAAAAAACTGGAACGACGTCGGCGTGCTTACCGCGCCCGAGCAATACGAAGAAGCACTCGCGGAAATCGAGCAACACGGCGGCTTGAGCCGCGGCACGCGCTTCAAGCTCGCCGTGGCGGCGTTCAATCGCGTGTCCAACTACGATGGCGCAATCAGCGACTACCTTTCCGGCCTCAAGCTCAACGATGCGCAGGACGCCATTGCCGGTCATGACAGCTTCCCCGGCCAGCTCAACAGCCGCTTCGTGAAAACGCTGGATCTGCGCTACGGCGAAAATCCACACCAGCAGGCAGCGTTCTATCGCGAGCTGCAGCCGGTGCCCGGCACGCTCGCCACCTTCCGGCAGCTGCAAGGCAAGGAACTCTCCTTCAACAACATCGCCGACGCGGATGCCGCCTGGGAATGCGTACGCAGCTTCACCAAGCCGGCCTGCGTGATCGTGAAGCACGCCAATCCCTGCGGCGTGTCAGTGAGTCTGGATGGCATCGGCAAGGCCTATGACCTGGCCTTCCAGACCGACCCCACCTCCGCCTTCGGCGGCATCATCGCGTTCAACCGCGAGGTGGATGGCGTGACGGCCCAGACCATGGTGGAGCGCCAGTTCATCGAAGTGGTGCTGGCGCCCGGCTATTCGGGTGAAGCGCTGAAAGCCTTCGCCAAGAAGGGCAACGTGCGCGTGCTGCACATTCCCGTACCCGCCGAAAGCTCGAGCCCGGCCGCTGGCTATGATCTGCGACGCGTCGGCTCCGGCTTGCTGGTGCAGACAGCGGATCGCGGCATGATCACGGCCTCGGATCTGAAGATCGTCACACGCCGTGCGCCCACGCAGGAACAAATCGACGACCTGATCTTCGCCTGGAAGGTGGCGAAGTACGTCAAGAGCAACGCCATCGTCTATGCACGCAACCGCCAGACCATCGGCATCGGTGCCGGCCAGATGAGCCGCGTGTACAGCGCGCGCATCGCCGGCATCAAGGCCGCGGACGAAAAGCTGGAAGTACGCGGCTCGGTGATGGCCTCCGATGCTTTCTTTCCCTTCCGCGACGGTATCGATGCGGCGGCCGCAGCAGGCATTCACGCCGTGATTCAGCCGGGCGGCTCAATGCGCGATGCCGAAGTGATCGCCGCCGCCGACGAGCACGATATGGCGATGGTGTTTACCGGCATGCGCCACTTCCGCCATTGATCCCAGCCTACGGCTAATCCGCGGCAAGTTCTTCCGACTTGGCGGTGCTGCGCGTAACAGCTCCCGCACGTTGCGCATACCGTCGCGCCAGCACCGCGCAGGTCATCAGCTGCATCTGATGGAACAGCATGATCGGCAACACGATCATGCCCAACATGTGGGCAGGGAACAGCACGTTCGCCATCGGCACGCCACTGGCCAGGCTCTTCTTGGAGCCGCAGAACACGATGGTGATTTCATCCTCGCGGTCGAAGCCCAGCGCGCGCGAACCGTAGCGCGTCGTCAGCAGCGCTGCGGCAAGCAGGATGGCGTTGACGATCAGCAAACCGCCCAGCACCGGCAGCGGAAGCTGCTTCCACAAGCCCTGCAACACCGCCGCGCTGAACGCGGTGTACACCACCAGCAGGATCGAACCCTGGTCGACCAGGCCGACCAACGGACGATGCCGCTGCACCCAGCCACCGATCCAGCGCTGCGCCACTTGCCCGGCCACGAACGGCACGAACAGCTGCAACACGATGTCGCCCACTGAATGCCAGGACAAGCCACCTTGCCCATGGGCATGCACCACCAGGCCCACCAGCAACGGCGTCAGCACGATGCCGATCAGGCTGGACGCCGAAGCAGAACATACCGCCGCCGGCACGTTGCCGCGCGCGATGGAGGTGAATGCAATCGATGACTGCACCGTCGACGGCAGGCTGCACAAAAACAAAATGCCAACGTAAAGCGCCGGCGTGACCAGCGGCAGTAACAGCGGCTTGAGCAGCAGCCCCAGCAGCGGAAACAACACGAAGGTGCTGGCCAGCACCGTGAGATGCAGGCGCCAGTTCGTGATGCCGGCCAGCACCGCCTCGCGCGAAAGCTTGGCGCCATGCAGGAAGAACAGCAGCGCGATGGCGCAGTTGGTCAGCCCATCGAACGCCACTGCCGCATCGCCCCGGCACGGCAATACGCTGGCGGTGATGACGGTGGCGATCAGGCAAAGCGTGAAGTTGTCGGGCAGGAAACGACGCAAGGACATAGCAGCAGGGCTCGGGAGATGCGTGAACGGGGTTATTTCAACGCCCGGCCATTGATAAATCAAATAACTTTATTGTATTTATTGATACGTTATGAGCATGAATGCAAATCTCCGGCAATTGCGGGTTTTTCTCGCGGTGGCGCGGCAGCGCCATTTTCGGCGCGCAGCGGAACAGTTGCACCTGAGCCAGCCCGCCGTGAGCCGGCACGTGGCCGAGCTGGAAGCGGAACTCGGCGTGCGCCTGTTCGATCGCAGCACGCGCGAAGTCATCCCTACCGAAGCCGGCCGCTATCTGGAAAGCGCGGTCGAGCGCGTGCTGGATGAGCTCGAAGGTGTGCTGGACCATGTGCATTCCGAAGGCGAGCGCAAGCGCGGCAAGGTGCATATCGCATCGGTGCCGACGTTGTCGGCCAGCCTGATGCCGCTGTGCATTGCCGAGTGCGCACGCAGCTACCCCGAGCTCACCATCCAGTTGCACGATCAAACGCAGGCGCTCGTGCTCGATAGCGTGCGCGGCGGCGAAGTGGATTTCGGCATCGCGATCGAACCGGCCGAAGCTAGCGAATTCGACAGCGAAGTGATCATGCACGATCCGTTCTGCCTTGCCTGCCGCCCGGATCATCCGTTCGCGCAGCACAAGACCGTGGCATGGAAAAAATTGCAGGGGCAACCGCTGGTGCTGCTCGATTATTTCTCCGGCAGCCGGCGCCTGATCGATGGCTTGCTGCAAAAACATGGGGTGGCGGCGAACGTGGTGCAGCAAACCGGCCATCCTTATACGGCATTCCGCATGGTGGAGGCCGGGCTTGGCGTCACCATCACGCCGGCGCTCTCGTCACCCCCTGCCACGCTCGCCGTGCGCGCGCTCATACCGACCGAGCGGCGTGCCATCACCTTGATCCGGCGCCGCCAGCGTTCGCTTTCGCCCCTGGCTGCGCTGGTGTGGAATCAATTGCGCGAACTCACCGCCAAAGGCACGCTCACACCGCGTTGAGCGCCGCCAGCTTACGCTGCGCAGCTTTCGAGGCGAGGGAATCCGATCCATGCGCTACGAACTCTATTACTGGTCGACCATCCAGGGCCGTGGCGAGTATGTTCGCCTGGCGCTGGAAGATGCCGGCGCCGATTACATCGACGTGGCGCGCGAACGCGGCGACAAGGCGATCATGCCGTTCCTGCGCGCCAAGCAGGAAGGCGCCCTGCCCTTTGCGCCACCGTTCCTCAAGGCCGGGCGCCTGGTGATAGCGCAGACCGCCACCATCCTGGCTTATCTCGGTCCGCGCCTTGGCCTGGTGCCAGGCGGACAATCGGCCGAAATTCATGCGCAGCAATTGCAGCTGACGATCGCGGACTTCGTGATGGAAATTCACGACACGCATCATCCGCTTGCCGTGGACCTGTATTACGAGCAGCAGCGTGCCGCCGCACGCAAGCGCAGCCAGGCGTTTCGCGACGAGCGGCTGCCGAAATTCCTCGGCTATTTCGAGCAGGTGCTGGAGCGCGGCAATGGGCGCCAGGCGCTTTCGCGCCATTCGTACGTGGACCTGTCGCTGTTCCAGCTGATCAGCGGTCTCGACTACGCCTTTCCCAACACGATGCGCCGCATGCGCAAGCGCATTCCGCGCCTGCGCGCCCTGGCCGAGCGCATCGCCGAACGGCCGAACATTGCCGCGTATCTCGCGTCGCCGCGGCGCATTGCGTTCAACGAAGAAGGCATCTTTCGCCACTATGCCGAGCTGGATCGGCCGGTCCGGTAACTGCTTTCAGAACAAGGCGATCACCAGCGAACCGGCCACGATCAGCAAGCCGCCCACCAGCACCGGCCAACTCGGCTTTTCACCCAGCACCAGCAAGCCCAGCACGATGGCGATCGCCACGCTGAGCTTGTCGATTGGCGCGACCTTGCTTATCGGCCCCAGTTGCAAGGCGCGGTAATAACACAGCCACGACAAACCCGTGGCGATACCCGAAAGCACCAGGAACACCCAGCTATGCCAGGGCAGGCCGGAGGGCTTGGCCCATTCCGCCCGCAGGCTGAGAATGCCCGCGGTTACCGCGAGAATCACCAGCGTGCGGATGAAGGTGGCGAGATTGGAGTTGATGCCCGCCACGCCCAGCTTGCCGAACAGCGCCGTCAGCGCGGCGAAGAACGCCGAGCCCAGGGCGAACAGCAGCCAGCTTTCGCGCAGATTCATGCGCGAGACGTCAGTGCCCGTTGTCTTCGGCCGACGATGCCGACGCAGGCTTGCTGTTGCCCCATTGCATGACCTTGTACTGCACCGGCTTCACCCGCGTGCGGCTGACCGGGTCGAACATGTAGCCGTTCTCGTCCACGTTGTAGATCTGCTGAGGGCCGTGCTTGGGCGTGACCACCACCATGTACACGCGGCCGTTCTGCCGGAATTCCTGAATGGTGTTCTCGCCTTCCTGCCGCACCGACACATCCGGCGGCGGCTGGCCGTTGGCATCGTGCGGAGCGGGCACGCCAGCCACCTTCGGCACCGGAATCGGCTTGCCTGGCAGATGGCTGGGTTCCAGCTCTGCGGGGCTCGACACCGGTTTGGCCGCCGTGCTTGCTGGCGCGGGCTCCTTGGCCGGATTCACACCTGGATCATTCATGCCCGGCGGCGGCGGCGCGGGTGCGAAATGAGGCGTCGCCGAGGAGGAAGAAGACGTCTGCGCGAAGGCCGACGAGGCGGCCAGGACAGAAAAGGCAAGCAAGCAGGCTGCGTGTTTCATGGCAGTGAACCTCATCAGGGATGGTAAGCATACCAATGTGAGGTCCAGCGGGAACCTGCCCATTCGCGAATCCCGCTTGACGATTCCCGATAGAATCAAAGACATGCCAAAACTCACGCTCATCGACGGCTCGTCGTACCTCTACCGCGCCTTCCACGCGCTGCCGCCACTCAGCAATGCGAAGGGCGAACCCACGGGCGCCTTGTTTGGCGTCGTCAACATGCTGCGCGCCACGCTGAAGGCCAGGCCCGATTACGTGGCCTTCGTCAGCGACGCTGCAGGGCCCACCTTCCGCAACGTGCTGTACGACAAGTACAAGGCGAATCGCCCGCCAATGCCGGACGATCTGCGTGCGCAGGTCGAGCCGATGCTGAAGATCGTGAGCGCGCTGGGCTTTCCTATTCTACGCGTGGACGGCGTCGAGGCGGACGATGTAATCGGCACCCTGGCAAGCCAGGCGCACGAGCACGGCATCGAGGTGGAGATTTCCACCGGCGACAAGGATCTCGCGCAACTGGTGCGGCCAGGCATCACGCTGGTCAACACCATGACCAACACCACCATGGACAGCGCTGCAGTGGTGGAAAAGTTCGGCGTGAAGCCGGAGCAGATCATCGATTTCCTCAGCCTCACCGGCGATACCGTCGACAACGTGCCCGGCGTGAACAAGTGCGGCCCGAAGACCGCCGCAAAATGGCTGGCCGAATACGGTTCGCTCGATGGCGTGATCGCCCATGCCGACAAGATCGGCGGCAAGATCGGCGAATACCTGCGCGAAGCGCTGCCGGCGCTGCCGTTATCGCGCCAGCTGGTCACGATCAAGATCGACGTACCGCTGGATTTCAAAGTGCAGCAATTGCTGTTGCGCGATCGGGACGTCGATGCATTGCGCGATTTGTACACGCGCTATGAATTCAAGGCGGCGCTGAAAGAACTGGACAGCGCCACCGCGGAAGTGACCACCACGCCCTCGCCCGCTGCTGCCGCTACGGCGCCCACGCCCGGCAAACCATCCACCGCATCGGGCAAGGGTGAATACGAGCTGGTCACCACCCAGGCACAATTCGACGCATGGCTGGCGCGCCTCGCGCATGCGCCGCTGATCGCCTTCGACACCGAGACCACCAGTCTCGATGCGATGCAGGCGCAGATCGTCGGCATCAGTCTGTCCGTCGAGCCTTGCAAGGCCTGCTATATACCGCTGGCGCACGACTATCCCGGTGCGCCTGCGCAGCTGCCGCGCGACCAGGTGCTGGGTGCGATCAAGCCGATCCTGCAAGACCCCACGCGCCCGAAGGTCGGCCAGCACGCCAAGTACGACATGAACATCCTGTCGCAGTACGGGATCGTGGTGCAGGGCCTGCAGCACGACACCATGCTGGAATCCTACGTATGGAACGCCACCGCCACGCGCCATGACATGGATTCGCTGGCCAAGCGCTATCTCGATTACGACACCGTCAAATACGAAACCGTCGCCGGCAAGGGCGCCAAGCAGATTTCGTTCTCGCAGGTGGATCTGGATACCGCCTGCAACTACGCTGCCGAAGATGCGGACATCACGCTGCGCCTGCATCACGCACTGTGGCCGCAATTGGAAAGCGAGCCCAAGCTGCGCAAGGTCTACGAAGAGATCGAAATACCGCTGGTACCCGTGCTGGCCGGCATGGAACAGCGCGGCGTGCTGATCGACGTGAATGAACTGCGCAAGCAAAGCCAGCAGCTCGGCAAGCGCATGCACGAGCTGCAACAGGAAGCCTGGCAAGCGGCAGGGCACGAGTTCAACCTCGATTCGCCCAAGCAGTTGCAAGCGATCCTGTTCGACGAACTCGGCTTGCCGGCCAAGTTGAAAACGCCGACCGGGCAACCTTCCACCAACGAGGAAGCACTCGAAGCGATTGCGGACGATCACGCGCTGCCGCGCCTGATTCTCGACTACCGCGGCCTGGCCAAGCTGCGCTCCACCTACACGGAAAAACTCGCCGAGATCGTCAACCCGCGCACCGGCCGCGTACACACCAGCTACCATCAGGGAGCCGTGGCGACGGGCCGCATTTCATCCACCGACCCGAACCTGCAGAACATCCCGGTGCGCACCGAGGAAGGCCGGCGCATCCGCCAGGCGTTCATCGCACCGGAAGGCTGGCGGGTGATGGCGGCGGACTATTCGCAGATCGAGCTGCGCATCATGGCGCATCTGTCCGGCGACGAAGGCCTGTTGCGCGCCTTCCACGAAGGCGGCGACATCCATCGCGCCACGGCCGCGGAAGTGTTCGGACTTGAGCCCGAGGCCGTCACCAGCAACCAGCGCCGCGCGGCAAAGGCGATCAACTTCGGCCTGATGTACGGCATGAGCGCGTTCGGCCTGGCGCGCCAGCTCGGCATCGACCGTGGCGAAGCCAGCGACTACATGGCGCGCTATTTCTCGCGCTATCCCGGCGTGCACGCCTTCATGGATGCCACGCGCGAGCGCGCGCACCGCGATGGCTACGTCGAAACCCTGTTCGGCCGGCGGCTGTATCTGGAAAACCTGAGCTCACGCAACCAGGCCCTGCGTGCCGGCGCCGAACGCGCCGCGGTGAACGCCCCCATGCAAGGCACCGCCGCCGACATCATCAAGCGCGCCATGATCACCGTAGCCACCTGGCTGAAAGACCGCGACGACGCGCACATGCTGATGCAGGTGCATGACGAACTGGTATTCGAAGTGCGCGCCGATGCCGTGGATGTAGTGCGCGAGGCAGTCCGCCAACACATGTCCAGCGCAGCGCAGCTGCGCGTGCCGCTGGTGGTGGATGTCGGCGTGGGCAAGAACTGGGACGAGGCGCATTAAGGACGCCCCGCGTGACCAGGTAGGCTGGGATGAAATCCCAGCATCAGGAGCCGCATGGTGCTGGGATTCCATCCCATCCTACCCGCTGACTACGATTTGCCTCGCTTCATTTTATTGAGCTCAGCCAATGCTGCATCCGCATCGGCTCTCGCGGCCGTGGCTTGCTCCATCAAGGCCTGGTCGTTCTGAAGAATGGCTTGTGCCATGAGGCGATATGTTCGGCGGCGGCCATCGATGAAACGAACCAGCTGCTGCTGCAATGCGAACTGGCTATCATCCGGTGCAAGCTTTGGCGCAGAGACTTCCTGGTACAGGCGCTCCCAAATCGGAACCACATCACGCTGAAGCAGGTTCGCATAGGCCTGGCCGGACAATCCGCCTGACCTCGCCTTTTCCAATGCGCCATTCGCTTCCGTGGTCACCTGTTTCTCTTGCAGACCAAAGTCAAGCAGTGCCAGCTGAAACTGCTGCCTGGCGCGCACTGACTCAGAGGGATGCAGCAGCGGCCAGCTCATCAGGGCACACAGCGCGGCGGCCCCGACCAGCCCGATGGAAAATTGCCCGGCACCGAAGCTGGCGCGTGACTCCTTGCGCAGCGGCCGAGCCAGCAGCAGGCCGATCAGGAACCCTCCTATCAATCCGCCGACATGCGCCGCGTTATCGATACCGCCATGCGCGGAGCCGAATGCCAAGTTATACAGTGCGAAAAACAGCACCCGGTTGCGCTGTTCACTCATGACAGCGGCAGGTACATCGTTGCGCGGGTTCACCACGAACGCGAGCAGACCGCCAAAAATGCCGAAGATCGCACCGGACGCCCCGGCGCTGTTGACGACGGGATTCCATAGCAGGCTCGCCATGCTGCCCGCCAGGCCTGCGCACAGGTACAACAACAAAAAACGGACACTGCCGAACAAGCGTTCTATGACGATGCCGCTTGAGAGCAGCACGAACATGTTCAGCGCCAAATGGAGAATGCCGAAATGGACGAACAGCGAAGTAAACAGCCTCCACCACTGCCCGCCCATCGTCAGCGGCCCAAAATCCGATCCCCAATGCACAACTTGCGCGCCATCCGGCGCAAAAAAGCCGACACCACCTACGCACATCACGATGAATACCAGCACGTTGATCGCCACAAGAATGGGCGTGACGGGGGCTAGTGGGCTTAGCTCCAGCAGCCGCGCGTGATATTCCTGCAACACGGCATGACGTTGCGCAAACGCCTCGGTCTGCCGGCTGGGTAATTGCTGCAACAATTGATTGGCCTGCGCCACGCTTGCCATCTTGAACTGCACCAACTGCAGCGGGCTCTCGCTGCTGCCATCAATACGAAATTTCAGCTCCAGGCCTACACGTTCCGCATTCAGCACCTTGCTCAATGGGATGCGGATGTGCTCTGCATTTCTGGAAAGGGCAAAGCGGCTGCGCGAGCCGCTGAGCACAATATCGTCGCCATCGATCGTGATCTGCCCTCGCCCGATCAAACCCAGGTCCAGGGGCCGCTTCAATCCATTCGATTTCTGGCCGAAATTGACGCGATAACTGCTCGTTTTTTCTTGAACCGCGGAGGCGGCCGCGATCGTCTCGCCTCCCGTAGCGACGCGATCGTCATTTCGCATTATTTCCCCGTGCCCCTGCTTGCCCTGTGACATGGCGACTTCCCTGTGCAAAACACTCTTCGGCCAGCATGCCAGTGAGCACGTTGTGGCGCAAATTCGACTGACCGGCCCAAAACACCCGGCTCCGATCAGCAAAGGTTGTCCTCACATGAATCCCGGCTAACCATTCCCGACTTCTTGCACCCGCCAGTGCAACTTTCCGGGCCTTGGCACACTCTAAGTTTGTGGATGCACGCAACGGCATCCCCCGGCGCCCACCTCCCTGGGTCGCCACCGGAATCGGCCCTCTCCCCTGGGTCGCCGATTCCCCCGGCCCCGCGGACTTCCCCCTAAAGTTCGCGGGGCCTTTCTCTTTAGCCCATGCCAAACGGTTATCTTGCCCTGCGTCAGGACAGGCAAGCATTCTCCCGTTAGGATGCCGTTACGGGACGGCCGCCGCCCGCCGGTTGCCCGAGCGCAAAGAGTTGCCCTGCAGTGCAAATCAAAGGGAAACCCACTTCTTTCGACATCGCCCACTTGACCGGGGTCTCCCAGTCCACGGTCTCGCGCGCGTTACGCGGCAGTCCGCTGGTCAGCGAGGAAACCCGCCAGCGCATCAAGGCCGCGGCGGACCAGCTCAACTACAAGGTGGACAAGAACGCCTCGAACCTGCGTTCGCAGCACTCCGGCACGCTGGCTTTGCTGCTGTTCGAAGATCCCACCGCCGACGATTCGCACATCAATCCGTTTTTTCTTTCGATGCTGGGTTCGATCACACGCGCCTGCGCGCTGCGTGGCTACGACCTGCTGATCTCATTCCAGCAGCTCTCCGATGACTGGCACGCAGACTACGCCGACACCAAGAAGGCCGACGGCATCATCCTGCTCGGCTACGGCGATTACCTGGCCTACCGCGACAAGATGCAGAAGCTCGCCGCCCAGGGCACCCGCTCCGTGCGTTGGGGCGCCGTGCTGCCGGACCAGCCGGACATTTCCATCGGTTGCGACAACCTGCAGGGCGGCCACGCCGTGGCTACCCACCTGCTGGAACAGGGATGCCGGCGCATCGCCTTCCTGGGCGACGCATCCAGCCATTACCCCGAATTCTTCGACCGTTACCGCGGCTACGTGACGGCCCTTGAGCAGGCCGGCGTCGATGTCGATGGCGACCTGCAAGTGGACGCCGCCGAAAGCACCGAGCAGGCCGGCTACGAAGCGCTGGAGAAACTGCTGGCGCGCAAGCGGCCGTTCGACGCCATCTTTGCCGCCAGCGACCTCATCGCCATCGGCGCCATGCGCGCGCTGGCCAGCCATGGCATCAAGGTGCCCGAACAGGTGGCCGTCGCCGGCTTCGACGACATCCCGATGGCCCGCTTTCTCAACCCGCCGCTGACCACTGTGCTGCAGGACACCAAGCTGGCCGGGGAAACGCTGGTCGACAATCTGTTGCGGCTGATCCGCCGCGAACCGGTGGAAACCCAACTGCTGCCGGTGAAACTGGTGGTGCGCCGGTCCAGCCAGTACGGCGCCCGCTGAAACTTGCCGTCGCCAGGGCGACGGCCTTGTCGATTTCGCTTCCTCTGCTTCGTCTGCTTATCGAGAGACCCGCTCAAGCTACGGAGGAAGCCCCGATGTATGTCCAGCCCTACCTGCTCTTCAACGGCCGCTGCGAAGAAGCCATCCACTATTACGAGAAGCACCTCGGCGCCAAGGTCAACGACAAGCTGCGCTACAAGGATGCGCCGCCCGGCGACGGCCCCGCGGCCGAGGCCAACGGCGAGCACATCATGTACGGCAACATCACCATCGGCGACAGCGTGGTGATGGCGTCGGACGATTGCGTGAACAAGGAAACAAAGTTCCAGGGCTTTTCGCTGTCGCTCACGGTACACAGCGAAACCGAAGCCCAGCAGGCTTTCGCCGCGCTGGCCGACGGCGGCCAGGTGCACATGCCGCTCGGCCAGACCTTTTTCTCGCCCTGTTTCGGCATGGTGGTCGACCGTTTCGGCGTCAGCTGGATGGTCATCGTTCCACCACAGCCCTGAGGAGAACGCCATGCGATTCATGCTACTGATGCTGCCTGAAGGCCAATGCGACGCACCGCCCGATGCAAGACCAAGCACCGAGGCGGTCGCGAAGATGATGCGCTTCAACAAATCGCTGCAGGAGGCGGGCGTGCTGCTGGCCCTGGATGGCCTGCATCCGCCTTCGGCCGGCGTGCGCGTAAGCTCGGTCGACGGCAAACCCAGGATCGTCGATGGTCCCTTCGCGGAAACCAAGGAAGTGGTCGGCGGCTATTGGATGATCGACGTGGCCTCGCGCGACGAAGCCGTCGCCTGGGCGTCGCGCTGCCCGCTCAATCCGGGCGACACCATCGAGATCCGGCAGGTGTTCGAACTCGCCGAATTTCCCGCCGACGTGCAGCAGATGGTGATGGAGACACGCGCCCATTCGCAGCCTGATGCATCGATGTGAACTTGCATCGCCCCAAGGCACGTGCTGTGATCGGTGGCCATGACGGCCACCGACATCCATCGCACGATCGAAGCGGTATGGCGCATCGAATCGGCACGGCTCATTGCCGGGCTTGCGCGCATGGTGCGCGACGTGGGGCTGGCCGAGGAGCTGGCGCAGGACGCGCTGGTGACCGCACTCGAACGCTGGCCGGAAAGCGGCGTGCCGGACAACCCCGGCGCATGGCTGATGACCGCCGCCAAGCACCGCGCCATCGACCAGCTGCGGCGCAAAAAGCTGATCGAGCGCAAGCACGAGGCCCTCGCCTATGAAGCGGAAAGCGAGGCCGAAGGTGGCAAGTCGGAGCTGGAAACCATGCTCGACGATGACATCGGCGACGACCTGCTCCGGCTGATCTTCACGGCCTGTCATCCGGTGCTTTCCGCCGACGCTCGCGCCGCCCTCACGCTGCGCCTGCTCGGCGGCCTGACCACCGACGAAATCGCGCGCGCCTTCCTGGTGCCCGAACCCACCATTTCGCAACGCATCGTGCGCGCCAAGCGCACGCTGTCGGAAAAGCAGATTCCTTTCGAAGTGCCGCGCGGCGAAGAGCGCGACGAACGGCTCGCCTCCGTGCTCGAAGTGATCTATCTGATCTTCAACGAAGGCTATGCCGCCACCTCGGGCGACGACTGGATTCGCCCCGAGCTGTGCAACGAAGCCATGCGCCTTGGCCGAGTACTGGGCGGCCTGGCGCCGCAGGAACCGGAAGCGCTGGGCCTGCTGGCGCTGATGGAAATCCAGGCCTCGCGCCTGCATGCGCGCACCACGCCCACGGGCGAACCGATCTTGTTGCCCGACCAGGACCGCAGCCGTTGGGATCCGCTGCTGATTCGCCGCGGCCTTGCTGCGCTGGAGCGCGCCGAAAAACTCGGCGGCGCGCGCGGACCGTATGCCTTGCAAGCCGCCATAGCCGCCTGCCATGCGCGCGCGCGTACCGCGGAAGCGACGGATTGGAGCCGCATTGCCGCGCTCTATGCCGAACTCTCGCAGGTGCTGCCATCGCCGGTGGTGGAACTCAACCGCGCGGTCGCCGTGGCGATGGCATCCGGGCCAGCCGCAGGGCTCGCGTTGATCGACGCACTGGCGGACGAACCTTTGCTGCGCAACTACCATCTGCTACCCAGTGTGCGCGGCGATCTCCTCAGCCGGCTTGAGCGGCATGCCGAAGCGCGCGAGGAATTCGAGCGTGCGGCCTCGCTGGCGCGCAATGGGCGGGAACGCAGCTTCCTGCAGCAACGCGCCGCTGCTTGCGCGGAAGCGGCACGCCACGCGTAGGCGGGACGAAATCCCGCCCTTGGCCATCCCAACCCGGGGATTACACGTCCTGCGGCACCGCCCTTGACAGCGCCGGCTCCTGCACGCGCAGCACGCTCACTCCGGCCACCAGCAAGCTCGCCCCGCCCAGCACCAGCGCGTAGATCGGCTGGCCGTGGAAGAACACGCGCAATAGCACGCCCAGCACACTCGCGGCCAGCAACTGCGGAATCACCACGAAGAAATTGAAGATGCCCATGTAGACGCCCATCTTCTCCGCCGGCAGGTTGTCCGACAGCAGCGCATAGGGCAAGGACAGTATCGACGCCCACGCAAAGCCCACGCCCACCATCGGCAGCAACAGCCAGTGCGGATCGCGGATCAGCAGGAACGCAATCAAGCCTGCCCCACCCAGCCACAGATTGATCAGGTGGCTGATGCGCAAGCCCCAGCGGCGCACCATCAACGGAATCACCAGCGACGCCACCGCGGCAAAGCCGTTGTAGGCGGCAAACAGCACGCCCACCCAATTGGCGCCATTGTTGTAGGCGGCCGATTGGGGATCGCTGCTGCCGAAATGCACCTGCGCCACGCCGGCGGTGGTGTAGATCCACATCGCGAACATGGCGAACCACGAGAACAGTTGCACCAGCGCCAGGCGGCGCATGGCCGGCGGCATGGCATGCACGTCGGTCATTACTTGCGTGAACATGCCCGCACCGCGCGCCACGCTCAGCCACAGTTGCGAAAGGCCGAAGGCCGCCATGCCGCCGGCCAGCAAGTACAGCTCACGCTCAAGACCGTAGGCATGCACCAGCCATCCGCCCAGCACGCCGGCGGCCAGCCAGGCCAGGCCCAGGTCGCGCGCATGGCGACGCTCCACCTGCACCGGCGCCTGCTTCACCGCATCGTCGAACACGCGCAATTGCTCGGGCGGGTATTCGCGCGTGGACAGCACCGTCCACAGCACCGAGCCCAGCAACACTACGCCGCCGATATAGAACGCATCGCGCACCGTAGCGGGAACGCCGCCGGGGCCGGCCACGTTGCTGACGCCCAGGTGCGCCAGCAGATAGGGCAACAGGGAGGCGACCACGGCGCCGAGGCCGATAAAGAAACTCTGCATCGCATAGCCCAGCGGCCGCTGCGCCGTGGGCAATTGATCGCCGACAAACGCACGGAACGGCTCCATCGATACGTTGATCGATGCATCCATCACCCACAGCAGCATCGCGGCGATCCACAGCAATCCCGAATTGGGCATCCACAGCAAGGCCAGCGTGGTCAGTACGGCGCCGGCCAGAAAATACGGGCGGCGGCGCCCCAGCCGCCCCCAGGTGCGATCGGAGGCGTAGCCGATCAGCGGCTGCACGATCAGCCCGGTGAACGGCGCCGCGATCCACAGCATGGGAATATCTCCCACGCTCGCGCCCAGCGTCTGGAAAATGCGGCTGACATTGGCGTTCTGCAACGCAAAGGCGAATTGGATACCCAGAAAGCCGAAACACATGTTCCAGATCTGCCAGAACGACAGCCTCGGTTTGCGGTTCATGGCGTACCTGTGGCGGGCGTGATGACGAGGTCGCCGATGCGCGCATCGTTGAGCGGCCCTTCGCTACCGCCCTTGCCACCAGTGAAATGCGCGAAATGGCTGAGGTCGCTCATGTTGAATCCCTGCTGCAGCTCGAAGCGGCAGGCCGCACCTGCTTTCGCGGCGATCACCCCGTAGCTGGATGCCTGTTCGCCGATGCTGTGCGGCATCACGATCGGCAAGCGGTGCGGGGGTTCATTGCCGCAGCGTGCCACCAGCATCTTCACCGCCGCGGTCACCCCCGTCTCGATCGTGCCGTGATTATTCTCATAGCGCAGCCAGACGCGATAGCGGCCCGTGGCAGGCGCCGTCCACGCGCGCGGCCAGCTGTCCTCGACTACGACCGGGTCGCCCCCGCAAACCGTCGGGCTGTGCAGCGATTCCATGCCGTGTTCGTCCACGCGCGTCACACTCACGCACGGCGGCTTGGCTCCCTGCGCGATATAGGTGCTGCCATCGATGCGGCCGACACGCTGGCCATCCGCATACAGCACCACCTTGCCGTCGACCGTCACCCGCCAGCCCTTGTCGGCCTGCTCGATCGCCGGAGCGTTCGGCGCCATGGGCGCATACAGCGGTGCGCCGGTGCGCATGGGAAGCGAGGGCTGGTCGATCGCCTTCAGCATCACCACGGTGTCCGTGCCGTGGCGTTTGACGCCGCCGGCCACCAGCAGGTTGCCTTGCAGCTTGCGTGGAAGGCGCAGGGTGATGCTGCGCTCCGGCCCCTGCAAGCTGATGCTGTCGCGGTCGCCAAACAGCATCGGCACCAGCGATACCGGCAGCTTGGGTTCGATGCGCCCGTCCGGCGCCAGCCCGAACACGCCCTCGTTCACCATGTCCAGGTATGCCGCCACCGACCATAGCTGCCGCGGCGAATCCACCACCGGTCCGCTCAGCTTGCCATCGTCGACGTGCGTGGATTGCGTGAGCAGCTCGTAGTTCTCCATGTTGGAGCCGGCCATGGCCGCACCGCGCATGATGGAACGCAGCTCGTGTGCGATGCGCGCGGGATCGTTCACCTCGCGCGCCGCACGCAATGCGTACGCGCTGACGAACGGCCAGATGGCGCGGTTGTGGTAGATCGGCTGGTCGCTGCGCTCCGGCCAGATCACCGGGCTGCCGGCCGGCCAGGTGGGATAGTTGGCCAGCGCGATGCGCGCGCTTTCGCCTTCGGCGACGCCGCTGGTGATGGCCAGGGCCGTACCGAGCAGGTCGTAGGTGTCGTAAGGCGTGCCGTCGCCGCCGATGTAGCTCATGTACAGGCCGCGGTCTGCGCGCCAGAAATGGGTGTTGATCGCTTGCTTCAGCGCAGCGGCCTGTTCTTCGTACTGCTTCGCCCTGGTGCCGTCGCCGTGCTCCTTCGCCAGTCGCACGGCCAGTTGCAGCGCCTGGTAATGCAACACGTTGGTGGACAGCGCGAACGACTGTGCAATGAAGACCACGTTGCTCGCCGTCCACGCCGGGTACGTCTGCTCGCGCCAGTCGAGGAACGAGGTTTCGCCGCGATACAGCCCCATGTGCGGATCGAACACATATTGCCGGTCCTGCGCCAGCGTGTCGTTCAACGCGCGGTATACGTTGCCGGCAAACGGCTTGTCATCGAGCAGATGCTGCGCGCCCAGGAACCACACCACGCGGTCGGTGCTGATCGGCCAGCTGCCGCCCGAACCGGTGTCCTGCATCACGTACAAGCCTTGCGGCAGGGAGGGATCGCGCACGTCCGACAGCTTGAAGCCCAGGCCGTTGCGTGCGCGCTGCGGATCGAATCGCCACAAGCCCAGGTCGATGGAATAGGAAAGGTCACGCGTCCACACGTACGGCCATTTCGCGCCCGTCTCGAAGCAGGTGCAGGGAATCGGCTGGCCGTTGTCGAATGCATCGTCGCGGATGGCGGTCACCGAATCCTGGCTCAGCTCCTGCTGCGCCAGCGCGAACAGGCCGTCGAACATGGGGCTGGCCGTTTCCGCATGCATGGGCTGCGCGCCGATGTCGCGCGTGCCGAACGGGCCGGCCAGGGTGAAATGGCCGTTCTTGGCCGCGCTCATATGCGCCTGCTGTCCGCGCCACGCAATCTGGTCCCGCCACGCGTCCCCTTGGGCGCCTGCGGCCAGGGCCGCCATCAATACAACGCTCAGCATGCACACTCCGCAGATGGGTGACTCGGAACAACGTGGTTATGGCACGGCGCGATGCGATGCGCATGCTGCGATTGCAGCATAGAAGCGAGGTTTCGCGCGGGCGGTCGTGCATGGTAGGCAAGCTGCTGGCGGTGCGCAGCGTTTTGCATACGTATTCATGCCATCGCGCGTTGCTCCCTTATCTCACCTCCACCACCACCAGCCCCTGCGGCGGAACATTCATCTGCAGATGCCCGTGCTCCAGCGCCATCGACACCGGCTCCGCCATCCGGCCGGCCGCACGCAACTGTGCAATCTGCTCGCGGCTTGGGAAATCCGGGCGTCCCATGCGATCGAACAGGGCCAGCGCATTGCCATGGCTTTCATCCAGGCGCCACACGGTAGCCTTTGCAGCCGCGCCCAGATGCGACACGTCGATGTCGAAATGCTTGACCGCGCCTTGCGGCTCGCCCTTGGCATACGTATCGGTATCGCCCACCGGCGGCGCGTAGTTCCATAGCGCCAGCACCAGCGTGCCGTCATCGCGGCGGGTTGCCAGTGCGCTGTCCGACGACAGCGGCAGGCGCGTATCGCCCAGCCGGTGCAGCATCGCAAACGCGTTGAAGGCCGGCTTGGGAATGCGATCGGCCGCGATCAGGCCAAAGCCGCCATAGAACGGATTGCGCACCACGCCCTGCTCCTCGAACACGTCGGAGAAGCTCCAGTAGCTCATCATGTCGACCTTGCCAGCGCATTCGCGGATCGTGTTCGCCATCCACGGACCCATGTAGACCGTGTCGGTGACGTTCGGCAGGTTCGCGTAGGAAGCGTTGTACTCGCTGAAGATCAGCGGCATCTTCGGATACGGTGATGCCGCGATGTCGCGATGCACCTGGTCGACCGCGCGGCACACCATGTCGGCGCGCGGAATGTTCTCGTCGGTCTTGAACACGTTCTGCGCGGTGTCGTCGCCGTATACGTGCGTGCTCACGAAATCCGCCGGCACGTTCGCATCACGCACGTGCTTGAGGAAATCCGGCACCCAGGCCGCCTGCGCCGTGCTGGGGCCGCCCACGCGGATACGCGGATTCACCGCTTTCAGCGTGCGCGCCGTGTGGTCGTACAGCGTGAAATAGGTGGACTGCTCCGGACGGCCGCCCCAAAAGCTGAGATTCGGCTCGTTCCACACTTCGAAATACCAGCTGGCTACTTCGTCGATGCCGTAGCGCGCGATCAAGTGCTCGGCGAAGGCACGTATCATCGCATCCCACTCGGCGTAATCCTTCGGCGGCATCACGTTGGGGTGATACCAGAAGTCGTGCTGCTGCGACGGATCGGAACTCAGTTCCCGCGGCATGAAGCTCAGTTCGACGAAAGGCTTGACGCCGCGCTCCAGCAGGCCATCGTAGATCTGGTCGACATAGGAGAAGTTGTAGCGGATGCGGCCATCCTTGTCGCGCCACACCAGGCCCACGTCGCGATCGAAGATGCCGTGGAAGCGCACATAGCCGAAGCCGGTGGCCTGGTGCACGGCCTCGATGTCCTTGCGGTAATCGTCGCGAAGCGCCAGCACCGCGCGGCCCGAGCCGAACATCTGCTCCCAGAAATGCGGGAAGGCCGCGCCCTTTGCGCGGGCGTCGACGTGGATGGCCACCGTATCGGCGGTCGAAGGCGGCGCGGCATGGGCGACGCCGAAGCCCAGCAGAATGGCAAGGCCGAGTTTTGATGCGGTGCGGCGTAACGGGGCGGTGACGGGCATGGCGAGTCCTTGGGATTTTGCCGGCATGTAAACGTTTACTTACATGAGCCCAAGTGTCTTACAGATGGGGGCCGGCATTCAATGGCGGGATTAGCTGCCGGCCGGATGCGCGGCCGCGGCCCGCAACAGCACGTGCGCGGCCTTGTCCACGGCCAGCCGCAGCAGCGTCACCTCGCCATAGCGATCGTGATCGACCGCCCAACCCTCGCCTTTCGCTGCCTGCAGCGCTTGCGCATTCGCGTACGGCTTGAGCGTACCGGCACGCGCCGCGGCAATGCCATGCACCTTCACCAGGTAATACTTCAGCGCCGGCTTGTAGCGACCGTGCGGCGCATCGATGCTGACCTCCGCACCATCGCCGCTGCGCTGCGTCGCCAGCCGCTGCGCGTAGAACACGCCATGCTCATAGGCGTAGGTGCTGCCGTCATCGTCGTAGTAGTCGAAATGCGTGGCGTGCGCGGCGGGAAACATGTCCACCGTCAACTCGGTCACCGGATGCTCGCCCACATAGTCCATGGCCGGCTGGGTGGGAATGATCGCGCCGTCGCGTATGAACAGCGGGACGTCGTCCCATGTCTTGCTGTCCACGCTGTAGTGAATGGTTTGGCCGCCCTGGTACAGCTTGCCGGTGAAGTAATCGGTCCACTGGCCTGCGGGCAAATAGATGTCTTTTTCCGTCTGGCCCTTCTCCACCACGGGCGATACCAGCAGGCTGTCGCCGAACATCCAGGCATCCACGTCGTCGCGCACGTTCGGGTCGTCCGGGTAGTCGAAGGTCAGCGGCCGCACGATGCCGACGCCCTTGACGGTATCGGCGCGTTCGTAGCTGTAGATGTAGGGAATCAACGCGTAGCGCAGGCGCATCGCGTCGGCCGCGGCTTTTTCCGCAACCGGGCCGTACACCCAGGGCTGGCGCTTTTCGCCCAGCGTGCCGTGCACGCGGAAGATCGGCACGAATGCGGCAAACTCTATCCAGCGCGCGTAGTTTTCGTTGTCCGGATGGCCGCGGAATCCACCGCCGTCCATGCCCCACTTCATCTCGCCCACGCCGATGGCGCTGAGCATGCGCTGGCGCTGCGCCGCCATGCTGTCGAAGCCGGTATCGATGTCGCCGGACCACAGGCCGTAGGCATAGCGCTGCGCGCCAAGATAGAAATCGCGGTTGATCGACCACACGCGCGTCGGTGCATAGGCGCGCTGCCCGTCGTACAGCGCGCGCTGCATGTTGAGGAATTGCGTATTGCTGTTGGTATCGTCGGCCTCGTCGTTCCACCAGCCGACGATGCCGGTGTCGAAGGAGTGTTTCAGCGCGTCATTGAAAAACCATGCGCGCACGGCCGCCTGGTCGAAATCCAGCTCGCGCACTGGCTTGAGCGAAAAATAATCCATGTTCTGCGGCCGGCCCGCTGCCCAGAAGCCGTGCGCCTCGGCGTAGCGTCCTTCCACCGTGTCGACATGGATGCGCGGCTTCATGATGCCGGTCATGTGCATGCCGAGCTGGTCCATCATCTCTTTCAGCTTGCCGCTCGGGCCATCGGGGAATTTTTTCCCATTCCAGCGGAATTCGCCGTAATCGTCCTGGCCCCACGCCTTCCAGTCGAAGTCGAAGGTGAAGTTGTCGATCGGAATATGCCGGCTGCGGTAGCCATGCACGATCTTCAACAGTTCCTGCTCGTCGATGCCCCACTGGCTGTTGGTGAAACCCATCGCCCATTTCGGAAACATGGGCGCCGCGCCGCTGAGGCTGGCCAGCGCCGCAAATATTTTCGGCGGCGTGCCGGCGATGACGTCGTAGCTCACGTCCTCGCGGGTGATGCCGGTGACGTCGATCGCTCCGTCGCGCAGATCGAATTTGGCGCCGACGGTATCGACCAGCACGCCATAGCCACGCGTGCTCCACACGAACGGGCCGCCGGGGTAACCCTGCTCGCCCGCCTTGGCGATCTGCACGCCATGGCGCAGCAAGCCGCCCTTGGCTGGCTCGAAAGCATCGTAGCCGCCGATGCCGTAAAGCGGATCGCCGGCTTCGTGTTGCAGATCGATGTGCTGCTCCATCAGCGCCGCCGGATCGGTCTGCAGCAGTACGTGCCCTTGCGCGTCGGCAATGCTGAGGCGACCCGCCTGCTTGTCCCAGGTGGCCGTCAGCTCGCTGCTGGCGACGGAAACGCTGTCGTCTCGGCTATGCACGCGCAGGTCGGAAAGCACGTCGCGAGAAGCGTGTGGATCCATCACGATGCCGGGGCGCGTGCTCACGCCATGCGGCATGCCGTGGACCTGCACCACGTTCGGCGCGATGAAGCGGATAGCGATGCGATCGCTGCCATGGCTCAGTTCGATGCCGCTGGCATCGGCATGCGCAAGCTGGAAGGCGGGCGGGGTTTGATCGGCGAGCGCCGGATAAGACGCGGAAGCGAACAGCAGGCCACAGAAGGCCATATTACGCAGGCTTGTCATCCACCCTTCCTTTCTTGTTTGCCATGCTCGAGGTGCCCGAATATAACCAGAGTGATGTTTTTTGGGGGCAATGGCGGTGAGCGTCGGACTTGATCCGGAGCGAACCCCGACGCGACCATGCGCATGGCAACGTTGGGTTCGCCCCGGATCAGGTCCAGGGCTCACCGCCAACCTACACGCTCGCTTAAGCGCCTATCACTGCAGAACGGCGGTCGTATACGGCGGCAACGTCAGCTTCCCGTTCGCCAGCACCACGCCGCCGTCGCTTTGCAGGCGCACCGACGTTACCTGCGCACCATCCAGTTCGAACACGCGCGCATCACGCGACAGGTTGTGCACCACCAGCACGCGCGATTGCGCATCCTGCAGGGTATAGGCCAGCACGTGCGGATCGGCCGCCGGCACGTTGTGCAGCACGCCGTCGCGCAACGCGCTCACCTGGCGGCGCCAGTCGATCAGCTTGCGGTACAGGTTCAACAGCGAGGCAGGGTCGGCGTCCTGGGCTTGCACCGAAATCGCCGCATCGTCCGTCGTGCTCCAGCCCTTCCAGCTGGCCGTGCCCGGTCCCTTGCCGTTGCGATACCAGCGCATCGGTTCGCGAATGTCTTCGTCGGGCTTGGTGCCCTGCATGCCGATCTCTTCGCCGTAGTAGATGAAAGGATGGCCGGGCAGGGTCAGCAGCAAGGCGGCAGCAAGGCGCATGTGCGCCATGTTGTCGTCCAGCTGGCTCATCACGCGCGCCTGGTCGTGGTTGGAGAGAAACGGCGCATCGTCGAACGCGCCGCCGGCGTGCTGGCGATACGCCGCATAGGTGTACTCCAGCCCGCGGCCGATGCCGAGATTGCGCTCCTGGTTCACGCTGTCGATCAACTGCGTCGCCAGCGGAAAATCAAACACGGTATTCAGCGGCCCCATGTAAGGTGTCAGGTCGTCCGGATTCTGGCGCGCCACTTCGCCGACCAGCCACACGTGCGGGTTGGTCGCCTCCAGCGCATGGCGATACGCGGTCCACCAGCGCAAGTTCTTCTGCAGCGCAATCGGATCGCTCATGTCGGTGCGAAGATCGTCGTAGATGTGCTGCGCGGCATCCAGGCGAAAACCATCCACGCCCAGCTTCAGCCAGAAACGGCCCACCTCGATCATTTCCTTGCGCACGGCCGGATTGTCGTAATTGAGATCCGGCATGGCGCCCGTAAAGGTGCCTTCGTAATACGCGCCATTGGATGCGCGATGCCAGGCCGGCCCGCCCACGGCGCTGATGGCCTGCAAATCCGTACCCGGCTTCGCCCACAGGTACCAGTCGTGATGAGGATTTTTCGGATCCAGCGCCGCCTTGAACCAGGGATGCTGGTCGCTGGTGTGGTTGATCACCATGTCCGTCACCACCTTGATGCCGCGCTTGTGCGCCTCGGCCAGCAGCTCTTTGAAATCCTTGAGCGTGCCGTATTGCGGATTGATGCCTTCGTAATCGGTAATGTCGTAGCCGTGATACGTAGGCGACGGATTGATCGGCATCAGCCAGATGCCGCTGACGCCCAGCGACTTGATGTAGTCGAGCTTGGCCGTCACACCCTTGAGGTCGCCGATGCCATCGCCGTTGCTATCGTAGAAGGCGCGGACGAACACCTCGTAATACACGCCGGATGCTTGTGCATCGGATTTCGCCTTGGCTGCTTGATCTTGCGCAACGCAAGGCACGGCCAGCAGCGCCAGCATTGCGCTGATCGCAACGGAACGCAGAAGAGTGCTGAACTTGGACATGGGGTCGCCTCCCGGGGATGGAGTGTCGTCGCCGCGGCACGGCCGCGCAACGTGGTCGGGAAACGACGAAACGGGTCACGCCTGGGAAAAGGACCCGGCTCCACAATCATCGACGGAACCGGGCCGGGGGAACGTGCCGGGCACCACGGGAGGGTGCCCGACACCGTGCTGGGTTAAAGCTGGAAGTTGACGCCCAGGTAGCTGGTCCGGCCGAAGTACTGGATGGTGCCGGTCTGCTGCGGATTGCCGCCAAAGTAGGTCTTGGTCGGCTGGTTGCTCATGTTGAGCATCTGGTAGACCACGCTCAGCTGCTTGGTGATGTTGTACGAAGCCTGGAAGTCGTACACCGTTTCAGCCGCGAACGTGACCAGCTGGTTGTCCACCGCAATCTGCGTGTTGGAGAGGAACGACGAGCGATAGTTCGCCGACAGGCGGGCCGAGAAGGTGCCGTTGTCGTAGAACACCGCCGCACTCGCCACACGCTTGGACAAACCCGGCAGACCGATGTAGGTCGTGGGGCCGGCCAGGTTGGTCGGGTCGTGCACGTTGCTGTTGGTCAACGCCAGGTTGGCATCGAAACCCAGGCCCGACCAGATGCCCGGCAGGAAGTGCGTCTTGGTGAACGAGGCTTCCACGCCGCGCACGTCGCCGCCCTTGGCGTTGAATGCCGTCTGGTACTGCCCGTTCTGATACGGCTTGCCAGTGGTCGGATCGTTCGGCACGGTGATGCCGACCGACGCGAAATCGAAGTTGTTGTAGGTAACTGTCTGGATGAACGAGTCCACCTTCTTGAAGAACACGCCGGCCGTCACCGCACCGGTGGAATCATCGAAGTAGTGCTCGTAGTCCAGGTCGTACTGCGTGGCGCGCAGCGGGTCCAGCAAAGGACTGGTGCTGCCCCACACGTTGTACTGGCCATTGGATACCCACGAACCGGCGCCGGCCATCATGGTGTTGATCGGCGGACGCGACAGCACCTTCGCCGCGGCGAAACGGGTCTGGTCGTTGTCGGTCCAGTGATAGATCAGGTTCAGCGACGGCAGGTAGTCGGTGTAGGTCTTGCCGAGGCGGATCGGCGCGTAGTCGCGACTGCTCTTGCCGTTGCCGTCAACGATCAGCACGCCCGCGCCATTGCCCACCTGCTGCAGGCCATCGCTGTACTGCGATTGGTGCGAGACGCGCACGCCGACGTTGCCGGTCAGTTCGTGGCCGAACAGTTGCGCATCGATGTCGCCCATCAGGAACACGTCGCGCGTGCGCTCGGCCACCGAGCCGCTCTGGATGTAGGTCCAGCTCTGATCGGTGATGTTCTTCACCGGGTTGGCGACGATGCCGTGCGCGGCAAGAATCGCCGGGCCGTTGAGCGTCAGGAAGCAGGGGTAGCCGCTGAACTTGCCTTTCCAGCAGGTGACCTGTGCGGCGGAAGCGGGAATGCTCAGCGGCGGCTCGCCGGCAACGGGCGAGGTGTTCCACTCCGAACCGTACACGTAGGCCTCGCGGTCCGCGTTGTAGTTGTGATTGTTGAGATAGACACCCGCCTCGATCGCCGAAAACACCGGGTTGTTCGGCATGTCGTACTGCACGCTGGTGCGGAACGCCTTGTCGCGGTCGTGGTAGATGTACGGATACACGCCATAGCGCGACAAAGCCATGTCGTTGAGGTTGGTGTACACGCCCGGATTGCTCACCGACACGTCGCCGATGTTGCGGCCCTTGAACAGGAAGGTCGACGACTGCGCCATCAGCTGCGGATTGCCGGTGCCCAGGCCCGTATAAGGATCGGCCGTGGTGTCGACGTTGATCTCGTTGCTGGTGGCACGCGACAGCGAGATGTCGGAGTCGATGTGCCAGTTGCCGTGGTTCCACTTCAGGTTGAGGCCACCGGAGAACACGTTGGTGTTCGTGGTGTAGTTGTCGGCCGTGGTCTCGTTGGAGAACTGGTAGCTATAGGGATTGTTGGTGCGGGGATCTGTCCCGCCACCAAGCGGATTGCTGCTGACCGTCCCACCTATGACGGTCCCCAGCGGACTCAGCACCGGATTGGTGATCTGCGCGTTGTTCCCGTAGAAGTTCTGCGAGCGGAAGCCGTAGCCGAACGAGCTGTTGTTGAACTTCGAGAAGAACGTGTCCGACGTCAGCTGCAGCTCATCGGTTGGGCGCCACACCACGGTGGCCAGGTAGCCGCGGCGACGTTCTTCGCCGCCGTTCTGCTGCAATTGGAAGCCTTCCGGCAGATACGCCTTCTGGGGCGAGTTATTGTTCAACTGGTACAGGCCACCATCCGACGCCTCGCCCACGAACTGCTCGGACACGTGCGGCTGATACAGGTCCGCAAAACCCAGGCCCACGCCCAGCGTGTTGTCGAGGAACTTGCCCTGGTACGCCACGCTCAGGCGGTAGCCCATCGGATTGGCGCCCGGCACGTCGTGCGCCTGGCCGTCGTAGCTGCCGCGCGCATCGATGTTGAGCGACTGGTCCTTGTGGTTTTCCAGCGGATTGGCCGTCTGCAGGGCAATGGTGCCCGCTACGCCGCCGGTCACCAGCGAAGCCTGCGAGGTCTTGTATACCGTCGCCATGTTGATCAGCTCCGACGGATACTGATCGAACTGGATGTAATTGGTGCCGCTGGTCGACGGCTGCTCGCGGCCGTCCAAGGTGGTCTGGATGAAGTCGCCCGAGAGACCGCGGATGTTGATCTGCGACGACATGCCGGCGATTCGCTCGGTGGAAACGCCAGGCAGGCGGGTCAGCGAATCGGCGATGGATTGATCCGGCAGGCCGCCGATATCCGCCGCCGTCACCACGTTCTGAATGGTGTCGGCATAACGCTGGTAATCGATCGATTTCTCGACGCTGCTGCTGAAACCGGTCACCGTCACGGTGGACAGACTCTTGGCCAGTTCCTGCTGGTTCTTGGTGGTCGTCGCCTGGCCGGTGCTGTTGGTGCTGTTCGCCGTGCCGGTCTGCTGCGAGGTACCGGGCGCAGCCTGCGCACCGTTGTCGCCCGTTGCGGCCTGCACGCCGAAAGCCATGGTGAGACCTGCCGAAGCCAGAGCCATCACCAACAAATTACGCTTGAGTATCACGAGTCCCCTCCCCAAAAATCATTTTTGTATGCGCCTCTTCTGATCGCTCGCCACTATGTCGCTGCAACGGCGGCTTGCACGCAGGCTTGTGGCCGGCAGTGTGGAACGGATGGTAGGGCGCGTTTTTCTAAGCAGCGCACATCATGCATACGTATTCATACTGGTGCCCGGGCGGGGCTCATCGCAGCGCAACATGTGCACTGCGCATGCGCGCGCCAACACGCCGAAGCTGCTGAAAATGCCTGCCCTGCGCGAGTTTTGCCCAATACGTCGAGCGCCGCCGCCGACCCTGCCAGTGCTAGCCGTTCCATTCTTTCCGCACCTGCAGCACGAATGAATACGTATGCAAATCCTGCGAGCAAGCAGAGCCTCGCAACTAAGCTGCAGCACGCCAACAAGCTCTGCTCTCTTTTCGAAAGCGTAGATCGACCTGCACGCTGTAAGCTGCGCCCTCTCCCTTCTTGCAGGGGGTGAGGCTTGCGCAACGCGTCGTTCCATGCTGCGCAGCCAGGGAAGCAGAACCGGCGCGTTTCGGATTGACCCAAGGAAAGCGTTTCACATGACCGATGCATCCTGGTGGCGCGGCGCCGTCATCTATCAGATCTATCCGCGCAGTTTCCTGGATACCAACGGCGACGGCGTGGGCGACCTGCCGGGCATCATCCAGCGGCTGGATTACGTGGCGAGCCTGGGCGTGGATGCGATCTGGATCGCACCGTTCTTTCGCTCGCCGATGGCCGATTTCGGCTACGACATCGCCGATTACCGCGACGTCGATCCGCTGTTCGGCACGCTGGCAGATTTCGACCGCCTGCTCGCCAAGGCGCACAGCCTGGGCTTGAAAGTGATGATCGACCAGGTGCTCAGCCACACCTCCGACCAGCACGCGTGGTTCAAGCAAAGCCGCGAAAGCACCACCAACCCGAAAGCGGATTGGTACGTGTGGGCGGACGCCAAGCCCGATGGCAGCCCGCCGAACAATTGGCTGTCGATCTTCGGCGGCTCGGCCTGGCAATGGGAGCCGCGCCGCGGCCAGTATTACCTGCACAACTTTCTCGCCGCGCAGCCGGATCTGAACTTCCATAACCCGGACGTGCGCGCGGCGGTGCTGGACAACGTGCGCTTCTGGCTGGACAAGGGCGTGGATGGCTTGCGCCTGGATGCGATCAATTTCTGCTTTCACGACAAGCAACTGCGCGACAACCCGCCCAAGCCGAAGGAAAAGCGCGTGGGCCGCGGCTTCAGCGCGGACAATCCGTACGCGTTCCAATATCACCTGTACAACAACACGCAGCCGGAAAATCTCGATTTCCTGCAGGATTTGCGCGAGCTGCTCGACCGCTACCCGCATGCGGTGACGCTGGGCGAGATTTCCTCGGAGGATTCGCTGGCGACGATGGCCGAATACACGCGCGGCCATCGCCTGCACATGGGCTACAGCTTCGAGTTGCTGAGCAGCGACTACAGCGCCGGCTACATCCGCCAGACGGTAGCGCAACTGGAAGCGCAGGTAAGCGAAGGCTGGCCGTGCTGGGCCATTTCCAATCACGACGTGGAACGCGTGCTCACGCGCTGGGGTAACGGCAATGCATCGCCGCGCCTGGCCAACCTGCTCACCGCCATGCTGTGTTCGTTACGCGGCTCGGTCTGCGTGTACCAGGGCGAAGAACTCGGCCTTACCGAAGCCGACGTGCCGTTCGAAGCGCTGCGCGATCCCTACGGCATCACCTTCTGGCCGAATTTCAAAGGCCGCGACGGCTGCCGCACGCCGATGCCCTGGCATGACGGTCCGTTCGCCGGCTTCAGTACGGCATTGCCGTGGCTGCCGATCGACGAGGCGCACAAGGCGCTGGCGGTATCGCACCAGGAAGCCGATACGCAGTCCGTCCTGCAAGGCTTTCGCCGCTTCATGCGCTGGCGCGCCACGCAGCCTGCGTTGCGGCGCGGCGATATCCGTTTCCTGGATCTGCCCGAGCCGATCCTCGCCTTCGTGCGCAGCGATGGCGGCGAGCAGGTGCTGGCCGCGTTCAATCTCGGCAAGCAGGCGCAGACGGTAGCGTTGCAGGCATTGGACATCGCCACGCCGCTGGAAGGGCATGGCTTGCCGCAAGGCCTGCTGCGGAACGGACAACTCGAGCTGCCGGGCCACGGCGTGCTGTTCGCGCGGCTGGCCTAGCCGGGCGCCTTCTGCGCCCGCCCCGCTTAATTCCAGAAAAATCAAACCACTTAGCCGTCCAAATTCACGTCTCCATCACGTTTCCAAGCCTAGGCTTTCACGCATTCACCCGCCGGATACAGGGCTTGGCGGGCTGACCTTCCTCTTGCTCCATCAACAACGCCTCCCATCAGGCGCCAGGTGAAAGCTCTACCGCGATGACGCTGCCCGGGCGGTGCTTGCGTTCCGCCCGACATTCAAACCATCGGCAGCCATTCGATCGCATCGGTCGACGCGGTTTTCTTGCAGCACTTAGCCGTATTCCTTTGTGCTCGTTTCTCACGGAGAGAGCGCCATGCAGTACCGCGAACACCTCGTGCCCGTCAGCTCGCCGTTCATGTCGCGTGCCCATCGCACGCCGCCCGGCTTGCACATGCCGGCCCTGCATTACCCCTGGGCCAGCGCCTGTTCGCCGCACGCGCCGTTCGTGGAGGCGCGCATGCATCAATGGTTGATCCAGCACAACCTGATTCCCAACGAGCATTACCGTTCGCGCCTGGCCAAGGCCAAATTCGGCTGGCTGGCGGCGCGCTGCCATCCATATGCCCCGCAGGAGCGGCTGCAGACGATCGCCAATTTCCATGCCTGGTACTTCCTGATCGACGACTGGTGCGTGGGCAACGCCGAAAAAGTGTCGGCCTACAGCATGTCCAACCTCACTGCGGTGATCGAGGTGCTCGATGCCGGCCGCAGCGGCGAAGAGCCGGTGTATGGCGGAGCCGCGTGGGCAGATGTGTGCCGGGAGCTCAAGGCCAGCATGTCCGGCGCGCAGTTCGAGCGCTTCGCCCACGCCATGCACCTGTGGGTGGGCATGGCCGGCTTGCGCATGCTGGAGCACGCGCATGCGCACACGCCGCAGTCGCAGCGGCATGAGGCCGTCCTGCGCCACGCCGGCGGCTTGCTTCCTTGCCTTTGCCTGATCGATTTCGCCAACGGCCTGCCACTGCCGGCGGAGGAGCACGATCTGCCAGGCGTGCAGCAATTGCGGCGGCATGCCAACCGCATCGCGTGCTGGAGCAGCGACGTGCAGCGTCTGGGCATGGATGCCCGCCAGTCGTCAGCGCACCGCAACACGGTGGCGCTATATACCCATCAAGGCTATTCGCTGCAGCACAGCGTAGACCACGTGAGCGAACGCATTCGCAAGGAACTTGAAGCGTTCTTGCGCACCGCCAGGGCGATCAAGGAAACCAGCAGCCCCGCAATATCGCATTACATCAGTGGCCTGCAGCACTGGATGAGCGGCTACCGCGACTGGCTGGCCGCGCAACACGGCACGCGCGCATTTACTGAACCGGAAGCGGCCATTACTGCCTGGTAATCGGCTAGGCATTGTTCACGATGCAGTGCAAAAAGCGACTTGACACAGGTCGCTGCAGTGAAAAGTCGACTTGCCGAAAGCTAACGTGGTTAAAATCCCGTAGTTCGGCCGGGCGCGCACCCCTGCCTGGACGGTTTCAACCGTTACGAGAAATCCGTCCACCACGCGCCCTCCATGTTCCCGCGGCCTGCATGCCCCCAGCGTGCATGGCCACTGCATGGCGGCCGGCCTTGCTCCGACACCATCGAGGACCCCGTTTTGAACACAGCGAACGATACGGCAGCACGACGCAATCCTGGCGTGAGTGGCATGAGCCTGTACGTACCCCGCCCACGCGTATCCCTGCGCGACTGGTGCGAATGGACCGGCAATTCCTGGGACAAGGTGCAAGCCGTGGTCGGCCGCAGCTTCCGACAGCCGGCACCGTATGAAGACGCATACACCATGGCGGCCACCGCCGTGCTGCGGCTGATCCAGCAATACAAGATCGATCCGCGCAACGTCGGCCAGCTTGCCCTGGGCACCGAAAGCAGCAAGGACAACTCCGCGGGCGCCGTGATCGTGCGCGGCATGGTCGATCGCGAACTGGAACGCCTGGGGATGCCGCGCCTGTCGCGCCAGATGGAAGTGCCTGAATTCAAGCATGCCTGCCTGGGCGGCGTGTACGCGCTCAAGAGCGCGCTGCGCTACGTGGCGTTCGACGCCAACGGCCGCCAGGCGATCGTGGTGTGCAGCGACATCGCCGCCTACGAGCGCGGCTCCAGCGGCGAACAGACGCAAGGCGCCGGCGCGGTGGCCATGCTGGTGGAAGCGCAGCCGAAGCTGTTCGAAGTGGATCTGGCGCATGCGGGCAGCGCCTCGGATTTTCGCGGCCCGGATTTCCGCAAGCCGCTGTTGCGCTACTTCCACCAGGAATACGGCCAGCGTCATCGCCGCCTGCACGATTTCCCGATCTTCAGCGGCAAGTACTCCACGTTCGCCTACCTCGACGAAGTGGGCCAGGCCACGGATGCCATGATCCAGCGCCTGGGCGTGTCCGACCTGGAATTCCTGGACGGCGCCAAAGGCCTGTTCTTCCACCGTCCGTATCACATGATGCCGCTGCAGGCACTGGCCTTCATTTACGCCCGCGCCCTGGCGCGCACGCCGCAGCCCAACGCCGAGTTCCAGGCCTTGTGCGAACAGGCCGGCGTATCGGCCGAGGGCGTGATCGCCGAATGCCGCAACACGCCGGACCTGTTCGGCGAATTCCTGAGCCAGGGCGCGCATGCCGAAGCGCCGCAGGATGCGCATCCGCTCACCACCAAGCTGTCGGGCATCGTGCGCAAGAGCCCCGCCTTCCAGCAATTGCTGGCCACGCGCGTGAACCTGGGCACGGACTGGGCGATGGAGCTGGGCAATCTCTACACCGCGGCACTGCCGGCATGGATCGCCGCCGGCTTCGAGCAGGCGCTGGAAAACAACGTGGAATGGACCGACGCCAAGCTGTACGCCATCGGCTACGGCAGCGGCGACGCATCCGAGGCGATTCCGCTGCGCGTGGTGCCGGGCTGGCGCGACGCGGCGGCTAAGATCGGCTTCCGCGCGGCGCTGGCCGAATCCACCGACCTTACCCGCGAACAATACGAAGCCATGCACGACGGCCAGGACGTGGCGCTGGATTGCCCGCCCGTCAACCAGTTCGTGATCGCCCGCACCGGCGACACTTACGAAGCGGCGTTCCAGGACCTGGGCGTGGATTACTACGAGTTCGCGCAGTAATTCGCCCAGGCACGCAGGCCGGGTGACATGCCCGGCCTGCGGTGGATTAAATCAGAGCATCCTAAAGCCTCACATAAATCCGCCGCCGATCCATGACATACCCCACCAGCCAGCACACCATGGTGTAGGCCACCGCGGCAAGCAGCGAACCCAAGGCGCCGGGCGCCAGGCGCTGGAAGATCCGGATGCCGATCCAGTCGAGTACGTTGGCGCTGCCCAGGGGAATCATGTGCAGCGCGGTTGCCAGGCATTCGGAGAGCAGATAGATCACCAGCGGGTTCTTGCCCAGCACGGTGAAGAAGGCGGCGCCACGGCGATATCCCATCACCTCGATCGCCTGCATCAGTGCTGCCAGCACCAGGAGATCGAGACCCACCGTATAGAGCACGAAGGAACTGGTCCAGAGTTTCTTGGCGATGGGGAACCACGGATTCCACAACAGCGCGATCGACAGCGCTGCGATACCGGCCAGCGCCAGGTACGAGGTGGTGCGCCAGCTGTTTCCGCTCGTGCGCACATAACGCCCTGCCAGGTAGCCGGCCAACACGTTGACCGTGGCGGGCAAGGTGCCGAGCAGGCCTTCCGGATCGAAACCGCCATCCTTGCGGTAAAGATGTTCGCGACCCAGCGCCCACAGATCGAAACGGGTGCCGATGTTGCCCAGCTTGTCCAGGGCCAGACCGGGCGGGCTGCCGAGGTAAAGCAACGCCCAGTATCCCAGCAACAACGCTGCACCGAACAGCACGATCCAGCGCACGGCCAGATAGCGCACCGCGATGGCGGCGATGGCGTAGCACAAGCCAATGCGCTGGAGCACGCCCATCACGCGGGTATCCGCCAGCGGGTTCCATGCCCAGCCCCCGTCGGGCTGCACGTGGAAGAACGGAAACCAGTACATCAGGAACCCGAGCAGGAAGATCAGCAGGCTGCGCCGGATCACCTTTATGAAGAAATCACGGTGACCGTCGCGCCCCGCCGCTGCAAAGCTCAGCGCGTTGCCCACGGCAAACAGGAAGGACGGAAACACCAGGTCCGCGAGCGTGAAACCCAGCCAGCGCGTATGCACCAGTTGCGCGTAGGGCTGCGCACCGGCACCCGGCGTGTTGACCAGGATCATCAGGAACACGCTGAGTCCGCGGAACACATCCAGCGAGAGGAAGCGCGGGGCTTGCGGGTGCGTGACGGTGTCGCTCATGGCTGCTCCAGGCGCGCCAACAAGGTGCGTATGTCGGCGATCGCATCCTTGGGCGCATGACGCCGATACACGGTGTCGCTGTCCGCCCAGCGCGTTTCCCATTGCGCGATGGCGGCGCGCGTGCGCGCTTCATCGAACGGACTGCGGCGTTGCGCCGCTGTGCGCATGGCTGCGAAGAACATGCTCCAGCGCGGCAGGTAGAAATCGCGGTACGTGCCTTGCCAGGCGCGCGAGGCGTAGTCGTGCAGATTGCCGTCGCCACCCCACACCGTGATCAGCGCCTTCGCATTGCGCACATAGTCGCGAGCATCGTCGGGCGTCGCGGCATAACGCCGCGCCTCGTCGACCCAACTGGACAAGGTGTCCTGCTGCCCGCCGAGCAGCGCATCCAGCATGCCGACCACGTCATGCAGCTTGCGCACGTCCCCATCGCCATGCGCGATATCCCCGCGCTGATAGTCACGCACGGTTTGCTGCAGAAGCTGATCGATGCGTTCGCTGGCGTAATGACGCGTGAAGTCGACCAGGTCGTAGCGGAACAGTGGCGCATCGGCGAAATCGTTCGATAGCGCCAGCAGTTTTTGCAGGGCATCGTGCAGGTATTGCAGGTCGCCGGGTGCGCCAGGGAAATCCACGATCTCCGTGCCGGGCCGTCGGAACAGCAGATACGTGCCTGCCGTGCCCTGCCACCAGCGCGGCGACCAGTAACGCACGTCGAACACGCCTTCACGCAAGGACGACCAGGTATCGAGCAAGGCCGGCGAAGTGTGGCCGTAGCGCGCACGCGTATAGCGCGCCAGCCAGGTCGCCAGCGGTTCGTCATGACCTTCCCACGCCAATGCGTAGAGATAGTCATAGACCACCGAATTGCTGTGCAAGCCCTCGGGAAACACGCCAAAGCCGCTGAGCTTGCCGACATCGGATGCCCCGGCGAGCGCCGCCAGGTCGCGCCGGTAATAGTCCAGGTCGCCGTATACCGGGTTGCTGCCGCCGTAGTTGAATACGTAGCCGTAGATCCAGCGCTTGCCATGAAACGCCTCGGCGCGTTTCCACACATCCGGATAGCGGTCGTTGCCGATATCCAGCACCAGCAGACGATCGTCGGGCACGTCGCGCAGGAATGCGGCAATGGCCTCCCGCGTCCAGAAATGCTGGTCCGCGCCGAACAGCCAGCTTTGCATCACCCAGGTGGCGCCGGGCGCCGCCTGGTCGATGGATGCGTAAATCGCCCTGCCGTAGGCGGCGAGCCGGCGGTCGCGCACATCGGGCGATACCGCCGCTTGCTGCGGGCCAGTGGATTGCGCATGGTCGCCATAAGCGCCCTGGTGGCGATTGTCGTCGCTCATCGGCGGCAGCATTTCGTTGAAGGCATCGGCCAGGTAATACTGGCCCTTGCCGTAACGTTGGGTATAAAGCTGGATGAAGCGCGCGGCTATCTTTGCGAACAGCGGATCGGCGGGATCGAGCCAATAGGTTTCGTGGAAACCTTCCCACGGCCGCATGCGATAGATATGCGCCTGCGGATGCGCCAGCGCGAAAGCCTTGGGTACGTAGCCCGCGAAGGCCGGCAGCACCGGCTGCATGCCAAGGCTGCGCATGCGCGCCAGGATGCGTTGCTGCAAGGCGGCCTTGTCCTCGATCCAGCGCTGCGAAAGCGGTGCCGCGTGTCCTTCGATATTGCCCATGCGCTGCCAGGGTGCGAAAGCCGGTCCGGAGAAATACTCCGCCAGCGCCGCATCGCTTACACCGAACTCGCGCCACAGTTGCTGCCATACGATTTCCTGGCCTTCCAGTGCCAGCGGCATATCGATGCCATGCAACGCCATCCAGTCGATCTCCCGCTCCCAGCGCGGCCAATTCCACCAGGGCGTGGTGTAGCCGTAGGTGCAAGGGTTCAGATAGACGCGATGCGCAAAGGACGTGGCGACCATGCCGCTGTCGTAATCGGGCCAGCGCGCGGGTGGCGCGACGCGATCGCCTTCCCAGCTTACCGATGCGAAGCCTTCCTGTTCGAGGAAGGCATAAGCGCCGTGCGCCAAGGCGACCGGAGACGATCCGCTTACGTCGACGCGGCCATCGGCGCTGCGCACCTGGTACCAATCGCGGGTGCGTTCTTTTATTTCGGCCACGTGCAGATGCAGCGCCTCAGCGCGCGAACCGAGCAGGCGTTGCAGCACTGCCTGTGCCGCGGCGTCCTGGTCTTGCTGTGGCGCGGCGTGCAGGGTGATGCAGGTGGATGCGAATAGAAGAATGAGCAACCATCTCGACATGCGCTCCATGATGGTCACTCCCTCCCCTGCTTGCGCGGATATCTATGCATGTTGTTGAAGTGCCTGACGTGGACTCATCGGGATTTCGTCACCCCAGCGTTGGCCCCATGCTCCAAGCTTAAGCACAATGGCGCTGACTTCAGCGTGTATCTCACACTCGCCACGATGCGTCCCCTCCCCTACTGCCGCAGGGGAGGGGCACATTACTACAAGCGTCGCGATATACGCTTAAGTTACCTACAGAATCTGCCATTCAAAACCAGCGTACACGCTGCGCCCGATATAGCTGCTCTCCTGCCAGATCGCCGTATTGTTGTAGTAGGCCTGCTCGCGGCTGCCGTTGGCATTGAGCACACTGAGCGAGAAACTCAGCTTGTCGTTCACCGCATAGCCGAACATCAGGTCAAGCTGCGTACGTGCACGCACCTCGTGGCCGGCATAGGCAAAGAAACTATCCTGCTGGCCTTGGTAATACTCGCTGCGATGCGTCAGCGAGGCGCGCGCGCTGAAACCGGCATGCTCGTAGAACGCCGTGGTGTTCCAGGTGTGCTTGGACAGGTTGCGCACCTTGAAACCGCTGCTGCCGTAGTTTGGAATCACCCGCGTGTAGTTGGCCGTGACACCAAACCCCTTGACCGGCAGCCACTCGTCCAGCGACTGGGTCCAGCCCAGCTCGTAACCCTTGATGCGCGAGATGGTCGAGTCATTCCTGGTTTCGCTGATTTCGTAGATGTTGCCTGCCGTATCTACGCAATCGCCACCGCTGTTGGTGCTCAGGCCGGTGCCGTTGTACGAAGACGGGCAGAAGCTGTACTGGTAGGTGCCGTTCTTGATCGCCTTGTAGAAGGTGTCCAGGGTCAGCGCCGAAGCGGGCGTGTAATACCACTCCACGCCAAAATCGGCCTGGTTGGCGGTCAACGGCTTCATGTTCGGCTGGCCGATGCTGATGGTGTTGGTGACGGTACCCAGCGAGTTGGCGGAACTGTCGATGGTGGTCGACAAGTTGCTGTTGCTGTCCAGGATGGGCCGCACCAGCACCTGCGCCGCGGAGAAACGCGCCAGCAGATCCGGCGTTATGTCCAGCACGAGGTTGAGGCTGGGTAGTACGTTGTTGTAGTTGTAGTGCGTCTGCGTGGTACCCAGCACCGTGCCGGCATCGCTGTCGATGGCGAGCGGCCCCGAGAGATAGGCATTGACCGTGCGACGCGTGCTTTCGTCACGCACGCCCACGTTTCCGCGCAACGGCAAACCGAACACAGTGGTATCGATTTCCGCCATCGCGTACGCGGCGGCAATCTTGTTGCTCACGCTATAGCTGTTGGCCGGTGCGAACAGCACCGGAATGCCGACACCCGAGTTTTTCACAGCCGCGTCGAACGCAGACAGGTTGGGTGAAATCCAGCCGCTCTGAATGGCCGAACTGCTGTTGAGAAAACCGCTCACCTGGGTACCCGCATTGGCCAGGCTGGGCCAGTTGATCAATGCCGCTTCGGCGTCGGTGAGCGCTTCCTCGTCGCGGCGCCAGATTTTCCGATCCAGCGTTTCATCGCGGTATTTCAAACCCATGTCGATCGCGGAAATGAAGGAGCCGCCGATGAAGCGCGTGGCGTCCAGCTGCACGGATTTTTCGGTGTTGAGCACCCTGCGCAGCGCGCCATCCGGATAGTTCTCGCGTGTCAGCGCGCCGGCGTCGTAATTGGCGGCGCTGGTCAGGTCGTTGGAAACCGCGAAGGACGCGATGCCGGCATGACTGAGGTCCAGCGCCGCATTGGCCACGTTGATGCCCAGAATCGCCGCCGCTTCGCTTTCCTTGGTCTTGCCCTGCGTGTAGTTGACGGTGCCCTTCAGCGTCCACTGGTCGAGGTTCCAGTTGAGGTAACCGGTAAGCAGGCTGTTGGTCCAATCGTGCTTCTCGTACTGGAAGTTGTTTTCCAGCCGGAAGTTCTGCGCATCCACCCGGGTGCCCGTGCCATTGGCATCGCTCAGCACGTTCACCGTGCCGGAGTTGAGCAGAAACACCTGCTGGTAGAGACGATTGTCGGTGCGGTCGCGCGTGTAGAGCACGTTGGCACCCAGCTCCAGCGCTTCGCTCGGGCGCCACTGCACGCCGCTGTTGAACACCCAGCGCCGGGTGTCGCGATCGATGCGGCGGTAACGCGGACGCATCGGCACCTGGATGCTGCTGCCGTCCGCCGCGGTTTGCGTGGCCCAGCGATCGATCCAGAAATAGTCGGCGCGATCCTTCAGCTCCTGGTAGCCGGTATTCACGAACACGCCCAGCTTATGGTCATCGAACTGATCGATGTACGTGAGCATCGCCTTCGGCGTCGGCGCGCCGCCGCGATAATCCGAACGCTGCTCCTTGCCGGAAACAATCAGCTTGCGGGTCTTCAGATCCAGCGGCTTGATGGTGTTGATGTTGATGGTGCCGGACAGTCCGCCGGCGTCCATGCCCGCCGTGGGCGATTTGATCACCTGCACGCTGGCGGCGACTTCCGGCGGAATGATGTCGAAGCGGAAGCCGTCGGTGAAGTCCGCGCTCTTGATGATCTGGCCGTTGACGGTGGTGGCCGCGTAAGCCGGCCCGAGGCCGCGGATGCTGATGGTCGAACCGCGGCCGTTGATGTTCTGCATCTGCACGCCGGGGATATGTTCGATCGCCTCGGCGATGTTTTCGCTGGGGAATTTGCCGATGTCCTCAGAGGAAATCGCATCGACCACGCGCGTGTCTTCGCGCTTGGTCTGCAGGGCTTCGCTGAGGCTGTGCTGGTAGCTGGTGGTAACGGAAATGGCGTCGAGCTGCTTGATGCCTTTCTTCGCGTCCTTGGACTGGTTCTGTGACGTGTCTTGCGTGGGCGCGCCGACGGAACCGGCGTCCTGGGCGTGAAGACTGCAGGCCAGACACAAGCCGGCAAGGATGCCGGCGGCAAGCTTGGTCGTGCGGTAATGCATGTGTTCAATCCCCTATCGATGCGAGTGCTGGATATCGCCGGCGCCACGAACGCTCGGCGGCTGTACCCATTGGCTTTTTTGTCCGCGTCCATCCCGCTGCCGGCTGCGTCCTGCAGCCGCTCCCGAGGAGAAGCCCAAACGGCGCTGCTTTTCCTGCTCGTTCGGCCCGCGGCCGTTCGTTGGCAAAAACCTCCCCTGGCGCCGGGCTGGCATGCCCGCGCACCTTTGACGATCTTTTTTGAAAACCCCACCGCCCGGCCTTTACCCGGGACACCACATGCGCTCAGGTTCTTGCGCACGGCCCAAGTGTCGACACGAATCGATAACGCTGTCAATAGCTAAAATTCACTTGTCAAGACGCACCGCAAAAATTCATGCGCGTATTTAGTCTTTAAAAATCAAAGTATTAAGCTAACAAATGCGCGCGATGACAAATATCCGTGTTAAATATGGCGCAGCATGAAGATGCGATGGCCAATGAATAGATAACGTTGTCTATCCCCGCTGAACTGCTGCTACGATGCCGACACCAGCCAGGGGAGCCCGTACTTGCGCAAGCCAACCATCAAGGATGTCGCCAAGCACACCGGTGTTTCGCTGAAGACCGTTTCGCGCGTCATCAACGACGAAAGCGGCGTAAGCGCGGCGACACGAAAACATGTGCAGCAAGCCATCGAGATGCTGGGTTTTCGCCCCAACCCATCCGCGCGCAGTCTGCGCAGCGCGCACGCGTATGCGCTCGGCCTCGTCTACGACAACCCCAACGACCACTACGTGATCAGCCTGCAGAACGGCATGTTGTCCACCTGCCAGGAACACGGCTTTGGCTTGCAGATTCTTCCCTGCAACGGCAGTTCGCCGACGCTGGCGGACACGCTCATCGCCGCGGTGGATCGCTCGCGCCTGGCCGGACTGGTGCTGACGCCGCCGATGTCCGAACGCAGCGAACTGCTGGCCGCGCTGCGCGAGCAAGGCATCGCCTGCGTGTGCATCATTTCCTCGCGCGAGGATCCTGGCGAACAAACGCCCTGCGTGTACGTGAACGATCGCGGCGCCGCCTATGCCGTGACCGAGCACCTGATCCGGCTGGGGCATATGCGCATCGGTTTTCTGTGGGGCGACATGGAGCATCGGTCGAGCCAGGAGCGGCATGCCGGCTATGCCGAAGCACTGGCCGACTACGGCATCGGCCTGGACGAACAGCTCGTGATGTCCGGGCGTTTTTCCTTCGATGACGGCTTCCGCAGCGCACGCCGCTTGCTCGCGCTGGAAAACCGCCCCACCGCCATCTTCGGCTGCAATGATGAAATCGCCGCCGGCGTACTGGCCGCCGCGCGCTCCATCGGCCTGGACGTACCGCGCGACCTCTCCATCGCCGGGTTCGAAGGCAATCCGTTCTCCAACCAGGTGTGGCCGCCGCTGACGACGGCACAGCAATCGACACACGAAATCGGCCGGCAAGCTGCATTGCGCCTGATGGCGGAGCTGCAGCAGGCAAGCGTGTCCTCCTCGATGGCCGCCAACCTGGGTTTTGTGCCGGAGCTGGTGGTGCGTGGGTCCACTGCAACACCGCCGACCATGTAGTGGGCGCGCTTGTTGGCCCGCGTTCCTTCTCCTGCCTGGGATCCTCTGATTAATTCAGCGTAGGTCGCAGTGGATTAAATCCGTGCATCCCTTGCGGAGGAGGGTTGCACGCCTGCGCACGCAAGCTGCTCCGCCAACGCTATGGCGCCCTCGACACCCGATCGTTTATGCTGCATAGCACAAACGTTCGCAGCGGGCGGTATAGGGCTCCCGCACTCGTTTTCAAATGGGGAGAAAATCAGCATGTTGAAGCCACGGGCGCTTGCCGCCGCCATGTTTTGCCTGTTCGCGGCCAGCACGGCCGCACACGCGGACGGCGACATCTTCAGTGACGGTCACGTGGACGGCGACCTTCGCCTCTACAACTACAGCCGCCTGTATGCCAGCAAGACCGTGCCGAACGCCAACGCTTTCGCCATCGGCGCGCTGGTCAATGCGCAGACCGGCACGTTCCTTACCGGCTTCAGCGTGGGCGCGTCGTTCGCCACCGCCAGTGCGCTCGGCACCCACTCGGACACGCCGGCGAAGATCGACACCACGCTGACCGGGCCGAACAACTCCATTGGCGCCTTCACCCAGGCGTACCTGCAGTACCAGCACGGCATCTTCCTGTTCCGTGGCGGCTATCAGTATCTTGCCGACGATCCGTGGATGGGCAACAACGACGCGCGCGTCATCCCTTCCTCCTACAACGCGCTGAAGGTGCAGGCCACCCCGCTCACCGGCTGGAACCTGTTCGCCGTGCGCGAATACAGCTGGAAGAGCCGCACCTCCAACGGCATGTATCCGGACAACCTGTACTACCCGTCCAAATACGACGGCGATTCCATGTACGGCAACAACGGCTCGCTGCCGCTGCATGCACGCTCCGCGCCCGGCACCTGGGAAGGTGGCACCACCTATGTGCACGGCGGACTGAACGCGCAGTTGCGCTACTACGATTTCATGCACTTCGCGCACAGCACGTTCGCGATGGGCAGCTACGTGTATGACACCGGCAGCGGCTTCAATCCGGCGGTCGGCGCGCAATATCTCGCGCAGAACTACGGCGCGGACAACCGCTTTACCGAAACCGGCACCAAGCTGTTCGGCGTGGCCGGCGACCATGTGAAGAGCCGCGTGATCGGCGGCGATGTCGGCGTGGTGATCCCCAACGGCCGCTTCGACATCCTCTACAACAAGGTGGCGCACGAAGCCGGCGCGGTCGGCGGCGGCGCGTTGATTTCGCCCTTCACCAGCAACTACGCCAGCGATCCGCTGTACACCACCTCGATGATCCGCGGCCTGATCGAATCCGGCCCCGGCCACGCCTGGAAAGGCAAGTTCACCTACGATCTGTTCGACAAGAAGCTGGAACTGACTACGGCGTACGCGAAGTATTTCACCTACTACCGCGGCACCAGCCACGACCTCTACCTCGACGTGATCTACCACCTGGACGGCGCGCTCAAGGGCCTGACGCTGCGCAACCGCTGGGAGCTTTCCAATGGTGGCGTCAACAACCTCAACCCGACCAACAAGACCTTCGTCTACAACCGCCTGATGGTGGACTACAAGTTCTGACGAACGTGAAACGGCGCTGACGCCGCGGCGGCACGGATCGATGCCGCCGCTTTCCTTCACGCCGCGCCCACGCCTATGATCGGTCCACTCTTTTTCGCGGAGCGAACCATGCGCGCCCTTCTGCTCGTCGTAGGAATCGTGCTGCTGATCGGCGGCCTGTGGGTGGTGTTCGGCCACGGCAGCTATACGCAAACCGATACGGTGTTCCAGGTCGGTTCGGCCAAGCTCACCGCCACGCATGACAAGGCGGTTCCGCAGTGGCTGGGCATCAGCGGCATCGTGGTCGGTGCGTTGCTGGCGCTTGGCGGATTGTTCTCCAAGCGCTGAGCGCGTTTGCGCCAACCTAGGTCACCAGGAACATCCATCGCACACCCGCTACAATCCCGCGGATGGATGTCTCCTACCTGATCGACTCGCTCAACGACGCGCAGCGCGAAGCCGTCTGCGCATCATCCGGCCATTACCTGGTGCTTGCCGGCGCCGGCTCGGGCAAGACGCGCGTGCTCACGCATCGCATCGGCTGGCTCAACCAGGTCGATCGGGTGCCGCCGTGGGCGATTCTTGCCGTCACCTTCACCAACAAGGCCGCGGGCGAAATGCGCGGGCGCCTGGAGCAGCTGATCCAGGGCGGCACGCAAGGCCTCACCGTCGGCACGTTCCACGGCATCGCGCACCGCCTGCTGCGCCGCCATTGGCGCGAAGCCGGCCTGCCGGAAAGTTTCCAGATCCTGGATGCCGACGACCAGCAGCGCATGGTCAAGCGCGTGATCGCGGGGCTGGGCCTGGACGAAGCGCGCTTTCCGCCACGCCAGGCCGCCTGGCAGATCAACAGCTGGAAAGACGAAGGCAAGCGCCCGGAAAACATCGAGCATCACCAGCACCCGGTCACGCGCACCCTGGTGCAGATCTACCAGGCCTATGAAGACGCCTGCCGCCGCGCCGGCCTGGTCGATTTCGCCGAGCTGTTGCTGCGCGCGCACGAGCTGTGGCTGCAACAGCCCGCCGTGCTGGAGCATTACCAGCAACGCTGGCGCTATCTGCTGATCGACGAATTCCAGGACACCAACGCACTGCAATACGCGTGGATTCGCGTACTGGCCGGCCGCAGCGGCCAGGTGTTCGTGGTCGGCGACGACGACCAGGCCATCTACGGCTGGCGCGGCGCCAAGGTGGAAAACGTGCAGCAGTTCCTGCGCGACTTTCCCGGTGCGCGCACCATCAAGCTGGAACAGAACTACCGCTCCACCTCCACCATCCTCAAAGCCGCCAACAGCGTCATCGAACGCAACGGCAACCGCCTGGGCAAGCAATTGTGGACGGCCGGCGAGGAAGGCGAACGCATCGCCGTCTACGCCGCGTACAACGAGCAGGACGAAGCGCGCTTCGTGATCGAGCGCATCCGCGAGTACGTGGCCGAGCACGGTGACGCGAAAGACTGCGCGATCCTCTACCGCTCCAACGCGCAATCGCGCAACTTCGAAGAACAGCTGATCCAGCACGATATTCCCTACCGCGTCTACGGTGGCCTGCGCTTTTTCGAGCGCGCGGAAATCAAGGATGCGCTGTCCTACCTGCGCCTGACTGCCAACCGCCATGACGACGCAGCCTTCGAACGCGCCGTCAACACGCCGCCCAGGGGTATCGGCGACCGCACGCTGGACGTCGTACGCCGCCGTGCGCGCAGCGAAAGATCGTCGATGTGGGAGGCTGCGCTGGGCGAGCTCTCCGCAGGCACTGAACTGGCTGGACGCGCGAAGAATGCGGTGAAGGCATTCCTCGCGATGATCGACGAGATGGCTCGCACGTTCGTCCCCTCTCTCCCCGAAGGAGAGCAGGCTGCAAACGGCGAGGCGCTTTCCCTGGCCGAACAGATCGAGCACGCCATCACCCAGACCGGCCTGCGCGATTTCTACGAAAAGGACAGCCGCGGCAACGCCGAGTCGCGCGTGGAAAACCTGGACGAACTGATCAACGTCGCCAGCCGCTTCGAACTCACGCCGGACGACATCGAAGCGGGCTTGAGCGAACTCTCCGCCTTCCTGTCGCACGCCGCGCTGGAAGCCGGCGAAGGCCAGGGCGAATCCTGGGACAGCTGCGTGCAGCTGATGACCCTGCATTCGGCCAAGGGGCTGGAGTTTCCGCTGGTGTTCCTGGTCGGCGTGGAAGAAGGGCTGTTTCCCAGCCAGCGCTCCGTCGAAGACGAAGGACGCCTGGAAGAAGAGCGCCGCCTTGCTTACGTCGGCATCACGCGCGCACGCCAGCGCCTGGTCATCACGCATGCCGAATCGCGCCGCATGCACGGTACGGAAATGCTCTCGCGCCCTTCGCGCTTCCTCGCCGAGATACCGCCTTCCCTGCTCGACGAAGTACGCCCGCGCGTACAGGTAAGTCGCCCGCTCTACGCCGGCCGCTTCAACGAACCGGCACCCTCGTTGCAGGAAGACATGCCGGTCAAACTCGGCCAGCGCGTCAGCCACCCGAGCTTCGGCGAAGGCGTGGTGGTGAGCGCGGAAGGCAGCGGCGCGCACACGCGCCTGCAGATCAATTTCGAAAACGCCGGCAGCAAATGGCTGGTGGCGGCCTACGCCAAGCTCACGCCGCTGTAGCGATGCTGCCGCCATGAACGAGCGTCCCATTCGCGAGCTGCGCCGCGAGCTCGGCAGCTTCCACCGGCAGTTGCAGGACGTTTACCAACGCCTGCCGTGGAGCCACCGGCTGGTCAACGGACTGTCCCTGGCGCTGCAAGCGCTGGCCGGAGCCAGCCTCGGCTACGGGCTGGGTCTGCTGCTGCATACCCAGCAGGCGTTCTGGGGCGCGCTCACCGCCATCGCGGTCACCCAGCAGAGTTACATCGACACGCGCAAGTCATCGATCGACCAGGTGATCGGCGCGGCGATCGGCGCCAGCATCGCCATCATCGGCTCGTACCTGGCGCAGGACAATTACCTCGTCTACGCCATCACCATGGCGATTTCGATCGTGCTGTGCTGGCTGTTCAACATCGGCAATGCCGGCAAGCTCAGCGCCACCACCGTCACCATCGTGATGCTGGTGCCGCACAACGGCCCCTTCTGGACGATTGCGCTCACGCGCCTGGGCGAAGTCACCATCGGCATCGGCAGTGCGCTGCTGGTGACCTGGATCGCTAACAGGCTGGAAAAGCTCTGGCAGAACCAGGACCCCGGCTCCGTATCTTGAGGGCTTCCGGCGAACCTGTTCTATGATCGGCACGTTTGCCGAACCCCACAGGAAGGCACGGATGGCCAAGCTCATCCCTACCCGCAACAGCTGCCTCGGCCGCATGCGTCCCGGCGAAAAACGCCTTTCCGAGCGGCTGGAGCAAAAGCTCGAAGACGACTATCTGCTGTGGTACGACGTGCCGATCGGCCGGCATCAATGCCGTCCCGACTTCGTGGTGTTTCATCCCCGTCGTGGCCTATTGGTGCTGGAGGTGAAGGATTGGGCGCCCGAGCGCATCATCGCCGACAAGACCCAGTTCACCCTGATCACCCAGCGCGGCATGGTGAAGGAAACCAATCCGCTGATGCAGGCGCACTCGTACGCCATCCGCATCAACGAAGAACTGGAACGCGATCCCGCCCTGATCCATCCCCCGCAGCATCGCCATGCCGGCAAGCTGATCATGCCGTGGGCGTATGGCGTGGTGCTGGCCAACATCAGCCGCAAGCAGTTCACCGAAGGCGCGCTGGAAAACGTCATCCCGGCGCACCTGGTGATCTGCCGCGACGAAATGTATGAAAGCGAAGACGCCGAAACCTTTCAGGAACGCCTGTGGGCGATGTTCCCGCAGGTTTTCCCGTGCGCACTCACGCTGCCGCAGATCGACCGCATCCGCTGGCACATGTTTCCCGAACTGCGCGTGGAGTGGGGCGAAGGGCAGTTCGGGCTGGCCTTCGACAACGCCAAGGAAAGCACAGCATCGGTCGACATTCCCGACCTGATCCGCGTGATGGACATGCAGCAGGAGCAGTTGGCGCGTTCGCTGGGCGATGAGCACCGCATCATCCACGGCGTGGCCGGTTCCGGCAAAACCATGATCCTGGGCTTCCGCGCCATGCACCTGGCGCGCACGCTGGCCAAGCCGATTCTCGTGCTCTGCTACAACAAGACACTGGCCGCGCGGCTGGGCCAGCTGATGGGCGAGCGCGGCCTGGCAGACAAGGTGCAGGTCTACAACTTCCACAGCTGGTGCCGCGCCATGCTGAAGGCTTATCACGTGCCGCTGCCGCCCGAGGGCGATGGCTTTTTCGAAGCCATGGTGGAGCGCGTGATGCAAGGGGTGGAACGCAACCAGATTCCGCGCTTCCAGTACGGCGCCGTGCTGATCGACGAAGGCCACGACTTCGAACCGCAGTGGTATCGCCTGATCGTGCAGATGGTCGACCCGGCCACCCAATCGTTGCTGGTGCTTTACGACGACGCGCAGAACATCTACGGCAAGGCCAACCGGCCGGCATTCACCTGGAAGAGCGTGGGCGTGCAGGCGCAGGGGCGCACCACCATCCTGCGCATCAATTATCGCAATACGCTGGAAATCCTGTCCGTGGCCCGCCGCTTCGCGCAGGCATTGTTCGACGGGCACATCGGCGACGACGAAGACGTCCCCCTGATCGCGCCCGAAAGCGCCGGCCGCCGCGGTGCGATACCCATCCTGATCCGCACCGAAAACGCCAGCGCCGAGCTGCATGCCATCGTGGAACGCATCCGTTTCGAACAACAGCAGGGGCGTGCGCTTGCAGAGGTCGCCGTGTTGTTCCGCAATCGCTGGGAAGGCGAAAAAATCCACCAGGCCCTGCAGCAGGCCGGCATCGGTTGCCGCCATGCGGACGGCGCCGGCAAGAACTCGCTGTTTTCCGGCGAAGACAGCGTCAAGCTGGTGAGCATGCATTCCAGCAAGGGCCTGGAATTTCCTGTAGTGATCATTCCTGGCCTGGGCGCGATGCCCAAACAAGGCCAGGACGAAGCACAGGAAGCTCGCCTGCTCTACGTGGCGATGACGCGCGCCACCGAGCAGCTGATCCTGCTCCATCACGAAGAATCGGTGTTCACCGCGCGCATCCGCGCCTCGATCAACGACATCCAGGGGCAACTCGGGATTGACCGGTAACCCCGTCGCCGTCATTCCCGCGAAAGCGAGAATCCACTTGCTTTAATGCAAAGGCAAAATTGGACTCCCGCTTTCGCGGGAATGACGGCCATACATAGGCTGGGACGAAAATTTACGCTTTCTTTATGCCGCACGCCGGTTTCGCTACCCGCTTCTTATACGCCGATGCCTAAAGTGCGCAGCTGAAAAACGCATCGAGCGACACCCATGGATTTTGTCTATCTACTTTTCGGCTTCGTGCTGGCGGCGGCCACGCTTGGTTTCTTGCTGCTCTGCGACCGCCTGGGGCCACGCTGACCGCATTGACGGCAGCGATTTTCATAACGGAGCGACTCCCATGAACTTCTTCTACGGATTGGCTGCCGCGATCGCGGTGGCTTTGACGGTTTACCTGTGCGTGGCCTTGCTGAAACCGGAGTGGTTCGAATGACTGCCAACGATTTTCTTCAGATCGGCGTCTATCTGATTGTCCTGCTGCTGCTCGCAAAACCGCTGGGCAGCTACATGGCGCTGGTGTTTGCCGACCAGCCCAACCGGATCACCCGCCTGGGCAGTGGCGTAGAGCGCGCCATGTATCGCCTCTGCGGCATCCATGCCGACGAAGACATGGGGTGGAAGCGTTATGCCATCGCCATGTTTGCATTCAACGTGTGCGGCATGCTGGCGGTCTACGCGTTCCAGCGCCTGCAGCAATGGTTGCCGCTGAATCCCGAGCATTTTGCGGCGGTCAGCCCGGACCTTTCGCTCAACACGGCCATCAGCTTCATTACCAACACCAACTGGCAAGCTTATTCCGGTGAGTCGGTAATGAGCTATTCGACCCAGATGGCGGCGCTCGCGGTGCAAAACTTCCTTTCCGCGGCCACCGGCATAGCGGTGCTCATCGCAGTCATTCGCGGCTTCGTGCGCAAAACCACCCAAGGCATCGGCAATTTCTGGGTGGACATGACACGCAGCACACTTTATGTGCTGCTTCCGCTCTCGTTCTTGCTTGCATTGCTGCTGGTATCGCAGGGCGTGGTCCAGAACTTCAAGACGTATGTGGATGTGCCGGTCGTGCAAGCCAGCACGTATGCGCAACCGGTGACCGATGCCGCCGGCAATCCGGTCAAGGACGCCTCGGGCAATCCTGTCACCAAGCCAGCCCAGCTCACCACGCAGACCTTGCCGATGGGGCCAGCCGCCTCGCAGATTGCGATCAAGCAGTTGGGCACGAACGGCGGCGGATTCTTTGGCGTGAATTCGGCGCATCCGTATGAGAATCCGACGCCGCTCGCCAATTTCCTTGAGATGGTGGCGATCCTGCTTATCCCGGCTGCGCTGTGCGGCACCTTTGGCCAGATGGTGGGCGATCCCCGTCAAGGACGTGCACTGCTCGTGACGATGCTGGTGATTTTTGTGCCATTGCTGCTCGCTTGTACCGCGGCGGAACAAAGCGGCAATCCCGTGCTGCATGGACTGGCGGTGGACCAGCAAGCCTCGGCACTGCAGGCCGGCGGCAACATGGAAGGCAAGGAGACGCGATTCGGCATCGTGAACTCCGCCGTATGGGCTACCGCCACCACCGCCGCATCCAACGGTTCGGTGAACGCCATGCACGACTCGTTTACGCCGCTGGGCGGCCTGGTACCGATGTGGCTGATTCAGCTGGGCGAGGTGATCTTCGGCGGCGTGGGCTCGGGCCTCTACGGCATGCTGGCCTTTGCCGTCGTGGCCGTGTTCATCGCCGGCTTGATGGTAGGCCGCACGCCGGAATACCTCGGCAAGAAAATCGAAGCGTACGAAATGAAAATGTCCAGCCTGGCCGTGCTGATCCCCTGCGCGCTGGTCGTGATCGGCACCGCGATCGCGGTCATGACACCGGCCGGTACGGCGGGAGTGGCCAATCCTGGCGCACACGGCTTCAGCGAGATTCTGTACGCACTGACCTCGGCCTCCAATAACAACGGCAGCGCCTTTGCCGGCCTTTCGGTCAACACGCCCTTCTGGAACACGATCCTTGGCGCGTGCATGTTCCTGTCCCGCTACATGCTGATCATCGCCATGCTGGCGATGGCCGGTTCGCTGGCCGCCAAGAAGCACGTGCCCGCTTCGGCAGGCACCTTGCCGACGCATACCCCGCTGTTCATCGTCCTGCTGGCGAGCGTGGTGATCATCGTCGGCGCACTCACTTTCCTGCCCGCACTGGCACTCGGCCCGATCGCCGAGCACCTGATGTCGATGCATTGATGATGTTTTGACTTCCTCTTCCCCAAGGGATGAGAGGAAGTCGGAACGAACCGGAGCCCATAGAACATGACTTCCCACGCCCACGCGGTCCGCACCTTCGACCGTACATTGATCATGAAGGCTATTGCGGATGCCTTCCGCAAACTTTCACCACGCCTGCAGTTTCGCAATCCGGTGATGTTCGTGGTGTTCGTGTGCAGCATCCTTACCACGCTGCTTTGGATACAAGCCGTGGCCGGCCATGGCGAAGCGCCTACCGCGTTCATCTTCTGGGTGAGCGTGTGGCTGTGGTTTACCCTGCTGTTTGCCAACTTTGCCGAGGCATTGGCCGAAGGTCGCGGCAAGGCACAAGCCGCCGCGCTGCGCAGCTCGCGCAAAGACGTCATCGCCAAGAAACTGGCCGAGCCCAGGCGCGATGCATCGATCACCTTCGTGCCGTCCAGCGAGCTGCGTTCCGGCCACTACGTGCTGGTAGAAGCGAACGAGCAGATTCCCGGCGATGGCGAGGTGGTGGTCGGTGCGGCAAGCGTGGACGAAAGCGCGATCACGGGCGAATCCGCACCGGTCATCCGCGAATCGGGCGGCGACCGAAGCGCGGTCACCGGCGGCACGCGTGTGCTGTCGGACTGGCTGGTCGTCAGGATCACGCAAAATCCCGGCGAGAGCTTTCTCGATCGGATGATCGCGATGGTGGAAGGCGCTGCACGGCGCAAGACGCCGAACGAGATCGCACTGACCATTCTGCTGGCGAAGTTCACCCTGATCTTCCTGCTTGCGTGCGCCACGCTGCTGCCTTATTCCATCTACAGCGTCCAGGCCGCCGGCAAAGGCAATCCCATTACGCTGACGGTGCTGATCGCGTTGCTGGTGTGCCTGATTCCCACGACCATCGGTGCCTTGCTTTCCGCCATCGGCATTGCCGGCATGGATCGCATGATCCGTGCGAATGTGATCGCCACGTCCGGCCGCGCCGTGGAGGCAGCCGGTGACGTGGACATGCTGTTGCTGGACAAAACCGGCACGATCACGCTCGGCAACCGCCAGGCCGTGGCCTTCCATCCCGCCCCGGGCGTCGAGGAGCGCACGCTGGCCGACGTCGCACAACTGGCCTCGCTTGCCGATGAAACGCCCGAGGGCCGCAGTGTTGTCGTACTGGCCAAGGAACGCTTCAACCTGCGCGAACGCGAGCTGGAAATGCTGCACGCCGAATTCGTGCCGTTCTCTGCACAAACGCGCATGAGCGGTGTGGACCTCGGCGAGCGCCGCATTCGCAAGGGCGCGCTGGATTCGGTGGAGCGTTACCTGGACGGCCAAGGCGCCCACCTTCCACCCGCCGTCAAGCGCATGGCGGAAGATATCGCGCGCCGCGGCGCCACCCCGCTGATCGTGACGGAAGGCGACCGTGCGTTGGGCGTGATCGAACTGAAGGACATCGTCAAGGGCGGCATCAAGGAACGCTTCGCCGAGTTGCGCCGCATGGGCATCAAGACCGTGATGGTCACGGGCGATAACCCGTTGACTGCCGCAGCGATCGCCGCCGAGGCAGGCGTGGATGATTTCCTGGCAGAGGCCACGCCGGAAGCCAAGCTCAAACTGATTCGCCAGGCGCAGGCGGAAAGCCGGCTGGTGGCCATGTGCGGCGATGGCACCAACGATGCCCCGGCGCTGGCGCAAGCCGACGTTGCCGTTGCCATGAATACCGGCACGCAAGCGGCCAAGGAGGCCGGCAACATGGTGGATCTGGATTCCAATCCGACCAAGTTGATCGAAGTGGTGGAGATCGGCAAGCAGATGCTGATCACGCGCGGATCGCTCACGACATTTTCGATCGCCAATGACGTGGCCAAATATTTCGCCATTATTCCGGCGGCGTTCGCGACCACGTATCCCGCGCTCAATGCGCTGAATGTGATGAGGCTGGCGACGCCGCAAAGTGCGATCTTGTCCGCAGTGATCTTCAATGCGCTCATCATCATTTTCCTGATACCGCTCGCACTCAAGGGCGTGAAGTACCGCGCGCTGGGTGCAGGGGCCCTGCTCCGCCGCAACCTGCTGGTCTATGGCCTGGGCGGCATCGTAGTGCCCTTCATCGGCATCAAGCTCATCGACATGCTGCTCGTACTGTTTGGCCTGGCCTGAGGAGGCGTGGCACTTATGCGCACCCTGAAGCTGCCTTTTTCGCTGACCGATGCCACTGATCCGCCATGGAAATCGCGTGCGCCGCGCAAACACCTACTGACGGTAGCGTTACTCGGGCTATTGCCTTCGATCGGCGCGTTTGCTCAGACGACAGAAAACACGTCCCCTGCTTCGGCAGCCATGTCCACGCCCAGCATGACCGGACCACTTGCTGCCAATCCCGATCCCCTGCACCTCGATGCGGGCGCGCTCGGCACGTGGTATGTCACCGGCGCCGTCAGCGGTTTGGCCCTCTCTCAAAGTCACGCGTTTCCAGGCGATGAAAGCTCGCGGAGCGACCTGGACAATGGCCAGGTCTTCATCCAGAAGACATCCGGCCAGGTTCAGTTTTTTGTTCAGGCGGGCGCTTATGCGATCCCCGTCCTGGGCACGCCTTATCTTTCTTCGCGCAGAACCACGGCCTATTTCGACGCCGTACCGCAGGCGTTCGTGAAATATGCGCCTGACGATAGCTTCAACATCATGGCCGGCAAGTTGCCGACCCTGTTCGGTGCCGAGTACACGTTCACGTTCGAGAACATGAACATTCAGCGCGGCCTGCTGTGGAACCAGGAAAACGATATCAACGACGGTGTACAGGCGAACTACGCACATGGCCCGTTCACCGCTTCGCTATCGGTGAACGATGGCTACTATTCGCATCGGTACAGCTGGGTCACCGGCCTGCTTTCCTACGCGTTCAGCAAGAGCGATACCCTCAGCTTTGTGGGTGGCGGCAATACGCGCGAGACTTCGCACGTCAGTACGGCCACACCGCTGCTGCAGAACAACGGCCAGATATATAACCTGATCTACACGCACCTGGCCGGGCCCTGGACGCTGACGCCCTATCTGCAGTACACCCGCGTGCCCTCCAGCATCCATCTTGGCATTCCGCGCTCCGCATCGACCATGGGCGGCGCCCTGCTTGCGAGCTACGCCTTCGATAGCCGCTTCAGCGTGGGTGGCCGCGCCGAATACATTCGCGCCGACGGCCGCATGGATGATGGCACGCCGAACCTGCTGTATGGCCCGGGCAGCAAGGCCTGGTCACTGACGCTGACGCCCACCTATCAATACAACGTGCTGTTCGTGCGCGGCGAGCTTTCCTATGTGAAGGCTAGCGGCACGACACCGGGGCTTGCCCTGGGCCGAAGTCTCGACCGCAACGCGCAGTCGCGGGTGATGCTGGAAGCCGGCGTTTTGTTCTGAAGCTCACAACCACTTAAACGCGCAATGAGAAACAGCCATGTTTAAAACCATCCGCCAATCCGTAGTGATGCTGCTGTTGATGACGGTGTTGCTCGGCATCGGTTACCCGCTGGTCATCACGGGCGCCGCGCAGCTGCTGTTCCCGCATCAGGCCAACGGCAGCCTGATCGAGAAGAACGGCAAGCCGATCGGTTCCGAGCTGATCGGCCAGTACTTCGACGACCCGAGGTATTTCTGGGGCCGTCCCTCAGCCACTTCGCCACAGCCCGACAATGGCACGGGATCGAGCGGCTCCAACCAGGGCCCTACCAATCCGGCTCTGCGCGACGCCGTGCAGCAACGCATAGAGACCTTGCACAAGGCGGATCCCGGCAATACCGCCCCGGTGCCGGTGGATCTGGTAACCGCGTCGGGCAGCGGACTTGATCCACAGATCAGTCCCGCCGCGGCGCAGTACCAGATTGCTCGCGTGGCGCGTGTGCGCCATCTGAGTGTCGAGCAGGTGCAGGCGCTGGTGGCGAAGTTCACGCAGGGACGGCAGCTTGGCTTGCTGGGCGAGCCAAGCGTGAATGTGCTGGAATTGAACCTGGCGCTGGATGGCCTGCAGGCGCGATAGGCTGCGCGCTCTCTGTCCTTGATCAAAGCTGCGGGAGAGGGTTGGAATGATGGCCGAATCTTGCGAAAGCGCCACGACACTGCTGTAGTGAAAAGCACGCTTCTTTCCATACGACATGAGGTCTATGGCAAACCTGTCTCCTCACCCCAGTCCTCTCTCCGGAACGGCGAGAGGGCTGAGCATGCAAACCCACTGATGCGGCCATGACCGATACCTCCCGCGACGCCCGTGCCGATGCCCTGCTCGATGTCGTGCGGGAAGAAAGCAGCCGCCGCCTGAAAATCTTTCTCGGCGCCGCACCCGGCGTGGGCAAGACCTACGCCATGCTTTCCGCTGCGCGCGAACTGAAGCGCCAGGGCGTGGACGTCGTCGTCGGCCTGGTGGAAACGCATGGCCGCGCCGAAACCGCCGCGCTGCTGGAAGGGCTGGAAGTGCTGCCGCGCCTCACCCTGAACTATCAGGGCCGCGAATTCACCGAGTTCGACGTCGACGCCGCGCTGGCGCGCAAGCCTGACATCCTGCTCGTCGACGAATTGGCCCATCGCAACGTGCCCGGCACTCGCCACGAACGCCGCTGGCAGGATATCGCCGAGCTGCTGGACGCGGGCATCGAGGTATACACCGCCCTCAACGTGCAGCATCTGGAAAGCCTCAACGACCAGGTGCGCCGCATCACCGGCATCACTGTGCGCGAAACCGTGCCGGATGCCTTTCTCGATCGCGCCCGCGACATCGTGCTGGTCGACCTGCCGCCGCGCGAGCTGATCGATCGCTTGCGGCAAGGCAAGGTCTACGTGCCGGAAACGGCGGCAGCCGCGCTGGACGCCTTCTTCTCGCCGACCAATCTCGGCGCCTTGCGCGAGCTGGCGGTGGATACGGTCGCCGGCCACGTCGACAGCGATCTGCGCGGACATATGCTGGCGCGCGGTGGCAAGATGCCGGTGCGCCGCCGCGTGATGGCGGCTATCGATGGCCATGCGCAAAGCGAATACCTGGTGCGTGTAGCACGCCGCATCGCCGAGCGGCGCGGCGCGCCATGGACCGTGGTGTTCGTCGACACCGGCGCCACGCTGGACGAAACCCGACGCGAACGTATCGATACGGCGATGCGTCTGGCACGGCGGCTGGGTGGCGACGCCTCGGTATTGCGCGGACACGCCATCGCCGACGAACTGCTGGTGCATGCCGACCGCGAAGGCGTCGGCCAGATCATTCTGGGCCGCACGCGCGAACGGCTGGTTGCACGCATGCTTGGCCGCTCGTTGACGCAGCAATTACTGCGCCGTGGCGCGCACCTGGAACTGACCATCATCGCCACGCCCGTCGAGCGCGTGCGCGCCCGCAAGCGCCTGCGCCTGATGCCCAAGTACGGGCGCCGCGACGAATACATCTTCGCCACGATCGTCACGGCCGTGGCAATCGGCCTGTCTTTCATCGCCGACCACTACCTGTCGGTGGCCAACCTCGCGCTGATCTTCCTTACCGGCGTGATAATGGTGGCGGTGCGCACACGCATGATCGTGGCGGTGTATACCGCGACGCTGTGTTTTCTCGGCTACAACTTTTTCTTCGCGCCGCCGCGCTACACGCTGGTGATCGCCAACTCCGACGACGTGCTGACGATAACGCTGTTCTTTGCCGCGGCACTCCTATGCAGCCGCCTCGCCACGCGCCTGGCCAGCCAGGTGGAATCGCTGCGCGCCGCGCACGATTACGCCCATGCGCTGCTCACGCTCGGCCAGCGCTTGTCGACCAGCACGGATGCCGATGGCATTCGTGGCGTGGGTGCCGCCGCCCTGGCGCATGCCTTGCGTTGCGAGGTCGCCATGCTCGCGCGCGACGTGGAACATCGTTTGCAGATCGCGGCGAACAGTTCGCGCACGCTTGACCTGACCACGCAGGATCTGGCCGCGGCAGAATGGAGCGAACAGCACGCCGAAGCGGCCGGCCGCTTTACCGATACGCTCAACGCGGCACGCTGCTGGATGCTGCCGCTGGGCACCGAGGACCACCATCTGGGCGTGGCGGCGCTGCGCTTCGAGAATCATGCATCCCCGGACATCGAGCGGCGCAGCCTGGCGCTGGCGATGGTGCAGGACATCGGGCAGGCGCTGGAACGTGCGCGGCTTGCTTCGGAACTGGAAGGCGCGCGCGTGCAGGGCGAAACGGAGCGTTTGCGCAATGCCCTGCTCTCCTCCGTCTCGCACGATTTGCGCTCGCCGCTGGCCTCGATGATCGGCTCGGCCGGCACGCTGTCCAACTATTGGCCGCAGTTGCCCGCGGCCGAACGGCAGGAACTGCTGGACGCCATACTCGGCGAGGGCCAGCGGCTGGATCGCTATATCCAGAACCTGCTGGACATGACACGCCTGGGCCACGGCACGCTCAAGCTCAACCGCGACTGGACCGATGCCACCGAAATCGTCGCCTCGGCCATCACGCGCATGCGCAAGCTGTTTCCGGAGCTGCGCGTGGATACCACGCTGCCGACTGAAACCGTGCTGCTGTTCGTCCATCCGGCGCTGATCGAGCAGGCGCTGTTCAATATCCTGGAAAACGCCGCGCGCTTCTCGCCGCCCGGCGAACCTGTGCAGGTGATCGTGCGCGTGGCGGGCGATCGCCTGTTCATCGACGTGGTCGACCGCGGCCCGGGCATTCCCGAGGAAGAACGCGCACGCATCTTCGACATGTTCTATTCCGTGGCGCGCGGCGATCGCGCGCCGCAAGGCACCGGGCTGGGCCTGGCGATCTGCCGCGGCATGATCGGCGCGCACGGCGGCAGCGTGGAAGCCTTGCCGGGCAACGGCGTTGGCACCACCATTCGCATCAGTCTTCCCTTGCCGACGCCTCCATCGCCATGACGGCTGCCAATCCCTGCGTACTGGTCGTCGACGACGAGACGCAGATCCGCCGATTCCTCGACATCGGCCTGCGCGCCGAGGGTTATGACGTACTGCTTGCGGCCAACGCCACCGAAGGCCTGGCGCTGGCGGCGACGCGCAATCCGGATGTGGTGATCCTGGACATCGGCCTGCCGGACCGCGAAGGCCACGACGTGCTGGCTGAACTGCGGCAATGGACGCAGGTGCCGGTGCTGATGCTGTCCGTGCGCGACACCGAGCAGGAGAAGGTGAAGGCGCTGGACGCGGGCGCGAACGACTACATGACCAAGCCGTTCGGCATCCAGGAATTGATGGCGCGCTTGCGCGCGCTACTGCGCAATCGCGTCACCTCGACCGACGCGTTGCCCCGCTACGAAGATGATCGCCTGCATATCGACCTTGGCCTGCGCGAAGTGACGCTGGACGGTGAACCGCTTGCATTGACCCGCAAGGAATATGCGGTGCTTGCGATGCTGGTGCGGCACGCCGGGCGCGTAGTGAGCCAGCAGCAGCTGCTGCGCGAGGTCTGGGGCGGCACGCACGTGCACGACACGCATTACCTGCGCATCGTATTGGGCAAGTTGCGGCAGAAGCTGGGCGATGATCCGGCAACGCCGCGGTGGCTGAAGACGGAGCCGGGCGTGGGCTATCGGTTCTTGGCTGGAAATGGTTGAGCACCCCACAAACCCCAACATGGCATGCAGGCAGAGTGCAGGCACGTTGGGTTCCTGCAAAGAAGCGGGATTTTCGCCGGTGTTGTTTTGGAGCGAATCGTCATTCCGGCGAAAGCCGGAATCCATGCTTCGAAGCTGCACCATCACTCCTTCAACCGCGGCACCCCATGCACATCGCGCTCTTCAACCGCGATCGGCCGCGTATCCAATCGTCCACCGACCACCATGCCTTCAGGCAGCGGTTCGGCAACATCCCCGCGCGCCAGCGCAATGGCATTGCGATAACAGCGCTGCGCCAGCGCGGCATCGCCCAGGCCCGTGTAGGTGTCGCCCAGGCCTTCCCATGCACTCGCACTCGGCATGAGCGCCAGCGAACGCTCCAGGTATTGCCGCGCCTTGCTCCACAATTGCAGGCGCACCGCCATGCGGCCCAGCGCCAGCAGCAGGCTGGCATCGTTGGGATGGGCATCGAGCCAGCCTTCGGCCCGGCGCATGCGCGCATCCAGATCGTCGCCGGCCAGCGCGCCATAGGTTTCCACCAGCTGCGGCGACCAGTCCCGGCGCAGCGCGGATTCCACTTCATCCATCGCCGGCAGCATCAGGCCATAACTGGCGGCCTTGCGCGCGTAGGCATCGACCACGGCCGGCGCGCGCCGCTGCGCCTTGGGCAGTTGCGACCACAGCGTGTTCAACACGGCGCCGTCGCTGGCCGCCTGGATGCTTGCCACCAGCACCACGGATTCCAGCGCGCTGTAGGCGCGCGCGCTCATCACGCCGCTTTTCTGCAAGGGCTCCAGTGCGGTGCGGGCGCGACGGGTGTCGCCGGCGGCAACGGCGGCAAGCACCAGCTCGCGCCAACCGCCTGGGCTCAGATTGCCGTTGTCGGCCTCGGGCGTAAGCAAGGCGAGTGCTTCGGCCGGCTTGCCGTCACGGCGCAAGACGCGCGCGCGCACCACGCGCGCAGCGCGCGGCGCGACTTGCGCGGCTTGATCCAGGGCTTCCAGCGCACGCGCTTGTTCGCCGCGGCGCGAGGCGGCTTCCGCCGCTGCCAGCAGGGCCGGGCCGCGCAAGGCATCGAGGCGCGAGGCGCGATGCAGATCGCGCTCGGCATCGCCGTGGCGGCCTTCCATCAGGGCGGTCAAGCCATCCGCCAGGCGCTGCCGGCTGCTGCGTCGATGGCGGCGCGAGTAGGCGCCAAATGGCCAGCGCAGTGCACGCCACAACGCAGCGATCACGATCCACGCCAGCACCAGGATGACGACGGCGGCCAGCAGGCTGGTCTGCGCGGTGTAGCCACGGAAGCGCACCAGTACGTAGCCGGGATCTTCCGCCACCCAATGCCAGCCGAACGCCGCCAGCGCGGCGACGATCACCAGCGCCAGGATCCAGCGCCACAGCTTCATGGCTTGGCTCCGCCGGCGGTCGTGTTGCCGGTGGTCGACTTGAGTGCATGCACGGCGCGCAGGTTGCGCAACTCGCCCAGCGCGGCGCCCAGCTTCACCGGCACGCCCGGCTTGAGCTGGACCAGCAACGCAGCGATACGCTGATGCGCCTGCTGCACGGCAGGTGCTTGCGGATCGAATTGCGCCGTCAGACCGGCATCCGCACGCTGCAGCGAAGCGGTGGCCGCGGCGTTGTCCCAGGCCAGCAAGGCGGCCTGCGCCTGTGCCAGATCGAGCGCCACCAATTCGCGTGCGATGCGCGCGTCGGCCACGTCGACCGGCGCGCCGTTGTCGCGATGAATCTGCACCACGCCACGCAGCGCATGCCAGATGCGCGACCACGCACCCTGGTTGTCCTGCGGGCCGGATTCGTCCAGCGGCTTCAACGGCAGGCTGGGCACGTCGTTGCGCAATTGCATCACGCCATCGAGCAGTTGCGCCGGATCGGAAGCCTGGCTTTTCACCAGCGCTTCGTGCTCGGCATCGATGCTTTGCTGCACGCCTTTGAAGGCATCGTCGGTGACGCCCGCCAGCGTCTGGCCGGCCAGCGCGAACGCCTGCGCGGCGCCCTGCGCGTCGTGAAACAAGTTGTAGCGCTCGGCGCCCATGCGCAGCAGGGATTCGGTTTCGTCCAGGCGCATGGCGTCCTGGCCGGAGAGAGTCTTTTCGGAGAGCTTGCCGACGGCTTCTTCCAGATCGCGCATGCGCTGGTCGTGCGACAGCAGTTCTTCGCGCAGGGAACGGTTGACCTGGTCGGCGTCGTTCAAGCGCTGCAGCAGCAGGTTGCCTTGGCTGGTGGTGCTGGACAGCTGGCGCTCCATGCCGTTGACGCGCTCTTCCAGCGTGGCCGTGGTGCGCAACGCCTGCGCATTGATGTGCAGCAGTTGCCACTGCCGCCATGCGACGTAGCCGGCACCGATGATGGCGATCAGGGCCAGCAGCAAGGCCAGCGCGACGGCACCGCCGCCTGGGCGTGCCGGTGGCGCGGGCCGGCCGCTGCGCGCAGGGTCGGGCGGGGTGCCCATGCCGGGCGTGGTGCGTACGTCGGAGGTGAGGTCGTCCTGGCTCATGCGCGCATGCTAGCAGTCTGTGGGGGTTACTTTAGAACCCGTCTAAGGTCTCTGCGTAGTTCACGTAGCGTTTGAGCAGTCATCAGGTGGCAGTGCGTGGCGCAGCGCCAGACTGGTTGTCTGGTCAAGCCGCGCGCTGTCGCCTGGCGACCGCTCAGGCGTTACGAGGGCTGCGCAGAGACCTTGGACGGGCTCTTCGGATGGGCGTGAATGGCCTCGCAGGCGCCCATCAGCAGGTCCGCCTGGTTGGCCGATGCGGCGCGGTGGATGCGCAGGAATCCAGCGGCCCTGGCGGCGGCTGCGATCCGCTCGCTGCTGACCACGGCGATGGCCTGGCACAACCGTACCCACGCCGTTGCCGATAATTGGCCCTGGAGATTTTGCAGGGCTTCGGCGCTGGAAAGCAGGATGCAGGACGCGGCAGGCAATCGCTGCACGGCCTGATGGTGGCGCCGCGTCAACCTGGAGGCAGCGCGCCGGTAGACGTGCACCTCGCGCAGCCTTGCGCCGCGTTCGGCCAACTGCTGCTGGATCAGGCCGCGTCCGCCGGGCGCGGCGAGCAAGGCCACCCGCTTGCCGCGCGGGTGTTGCAGCGGCGGCAGGGCCAGCACGCCTTCGCTGTCCTGGCGCAAGGCGGGTGTCTGCGCGTGGACGCCATGTCGTTGCAATGCACGCGCCGTGGCCCGGCCGACGGCGACGACCGCGCCATGAACCTTCTGCATGGGCGCGAGCGCCAAGGCATAACGCACGGCGGCGGGGCTGGTGAAGATCAGCACGTCGTCGTGTTGGACCTGCAGCCACTGCGTGCGTGCATGTTGCGGATCGGGCGCGGCACGCAGGGAAAGGCCGGGCAACAGCAGCGGCGTACCGCCCAGGGCGCGGACCTTGCTGGCCAGCGCGGTAGCCGTGCCGGCCGGGCGGGTGATGACGACCGTACATCCCACAAGCTGGCTGGCCTCATGGCTGGCGCGAGTCATGGCTCTGACCTGATCCTTTTCCCGGTACGACGGCGAGTGTAGCGTCTACACTGTCGCGCCCCTCCCCACGCAATTCCCCGATGAACCAAGCCCATCCCCACACCACCGCCGCACAGGCCCTGGTGAGCTTCGTCCGTGACAGCATTCCCCTCGCCCACACCATGGACCTGTCACTCGCCAGCTATGACGGCGAAACGCTGGTACTGAACTGTCCCTTGGCGCCGAACGTGAACGACAAAGGCTGCGCCTTCGGCGGCAGCCTCACCAGCCTCATGACGCTGGCCGGCTGGGGCCTGGTTGAGCTGGCGCTGCGTCAGCGCGGCGAGGATTGCGACGTATACGTGGGCGAATCCACGGTGCGCTATCTCGAGCCGGTGTGGAGCGATTTCCAGGCCGAAGCACGGCCTGCCGAGGGCGCGCGCTGGGAGACATTCTTCGCCACGCTTGCATCGCGCAACCGCGCACGCATCGCGGTGAGCTGCCAGGTTCCCGGCCCAGGCGGCAAACCGGCGGCCACGCTTGAGGCGCAGTTCGTGGCGAAGCGCCGCACGGCTGCGGCAGAATAGGCCACCTTTGAAGGGGAATGGCTATGCGCCGTATCGTCGGCCCGATCCTGCTGTCGAGCATGTTGTTGCTGTCCGGCTGCGCCACCGACCGGCGCAGCGACGCGCTCGCCCACACCATGATTGCCTACGCCAATGCGGTGCGCTGGGATGGTTTCGAGGCTGCCGAGCTGTTTGTCGATCCGAAACTGCGCGACGCCCATCCCATCACCGAGCTTGACCGCGAGCGCTTCAAGCAGGTGCAGATCAACGATTACGACGATGGCAACGGCCCCGTGCCCGCCGGCGAAAACGAGGTGCGCCAGACTGTGCGCATCGGCCTGACCAACGTGCATACCCAGGAGGTACGCACCATCGTCGACCATCAGCTGTGGCGCTACGACCCCGACAAGGGCAAGTGGTGGCTGGAGACGGGGATACCGAATCTCAATCAGTAATACCTGCTGGGGAACGCGCCAACTAGCCTATAATCGGGCGTTTACCTTCACCTGGTGCCCGGTAGCCGCATGAACGACTTTCTCCACAAACTGCCCCAGTTCGTGAGCAACCACCTGGTGCTGTGCCTGTTGTTCGTGGCGCTGGTGATCGCGCTGCTCGTCACCCAGGTGATGGTGCTGCTGCGCAAGTACAAGGAACTGACGCCGGCGGGCCTCACCCAGCTGATCAATCGCGACAACCCGCTGCTGATCGATCTGTCGGCCATTGCCGATTTCGAAAAAATGCACGTGCCTGGCGCCAAGCACGTGGCCATGAGCCAGTTCGATCCGGAACACAAGGACTTGGCCAAGGCGCGCGAACTGCCAGTGGTGGTGATGGACAAGGACGGCCGTACCTCGGATGGCGCCGCGCAGCGGCTGATCAAGGCGGGCTTTACCCGCGTCTACACGCTCGGCGGCGGCGTGCTGGCCTGGCAGCAGGCGCAGTTGCCGGTGGCGAAAGGCAAGAACTGACGCCTGGAATCAGGGCGCTGGGATCTCATCCCAACCTAAGCGCCTTCGTTCGCTCACCCTTCGACGACGATGCCCGCGCGTCCGGCGAGGATCTGCGCCAGCACATCGGGCGCATATTCGAACGAATCGAAATACAAGCGCTCTTCCGGCAAGCCGGCTTCGACGAACAATCTGCGGCCGGCGTCGATCATCGCGGGCGGCCCGCTCATGTAGACGTCGTGTCCGGACAGGTCCGGGTGATGTTCCAATACGGCTTCATGCACCAGGCCCGCGCGCAGGCCAGCCACGCTGGCTTGTATCGGATCGGACAGCACGGCGTGGAAGCGCAGATCGTGCGCCGTCGCGGCCCATTGCTCGGCATGCGCGCGCATGTACAGATCGGCCGCGCTGCGCGCGCCCCAGTACAGGTCGATCGAGCGGCGCGTATCCAGTGCCAGAAAATGCTCGATGATCGCTTTCACCGGCGCAAAGCCGGTACCGCCGGCCATGAAGACCATCGGCCGCTCCGAGTCCTCGCGCGGCACGAAGGTACCCAGCGGCCCTTCGATGCGCAGCGTATCGCCCTGCTTCAGCTCGTCGCTCACCCATGAGGTGAAACCGCCGCCGGCCACGTGGCGTACGTGCAATTCGATCACGCCGTCAGCCTGCGGTCCGTTGGCGATGGAAAACGGGCGGCGGCGCCCTTCGTCCAGCAAAACGTCCAGATACTGCCCCGGCAGCCAGTTCAGCCGCGGCTCGCCCACGGCGGGCTGCAAATGCAGGCCGATCACATCCGGCGCAAGCTGCCATTTGCGGCTTACCTGCACCGCCAACTGGCGACGCGCGATGTCCTCCACCGAGGTCACTTCGCGCGCCTGCACCCGCAAATCGGTAAGCGGAACGGCCTGGCACAGCAGCACCGCGTGCTGCACGCGATCGCGCACGTCCAAGGCTGCCGGCGGATTGCGCGGGTAGTGACAGCGCCCCGCCAGCAGCGTGGCCTTGCAACTGCCGCACACACCGGCGCGACAGGAATACGGCAAGGCGATGCCGGCGCGCTGTGCGGCTTCCAGCACGGTTTCGCCGGGTTGCACGTCGAAACGGCGCCCGTTGGTAAGGGTGACAGTGATCACGGAGCGCATTGTCGCCGCTGGGGTGGTCGGCGGACAATGCGGCCTTCTCAACGGATATCAACGCACATGGCCATCTGGAAACAGGACACCAGCCTCGAACACCTGAACGGTTGGAGCCGCAACACCCTGATGGAAGCCTTGGGCATCCGCCTCACCGCCATCGGCGACGACTGGTTGCAAGGCACGCTGCCGGTCGATCACCGCACGCATCAGCCATATGGACTGCTGCACGGCGGCGCCTCGGTGGCGCTGGCCGAAACGCTCGGCAGCACGGCGGCGATGCTCACGCTGGATGCGGAAAAAGAACGTGCCGTCGGGCTGGACATCAATGCCAACCATGTGCGCGGCGTTACCAGCGGCAGCGTGACGGGTACAGCGCGTCCCTTGCATGTCGGGCGCTCGACCCAGGTGTGGGAGATTCGCATCGAGGATGATGCCGGCAGGCTGGTGTGCATATCGCGGCTGACGATGGCGGTAGTGCCGGCGACGGCCGTCGGCTCGCGTTGAGCATGCCCAACGAAACCCCTTACGCGCGCCTCACTCCCGATCTGGTGCTCGACGCGATCAGCGCGTGCGGCCTGTGGCCGGATGGCCGCCTGCTCGCCTTGAACAGCTACGAGAACCGCGTATGGCAGATCGGCCTGGAAGATGCGCGGCCGGTGATCGCCAAGTTCTATCGTCCGGGCCGCTGGAGCGATGCGGCCATCCTTGAAGAACACGCCTTTGCGCAGGAACTGGCCGAAGCCGAACTGCCCGTGGTCGCGCCCCTGTCGTTCGCCGGCCGCACGTTGCTGCACCACGATGGCTTTCGCTACGCGCTGTCGCCACGGCACGGTGGCCGCGCACCTTCATTGGAATCGAGCGACCAGCTGGCATGGCTAGGGCGCCTGATTGCCCGCATGCATGGCGTCGGGGCACGCCACCCTTTTGCATACCGCGGCAATCTTGATCGCAACACCCTGGTCGCGCAGCCCATGCAAGCGGTGCTGGCATCCACGCTGCTTCCACCCAGCGTGCACGATCGCTACCGCTACGCTGTCGAACGCGTGGATCGCCTGATCGCCGCGCGCTTCGACGTCGTCGGCCCGGTGCGCAGGTTGCGACTGCATGGCGATTGCCATCCGGGCAACGTGCTGTGGACCGATGCCGGCCCGCATTTCGTGGATCTCGACGATGCGCGCATGGGGCCGGCCGTGCAGGATCTATGGATGCTGGCGCACGACCAACGCGCGATGGAAGCGCTGCTGGAAGGCTATACATCGATGCGCGACTTCGATCACGCTGAACTGGCGTTGATTCCCGCGCTGCGGGCCATGCGGCAAGTGCATTATGCTGGCTGGATTGCGGCGCGCTGGCACGATCCGGCGTTCCCGGCGGCGTTCCCGTTTGCCGCCGAGCCGCGCTGGTGGGAACAGCACATCACGGACCTGCACGAACAGGCCGACGAACTCGAATAATGGTTTTTCTCTTTGGGGTGTTGCATGCGTCAGATCCTGTTTCGCCTGATCGGAATCCTGGAAGTGGCCGGCGGCTTCTACGGCATGGTGCAGCTGTTGCCGGGGCTGCTGGCGTTCGGGCCGTTGCGTAGCGCGGCCATCGGGCTGATCGCTTTTGCGCTGTACGCCTTCGTGCTGGTGGCCGGCGTGCTGCTGCTGGAAAACAGCGAGCGCGGTATCCAGCTGTCCAGCATCGCGCAACTGCTGCAGCTGCCGGTGCTCGGTACGGCGATCTTCAGCTACGGCCTGCACTGCGGTGGCTACATCAACCTGTTCACCACCATTCACCTGCATCCGGAACTGGCCTGGCATTTCGGCAGCCAGGGATTGAGATTGGCGTTTGGCGGCCCGTCGACGTCGTACTTCGGCGTGAACCTGCTGGCGCTGTTGTCCTGGTTGATTCTCAAATTGCGCTGATATCATGCGCGGATGAATATCCCCGCCGCATTGCCCGTCATCCGCCTTAAGTCCGACCGCACACCCGGCCATCCATGGGTCTGGTCGGCACAGGTGCACAAGCCCGAATCGCGTATTCCGCCGGGCAGCGTGGTGGATGTGGTGGATGCGAAAGACCGCTTCGTCGGCCGCGGCTTCTGGAACGGCCATGCGCGTATCGCACTGCGCCTGCTTACCGGTGACCCGAGCGAAGCGATCGATGCAGCGTGGATCGCCGCACGCATTGCTTGCGCGGTGCAATGGCGGCGCGAGCTGTTGCAGCTCGATGCCGTCACCGACGCCTGGCGTGTGATTCATAGCGAAGGCGATGGCCTGTCCGGCCTGATCGTGGATCGCTACAACGACATCCTGGTGGTGGAGTATTTCGCCGCCGGCATGTGGAAGTTCCGCGATGCCATTCACGCTGCACTGCTGCAACAGTTTCCCGGCGCACGGCTGTACTGGTTTGCCGAAAGCCACGTGCAGAAGCAGGAATCCTTCGATTGCCGTGCCATGGAAGCACCCGCCCCGGTGGAAGTGCACGAACACGGCCTGCGTTTTCACGCGGCGCCCGGTTACGGACACAAGACCGGCTTCTTCGCCGACCAGCGCGAAAACCGTCGCCGCTTCGCCGAACTGGCACGTGGCCGGCGCGTGCTGGATCTGTGCTGCAACGCCGGCGGCTTTGCCGTGCATGCGATGGCAGCCGGAGCGCGCGAGGCGGTGGGCGTGGACATGGATGCGGGCATCCTGGAGATTGCGCGCGCCAATGCGCAGTCAAACCAGCTTGCGGTGCATTTCGAGCAGGCGGATATCTTCGAGTGGCTGCGCCAGGCGATCGCTCGCGGCGAACGCTACGATGCGGTGATCCTGGACCCGGCCAAGCTCACGCGCGATCGCAGCAAGGTGATCGATGCGCTGAAGAAATACTTCGCCATGAACCGGCTGGCATTGGACGTGATCCCACCCGGCGGCTTGTTGCTGACCTGCTCCTGCACCGGCCTGGTCAGCGAAGCGGATTTCCTGGAAATGCTGCGCCGCGTGGCGCTCAATGCCGGGCGCACGATCCAGATCCTGGAAGTGCGCGGCGCCGGTGCGGATCACCCCGTGCGTACCGACGTGCCGGAAAGCCGCTACCTCAAGGCAGTGTTCTGCCGCGTGGATTGAGCGCATTACCGCAGCCTGCGCCACACCAGCATCAGCACGTACGACAACCCTAGAAACGCAGCCAGCAGCACCACCGCATTGCGCAAGACCAGTGCATAACCCAGCTGCGACACGTCGATGAAACGGTAGGGATAGTGCCCGATGGCCACGCCCCGCACCAGCACATAGAAAAAATAAGCTGCCGGATACAGGCTCCACCAAAGCGGCAAGGTCCAGCGCAACGGCGCGCGGCGCAATGCGATCACGCTATAGATCACACACAAGGCCGGCACCACGTAGTGCATCAGCACATCTGCCAGCAGCTGCAGACCTTGCGGATTCCACACGTGCCGCAGCAATACAAAATAAGCCATGCCGACGAAGGCGATGCTGGCGGTGACCCAGCCGACCGTTGCCGGCCGCACGAAGAATCCCGCCGCTGCCGATGACGGCGCCAGCAGCGGCAAGGCCGCCGCCACGCCGACTAGCAGATTGGTAAGCACCGTGAAATAGCCGAGGTAAATCGCCAGGCCCAGCGAGGCGCCCATGCCCATGGCGTCGGTCAGGCGCAGCGACAGGTAGAGCTGCAGGAACACGCCAAACCAGGCGACAACGGCAATCAGTGCAACCAGCGTCCGTGCCTTGGCGGTCGATGCGCGCATGCAACTCTCCATGGATGGCGTTGCGCGGATACTACCCTGCCGGGGGCGTCGCAGCGATTGATACGCCTGCGCGTAAACTGTGCGCTTGCAGCCCTGGAATATGCCATGCCCTTGATCGATATCTCGCTAGCCCTGCTTGTCATCCTGCTGGTCCTGCAGGTGATCGCCTTGCTGCGCGGGCGCGGCGATGCCCGTCTGCAGGCGCACCTGGACGGCCTGAAAGACGACGTCCGCCACCTGCGCGAGGCGCTGGCGCAGGAGCACCGCGCCGGCCGCGGTGAGCTGAACCAGGCGCTGGCGCAGTTCGGCCAACGCCTGGATGCCCTGACCGAGCGCACGGACACCGGCTTGCAGGCACTCTCGCAACGCTTGATCGAGGAAGCGCGGCGCGGGCGCGAAGAACTGGCCGCCACCCTCAAGCAGTTGGGCGATCAACAGAAGCAGCAACTGGGCAGCCTCACCGCCGACAACGAAAAACGCCTCGGCGAAGTGCGCGCCACGCTGGAGACCAAGCTCAGCGCCATCCAGCAGGACAATGCCGCCAAGCTGGAGCAAATGCGCGCCACCGTCGACGAAAAGCTGCAATCCACGCTGGAAACGCGGCTCGGCCAATCGTTCACCCTGGTGTCGGAGCGGCTGGAGGCCGTGCAGCGGGGCCTGGGCGAAATGCAGTCGCTGGCCAGCGGCGTGGGCGATCTCAAGCGGGTGCTGAGCAACGTGAAAACCCGCGGCATCCTGGGCGAAATGCAGCTCGCCGCGCTGCTGGAGCAGATGCTGACGCCCGAGCAGTACGCGGCCAACGTCGCGACCGTGCCGGGCTCCGACGAGCGCGTGGAATTCGCCATCCGCTTGCCCGGCAGCGACCGCGACGAACAGGTGTGGCTGCCGATCGATGCGAAATTCCCGCGCGAAGATTACGAACGCCTGCTCGATGCGCAGCAGCAGGTGGACGTGGAGGCGGTGGAGCGCTGCGCCATGGCCCTGGAACGCCGCGTACGCGAAGAAGCCAAGACCATCCGCGCCAAATACATCGCACCGCCGGCCACCACCGACTTCGCGATCCTGTTCCTGCCAATGGAAGGTCTGTACGCGGAAATCATCCGCCGCCCCGGCCTGTTCGACAACCTGCAGCGCGAGCACCGCGTGATCATCGCCGGCCCGACCACGCTCTCGGCCATCCTCAACAGTTTGCAGATGGGCTTTCGCACGCTGGCGATCCAGAAGCGCAGCAGCGAGGTGTGGCATTTGCTCGGCGCGGTGAAGAACGAATTCGGCAAATTTGGCGACGTGCTGTCGATGGTGCGCAAGAAGCTCGACGAAGCCAGCAAGCATATCGACAAGACCGCGATACGTACGCGGGCGATCGAGCGCAAGTTGCGTGACGTGGAGACCTTGCCGGCGGAGCAGGCGCAGCAGTTGCTGGGGGAGTCGCTGAGCAGTGATGAGGAAGTGGCGGAGGATTGAGGGCGTTGTGTTTTAGCCCCGCGTTCCATTTTTGGGTTGCCCAAATCTTGCTTGTTGTCATTCCGGCGAATGCCGGAATCCGGTCAACAATGATGTGCGAAGCACGCAACACACAGGTTTTGTGTGCTTCGCACGGCGTATTCAACTGGATTCCGGCGTTCGCCGGAATGACGTCGCTGAGATTCGTCGCCTGACATTTTCCATGGCTTACGTCAACGCATGCGCCGCCGCCCGCGCCACCAGCGCATCATCCGGCCGCACGCCCGTATACAGCACAAACTGCTCCACCGCCTGCAGCACAATCACTTCAGCACCGGTCATCACCGGCTTGCCCAATGACCGCGCCAACTTGATCACCGGCGTTTCCGGCGGCAGCGCGACCACGTCGAACACCGCTTTCGCACGCGCCACATCGTCGCGCCCAAACGCAAGCTGGTCTTTCTCGGGCCCTTCCATGCCCAAGGGCGTTACGTTGACCAGCAAGTCCGCCGATACGCCAGACATATCCGGCGCCCAGCCAAACCCGCTGGTTTGCGCCAAGTTGCGCCCGGTTGTTTCATTGCGCGCCACGATGTGCCCATGCCTGAAGCCGGCATCGCGGAACGCACACGCCACCGCCTTGGCCATGCCGCCACTGCCGCGCAGGGCCAGCCGCATGTCGGCATCAAGGCCGTGCTGCTCGATCAGCTTGCGCACGGCGATATAGTCGGTGTTGTAGGCATCCAGGCGTCCATCGTTGTTGACGATGGTGTTGATGGAAGCGATCGCCGCCGCCGATGCATCGATGTGGTCGACCAGCGGCATGCATGCTTCCTTGAACGGCATCGAGACGGCGCAGCCACGGATGCCCAAGGCACGGATACCAGCGATGGCCGCGGGAAGATCGCGCGTGGTAAAGGCCTTGTAGACATAGTTCAAATCCAGCGCCTCGTACAGATAGTTCTGAAAGCGCGTGCCGAAGTTGCCCGGACGGCCGGACAGGGACATGCAAAGCTGGGTATCGCGGTTGATCGATCGGGTCATGAAGGGAGTCCTGGTGGGGAATCAGGCAGGCCGGAACCCTACCATAGGGATGCCCCGGCCCATTCGCCGGCGGCGGCATCCCTTGACGCGGGCGTTACACTTGCTGGTCTGAACCGTACCAAGGAAGCCGCATGAGCGAGCACGAATCCACCGAAGTCACCCGCGAACAGGCCGAGGAAGCCGTACGCATCCTGCTGCGCTGGGCCGGCGAAGATCCGCAGCGCGAAGGCCTGCTGGATACGCCGCGCCGCGTGGTGAAGGCGTATCGCGACTGGTTCAGCGGCTACCAGATCGACCCGGGCGAGTATTTGCGCCGCACCTTCGAAGAAGTGGCTGGCTACGACGAAATGGTGGTGCTGCGCGACATCGAATTCGAAAGCCATTGCGAGCACCACATGGCGCCGATCATCGGCCGCGCGCACGTGGGCTACCTGCCCACCAACCGCGTGGTCGGCATCAGCAAGCTGGCGCGCGTGGTGGACGCCTACGCACGCCGGTTCCAGGTGCAGGAAAAGATGACCGCGGAAATCGCCCGCTGCATCCAGGAAAACCTTCACCCGGCAGGCGTGGCCGTGGTGGTCGACGCCAGCCACGAATGCATGACCACGCGCGGCGTGCACAAGCGCGGCGTATCGATGGTCACCAGCCAGATGCTGGGCGCGTTCCGCGACGATGCCCGCACCCGCGCCGAATTCCTGGATTTCATCGGCATCCACGGCGGCCGCCGCTGATGCGCGGGAGTCCGTGGCTCCTGCTGCTGGCGCTGCCGTGCGCCGCCCTTGCGCAGGACACGGCAGCCGGCCTGTTCCGCAGCATGGACAGCAACGGCGACGGCCGGATCAGCGAAGCCGAATACGTGGCCTACATGAGCCAGGGCTTCTATCGCCGCGATCTGAATCACGATGGCGTGCTGGAGCCGGAGGAGCTACCCGGCGGCCACGGCAAGCCGGTCACGTTGCAGGCATGGCAGGACAACCTGCGCCGCGAGTTCCATCGGCTGGATCGTCATCACCATGGGTACCTGAGTCCGCAGGAACTGATGCAGCCGCCGCAGTAGCCCGCCCTCTCCCATGCTCAAGGGAGAAGCCCGCGACATTTCCTCCACACCCCAGCCCATGCCAAGCAACAGCGCATCGGCTATCGTTGCGGCTTTGACCCTACACTTCCGTGGCTATCCGCGCGCCCCGCATGGACTCTGCACCGACCGCCCGATCCTCCCGCCAGACTGCCGCCTTCGCCTTCATCTTCGTGACGGTGATGCTGGACATGCTGGCCTTCGGCATCATCATCCCGGTGCTGCCGCACCTGATCGTGGAACTGATCGGCGGCAGCATGGCGCAGGCAGCCGTATGGGTAGGCGCCATCAGCACCACCTTCATGCTGATGCAGTTCATCTTCTCGCCGGTGCAAGGCGCCTTGTCGGACCGCTTTGGCCGCCGCACGGTGATCCTGATTTCCAGCTTTGGCCTGGGGGTCGACTTCATCGTGATCGCCTTGGCGCCGACGGTGTGGCTGCTGTTCGTGGGGCGCCTGGTGTCGGGCATCTGCGCGGCAAGCTTCTCCACCGCCAACGCCTATATCGCCGACATCGTGCCCAGGGAAAAGCGCGCGGCGGCTTACGGTGCGCTCGGCGCCGCCTTCGCCATCGGCTTCATTACCGGGCCCGCACTCGGCGGCCTGCTTGGCCATGTCAGCATCCGGCTGCCGTTCTGGGTGGCGGCGGGGCTGTCGTTGATCAATTTCTGCTACGGCTTTTTCGTGCTGCCGGAATCGCTGCCGGCCGAACGCCGCAGCAAGCGCTTCGACTGGCGTCACGCGAACCCGTTCGGCGCGGTGGTGTTGCTGCGTCGCTATCCGCAGGTATTCGCGCTGGCGACCGTGTATTTCCTGATCAACCTGGCGCAGTTCTCGCTCAACTCCACCTATGTGCTGTATGCCGATTACCGCTACGGCTGGGGCACGCAGGCGGTGGGCTACACCCTCGCCTTCGTGGGCCTTTGCAGCGGCATCGTGCAAGCGGTGCTGGTGCGCCGCCTGATGCCGAAACTCGGCGAACGGCGCCTGATCATGGTCGGCTTGCCGCTATGCGTGGCCGGCTACCTGATCTTCGGCTTCTCCTCGGTGGGCTGGATGTTCCTGGTCGGCATCCCGTTCCTGTGCCTGGGCGGCCTGGCCGGGCCGCCGGCGCAGGCGCTCATGACGCAGCAAGTGGACCCGCATGAACAAGGCCGCCTGCAAGGCGCGCTGACCAGCCTGGCCAGCCTGGCCGGCATCTTCGGCCCGGCGCTGTTCGCCAACCTGTTCGGACTTTTCATCAGCAACCACGCACCCATGCACCTGCCAGGCATCGCCTTCGTGCTTGCGGCGTGCTTGCTGACCGCAGCCACCGTCGTCGCCGGCTATGCGATTCGCCACGTACACCCCGCGCAACCGGCCAACCCGCAGGCAGCCATGCCGCTGCATGGCGACTTTCCGTCGGTCGCTGACGTGGTCACCCACGATACGCCCTCCCACCATCAGCCGGAGTCATCCCCATGAGTCTTTCGATGTACCAAGCTTCCGTACCGCTGTTCGTGCGCGCGCTCACCAACCTCCACCACGTACTCAAGCTCGGCGAAAAGCACGCCGCCGAAAAGAAGGTGGAAGGCTCGGTGATGCTGCAAACCCGCCTCATCGCCGACATGCTGCCGCTGGTGAAGCAGGTGCAGATCGCCACCGACATGGCCAAGAATGGCGCCGCCCGCCTGGCCGGCGTCGACCCGCTGAAATTCGAAGACAACGAGACGTCGTTCGATGAACTGTACTCACGCATCGAACGCGCCATCGACTACATCAAGAGCTTCAAGCCGGAGCAGATCGACGGTAGCGAGACGCGCGCCATTACCTTGAAGACACGCAACGGCGAGCAGCATTTTGAAGGCGAGGCCTATTTGCTGCACTTCGTGATTCCGAACCTGTTCTTCCATTGCACCACGGCGTACGCGATCTTGCGCGAGGCGGGAGCGAATCTTGGAAAGCAGGATTTTATCGGCAAGGCGTGATTGCCTGGCGCGTTGACCAACGCGCCACTCCGAACGCAAGCCAGAATCATAGCGCGCAGGTTGGCGGTAAACGCAGGCGAACCCCAACGTTGTCATGCCAATGGCGATGTTGCGGTTCGCCCCGGAGCAAGTCCGGGACTCACCGCCAACCTACCTCCACCCCACTACGAAACAACGCGCGCAGCTCGCGGCAATTTGCCGGCGAACGTCCTCCGCCACGCGTATCTGCGACTTCATATTTGTCCGTGGCGCTAAACGCCGCTCTCAAAGCGGCGAAAGCAGCGCACATCTGACGATCATTCCTACATCGCGCCCAGCGATATCTGATTGTTAATACAACGCGGCCCGGTAATTTGATGGGCCATGCGCAAGCCGTTGCGTGCGCATTCCACGCAGGGGTTCTGCCTCTATCGACACCTTCAACCACGAGCCTTGGTCAACCAGCTCGTGATCGTTCTTATTCGCCTTCCACCGCTCCCTGAGCGGCGCGACGGCCCAGGGAGAAATCGCTATGACATCGGGAAAGAGGTTTGATCGTAGGTTGTTGGTGTTGGCGTGTGTCGCCGGCCTAGGTTTCGGCGACGCTACCGCTCAAGAGGTGGATGCCAAACAGGACAAATCCTCCAAGACCCTGGATGCGGTAACCGTTACGGGCACCCGCATATCCAATCCCGATGTCATCTCCCCCACCCCCGTCGCCACGATTGCCGCCGATGCGATCAAGGCGACAGGTGCGGTGAATATAGGCGACCTTCTGACCACACTGCCACAGCTAGCCACCACATTCACCATGGGCAACTCCACGCAGTACATCGGCACCGCCGGCGTGCAAATGCTTGACCTGCGCAACCTTGGCCCCGAACGCACACTGGTGCTGGTCAACGGTCGCCGCTTCGTCGGTGCCAGCTCGGGCTCCACCGCCGTCGATGTGAATCTGATTCCGACTGAATGGGTAGAACGCGTTGAAATCATTACCGGCGGCGCCTCGGCCGTCTATGGTGCGGATGCGGTCACGGGTGTCGTGAACTTCATCCTGAAGAAGAACTATCAAGGTGTGAATTTGCATGCACAATACGGTGCGTCCCAACATGGCGGCTTCTCGCCCAAGCAGGCCGCGATCACTGGCGGCATGAACTTCGCTGAAGGCCGCGGCAACGTTGTGGCGTCGGTTGAACATAGTGAGCAGGACGCACTCATGTTTTCCGAACGCTTCGGAAATAAGTCATATACAACGATCCTGACTCCCGACGGACCTTACGATTCGGCCCTTTTCCCCAATGCCGGCAGTTACTCCTATACAGATGGCGGCACGTTCTATTTGGGCAAAAAATCCACTGATATAAGCAAGCGCTATGTATTCAACCCCGATGGAAGTGTCCGACAGCAGCGTTTTGGCGGCATCTATGACGATGCAGGCCAGTGTTCGGACTGCGACCGCCTGGATGCTAACAAAGTGCAAATGCTGCAACCTCGATACGGCCGAACGTCGGCAAGCTCCGTGGTCAGCTTCGACCTGACGCCAGAACATCGCCTGTATTTCGAAGGAAGCTACAGCCATGTCGATGTAAAAAAGTTAGCTCAACCGGCTTTTGGCACCTACACCATCGATCGCGACAATGCCTTTGTCAGCCCGAGCCTAGCCAACCTTATGGATATAAACGGGCTCGATAGCATCGATGTCTCGCGTTTCGATACCGACGCAGGCGTTCGCGGCGAAGATACCAAGCGCAACACTACCCGCGTTGTATTCGGCGGAAACGGCATCATCACTGGTGACTTGGAATACGATACGTCATTGAATTATGGCTTTACGGATGAGACACGCCACAATTTGAACAATCGCATTCTCGATCGCTTTGCAGCATCCATTGATGCTGTAAAAGATGCCAATGGCAATATTGTTTGCCGGTCATCCATTGATTCGGCTGCCGCGGCTGCGCTTGACCCGATTGCACGCAGTGGCTGCATACCCACCAGCATTTTTGGTACGGGCAGCATCGACCCCGCTGCGGCACGATGGTTCAACACAACCACCACTACCCGCACACAGATCACGCAATTCGTGGGTGGCGCCACGGTCACCAACAACGATCTGTTCCAGATGCCTTTGGATGCCGGCGCGGCCAGTTTGGCTGCAGGTGTGGAGTTCCGGCGCGAAACAAGCAGACAGATCAATGATCCGCTGGACGTGGAAGGCTTGACCTTTCTCAACGCCATTCCATCCTCAGGAGGCGCTTACAACGTCAAGGAGGGTTATATCGAGACAGCCGTACCGCTGCTTGCGAATCAGTACTTCGCCAAGAATCTCACATTCGACGCTGCGGTGCGTTTCTCCGATTACTCCACCATTGGACATACCAAGGCGTGGAGGTGGGGGCTCGATTGGTCCATCGACGACAATGTTCGGCTACGCGGCACCATGTCCAGTGCCGTGCGCGCTCCGAACATCGATGAGCTTTATAGTGGACAAACGCAGAATTACTTTACGGCGACTGATCCTTGCACCGCCAGCCAGATCAACAACGGGTCTGCATCTCGCGCTGCCAACTGCCAAGCCTTAGGTGTTCCGGCCGGCTGGGTTTCAACGCGTACGCGGACCATCGAGGGCATTTCGGGCAGCAATCCTAATTTGAAGCCTGAAACAGGCAAGACGTGGACCACTGGCATGGTATTCACCCCGCAATTCCTGCCAGGGTTCGGCGTGACCATGGACTACTGGAACATCCGGCTCAGCAATGCAATCTCTGCGCCAAGCGGAACAGATATCGTCAACCAGTGCGTCGACAGTCCAAATGGCATTGCAAACCCCTATTGCGGAAGCACCTTGCGTGATCCGGAGACGCACGAGCTAACGTTCATCAACTCGATCTACCAAAATATTTCTGCGCTGAGCACATCTGGTGTAGATATCGGTGCCTATTACACGCGACCAATAGGCGCCGGAAAGCTTCGTCTGAGCGGCAACGGAACCCGTGTCTTCCTGTATACAGAGCACCCGTTCCAGGATGACCCATCCATCGCCATTCAGAGAAACGGTACGGGAGGTTTCCCCAAGTGGAAAGTGACGCTCAGCACCAACTACGCCGTCAAAAACTGGGCATTTGATTGGCGAACCCGTTACTTTTCGCGCATGCTGCGGGTCTCGAACGAAAGCTACAGCGCCAATCCTACCCAGACCACACCCATCTGGATGGGTGCTGGATTCTTCAATGATGCGCGGGTTGGCTACACCATCAAAAATGGCGACCAGGACGGCGGCCTGGAAATCTACGCTGGCATCACAAATGTATTCGATCGCGATCCGCCGGTTAATCTCTTCGGCACAGGCTTAGCTTCGGCACTTTACGACACGTTGGGCCGAAGCTACTACGCTGGCTTCAATTACAAATTTTAACACCCACTGGTCTCAAAGCCGAACTCAACTGCCGTCAAGTACCCATGAAGGTCAACACGCCTATCGTTAGACCTACGCAAGGGCATGCCATGTATTCGGCAGAAGAAGGACGTTGAGCTATTGCTTGCTCCAAAGGGCTTATGCTTTTAGGACATCTCCCCCAAGAAACTTCGCCACTTCACGCACTCGCCCACTTTTCAACGCGAGATATCGCTTACAGAATTTTTCTTCCGTGACCCACTGCTTCACACACCATTGTCAGACACGACGCAACACGGCCTGTCAAGTAGTATTTGTTCCGACAACAGGAACTGAGCAAGAGACTAGGAAAGCCAAGCGACATTACGGTATCGCCTGCTGTAATCCATCCACTTGTTCGAACTGATGTCAGGCAAGCGTCATAGAACCACCTGGTTCGGTCGACGCGTCATTCAGTAATTCGACTTGATACAAAAGGAATTACTAATTTTTTCGAAAGTAATGTCATGCAGCGGCATATTGGCATTCGGGCTGACGAAAAAAGGATTTCACCAATGCGGGCAACTTTTGAATGCGACGCAATGCGCCTATCACGAGTTGCTTCATCTCACTCTTGGACTCCACTAGTTGCTTGGCGACCTGCCGTTTTACATGCGCCCATACCTGCTCATCCGGGTTGAGACGCGGCGAGTAAGGTGGCAGGTAGAACAATTTCAGCCGCCCCTGCTGAGCTTGAACGAATGCTTTGACGCTCTTGGCCTTGTGAACAGGATGGCCATCAAGCACCAGAAAGATAGGCGCCGTGGCGCCCATCATCAGACGGCTGAGGAATTCTCGAAAGACGTCCGCTGTCACGCCGCCGTCATGCACCATGAAACGAAACTCGCCGCGCGGACTCACCGCCGAAATCATGTTCAAGCTAAAGCGCGCGCCAGTCACTCCCACCACCGGTGTCTGTCCTTTGGGCGCCCACGTGGTGCCGGTGTGATAGTCCGAGCGCAGGCCCGACTCATCCGCAAAATAGATCGTGGCGCCTTCGGCTCGCGCTTGGGCTCGAATGGCCGGATAGGTCTCTACCTCCCATTGGCGAACCAACTCCGCGTCCTGCTGCCACGCTTGATACAACGGCTTTTGAGCGGTGAATCCCAACAACTTCATGATGCGGCTGACAGCCGAAAGCGACAGCTTTTCCCCGAACTGGCGCTCGATCAAAGTGCCGATCAACGAAAGCGTCCACAGTCCAAAGTCGAACTTGTACTGCAACGGAGTGTGATTTCGTACCGCCTGCGCCAACCACTGCATTTGTTCGGCCGTGATCTTGGCCGGACGCCCCGGAATCGGCTTGGCCAACAGCGCGCTATGACCGCCGTTAGCGAAATCAGCCAGCCAGCGATAAACACTACGGATGTTCACTCCGTAAGCCGCTGCAACACTGGCGACGTCCAGCCCTTCGCGAATCGCCTTGAGTGCTTGCAAGCGTATGGCTTGCAGCGTTACGTGATCCAGCCTTCGGCCATCGGATGTGCGTTTGCATTTCATCCGCGTAGCTTCTCACTAAATGACATTACTTTCGAGAATCTTAGTAAAACGCGTAACAACCTTCATTGAAGAAGGCGCGTCAGTGCCCTATTACCTCACTGGATCAAGAGTGTCAGCAATTGATATCTCCTATGCCTACGGAGCCATCGATGTAATCACGCGATTTTCGCTTGAACTTGCGGATGCGGAACGCGTACTCGTCGTAGGGCGGAATGGCTCCGGTAAGACGACGCTGGCGAATATCTTGTCGGGTTATCTCCCCCCTTCAACGGGCAAGGTAGTGCTGCCGGCATGTATCAGCTCCATCACCCTGCCTCTTTTCTTTCCCCCGATCAAATCCTCTGGACTTGGAGCCGACCCCAAATTCCTCCACATGTTTCATCTTTCTAGTAGAGAGGTTATGGATTCGTATCCAGACCAGCTATCCGCCGGACAACAACAGAAACTTGCTTTGGCTCTTGCACTTTCACAGGAGGCCGATTTGTACATTTTAGACGAGCCACTGGCCAATCTAGATGCCGAAAGTAGGTCTATCGCCATGAATGCGATCTTTGAGCGCACACGGCATAAAGCGCTGATCGTGATCATGCATGGAGCAGAGGAGTATGACACCTACTTTGACCGGGTCGTGCGATTAGAACAGCAGGTGCACGAATTTTCCTGCGCCGATGGCAAGCAAGCTGCGGAATTTGGGTTACAGCCCCCGTTGTGACCGATCATCGGAATTGAAGTCTCGCCATGACTGGCTACTACATACATCTAGGCTTACTCAGCATCAAGCGTAATGGGGTACTGACCGCGCTCATGATCCTTACGATCGCGGTTGGGATTGGAGCAAGTATGACGACATTCACCATGATGCACCTCCTGTCCGGAGACCCGCTCCCAGATCGCAGCGCACACATCTTCTATCCTCAATTAGATGCCAACCCCAATTCGAAAGGGCGCGAGCCCTATGATATGTTGGATTACCAGTCCGCAATGGACCTGTGGAACGCGCAACGTGCAGATCGACAGGCACTCTTGGTCAACAGCAAGATTAAACTGCGAGCGCCAGACACCGGCTTACCTCCACTGATGCTACCCATGCTGTCCACGACGGCAGATTTTTTTCCTATGTTCGACGTGCGATTTCGATACGGGCGGGGCTGGGGTATCGATGACGATCTACGACATGCACGCGTCGTAGTGATCTCGTCCGATCTCAACGACAAATTGTTTAGTGGCCAGAACAGCATAGGTCGAACCCTGCGGCTAAAGGACAGCGACTTTCGCATTATCGGTGTACTGGCGCCATGGCGGCCCTCACCGCTCTTCTACAATGTGCGCGGAGGACGTTACGCCAACGGCGACACCGGAACGTTCTACGATAAACCCGAGGATGTCTTCATGCCATTCACCACGGGACTAGAAGTCAACGACGGTAACTTTCAATACTTCACCTGCTGGGCTGCGCCGACGACGCCGGGGCACCTGCAGAATTCCGCTTGCGTATGGATTGCTCTTTGGGTGCAACTCGACAGCAGCGACAGGGTCGCGGCATACCAACAATATCTCGCCGGTTACGTAGCTCAACAAAAGGCGCTGGGCCGGATAACTCGAGTTAACAACGTGCGGCTGCGTACGCTGATGGAGTGGCTGGACTACAACGGGGTGGTGCCGAAAGACGTCAAGCTTCAGACCTGGCTCGCGTTCGCCTTCTTGGCAATCTGCCTGTGTAACGTAGTGGGATTACTTCTCACCAAGTTTTTCGCCCGTAGCGGCGAAATCGGGTTACGGCGTGCGCTTGGCGCGACACGTAGGGCGGTGTTTGCGCAATGCCTGGCCGAGTCGGCCGTAATAGGCGTACTCGGAGGCATTGGCGGGTTGCTTCTGACCGTGCTCGGACTGTCGCTGATCCGGCGACAACCCCTGCCTTATGCAGACTTCTTGCATCTGGACATGTCGATGTTCCTTTTTACCTTCATACTCTCTGTGGGGGCAAGCTTATTTGCAGGTATATTGCCTGCGTTGCGTGCGAGCACTATTGAGCCCTCATTGCAGTTGAAGATGTGAAGCGAGTTCCATGCAAGCCAAACCCGTTCTAGCTGCACTGCGCAAGCATCGCGTCGCTACAGCCATCATCGCTCTTGAAATTGCGTTCGCCTTTGCCGTGCTTTGCAATGCATGTTTTCTGATCGCGCGACGCATAGAAGCGATGCACGTGGACAGCGGCGTCGCAGAACACGCTCTGGGAACGATCAAACTCGAAGGATTTGAGCCACAGCAGGCCAATGATCTCAATGCTCGCGTGGTCGGCGGACTGCGTGGCATTGCAGGTGTGCAGTCGATCAGTGTGGTCAACGCGGTACCATTCGGTGAGCCCGCGGTCATTGCAGGTGTGTATCTGGACCAGGCGAACACACAATTCGGCGGCGTAGTAGACTTCTACGTTGCAGGTCCCGGCACCGCGGAGGTTATGGGGATTCACCTATTGTTGGGACGTATGCCGACACAGGATGAATACATGGAGATTGCTCAGTTGGTCCCCAAGGAAGCACCCGTTTTGCTCACGCGCGTCCTGGCTGAACATTTCTGGCCAGGTCAGAATCCGATCGGCAAGATGATCTGGGGCATTGGCAGCCGCTTCCGCGTGATTGGCATAGTCGACCACCTGACAATCCCGCAACCTGGAGCCGGTGAAGAGAAAGATCCGGACTGGTCGATCTTTATTCCGGGATTGCCCGGTCCACAGTTAGCGGGCAAGTATCTGTTGCGCGCCGATCCCCGCGAACTCCCACGCGTAATGCGCGACGTGAAGATTGCTCTGCGCAAGATCGCCCCAGATAGCGTGATCCACCAGGAACAAAGCCAAACCCTGAGTGATCTGCGGCGGAGTTTTTTCCTCAAGGACCGCGCAATGGCGGAGCTGTTAGCCTGTGTCATTCTCGCAATGTTAGGCACTACTGCACTCGGCATCATTGGGCTTACCAGCTTCTGGGTCATGCAACGCCGCAAGCAGATAGGCATCCGCCGAGCGCTGGGGGCGGCCAGGGGTGACATTCTGCGCTATTTCCAGGTCGAGAATTTTCTGATCGTTACCTTGGGGGTAGCGTTCGGCATGACCCTAGCATTTGCAATCAATATGGCGCTGATGCAATTCTACGAGCTACCCCAACTGCCAATCCGTTATCTACCGTTTGGTGCGGTTGTCCTGTGGGTTCTCGGCCAGCTGTCAGTGCTTGGCCCAGCGTTGCGCGCGGCAGCGATACCACCAATGGCGGCAATGCGTTGAAGTTGGTCGGAATTTGGAATGCTTCAGCTCAGCTCTACCTTCCCCATTAGTTTATCCGCAGGACCATTTGCTTAGGATCGCCGTTGATTCCAGCTAGCCAGACCCACATCTAGCGGATCAACCGCAGCCAACTGGATCCATTATGACCGGGCCAACCCGCTTCACCATCGACTTCGTCTCCGACGTCGTCTGCCCTTGGTGCGCCATCGGCCTGAAATCGCTGGAACAGGCGCTTCGGCAGCTTGACGGCGAGGTCACGGCGGACCTGCACTTCCGCCCCTTCGAACTGAACCCGCAGATGGGGCCGGAAGGCGAGGACGTGGCGGAGCATCTGGCGCACAAGTACGGCAGCACTCCAGAGCAGATGAGCAAGAACCAGGAGGCTATCCGTCAGCGCGGCGCGTCGGTGGGCTTTGTGTTCGACATGGACAAGCGCAGCCGCATCTACAACACCTTCGATGCGCACCGGCTGCTGCATTGGGCGGAGCTGGAGGGCAGGCAGCCGGCGCTGAAGTTGGCGCTGCTGGAGGCGTATTTCAGCAAGGGCGAGGACGTCAGCTCGCATGAGGTGCTTGCGCGGGTCGCGGGCGAGGTAGGGCTGGATGCCGCCGAGGCGCGCAAGGTGCTGGTGGAGAACCGCTATGCCGACGAGGTGCGCCAGCAGGAGCAGTTCTTTCAGTCGCAGGGAATCCGGGCGGTACCGTCGGTGATCATCAATGGCAAGTACCTGGTCCAGGGTGGCCAGCCGCCGGAGGTGTTTGAGCAGACGCTGCGGCAAGTGGCGGCCGAGGCTTGAGGCAGGGACGAGAAGGCTCGCCTGCATGACGAATCGGCAGGCTGGGATGAAATCCCGGCTTCAGTTGGGCGTTTCCATGCTGGGATTTCATCACAGCCTGCGATTCTTGGCGCACAGGCCATCCAGCTTTGCGACAATAGCCTGCCGCTTTACCTGCCTCGCCCCGCATGCTGCGACTCACCGACATCAAGCTCCCCCTGGATCACCCCGAGGAAGCCCTGGCCACCGCCATCCGGGCCAGGCTGCATGTGGGTGCGTCGGCCATTCGTAGCTACACCGTTTTTCGTCGCGGGCACGACGCCCGCAAGCGCGGAGCGATCCAGCTGATCTATACCCTGGACGTGGACGTGGCCGACGAAGCCAAGCTTCTGGCACGTTTCGCGGACGATCCTCACGTGCGCCCCACGCCCGATACCGGGTACCACTTTGTGGCGAAGGCACCTCCCACGCTGGCGCATCGGCCGGTGGTGGTCGGCATGGGGCCCTGCGGCCTGTTTGCAGGGCTGGTGCTGGCGCAGATGGGTTTTCGGCCGATCATCCTGGAGCGCGGCAAGGCGGTGCGCGAGCGCACCAAGGACACCTGGGACCTGTGGCGCAAGCGCAACCTGCATCCGGAATCGAACGTGCAGTTCGGCGAAGGCGGCGCGGGTACGTTTTCCGATGGCAAGCTGTACAGCCAGATTTCCGATCCCAAGCATTACGGGCGCAAGGTGCTGACGGAATTCGTGAAGGCCGGCGCGCCCGAAGAAATCATCTACGTAAGCAAGCCGCACATCGGCACCTTCCGCTTGGTGACGATGGTGGAGAACATGCGCAACACCATCGAATCGCTGGGTGGGGAAATCCGCTTTCAGCAGCGCGTAGACGACGTGCTCATCGACACCGATGCAGAAGGTGCGCGCCATATTCGCGGCGTGGTGCTGGCGAACGGCGAACACATCCGCACGGATCACGTGGTGCTCGCGCTTGGCCACAGCGCACGCGATACCGTGGCGATGCTGCACCAGCGCGGCGTGTATCTGGAAGCCAAGCCGTTCTCGATCGGCTTTCGCGTGGAGCATCCCCAATCGATCATCGACCGCGCCCGTTTCGGGCCGCAGGCCGGCCACCCCTTGCTGGGTGCAGCGGATTACAAACTGGTGCATCACTGCCGCAATGGCCGCTCGGTGTACAGCTTCTGCATGTGTCCGGGCGGCACGGTGGTGGCCGCCACCAGCGAGCCAGGGCGCGTAGTGACCAACGGCATGAGCCAATATTCGCGCAACGAGCGCAACGCGAATGCGGCGATCGTGGTGGGCATCGAACCCAGCGATTTCACGCCGTATGACGACAGCGGCAGTCCGCTCGCAGGCATCACGCTGCAGCGTCGCCTGGAGAGCCGCGCGTTTGAACTGGGCGGCGGCACGTACGACGCGCCAGGCCAGCTCGTGGGCGATTTTCTTGCCGGAAAAACCTCCACGGCCTTCGGTGATGTGCTGCCTTCATACAAGCCCGGCGTACATCTGACGGATCTGGCACCGTTGTTGCCGGACTACGCGATCGAAGCGGTTCGCGAAGCGATGCCTGCGTTCGAGCGCAAGATCAAGGGCTTTGCGCGGCCGGACGCGATCTTCACCGGCGTGGAAACGCGCACCTCCTCGCCCGTGCGTATCCGCCGCAACGACGACGACCTGCAAAGCCTCAACACGCGCGGGCTCTTTCCTGCCGGCGAAGGTGCGGGCTATGCCGGCGGCATCCTTTCCGCCGGCGTCGACGGCATTCGCGTGGCCGAAGCAGTGGCGCTGAGCATCACGCATCAGGAAGTTCATGCTTACTGATGCCATCAAGGACCGCATCCGCGATGCCTACGCACGCGTGAAGGACGGCCTGCCCGGCTTTCGTGCGCGCGCGGCGCAAACGCGCATGATCGCCGAGGTGGCCAAGGCACTGGCGCAGGAAGGCGGTGCGGCGGTGATCGAGGCGCCGACCGGCACCGGTAAATCCATGGCGTACCTGATCGCCGGCGTGGAAGCCGCCCAGGCGCTGAAGAAGAAGCTGCTGATCGCCACCGCCACGGTCGCCTTGCAGGAACAGCTGGTGGAACGCGATATCCCGCTGTTCCTCAAACTCCAGGGCCGCGACATGAAGGTGGCGCTCGCCAAAGGGCGCGGCCGCTACGTGTGCCCGCGCAACCTGCGCATGGCTGGCAGCAGCCTGGCCGAAAGTGCACAGATGGGCCTGGGCCTGGATGCCGATCTCGCCTTGTGGAGCAAACCGCCCGCCGAGCGCGACAAGCAAGTGCTGCGCAAGCTCACCGATGCCTTCGATCGCAATGAGTGGAACGGCGACATGGATGCCGCGCCTGAAACGCCCGGCGACATGCTGCGCGCCATGATCACCACCAGCACCGGCGGCTGTACCGGCCGCCGCTGCGCGTACTTCATGCTCTGCCCTTTTTTCGCTGCGCGCCGCGCCGCCGCAGATGCGGACATCATCGTCGCCAACCAGGATCTGGTGCTGGCCGACCTCACGCTGTCCAGCGGCGAAGAGAGCTGGGGCGGCGTGTTCCTGCCCAAGCCGGAAGAAACACTTTACGTGTTCGACGAAGCGCATCACATGCCCGGCAAGACCATCGATCGCGGGGCCTGCGAGGTAGCGCTCAACGTCGCCGTGCGCCAGATCAGCCGGCTGGGGCGGCAGGTGCACGCGGCCTATTCGCTGAGCGACAAGGAAGTGATCGGCAAGCTCACGCTCGACGCCGGCGACGAAAAGCTGCAAGCCTTGAGCGATGCGCTGGAGGCGCTGGAAAAGGACATCCGCCAGGCCTGGCTGCCCGATCCGGCCGAGGCCGAACCGGTCTATCGCGGATCGCTCGGGCAATTGCCGGACAACTGGGTGCAGCATGCTACCTTGCTGTACATCGCCAGCGCCGAAGTGCAGCGCTGGCTTACGGTGGTACGCCGCACCGTCACCGAGATGAGCGAAGGCGGCCCCACACAGGAAGCCCTGGCGCGCGAACTGGGCATGGCGCTGGAGCGCATCGATCGCCAGGTGCGCACTTGGTGCGCCTGGTCCAGCGACGATCCGGAACACGCACCGCCGCTGGCGCGCTGGGTGTCGCTGTCGCGCGATCAGCAACTGGTTTGCCACGCGTCCGCCGTGTCCGCCGGCCCCTTGTTGCGCAGCATCCTGTGGGACAACGCCAGCGCCGCCGTCATGACCTCTGCCACCTTGAGCGTCGGCGGCAACTTTCGCGGCTTTGCCGATGCCGTGGGCTTGCCGGATGACGCGGTGACCGCAAGCCTGCCCTCGCCCTTCGATCTTGGTGCGCAGGCGCGCCTGGAAATACCGGCCATCTCCGCACTGCCCGATGCACGCGAACAACATGCACAGGAAATCACCGACTGGTTGGCCGACCACCTCGATTGGGAGGCCGGCAACCTAGTGCTGTTCACCTCGCGCGCGAAACTGGAACGTGTGCTGCAACGCCTGCCGATCGACAAAGTGCGCAAAGTGCGTGCGCAAGGTTCGCTGGGCAAGACGCAATTGATTGCCGAACATGTGGCCGCGGTGGAGGCCGGCAAGGGCAGCACCTTGTTCGGCCTGGCCTCGTTCGGCGAAGGCCTGGACCTGCCCGGCAAGCTGTGCGAGACGGTCGTAATCACGCAATTGCCGTTCGCCGTGCCGACCGATCCGGTCGGCGCCACCTATGCCGAATGGCTGGAATCGCGCGGCCGCAATCCCTTCATGGAAGTGGCGGTGCCGGAAGCCACGCGGCTGTTGATTCAATATTGCGGCCGCCTGATTCGCAGCGAGACGGATCGCGGCCGTATCGTGCTGCTGGATCGCCGTGTCATTACGCGGCAATACGGCAGCCAGATGCTTAAAGCCTTGCCCCCTTTCCAGCGCGTGATCGAGCGTACCGCATGAGCATTGTCCGCCTGCGCGATTGTCCAGCCGTGCCTTGGAAGAACGGCATGGGGCGTACGCGCGAATTGGCCGTCCACCCCGCGGGTGCCGGCATGGGTGTGTTTGCATGGCGCGCGAGCGTGGCCGAGGTGGATAGCGCGGCGCCGTTTTCGGCCTTCGAAGGTGTCGATCGGCATATTGCGCTACTGGATGGCGCGGGTTTTACGATGACGCTGGACGACGGTCGCAGCCATGCGCTCACCACGCCTTTCACGCCGTTTGCGTTTCCGGGCGAAGCGAAGGTAAGCATCGTGCTGCACGGTGGGCCAACACGCGATTTCAATTTGATGCTGCGCCGGTCGAAGGCACGCGGAGAGCTGGTGACCTGGGAAGATGCGGGCCGGCAGGTGGTCGATGATGCGGTGGCGCTGATCTACTGCGCACGCGGGCACATCGACACCTCGGACGGGCGCATGCAGCCCGGGGATGCGTGGTTGCCGACCGCCTCGTCGACAGGGCGCGTCACGCTGGATGCTGGCGCCTTGGCACTTGTGGCGCGCGTCCAATTGCTGGGAGATTAACGCCCACGCCTCATTCCGTCATAGTTGAATGACGGTGTGGGATGGGAAGCGTTGCGGATAACTGAAGCCATCATTCTTTCTGCTGGAGGCTCCACCATGCCCGTGCTGATCCTCGGTCTTATCCTCTTCCTCGGCCTGCACTCCATCCGCATCGTCGCCGACGACTGGCGCACCCGCCAGATCGAACGCATCGGCCTGAATCGCTGGAAGGCGATTTACTCCATCATCGCCGCCATCGGCCTTGTGCTTATCGTGGTGGGCTTTGTCATGGCACGACACCACCCGGTAGTGCTGTACGTACCGCCGATGTGGCTGCGGCATCTCAATGCCTTGTTCATGCTGATCGCGCTGATCCTGTTTCCGGCGGCGCGCGTGCCGAACAACATGATCAAGGCCAAGCTGCACCACCCACAGGTGCTTGCCGTGAAAACCTGGGCCTTCGGCCATCTGCTGGCGACCGGCATGCAGTACGACGTGGTGCTGTTCGGGGCCTTCCTGCTGTGGTCGGTGGTGCTGTTTGCCGCCTCGCGTCGCCGCGATCGGCGCCTTGGCACGGTCTATCCGCCGGGCACCGTGAAGGGCACGGTGATAACCGTCGTGGCAGGTATCGTGCTGTGGGCGTTGTTTGCGTTCTGGCTGCACAATTGGCTGTTCGGTGTGAATCCGATGGCTTAGGAGTCTGTCGATAGTCATCTACGGACTGGCAAGAAACTGAGCTAAAGTCGAGGCGTTCGATTGCAGAGGGAGGTAACGCCATGGTGGGTTTTCTGCTTTGGTTGCTGCTGCTGGTGTTCTGCTGGCCACTCGCGCTGCTGGCTCTGGTGCTGTATCCCATTGTGTGGCTGCTGTTGCTGCCGCTGCGGCTGGTCGGCATCACGATGAATGCGGTGTTCGCCTTTCTGAAGGCGCTGCTGATGTTGCCGGCAAGAGTACTGGGCGGCCGGCCGGTTTAACGTGTAACTTATTGAACTTATCTGATATTTTCTTCAAACTTTACAATTGCGGCACATAACTTTCTAATAAGGGAGCCAAACTTTCAAGTTACCTCCCTATGGCTCGCCCCAATCGTTCCGGCATCATCGATACCGCCCTGCTCAAGCATGTAAGCGAACACTCCACCGATCTGATCCCTTACGTTGCCGGCGATCTGGGCATAAGCCGGCAAGCCGTGGCCGCGCGTGCACGGGCATTGATAAGCACGGGCTATTTGAGCAAGACGGGAACCACTCGCCCGACCTACAGCCCCGGCCCTTTTCATCGCGCCATTTTTCACTATGCACTGGGTGGCTTGGCCGAAGATCGCGTATGGACTGTCGATGCGGCGCCATTGCTGCGCGGCCTTACGCGGAACGTCATCGACATCTGCCATCACGGCCTTACCGAAATGGTCAACAATGCCGTCGATCACTCCGAAGGCGCTCATCTTCAGGTCATCGTGGAACGCAATGATCGGCAAGTCATGATGGCGGTCATCGACGATGGCATCGGCATTTTCCGCAAAATCACAGAAGCGCTGTACCTTCCTGACCCTCGGCTTGCCCTGCTCGAGCTTTCAAAAGGCAAACTGACGACCGACCCGCGCCGGCATTCGGGGGAAGGTGTCTTTTTCACTTCACGCATGTTCGACCGTTTCCAAATCGCATCTGGTGAACTGACTTTCGATCACCATCACGATGACGACGACGACCTCCTGTTCGATATTGATCGCCATCTCGCTCAAAAGGGCACGGCCGTCCTGATGGAAATCGACATCAACACATCGCGCACGGTCAAGCAGATTTTCGACCAATACTCCAGCGGCCCGGATGACTACACCTTCGCAAAAACGGTAGTACCCGTGCGCTTGGCCAAGGTGGGCGACGAGAATCTCGTTTCGCGCTCGCAGGCCAAGCGACTCCTGCAACGGGTAGACCGTTTCCATACTGTCGTACTCGACTTCGATGGCGTGACCAGCATAGGACAGGCCTTTGCAGACGAAGTATTCCGAGTCTTCGCACTAGACCATCCGAACATTACGCTTGTTGCGGTACACGCGGTGCCTGACGTGCAACAGATGATTCGGCGCGCAGAAGTCGCTCGCGATAGCGAGCCCCGGGGTTCCTAGATGATCTTAAGCAACACAGGGTCTTGCATGGTTTGCGCGCCGTATCTTGGGATACCCCTTGCATTTGTCAGATGTCGGAGCAGGATGACGGCATAAATTCCGCTGGATTCGCACCTTGCAAGTTGTCGACACTCTCACGCCCTGCCCCTGCGGCAACCACGCCAGTTACACGCGCTGTTGCGGGCCGTTGCACGAAGGCAGCGTGGCACCCACGGCGGAGGCGCTGATGCGTTCACGCTACAGCGCGTACGTGCTGAGGCGCGAGGATTACCTGCTGGCCACCTGGCATCCCAGCACGCGCCCAGCCAGCTTGAAGCTGGCGGCGCAGCATCCCGCGCCGACCTGGCTGGGGCTGGACATCAAGCGGCATCAGGAAGACGGCGAGCACGCCACGGTGGAGTTCATTGCGCGGCTGCGCTACGGCGGCGGCAAGGCGCAGCGCATGCATGAGATCAGCCGCTTCGTGCGCGAGCAGGGGCGCTGGTATTACCTGGATGGGCAGTTCCCGGAGTAACGCCGGTCAGAAGGAGAGTTCGCTCTCGCCCTCGAAACGCCCGCCCGATCCGAACCGGCGTTCGATGATCAAGCCTTTGCCGTGATGATCGATCGCCACGATGGTGCAGGCACGCGTGCCGTACGGTTCGCCGCGGATGAATGCGGACGACAGCCAGCGCTCGCGCTCCAGGCCCACGCCGGTATCGGGCAGCAGTTCATCCGGCGCCTGGCGTTCGTCGGCCAAGGCGTTGAAGAGTGGCGCGAAGTCCACTTCGTGCCCAGCCGCCAGCCACGCTTGTAATCGCTGCATCAAGATGCGCGTCTTCGGCCATGGCGTGTTGAAGTCGGCATTGGACAGGCCATGCACGCCCGGCTCGATCGGCTGCGCCTTGGAGGAAGGGCGATTGCCGATGTAGAAGCCATGTGCGGCGTCGAACGTGAGCAGATTGAAAGGTCGATAGCTGGGCGCCAGCGCCAGCAGCTTGTCCGCATGCTGTGTCGCGTCGTCCGCGCCTGCCAGATAGTCCGTGGCCAGCAGGCCACGCGAGCTGCCGTGCTGGGGATCGTTGGGATCGCGTACGTTGGTGACGACGCAGCATCGCCCCGCCGCCGTTACGCCCAGCCACGTGCCGCCCGCTTCCAGATCGCGGCCACCAATGATGGGCAGGTCCGTCCAGCGTGACAGTGGTGCGCTGGGCCGTGCATGGAATTCATCGCGATTGCCGGCCAGCAGCAGCCGCCAGCGGGGGTGGGTTTGCCAGGCGAAGGCGATCAGGCACATGCGCGAAGGTTACCCTATCGGTATCCCGCCCGCTGTGCGCGCTTCATCGCAATGCTGCACGCTTGCGCACCGCATCGGCCCATCGTGCAGCCACGCGCGGCGAGGTCATGCAGACGGTTTCGTCCGTCGCGGTGGTCACCGCACGCTCCAGCAACTGGATGTCGGCCTCATGCTGGCGCGCCACGTGCGGGTCTTCAAAGAAAATCGCGCGCTGGCAGCGCCGCTCCAGCACCAGGTCGGCGATCTGCGCGTCGCCGCCCATCGGGCCGCTCTGGTAGCGCTCCACCCAGTTCTCGCCCTGGGGCCAGCCGCGGCTCCACGCCAACTCGTTCAACTGCTGGCCGGTCGTACCGGTGGCCACGCGCTTGGCAAAACGCGCCAGCACGTCGAAGTGGTCGCTGGCGTAGGCCATCATCTGCGGCTTCATCGCGTCATGCGCGATCAGGGCAAGGGTTTGCTGTTCCAGCGCGTGCAAGCCATCCGCCCCGGCATCGGGCGCCAACCCGGCCTGGATACGCTCCATCTCGACCCAATCGCGCGCCGATGCCACGGTGGACACGAATGGCTTCTGGTGGATCACACATTGGCGTTTCAGCGCCACCGCTTCCGGAAAGATCGAAGAGGGATCGACCGGATCGATCAGGTAGATCGCGCCATCCAGCGTGCGCTCCGGCGCGTGCATGCCCACGACTTCGGCCACCAGCTTCATCAGGCCACCTTCGCGGCCATAGGGATAACGCGATAAGCCAGGGTAATCGGCGAGATAGCCGCTGCGCTCGATGGCCGCGTGCGTGCGGCCTACCGCGTGCAAATGGAGATTCAACTCGCGAATGCCCCGCTCGCACGCGCGTAGCCAGCGGAACAAGGCTGCGTCGTCGTGATCGTGATGAAGTGCGTTGGCGGCAAGACCCATCCGCATGTTGCTTTCCCCTGTTTGCAAAGCCGAAAAGCCAGCGACACGCCCCCATGGCTGCTGGCACGACACACGGCCATGCGGGCCGTTCCGGGCATTGTCGACGACCGCCTTTGCGCGCGCCAGCACCGAAACACGCAAACAGAGCAGTACTCGCCAAAAAAACCGCGCCCCAAACCCGCTGCGCCGCCATGCAGGCGGCTTGGATGTTGAACGCGCGATGCACGGCGCCATGCGTCGTGCATCGCCTGCAGGCTTAGAACTTCACCTTCACACCCAGGTTGAAGAAACGGCCAATGACGCCGTTCATGTCATAGGTCGGGTTGTAGTTGACCGCCGAGTAGTTGGCCGGATCGATCGGGGCCTTGCGATCGAACGCGTTCATGATCGACGCCGTCACAGCGAGATGGCTGTTGATGTCGTAGCTGCCGGTCAGGTCGAAGTCGAGAAACGAACTCAGATAGCAGCTCGATGGCACCGGCACGCCACTCACCGAGTTGGTGTACAGGCAACCCGGACCTACATCCGGCGAGGTCATGCTTTCGCCGCTGGTGTAGTAGAACGTGCCGGTGATGGTGGCCGGGCCGTAAGTGAAGGTATTGGCCCACGAACCGCGTATACGCGGCGTGCCCGCACCGGACGACAGGCTGTAAGGACCATGCGTGCCCGCGAACTGCTCGACGGTACCGTCCGGCAGGGTTTCCTTCCAGGTGAAGATGTCGGTGGCGTTGACGTCGCTGATCCAGTGGATGCCATAGCCGATGTCCTGGTCATATTTGATTTCCAGGTCCACGCCCTTGGTCAACAGCGAGTTCGCATTGATGTATGGCGCCTCGACGATCAGCGGACGAGCCTGCGCGTTCGGGTACTGCGGATCCGGCAGATCGGCTACCACCGCGGTCCCCGCCGGCAGCGGCTGGCCGGCGTAGTACGCCGCCAGGATGCCCGCCGGATCGGTCGGCACGATCACGTTACTCTTCTTGATCTGGTAGTAATCCAGCGACAGGCTCAGGTTATGCAGCGGCTGGAACACCGTGCCGAAGGTGAAGCTGGTGGACTTCTCCGGCCTGATCTGAGGATTGGCCAGCTGCAACTCGCCCAGCGTGTACGGCTGCACGTAGCCATTGCCGCCATGGGCTGCCGAGAACGAAGCCGGCGGTTGATAGTTGATGAAACCTTCGGATTCGGAGGAGCCGTTTTCCGCGAAGCTCGGCGCGCGAAAGCCCTTCGAGAAAGTGCCGCGAACCGCGATCATCTCATTGGGCTGCCACTTGAAACCCACCTTCGGCGCGAAGTTGTTGCCGAAGTCGGAATAGTGATCGAAACGGCCGGAGGCATCGATTTCAAGCGTTTGCAGTACCGGTGCGTCGAATTCGAAATAGGCGCCGGTAACATTGCGGTTGCCGATGGTCTGCGCCAGGCCCAGCCCCTGATAGGCGGCGCCCGGATTCAGCTGCGGCGCGTTCTGCGCCTCGTGACGGATATCGATGCCGGTCGCCAAGCCCAATGCACCGCCCGGCAGGTCCCACAACTCGCGATCGGCACGGAAGTCGATCGAATCCAGGTCAGTGGTGGCCTGGCTGGCCAGCGTCGGCGCCAACGCCGACAACACGGACGGCGAGTTGGCAGCCGGGTTGATGAAGTTGTAGGCACCGGTGTTGACGTCACTGATCAACTGGTTGTAGTTGAGGTAACCGTAGTTATGGATGTCCAACCAGGTGTGGTTGAGCACCACCGAGGTGTCGAGGTGCCAGCCGCCCACCGTGGTGGTCACGTCGCCGGTGAGGCGCAGGTTGTGGTTCGTATCATCGAACGAACCCTGGCTCGGCAGACCGCCGAACGCATAGTTGATCAACGCATACTGGCCTTGCGCCGCGTACGGATTGTTCGGGTTCAGCTGGCCGTTGGCGAGCGTCGGCGGCAAGGCGATGCCGTTGGTGTTGGTCTGCACGCCGTTCTGGATCTGCGCCGGGCCATTGGCATCCGTCGAGATGGTTTCGGTCTGGAAGTAGCTTGCATCCAGATACGCGGTGGTGTCCTCGCCAAGCTTGACGGTAAAACGGCCAGAAATACCGCCACGCTTCACTTCCGGCTGGATTTCGCCATATTGGCTGATGAAGTTCTGCTGGCAGTAGCTGCCTGGATTGTTGGGGTCGTTGTTGACCAGCGTGCTGTTGGCGCCGCACCCATTCGGATTGAGAACCTGATATGGCGCACCACTGATCGGCGTGACCACCCCGTTGACCATCTGGCCCGGACGCACCGAACCGTAGATCGAGCCGAGGTTGAGGCCCGGCTGGCCCGGCGATTGGTTGTTGCCGCCGATCGAACTCAGGTTGTTGGTGTTGTACGGAAAGTTCCGATCGCGATTGTGGATCGCGCTGTCCTGCTCGTACTCGATGTTGAGGTAGGCGTTGTGGCCGTCCTTCTCCAGGTCGCCCGCACCGGCCAGCAAGGTCGCGCGACGGCTGAAACCGCCACCGTGCTGCGATGTGCCGGCCTGCGCCGTGGCTTCCACGCCCTGGAAGCTCTTCTTGAGGATGATATTGACCACGCCGGCGATCGCGTCGGCGCCGTACAACGAGGAGGCCCCGTCCTTCAGCACTTCGATGCGCTCGACCGCATTCATCGGGATCGAGTTGAGATCAACGAACGAGCGCTCGCCGTCATCCGGCAGCGCATAGTTGGCAACACGATGGCCGTCGACCAGCACGAGCGTCGAGTTCACCGTCAAGCCGCGCAGCGCGACACCCGATGAACCCGCGGCAAAGCCGGCGGTGAAAGAGGTCGGAATCGAACCGCTGTTGTCGGCGGAGATGGAGCGAACCACATCCGAGATGGTGGTGTATCCGCTACGCGCGATCTGCTGCGCCGTGATGACCGTGACCGGCGAAGGCGTTTCGGTGTCGATGCGCGGTAGCGCCGAACCTGTCACGGTGATGGTTTGCAGTTGTTTGGTGTTGCCCTGCGCCGACTGGTCCTGCGTGGTGGCAGATGTGCTTTGGGCGAATGCGGTGCCAGCGATAGGAGCAAGCAGCAGCCCCGCCAACGCGAGCGCAAGCTTATTACGAGTCATGTTTCATACCCTCCAAGGTACAGCGGATTGTGGGTCGCTCAACTCAGTGGGTGGGTGGGGGAAGTTGAGCGCGTGGGGACACGGGGCCGAAGTCTTCCACACACGCAAGTGATCAGACAAGTCCTTAACATCACGCAAAATTCTACGATGACAGCCGCAAAGTGAATGCTGAGGTCGCTCGGCTAACGCCTCGCCGCACAAAGGAAAATGCACAAAACACCGAATTTCTCGGTGTTAACGATGTATTTAGGCATTCGTCCGACTTTGCTGATCGACTCGATCTTGTCTTAACGTCTGACAGCGATGTGCGTGACGAAGCGGATCAGCCTGCGTCCTTGTCTATCAACACAAAAGGCGCGCCGATCGCTCGGCGCGCCTTTGTTTTGTACCTGCGAACGGAGCTAGCGTGACTCAGTCGAACGTGTACTTCGCACCCACCGTGAAGTAACGGCCGATTGCGCCGCTGGAATCCAGCGGGTTGTAGTTCATCGCACCATAGGTCGTCGGATCCAGCGGAGCAATTTCATCGGCGACGTTCTGGATCGAGCCGAACACTTCGAAGTTGTTCTGGAAGCGATAGCGGGCCGACAGATCCAGCGTGGTGAACGATGGAATGCGGCAGTGCGCCGGTGCGTCCGTATCATCGGCAAAGCCGGTGTTGCACGGCGCACCCGCCTCCGGCACGTTCTTGAACGCGCTGCGGTAATTCACCGTGGCACCGAGCGAGAAATTGTTGATATCCCAATCCGCGGCGATTTGCGCACGATGACGCGGCGTGCCGATGCAATTGGTGGTGTCGCAGTTGCCGTGCGTACCTGCGTACTGCACCGTGCCGCTGGCGTCCTGACGTGCATACGAGATCAAACGCGTAGCAGCCAGATCGAAGCTCAGCCTGCCGTACGCACCCAGGTCGAAGCGTTGCGTGAAATCCAGATCGACGCCACGCACCGAGGTCGCTGCGGAGTTGATGTAGCTGCCTTCCGCTGCCAGCAACGTACCGCTGTTGGGAATGCCGGTCAGATTGTTGTCCGAACGGATCACGTTGCCTGCCGCAATGGCGGAAGCGGCGGTGCTCTGGTTGATTTCGTCAGTACGGCGAATGCGCCAGTAATCGAGCGTCAACGACGTATCCGCCGTCGGCGCCAGCACGATGCCGCCGGTGTAGCTGCGCGAACGTTCCGGCTTCAGGTGTGCATTCGGCCCGGTGATGATCGCGATAGGCGCATTACAGTCAGCCTGCGAAGCGCCGAGTGCAGTCAGCGGGCTGCCGTTCGGGCAACGCACCGGATCGGGAGCGTTGGTGAACGCAGCCAGGCGTCCGCCGGTTTCAGCCGGGTTGGGCGCGCGGAACCCGCCGGCGAACGTGCCACGCAGCGACAACCACGACGTCGGCGACCACTTGATGCCGAACTTCGGCGTGACCGCGGTAGCGCCTTCCTTGTAGCTGTCCACGCGTCCGGCCGCCGAAACTTCCAGCGAGCTCAGCACCGGTGCATCCAATTCGAAATAGCCGGCCGCCACCGATTGCGAACCTTTGTAGGCCGAGTAGCCCAGACCAATGATGTCGCCCTGGTCGGTGTACGTGGTCGGCGTGAGCGACACGGCGGTGCGGCGATATTCGGTACCGAGCGCCAGGCCAAGCGGACCGCCGGGCAGATCGAACAGTGTGCGCGTGATCTTCGCGTCAATCGAGTCGAGCACACTGCTGGCGGTGGCGTGCAGGGTCGGCGAGATGTAGTTGTAGATGCCCGGGTTATTCAAGCCCGAGTTCTCGCCGATGCGCCAGTAGCCAAACGGGCTGCTGGGATTGGTGAGCGCATCGCGCACCGCGCTGTAACGCAGATAGCCCCAACGCGTGCTGGTGAGATCCGTGCCCGAATGCATGTACGCGGCATCGTAATCCCACGAACCGAAGGCACCCTTCACGCCCACCAGGAAACGATAGAAATCGTTGTCGGTGCGCTGCACGCGCGGACCCACGTCCCATGCGGAATAACGCAGACGCGCGTCCGTTCCGTAGGGATTGTCAGGATCGCCACGGCCCACCACGACGGCGCCTGGGCCGCTGCTGGCATTGACCGGACCGCCCGGATAACCCCATGCGCCGGACACGCCCGACGGCGTGTTCTGGAACTTGGAAACCTTGTTGGAGTAGCCGAATTCGCTGTACACCTGCGTGTCATCGGACACCTTGTAGGTGCCGCGCACGAACAGGTTGAGCGAGCGGTCGCTCGGCGTGATCCAGCGGAACTTCGCCGTATCCCACAAGCAACCGCCACCGCCGCCGGCCTGCGAGATGCTGGAGAACTTTCCGCAACCAGGCAGCGATTGGTAGTGATAGACATTGTTGGCGTCGGGAATGCCCAACGCACCCGTTGGTGAACTGCCCGCAGACGTATTGCCGCGACCGGTGATTGCACCACCCAGGAACTGACTGCCCGTCGCGCTGTAACCCCACGGACGCAGATCGCCCGTGCCGATCCACTTGCGATCGCTGCGATCGGTGGCGAGGATCGCGTCGTCCTTCATGCCTTCCAGGTTGAACAGGATGTTGTAGCGGTCCCGGCTGAGGTCGCCCGTGCCGGCCGTCAACGAGGCCTTGTAGCGATTGCCGTCGCCGTTGCCGGAAACGCCGGTGGATACTTTGGCCACCGCGCCCTGAAAGTTGCTCTTCAGGATGATGTTCACCACGCCTGCGATGGCATCGGAACCGTAGATGGCGGATGCGCCGTCCTTCAGTACTTCGATGCGCTCCACCGCTTCCATCGGGATGGTGCTGAGGTCGGTGAACACTTTCTGCCCGTCATCGGCCAAGCCGAACGAAGCCATGCGGCGACCATTGAGCAGCACCAGCGTGGAGCCGGCACCCAGGCCGCGCAGCGAAACGCCGGTCGCGCCGCTGGCAAAACCGTTGCCGAAGGTGGACGGAATGGAGCCCGCACCATCGACGGTGAGGCGCTGCAGGAAATCCGCAACCGTCGGCAGGCCGCTTGACTGCAGATCCTTGGCGGTGATCACTTGGACGGGTGAGGCGGTTTCCAGGTCGGTGCGCGGAATGCTGGAACCGGTCACCACGACTTTTTCAAGCGTCTTGCTGGATGACGATGCATCTTGCGCATGCGCCGCCATGGCGAAGCCGGCGGTACCGGCAAACAAGGTCAATACGATGGCATCTCGCAGCCGTGTCGTTCTGAAACGCATACAGGACTCCCTCTTGATGGGCAGCAGATGTGGGGATTTGGGTAGGGTTCTGCTGACTCCCCTTGCGCAATTTCTTACGTCGCAAGAAGTTGCACTCCTGGGATGGTAAACAGATTTCGCAAGAAATTAACAGACTGTTCCGGCCGAGTGGCGTCACAGCGAAGCTGTTCGTCACCTGGAAAAATTCTTTAATTCATTGAATTAAAAGAAAAAATACCCACAAGCAAAACAGCCATGTGTCATCGCAATATATTGCGATGACACATGGCTGTTTTGAACAAGTTCTGACGATCGAGCGATAACGCCGCAGTCCCTGGGACGAATACCACAGGGATGCGCGGGCTCACGGAGCCGGAAAGCCCGGCCCCGGAGGGTTTTTCAAGACGCTTTCTGAGTGGTTCGCCTCAACCCACGGCCCGCTCGTTCACCGCAGCATTCGCCAACATGCTCGCGATGCTCCTGCCGGCCTCACGGCCGTCATACACCGCACGCACGACCAGATCCGCGCCGCGCACATTGTCGCCTCCGGCGAAGATTTTCGGATGGCTGGTCTGATGCGGCAGATGGCCCTTTGCTCCGGTGATTACCTTGCCGGAACGCGCCAGTTCAACACCGTGCGCCGCCAACCAGTTCGGCGGACTCGGCAGAAAACCGAACGACTGGATCACCACGTCGGCCACGATGTCCGATTCAGTGCCGGGAACATTCTGCGGCGCCGGGCGCCCATCACCTGCATCGACCAACTGCGTTTCCACCACGCGCACGCCGCGCACCTGGCCATGACCGTTGTCGAGAATGGCGATCGGCTGGCGTTGGAACAGGAAGGTGACGCCTTCTTCGCGGCTGTAATTCACCTCGCGCGCGGAGCCGGGCATGCTGGCCTCGTCGCGGCGATACACGCAGGTCACGGACGCGGCACCGAGGCGGATCGCCGTGCGGTTGCAGTCCATGCCGGTGTCGCCGCCGCCCAGCACCACCACATGCTTGCCGTGGAAGTCGAAGGTGGAAGCCGGTTCGTCACGCAGCAGGCGCTCGGTGTTGGCGATCAGGAACGGCAAGGCGTCGTGTACACCGAGCAGTTCGCGTCCGCGTAGTTGGCCATCGACGAAGGTGTAGGCGCCGGTGCCGACGAAGATCGCGTCGTAGGTTTCCAGCAAGGCGCCGAATTCCACGTCGCGACCGACTTCCTTGCCAAGCAGGAAGCGCACGCCCATGCCTTCGAGCACCTCGCGCCGCGTGCGCACCACACCCTTGTCCAGCTTGAAGGGCGGAATGCCGAAGGTGAGCAGGCCACCGATTTCCTGCTGGCTGTCGTAGACGTCCACGGCAATGCCTTCGCGGCGCAGGCGATCGGCGCACGCCAGACCGGCGGGGCCGGCGCCGATCACCGCCACGCGATGGCCGGTTTCGCGCACCTTGGAAAGATCCGGGCGCCAGCCCTGGCGCAGGGCTTCGTCGGTGACCCAGCGTTCGATGCTGCCGATGGTCACCGCGCCGAACTCGGTCTGCTCCAGCGTGCAGGCGCCTTCGCACAGGCGATCCTGCGGGCACACGCGGCCGCAGATTTCCGGCAGCGGATTGGTTTCGTGCATCAGGGTGGCCGCTTCCATGATGCGGCCCTGCTGCACCAGCTTCAGCCAGTTGGGAATGTAGTTGTGAACAGGACAGGCGTGTTCGCAATACGGATTGCCGCAATCGATGCAGCGCTCCGCCTGCGTGGATGCCTGCGGCGAAGCGAAGTCGCCGCCGATTTCACCGTAGCCGAGCACGCGCACCGCCACCGGGACGGTGCGCGGCGGCTGTCGGGGTACGTCGAGGAACTGGAATAGCTTGGCGCTCATGCTGCCCTCCGGAGTTCTTCGGCCAGCACGGCGAGGCTCGCGGCTTTGGGTTTCACCAGCCAGAACTTGTATTGCAGGCCGCGGAAGTCGCGCAGAATCTGCCGACCCCATTCGCTGCCGGTCAATTCGACATGGCGGGTAACCAATTTCCGCAGGTGTTGCATGTAGTTTTCCATCCCCTCGGGTGAGATACGCAGAATGTCGACCAGCTCGTGGTTGTAGCAGTCGACGAAGTCGCGCTCGAGATCGAGCACGTAGGCAAAGCCACCGGTCATGCCGGCGCCGAAGTTGAGGCCGACCTTGCCGAGCACGGCGACCACGCCGCCGGTCATGTATTCGCAGCAGTGATCGCCGGCGCCTTCCACCACGGCGATCGCGCCGGAATTACGCACGGCGAAACGCTCGCCCGCGCGGCCGGCGGCGTACAGCTCGCCATCCGTCGCGCCGTACAGGCAGGTGTTGCCAATGATCGATGCATCCTGGCTTGCATACGGCGCATCCGCGGGCGGACGCACCACGATGCGACCACCGGCCATGCCCTTGCCGACGCCATCGTTGGCTTCGCCCACCAGCTCGATGTGCACGCCGCCGGCATTCCAGGCGCCCAGGCTTTGCCCGGCGGCGCCTTCCAGCTTCAGTTCGATCGGGCTGCCGTCCATGCCGTGATCGCCATGACGGCGCGCGACGTCGCCGGACAGGCGCGCACCGATCGCGCGATCGGTATTGGCGATGCGGTAAGCGAAGGAACCGCCGGTCTTGTTCGCCACGGCGGCGGCCGTGTCTTTCGCAATGCGCGAGGCAAGTTCGGCTTCATCGCGCATGGGGTTGCGCGGCAGCGTGCAGGCGAAGTCGCTGCGCGCGCTCAGGCCGGCGCCATCGATCAGTGGCGTGAGATCGAGCCGGTGCTGGACCGGCGTGACGCCTTCCAGTTGTTCCAGCAGATCGGTGCGACCGACGATCTCGCCCAGCGAACGCATACCGAGCTGCGCCAGATGCGCGCGCACGTCCTGCGCGATGAAGGTGAAGTAGTTCATCACCATTTCGGGCAGGCCGATGAAGTGGTCCTTGCGCAGCACCGGATGCTGCGTGGCCACGCCGGTGGCGCAGTTGTTCAAGTGGCAGATGCGCAAGTACTTGCAACCCAGCGCCACCATCGGGCCGGTGCCGAAGCCGAAGCTTTCCGCGCCAAGCAAGGCGGCCTTCACCACGTCCAGGCCGGTCTTCAAGCCGCCGTCGGTCTGCAGGCGCACACGGCCACGCAAGTCGTTGCGGCGCAGCGTCTGCTGCGTTTCGGCCAGGCCCAGTTCCCACGGCGTGCCAGCGTATTTGATGGAGGTGAGCGGGCTGGCACCGGTGCCGCCATCGTGGCCGCTGACGGTGATCAGGTCCGCACCGGCCTTCACCACGCCGGCGGCCACCGTGCCGACGCCCGCGTGCGAAACCAGCTTCACCGAGATCAGCGCCTGCGGATTCACTTCCTTCAAGTCGTGAATCAGTTCGGCCAGGTCTTCGATGGAATAGATGTCGTGATGCGGCGGCGGCGAAATCAGGCCGATGCCCGGCTTTGCATAGCGCAGGCGCGCAATGGTGGCGTCCACCTTGTGGCCGGGCAGCTGACCACCCTCGCCGGGCTTGGCGCCTTGCGCGATCTTGATCTGCAGCACCTCGGCATTGACCAGATAGGCCGGCGTGACGCCAAAGCGGCCAGACGCCACCTGCTTGATCTTGGAAGCTTTCTCGGTGCCGTAGCGCGCCGGATCTTCGCCGCCTTCGCCGGAATTGCTGCGCGCGCCGAGGCGGTTCATGGCGATCGCCAAGGCCTCGTGCGCTTCCGGCGACAGCGCGCCCAGCGACATGCCGGCGGAGTCGAAGCGCTTGAGGATCGCATCGACCGATTCCACTTCTTCCAATGGAATCGGCGTGGCGGCCTTCAGGCCAAGCAGATCGCGCAGCGCCGAAGGCGGGCGGTGATCGACGTGATCGGCATACACGCGATAGTCGCGCGCGTTGCCGGTGCGCACCGCTTTCTGCAGGCTGGCGATCACGTCGGGGTTGTACATGTGGTATTCGCCGCCGTGCACGTATTTGTACAGGCCGCCGGCGCGCAGGGCTTGCGCCTGGTTCCAGGCTTCCGCCGCCAGCAGGCGCTGCTCGTGTTCCAGGTCGGCGAAGCTGGCGCCGCCGATGCGCGAGGGCGTACCGGGGAAGCACAGTTCCACCACTTCGGGCGCCAGCCCCACGATCTCGAACAACTGCGCACCGCGATAGCCGGCGACGGTGGAGATGCCCATCTTCGACAGGATCTTCAACAAGCCCTTGCGGATGCCGCGGCGATAGCTGCGGCCGATTTCGGCCCGGTCGCCTTCGATATGCCCCTCGCGACCCAGCTCGAACAGGCTCTGGTATGCCAGCCACGGATAGATCGCGGTGGCGCCGTAGCCGATCAGGCAGGCGAACTGATGCGGGTCGCGCGGCGTGGCGGTTTCCACCACGATGTTGCAATGGCAGCGCAAGCCTTCATCGATCAGGTACGCGTGCACGGCGCCGGTTGCCAGCAGCGAATGGATCGGCAGCCGATCACGGCTGGGATAACGATCGCTGAGGAACACCAGGGCGCAGCCATCGCGCACCGCTTGCGCCACTTCACGACACAGACGGCGCAGCGCCGCTTCCAATCCTTCCTCCGGCGCGTACATCAGGTCGAAGCGCGGCGCATTCGCGTACTGCGGCATCGCCACCAGCTGGCGCAGCTTGCGCTGCGAAAGTATCGGCGAATTGATCAGGATCTGGGCGGCGTTCTCCGGCTTGAGGTCGAACACGTTGCCTTCCGGCCCGATCTGCGTCACCAGCGACATCACCAGCTTTTCGCGCAAGGGATCGATCGGCGGGTTGGTGACCTGCGCAAACGCCTGGCGGAAACGGTCGAACAAGGGACGTACCTGGCGCGACATCGCGGCCATCGGCGTGTCGTCACCCATGGAGCCGGTGGCTTCGGCTTCCAGTTCGGCGATCACTTTCAGCACCGTTTCGCGTTCTTCGCGCGAGAGTCCGTACAACTTCTGGTAGCAGCGCAGTTCATCCGCGGGCAGCGGCTCGGCCGCCAACGACGGATCGATAAGGTCGGATTCGAGATAACTCACGCCCGCACGCAACCAGTCACGGTACGGCGCGCGCTTGCGGTTGATCTCGTCGATATCGGCGTCGCGCAGCAGGCGATGCGTCTTGAAATCCACCGCGATCATTTCGCCCGGCGCAAGACGGCCCTTGGCGATCACGCGCGCACTGGGCACATCCCACAGGCCGGCTTCGGAAGCGACGATCAGATGGTTGTCGTCGGACAGCGCCCAGCGCGCCGGACGCAAGCCGTTGCGATCCAGCGTACACACCGCGTAGCGGCCATCGCACATCACCAGGCCGGCCGGGCCATCCCAGGGCTCGCTGTGCAGGGCGTAATACTCGTAGAACGCCGCCAGGTCCTCGTCGATGCCTTCGCGCGCGGCGAAAGCCGGCGGCACCAGCACGCGCATGGCGGCAAGCATGTCCAGGCCGCCGGCCAGCAGCAGCTCCAGGGCGTTATCCAGGCTTTCCGAATCCGAACCGCTCTGGCGCACGAACGGACCGATGTCGGAGAGATCCACCAGCGGCGAGCGCCACACTTGCGCGCGCGTCTGCATCCAGCGGCGGTTGGCGCGGATGGTATTGATCTCGCCGTTGTGCGCGAGCAGGCGGAACGGTTGCGCCAGGCGCCACTGCGGCGTGGTGTTGGTGGAAAAGCGCTGATGGAACACCACGGCATCCGCGACCAGGGCAGGATGGCGCAGATCGTCGAAGACGTCGCGCAGGCGTCCCGGCGCCGCCATCGCCTTGTAACCGATCACCTGGGCGGAGAGCGATACCACATAGAACTGGGGGTCGTCGGCCAGCGCGTGCTCGGCGCGGCGGCGTGCACGAAACAGCGCACGCTCGAAGCTGGCGTCATCCATGCCGTCCGCAGCGTTGATGAAGATCTGCCGCACCAGCGGCTTGGCGGCGGCGGCGATCGGCCCGCAGGCTTGCGTGTTCACCGCCACGTCGCGCCAGCCGGCAACGTGCAGGCGCTCCTCCGCCACGTAGCGCTGCAGTGTCTTGGCCGCTTCGCTGTCGGCCGATTCGAGGAACACCAGGCCGGCGGCAAAGCGCTCACCCAGTGGTATGCCTGCCTGCACCGCCAGCGCGCGCAGCCACGAATGCGGGTGATGGATCAGCACGCCGCAACCGTCGCCGGTGACGCCGTCGGCATTCACGCCGCCGCGGTGGGAAAGTTTGGCCAGTGCCTCGAACGCCGTATCGACCACCCATTTGCTCGCGCGGCCGTCGATCTGGGCGACCAGACCAAAGCCACAACTATCGTGTTCAAAACTGGGGTCGTACAACCGCGGCAACACTGACATGATCTTGATTTCCTCCCGACACACTAGGGCGCAGAAAGCCTGCCGTCCGGAGACGGCAAGCTGCATGCGAATAAGACTTGCAAGCCGACTTTAAGCACAACTTGTGCGTCGCGTCAAAGCCGGCTAGACGTCCAAATGAAAAACGGTTGTTAGCTGTATGCGCGCGCGCTAACAGACCAGTACGGTAAAGATGTCCGCAAAGGCGCAACAGGAAGCCATTTCCGGCGTCTCGCAGAGATAGCCCAGCTCGGACATAATCCACGCATGCCGACATCCTCTCATGTTTTCCGCCCGCTCGTTTTCACCTTCCTCACCGCTGCGCTCACCCTTTCTATCAGCTTTCCCGCTGCCGCCAGCGCCGCCCAGGACAGCAAGGCGGAGGCCCAACAGGCCCAGGCCAAGCAGCAGCTGACCGACCTGCGCGCGAAGATGCAGACACTGGCCAAGGAGCAGGCCGATACCGCCGCCAAGCGCGACAGCGTGAACGCCGAACTGGCCAAGCAGTCCGATGCGGTGGCCAGCGCGGCCAAATCGGTGCGCGATACCGACGCACAGATCGCTGCCAAGCAACAGCAGCTCGATCAGTTGCAAACGCAACGATCTGCGCTTGACCAAAACCTGGGTAACCAGCGCGCAGCCATTGCCGACCTGCTGCGCGCCACCTACGCGATCGGCCATGGTTCGGACCTGCGGCTGCTGCTGGGCGACGAGGACATTGCACGCATCGCCCGCTCGCTCGCCTACTCGACGTACTTCCAGCAGGATCGCCTGCAGAAGGTGCAGCAGCTGATGACCGAACTGGCCAAGCTGCAGGACCTGCAGAACCAGATCGCCGCCGAGCAGCAGGCGCTGCAAGCCACGCGCGCGCAACGGCAGCAGCAAGCAGAGGCCCTGCAGCAGCAGCGCAGGCAACAGCAGCAGCTCGCCAGCCAGATCGACGCGCAATACAAGAACCAGGCACAAAAGCTTGCCGCGCTGAAACAGAACGAGCAATCGTTGAACGACCTGCTGGCCAAGCTGCAGAAGGCCATCGACGAGGCGGCGCGCGAAGCGGAGCGCAAGGCGCGCGCCAACCCTACCGTGCCAAGCGGCGGCGCCGGCAAGGCCCTGGCCAACATCCGCGGCAACCTGCCCTGGCCGGCGCCCGGGCCGGTGCACACGTTCGGCAACGGCGTACTGATCGCCGCACCGCGCGGCGCCGAAGTGCGCGCGGTGGCGCGCGGGCGGGTGGTGTATGCGCACTTTCTGCGCGGCTACGGCCAGCTGATCATTTTGAGCCACGGCAACGGCTGGCTGAGCATGTACGGCAACAACGAAACGCTGCTGCACGGCGTGGGCGACGACGTCGACGCCGGCCAGGCGGTGGGCACGGCCTCACTCAGCACCGGCGACACCACCGGCGTGTATTTCGAGCTGCGGCAAAATGGCAAGCCGGTCGATCCGCGGACCTGGCTGAGCCAGAAGCGCTGAGCGTGCAGCTGGCGAATGCCCCAGGGTAGGGAGAAAAGCGTCACCACGCCTGCAGGCACTTCGGCGTATCCTTTTGACCTGAATTACGATGGTCCCGCGCGGTCTCAACCGGGCCATCCTTTTATTTTCCTTGGAGTTTGCCCCATGCGTTTCCCCCGCCCTTGCCTGCTCGCCCTGTTGCTGGCGACGCCCCTGCTGCACGCGCAGGTGGCGCCCGAATTGGCGGCAGCCGACCATGCAGCAGGTCCGGCGAAGGCATCGAGCAGTGCGGCGCCTGCGGATGAGGTCGACCTGGACGACGTACGCAACTTCGCCCACGTCTACCAGATCATCCGCCAGGCCTACGTCGAGAAAGTGGACAACAAGACCCTGATGAACGACGCCATCAAGGGCATGCTTGCCGGCCTCGACCCGCACAGCGCCTACCTCGATAAAGCGGGCCTGCAGGAACTCAACGAGGACACCACCGGGCAGTATGGCGGTCTTGGCATCGAAGTGATGCAGGACAATGGCCTGCTGAAAATCGTGTCGCCGATCGACGATACGCCCGCCTCGCGCGCCGGCATCAAGCCGGGCGACGTGATTACGGCGGTGAACGGCAAGGTCGTCACGCCGGACAACATCGACAGCATGTTCGACGACTTGCGCGGCAATCCCGGCACCAAGATCACGCTGGGCATCCTGCATGAAAAAGCCGAGCAGCCGGTCACCATGACGCTCACCCGCGAGCGCATCTCGATGACCAGCGTGAAAGTGCGCGAGCTGGAGCCCGGCTACGCGTACATCCGCATCAGCCAGTTCCAGGACGACACCGCCGGCGATCTGGAAAAGAAGCTCGGCGGCCTGCTGCAGAAGAACGGCACGCAAAAGGGCGCGGTGCTGGACCTGCGTTCCAATCCCGGCGGCCTGCTGACCTCGGCCGTGGCGGTGAGCGACGACTTCCTCGACGCCGGCACCATCGTCACCACGCGCGGCCGCTTGCCCGATTCCAACCTGACCTTCAGCGCGCACCCCGGCGACCTGTTGAACGGCGCGCCGATGGTAGTGCTGACCGACAACGGCACGGCTTCCGCCGCGGAAATCGTGTCCGGTGCGCTCAAGGACAACCACCGCGCCCTGATCGTCGGCCGCCGCACGTTCGGCAAGGGCGTGGTGCAGACGGTGCTGCCGCTCGATACCGACCACGCGGTCAAACTGACCACCGCGCGCTATTACACGCCCAACGGTACGTCGATCCAGGCCGAAGGCATCAAGCCGGACATCGCCCTGGCCGACCTGGCGGTGACCAAGGTGGACGATTCGCAGGTTCCGATCAGCTCCGAAGCCGACCTGCCGCATCACCTGGCGAACGAAGTCGCCACCAACGGCGGCATCAACAACGACGGCAGCGCGGAGAACGCGAAACTGGCGACCAGCGACTATGCATTGTCGCAGGCGTTGAACATTCTCAAGGGGCTGGCGCTGCGCAAGGATGCCGGGCAGCCGGCAACTTCGGCACATTAAAGTGCGCTTGAAGCCCTTTCCCGCAGGATCGGGCTTCGAGCGACGTTATCGCCGCATCAGAAATCGAACGGCTTCTCCAGCGTCAGGTACAACCCTCGCCGCGGCGCAAACTGCGGCGCGCCGACGCCCACGCCCGTGCCGCTGCGCAACCGGTACGACCTATCCAGCGCATTGATCAACGCCAGCTGCGTATGCAGCTTGCCGAAGCCGTCGACGTTGAAGTCGTGCGATACGTTGAAGTTGAGCTGGAAGTAGTACGGCAGCGAAAGGCCATTGGGCACGCCGCCATCCTGGCGCAGGCCGCTGCCGAAGACGTAATCGGCGCCGACTTTTGTCGCATCGTTGATGGCATAGGTGATGCCGCCGGACGACGCCAATTTCTGGTCATGATCCAGATGTATCCAGTTGTCGGCGATGTAGGCGAGCTCGTCCGGACCGAAATTGTACTGGCTGGTGATCACGTCCTTGCCCATGGCGCGGCTGAGCGCGGCGTTGAAATACGCCGATACCGGGCCGTGGTTGTACGACAGCGTGAACTCCGTGCCACGCACGCGTCCGTACTTGTAGTTGAAGGTGGAATACACCAGTGCGGCGCCGAACTGGCCTTCGTCCTGCAAGCGCTCGACCTTGCGGTAATAGGCATCCACGCCCAGCGTCCAGTCCGAACCGATGTTCTGCTGCACGCCCAGGTCGAAATAGTTGGAGCGTTCGGTCAACGGCGTGTTGTCGCCATAATTCTGCACCGCATTGGTGGTGTTGGCGAACGCCGCGATGTTCGTACTGGAGATCAACTCGGTCTGCGGCGGCGTGAAGTAGCGCGAATAGCCGGCATGCACGGTGGTGCTGTCGGTTGCCTGCCATACCACGCCCACGCGCGGGCTCAACTGGCTTTCCTCGCGAAACGCGGTATAGCGATCGCCGCGCAGGCCATAGTTGATCGTCCACGCGTCGTTGATATCCCACTCGTCCTGCAAGTAGACCGCGGCCGTCTTGGCGAGGATGCGATCGCCGGTGAGGATATTGAACGGCACCGTGCTGGCCTGGCTGCCGTCCGGATTGGCCGCAAAGACCAGCGAATTGGTGCTGGTGGCGGCGCGGTCGAATTCGTAGTACACGCCGTAGCGCAGGGTGTGGTTGCCCGCCCATGGCGTAGCGAAGTCCGCTTGCAGCGTCGAGGCGCGGTCACTCTGGTTGATCTGGCCGGCCACGCCGTTGAACATCAAGTCGCCAATGTCGTCGGGGTAGTACTGCAAGCCGCTGTAGCGCTGGCCAACCGACACTTGATAGGCCGTATCGCCAAATTTGCCCTGCAGCGCCAGCATGCCGAAGCGCGTCTGCTCGTTCTGGCGCTCGTTCAAATTGGCGGAGTCGAAATTGGTCTGATCAAGGTAGCCGAACTGCGGCTCCTGGCTCGGGTTGTTCGGAATCTGGAAGCGATTGTTGGTGACGCCGAAAAGGAAACTCAGGCGCGTATCGCTGTTGATCAGGTAACTGATGTCACCAAAGCCTTTTACCTGGTTGGTGTGATCGTGGATGGGGTCGCGGCTGCGCGTGGGGTTCTCGATACCGACGTTGCTTTCCATGTAGTTGCCGGTGAAGAAGTAGCTCCAGTCGCCGCTGCTGCCCCAGATCGACGCATACGGATTGACGGTGCCGAACGAACCGCCGGTGATGCCCACCACGCCGCCGTTGCCCAGGTCTGCGCTGCTCTTGGTGGTGATGTCCACCACCGCCGCGGTGCGCTCGCCGTATTGCGCCGGCAGCGCGCCATCCAGCAGCTTCACGCTCTGGATCATGCGTGTATCCAGGGTCTGGCCGAAGCCGGAGATCGATTCCGGCAACATGATGCCGTTGACGCGGTATTGCAGGTTGGCGTGATCGCCGCGCACGTGCAGCTGGCCGAACGAGTCCTGCACTACGCCAGGCGCCTGCAGCAGCACCTGGTTGAGCGGCGTGGAGGCGCCCAGCGGCAGCGCCTGGATGTTCTGCGCATTGATGACGTATTGGCTGCTGCCGGTGTCCGGCGACAGACTGTTGCGCGCGATATCCAGCGCGGCCGATACGTTCACCGCACCCAGCTGCTTCGCCTTGGCGGCACGGCGGTTGCGCGAGCCCTGGTCGGTCGCGTCGCCCTGTCCATCGCCGCTGGCCGGTTGCGGCGCGACGCTGTTCGGAGAGCTGGCAGCCGGCGCCTGGTCGACGCCGGGCGCGGCCATGGCGGCAACGGCATACAACGCAAGGCCGAGGCCAAGGGCAAGCGGGGACATTTTCATGCGGGAGGAATCCGAGGGCAGGTGAACGGGGAAATTGTCTGAAATGTTATAACATTTCTAACACAACTTGGTGACCGTCCCAGAAGTCATGCCCAGGCGCTCATGGCGCCACGCCGAAACCCCGTGGCGGGAAGCGACGCAATGCGCACTCGGCGAAGGGCCGCCGCACGGGATGCCGGTCATCGCCGCGATGGGCATCGGCGACGACCCTGGCGTTGCCGAAGAACAAGATCGCTACGACAGATCCTGCCAAGGGCGTGACACGGGCCATGCAGGAAGCGCGTAGAACGACACGCCGCACAACTGGCATCGGCACGGAAACGCCCTACAATGCCGGTATCCCCGAATATCCGGAATTCTCAATGACGTACTGCGTTGGCATCCAGGTCGAGGAAGGCCTGGTCTTCGCCTCTGATACGCGAACCAGCGCATCGTTCGACGACGTGCGCGTGCATACCAAGATGCACGTTTTCGATTTTCCCGGCGAGCGCAGCTTCGTGTTGCTTTCGGCCGGCAATCTCGGCACGACGCAAGCCGTGCTGTCACGCCTGCAGCGCGATCTTAGCGACAACGCGCACACCCACCTGCGCACGCCCAAGCACCTGTTCGAAGTGGCCGAATACGTAGGCCAGGCACTGGTTGCCGCACAGGCGCAGGTTTCCGGAAGCGCCCAGCAAAATGGCGTCAGCGTGGAATCCACCCTGATTCTGGGCGGCCAGATTGCCGGCGAAGCCGCGGGCCTGTTCATGATTTACCCGCTCGGCAACTGTATTGCGGCCTCGCCGGAAACTCCCTATCTGCAGATCGGCGAATCCAAGTACGGCAAGCCGATTCTCGACCGCATCATCCGGCATGACACCACGCTGGAGGACGCCTCGCGCTGCGCACTGGTGTCGCTGGACTCGACCATCCGCTCCAATGTTTCGGTCGGCCTGCCGATCGACCTGGCATTGCTGCGCGACAACGCCCTGAAAATCGGCGAACGCATCCGCCTCGATGCCGACACGCCGCTGTATATGGACATTCGCGACAACTGGTCGCGCAAGCTCGAAGCGGCGGTACGCAGCCTGCCGCGCTTCCCGTGGGAAAACGCCGATAATCCGCCCGCCGACGCACCGGCCCAGGCGCAACGCCGGATCATCCCTCACGACGACGTGGTGGCGAGCCAGGCCGCCCAGCAGCAGCAATAACATCGTTCCCGGCGATCAGCCCGGGAAATAGGATTGGTGGATGGCGGCATCCAAAGCGGCCAACTCCACTTGCAGCCGATCCATGAATTCGCATGGCCCGATGGCGACCAGACGCGCAGGATCGGCATCGAATACCAACCCCAGCCCTCGGCGGAATGCCTGTTGCACCAGCCGCTGCGGCGGCATCTGCTGCAGCATGCCCTGGATCCGCGTCAGGCAGAACAATACGCTGCGCGGGAATTCCCGATCCTTGAGCAGAAACTGCAGCGCCAGCTCCGCACCGACGCGTTGGCGCAAGTGGCGCCGAAACATCTGATAGGCAGCCAGCGATTGCAGCACACTCATCCACTGCATCGCGCGAAACGCTTCCGCATCGTCCTCCGAACGCGCCTGGATCAGGCCCGCAGCAGCGGCATCGATGATGCGTGACGTCATGTCCGCCTGCTCGATGGCCGAACCCAGGCGCATGAACTGGTAGCCGATATCGCGGCTGACATTGTTGGCCAGGAGTGCCGAGACGCGCAGGCAACAGTCGATCACGCGTGCCAGGAAATCCTGCCGGTGTCGGCGATGGCCGGCACGCTCGGCATTCGTCTCGATGTGCAGGTACAGATCGTTGACTGCGATCCAGCAATCCTGCGGCATGGTTTCGCGCACGGTGCGCAGAATTTCCCGCGCATGGCGCACCACTCCGCGCAAGGCCAGCGGATTCTCAGGCTCCACCAGCAGGAAGCGGATGACCTCCGCTTCGCTGGGCGCGTCGCCGCTGCCGTGCAAGCGCTCGAATTCGGCGCTGGCGCCCAGCGTGTCGACCAGCGGCCGCCATGCGATGTGCGCGGTGCGTGGCAGATCCAATTGCAGTTGGCTGCTTACGTCGATCAGCCGGGCCATGTTCTCGGCGCGGCGGATATAACGGCTGAACCAATACAGATTGTTGGCGACACGCGAGAGCATCAGGCGGTTTCCTCCAGATCGACCACCCAGGTGTCCTTGGCGCCGCCGCCCTGAGAGGAGTTGACCACCAGCGAATTCTTTTTCATCGCCACGCGCGTGAGCCCGCCCGTGGTCACGTAGACATCCTCGCGTGAAAGGATGAACGGACGCAGGTCCAGGTGGCGCGGCTCCGGCCCCTTGTCTCCCAGGATCGGCGCCGTGGACAGCGACAGCGTGGGCTGCGCCATGTAGTTGCGCGGGTCGGCCTCGATCAGTCGCCGGAACTGGTCCCGCTGGCGCTTGGTGGAACGCGGCCCCACCAACATGCCATAGCCGCCCGATTCGTTGGCCGGTTTCACCACCAGCTTGTCCAGATGGTCGAGTACGTAGGCCCGCTCTTTCGCGTCATGGCACAGGTAGCTCGGCACGTTGGGTAGGATCGGTTCTTCGCCCAGGTAGTACTTGATCATCTTCGGCACATAGGTGAACACGACCTTGTCATCGGCGACACCGGCACCCGGCGCATTGGCCAGCGCCACCTTGCCGGCGCGCCAGCTGCGGATCAGGCCACGCACGCCCAGCACCGAATCGGGATGGAAGACTTCCGGATCGAGGAAGCTGTCGTCCACGCGGCGGTAGACCACGTCCACCCGCTTGGGGCCGTACACCGTGCGCATGTAGCAGATATCGTCGTCGCCGACGAAAAGATCGCCGCCTTCGACCAGCTCGATGCCCATGCTCTGCGCCAGGAAGCAATGCTCGAAGTAGGCGCTGTTGTAGATGCCGGGCGTGAGCAGCGCGATCACCGGCGTATCGCCGGGGCGCGGACTGAGCGCCGCCAGCGTGTCGTAGAGTTGGGCCGGATAGTCATCCACCGGGCGGATCGCACTGGTCTCGAACAGCTCAGGAAACACCTTTTTCGCAACCATGCGATTCTCGATCATGTAGGACACGCCGCTCGGGATGCGTAGGTTGTCCTCCAGCGCATACAGCGTACCGTCGCCGTCGCGCACCAGATCCGAGCCGCAAATGTGCGCCCACACGCCAAGCGGCGGCTTCACGCCCACGCACTGCTCGCGAAAGTTCACCGAATCCTTGAGCAAGGCGCGCGGAAACACCTTGGCTTTGACGATCCTCTGTTCGCCATAGATGTCGCCGATGAACAGATTCAGCGCCTGCATGCGCTGGCGCAGGCCGGCTGCGGTGCGCTCCCATTCGCGTCGCTCGATAACGCGTGGAATCAGATCGAACGGCAGCGTGCGATCAACATTGCGGCCTTCGCTGTAGACCGTGAAGGTGATGCCCATGACGCGAGCCGCTACATCGGCAGCCAGTTGCCGCTCGGCCAGCTCGCGGCGGCTCAACCCGGCCAGATAATCAATCAGCGGCCTCGCCGCGGGGCGAGCAGCGCCATCGGCCGCGACAAGCTCGTCCCACGTTGACGATCGATACCCCGTCCAATCCACGCCCACCCCCGCGCCACTTCAGGCCCCACGCAGCATGCCGTTTCGCATGCATCACCAGGATAAAAGGCCTTGTGCAATGCAACATGCATGGATTCCGCAGAGCCGTCAAGGCTTTTGCATAGGAGCCCTGGCTACGGTCCCTTAGTAGTGCGCAGGGCATTGGCGACCGGCCCATTCAAGTCCGGCAGGGCTCTCAGGTTCATGACGCCCTCATCAGCGCTGCACAGGGGCGGACTATGATCGCCAGATCCATTTAATCCCATGGAGCACGGCATGACCGAGCCCGACGAAACGCAAGCCACACCCAACCTTCCTGCCGTGGTGACGCAGGACGAGGCCAGCGGCCGAGTGACGCGGGCGATCCTGGATTTCATCAGCCAGATCCCCGCCAGCAAGGTACATAGCCAGCACGATGCGGAAGCCGAAGCGCGCCGCCTGGCCAACCGCGCTGCCCAGCGCGCCGCCCTGACCGCCGGCACGCTTGCCCTGCCGCCCGGCCCGCTTGGCTGGCTCACCATCCTGCCGGAGCTGATCTCGATCTGGAAAATCCAGGCGCAGCTGGTCAGCGACATCGCCGCCGCCTACGGCAAGCACGCGGAGCTCGGCCGCGAACAGATGCTGTGGTGCCTGTTCCGCCACACCTCTGCGCAGGCATTTCGCGATCTCGTGGTGCGGCTGGGCGATCGCCTGATCTTCCGCCGCGTGTCCTACAGCGTGATCGAACGCATCGCCAAGCAGATCGGCGTGAAAGTGACGCAGCGCGCGTTGGGCGAAGGGCTCTCGCGCTGGATGCCGATCATCGGCGCGATCGGCGTCGGCGGTTACGCGTATTACGACACGCGGCAGGTGGCGGCGACGACGATTGCGATGCTGAAGAGCGAGATCGCTACGACGGATGAGGACGATGCGGCCGTCGGCGTGACGCAGGAAGTACAGGCGACGCGCTTGCATTAGAACCTCGGCAGGGCAACACGATAAAGTTCGACTGTTTCCCCACCCCATTCTGGCGAAGGCGCCATCGCATGGATTCACCCACTCAGCAGAACCCCGTCGTGCTGATCACCGGCGGCGCAAAACGCGTCGGCGCGGTCGTTGCACGGACACTGCATACCGCCGGCTACGATCTCGCCCTGCACTGCCGCCATTCCATCGCCGAGGCGGATGCGCTGGCCGCCGAACTTTCCGCGCAGCGCGCCGACAGCGTGCTGGTGGTGCAAGCGGACCTCGCCGATTTGCCATCACTGCCGCAGCTGATCGACACCACGTTGGCGCGTTATGGCCGCCTCGATGCGCTGGTCAACAACGCCTCCGCGTTCCATCCCACGCCGCTGGAAACCGCCACGCTCGCGCAATGGAACGAACTGTTCGCTTCCAACGCACAGGCGCCGTTCTTTCTTGCGCAGGCTGCGCTGCCCGCCCTGCGCGCAGCGCATGGTGCCATCGTGAATCTGGTGGACATCTACGCCGAGCGCGCGCTGGCGCAGCATTCCATCTACGTGATGGCAAAAGCCGCGCTCGCTGCCATGACTCGCTGCCTGGCACTGGATCTCGGCCCCGATGTACGCGTCAACGGCGTCGCACCGGGCGCCGTGATGTGGCCAAGCGATGGCAAGCCCTACGCGGAGCAGGAAACCATGCTTGCACGCACACCGCTCCAGCGCAGCGGCACGCCTGAAGACGTCGCCAGCGCGGTGTTGTGGTTGCTGCGCGATGCGCCGTTCGTGACCGGCCAGATCATCCGCGTCGACGGCGGGCGCAGCGTGACCGTCTGACGCCGCATCGATTTCTCCGTCGTGTCATGGCGGGAGTGACCACGCTATGGGTCCCGCAGTGGGCGAACCAGCGTGATGTCGTAGCCGCTGACACTCTGCCAGACGCCATATAGGCCGACCCTTACAAGCCGACGCGTTACGTCGACCGCATAACGCGCTGCATCGGTGGACATCCCCGCTGGCTCCTCACTTATAGAATGCGGATATTCATGACGTTTGGATTTTCCGTATGACGTATTGCGTCGGCATCCAGGTCGAACAAGGCCTGGTTCTCGCTTCCGATACGCGCACGAGCGCATCATTCGATGACGTGCGCGTGTACACCAAGATGCATGTGTTCGACTTCCCCGGCGACCGCAGCATCGTCCTGATGTCCGCAGGCAACCTCGGCACGTCACAGGCTGTCATGTCCCGCCTGCAACGGGATATCGCGGACAACGCGCACACCAACCTGCGTACGCCGCGGCATTTGTTCGAGGTGGCCGAATACGTAGGCCAGGCGCTTGTCGCAGCACAGGCCCAGGTGGCTGGCAATGCTCAGCAGAACGGCGTGAACGTGGAATCCACCTTGATCCTGGGTGGCCAGATCGCCGGCGAGCCACCTGGATTATTCCTGGTCTACCCCTTGGGCAACTGCATCGCCGCCTCACCGGAAACACCTTATCTGCAGATCGGCGAGTCCAAGTACGGCAAGCCGATATTGGATCTCCTGATCGATCCTGGCACCTCGCTGGACGATGCCGCGCGGTGCGCTATGTTGTCACTGGATTCGACCATCCGCTCCAACGTGTCCGTCGGTTTGCCGATCGATCTGGTCCTGCTGCGCAGCGATGACGTAAAAGTCAGCGAGCGCATGCGACTGGATGCAGATGCACCGTTCTATCGGGATATCTGTGACCGGTGGGCAGACAAGTTGGCGACGGCGCTGCAAAGCCTTCCACGTTTCGCCTGGGAACCTGCCGGCGCGTCGACCAGTCAGCCGCTGCCGCAAGCGCAACGCAAGTCAGCGTCTTATGTTGAGCCGGCTTTCGACCAGGCTGCTGCCCAGCAGTAACCGCCGCGCGTAGATTGACGTGCGGCCCTTGGGACATTCCCATGGGCCTGGCTTCAAAGCCGAGCATGTCCATGCACCCTACACGCACGGCGACGCTTCGCCGAAGCGCTTTGCAACAGCGAAGCCGCCTACTCCGGAAGCAGCATCGACGCGGCCTCCAGAGACCACGCAAACGGCTGGGAGTGTCATCCCAGCCGGCTTGCCCATCAACGAGGCGACGCCTTAGGCCTGGAAGTAGGACTCATGCACCGCGCCATGCAGCGCCGACAGCTCCTGCTGCAGGCGATCCACGAATGCGCACGGCCCCACAGCTGCCAGACGTGAAGGATTGGCGTCGAATACCAGCCCCATGGCGCCACGGAACACCTGCTCCACCTGCTTGCGCGGCGGCATCTGCGGCAGGATGCCCTGGATGCGGCTGAGGCAGAACAGCACGCTGCGTGGGAATTCCCGGTTCTTGAGCAGAAATTCCAGCGCCAGCTCCACGCTGACTTTCTGGCGCAGCTGGCGGCGATACATCTGGTAAGCCGCCAACGAACGCAACACGCCCATCCATTGCATCGCCTGGAACGCTTCGGCGTCATCGTCCGAGCGTGCCTGGATCAAGCCTGAGGCGGCGGTGTCGATGATGCGCGAGGTCATGTCAGCCTGTTCGATGGCCGTGCCGAGGCGCAGGAATTGATAGCCGGTATCGCGGCTTACGTTTGATGTAAGCAGCGCGGAAACATGCATGCAACCGTCGATGATGCGCCCCAGGAATTCCGGGCGGTGACGACGGCTGCCGGCGCGCTCGGGATTGGATTCGATGTACAGGTGCAGGTCGTTGATCGCCACCCAGCAATCCTGCGGCAAGGTTTCACGCACGGTGCGCAGCGTTTCGCGCGCGTGGTTCACGACGTTGCGCAGGGAGACCGGGTTGTCCGGCTCCACCAGCAGGAAGTGCACCACGTCCACCTCGGTCGGCGTATCTTCGCCGTGCAAGCGCTCAAACTCGGCGCCAGCGCCCAAAGTGTTCACCAGGGGGCGCCATGCGATATGCGCGCCACGCGGAAGATCAAGCTGGATCTGGCCATTCACGTCGAGCAGGCGCGCCATGTTTTCCGCGCGGCGCACGTAACGGCTGAACCAGTAGAGATTGTCGGCAACACGGGACAGCATCAGGCAGCCTCCTCCAGATCCACGACCCAGGTGTCCTTGGCGCCGCCGCCTTGCGATGAATTGACCACCAGCGAGCCCTTTTGCATGGCGACGCGGGTCAGGCCGCCGGTGGTTACAAAGACGTCTTCACGCGAGAGGATGAAAGGACGCAGGTCCAGATGCCGCGGTTCCGGCTCCTTGTTGCCCAGGATGGGCGCGGTGGACAGCGACAAGGTGGGCTGCGCCATGTAGTTGCGCGGGTCGGCCTCGATCAGGCGGCGGAATTTTTCACGCTCGCGCTTGGTGGAACGCGGACCGATCAGCATGCCGTAGCCGCCCGATTCGTTGGCCGGCTTGACGACCAGTTCGTCCAGGTGCGCCAGCACGTAGGCACGATCCTTCGCGTCGTGGCACAGATAGCTCGGCACATTGGGCAGAATCGCCTCTTCGCCCAAGTAGTACTTGATCATCTTGGGCACATAGGTGAACACCACCTTGTCGTCCGCCACACCGGCGCCCGGCGCATTCGCCAGGGCCACCTTGCCGGCCCGCCAGCTGCGCAGCAGGCCGCGCACGCCGAGCACCGAATCGGGATGAAATACTTCCGGATCGAGGAACATGTCGTCGACGCGGCGGTAGATCACGTCCACCCGCTTGGGTCCGTACACGGTACGCATGTAGCAGATGTCGTCATCGCCCACGAACAGGTCGCCGCCTTCGACCAGCTCGATGCCCATGCTTTGCGCCAGATAGCAATGTTCGAAATACGCGCTGTTGAAAATGCCCGGCGTAAGCAGCGCGATGACGGGCGTATCGCCGGGACGTGGGCTGAGCGCCGCCAGCGTGTCGTAAAGCTGGGTGGGATAGTTGTCCACCGGCAGGATCGCACTGGTGTCGAACAGCTCCGGAAATACGCGCTTGGCAACCATGCGGTTTTCGATCATGTAGGACACGCCGCTGGGAATGCGCAAGTTGTCTTCCAGGGCATAGAGCGTGCCGTCGGCGTCACGCACCAGGTCCGAGCCACAGATGTGCGCCCACACGCCGAGCGGCGGTTTCACACCGACGCATTGCGGACGGAAGTTCACCGATTCGGCGAGCAACTCGCGCGGAAAGACGTTGTCATTGACGATCTTCTGGTCGCCATAGATGTCGCCGATGAACAGGTTCAGCGCCCGCATGCGCTGGCGCAAGCCGGCCGCGGTGCGCTCCCATTCACGGCGCTCGATGACGCGTGGAATCAGGTCGAACGGCAGTGTGCGGTCGACATTGCGACCTTCGCTGTACACCGTGAAGGTGATGCCCATGACGCGGGCGGTGACGTCCGCGGCAAGCTGACGTTCGTTCAATTCGTGCCGGCTCAGGCTGGACAGGTAATCGAGCAGCGGGCGTGCCGCGGGTCGTGGTTGGCCATCGGATGCAACGAGTTCGTCCCATGTCGATGATCGATATCGCGTCCAGTCCATGCATGCCTCCTCGCAGTGCCAAGCTGTCCATCACGGCTGCGTTATCGAAAGCAGCACGTTTCTTGCTTGGCAAACTGCATGGATCGTCGCATGTCGTCAAGGCGAGCTCGAACGCAGCGATGCGCGCGCAAAACATCGGTGCATCGCCGCTGTATCAGCGTTTACAACATGACGATCGTCAATGGCTCACTATTGATAGGGAAGCTCGCCCACAACTCGCTCATCGTTTTTCCGCTCACTGGATGGCGAACATCTGGCGCGATATCGGCGATCGGCTTCAACACGAAGGCGTGTTTCAATTCCTTGCGCGGGATGTCGAGGTGCCCTGGACCCTGTGTCACCAGGTCGTCGTACAGCACGATGTCCACATCGAGGGTGCGATCGGCATAGCGCGGCAGGTCGCGGCGGCGACCGTGGCGGTCTTCCAGTGCGTGCAGCCAGTCGTTGAGCTCGGTGGGCGAAAGGTCCGTATCCAGGCCGATGGCCAGATTGACGAAATCGGCGCCATCGAAACCCACCGCGGCGCTGCGATAGGCCGGCGACACGCCGAGCGGCCCGAAACGCGCACGCAGCTCCTCGATGGCGGCCGGCAGATAGCGTTGCGGCTCCTGGTTGGAGCCCAGGCTCAGATAGACGCGCGCCATATCAGCGTGGCCGCTGCCCGCGCTCGATGCACACGCCCACGGCCTTGGCGCCGCGCACCGCGCCAGGCTTGGACAGCTTCAGCCGCACCCACGCCACGCCGAATTCTTCGCGGATGATCGCGGCGCAACGCTCGGCCAGCGTTTCCACCAGGCCGAAGCTCGATTCGCCCACATAGGCGATCAATCGCTTGGACACATCCTTGTAATTGAGCGTGTCGACGATGTCGTCGGAAGCGGCGGGAACGGTATTGTCGAACGCCATGTCGATATCGAACGACAAGGTCTGGCGCACGCGCCGCTCCCAGTCGTAGATGCCGATGACGGTGTCGATGCGCAGGTCTTCGATGAAAACGATGTCCATGGTTTTTCGGCGTGAATCGTCAATGGGGAATCGTAAATCGTAAGAACCGCGCAGAGCGAGCCGGTGCCCGCTCTTGACGATTCTCGATGGATGATTCCCGATTCACGCCTTCATTCCCTGCAACGCGGTCAGGTCCCAGCGCGGGAACACCTGCACCGATTCGTCCTGCTGCTGCCCATGCGCCAGCCGGATGGCGCCGGCCAGGGCGATCATCGCGCCGTTGTCGGTGCAGAACTGCAGGCGCGGGAAATAGGTCTTGAAACCGTCCTTGACGCCGGCGGCGGCCAGTTCCTCGCGCAAGCGGCGATTGGCGCCGACGCCCCCGGCGATCACCAGGCGCCTGGTGCCGGTCTCGGCCAGGGCGCGGCGGCACTTGATCAGCAGGGTATCGACGATGGCTTCTTCGAAGGCGCGGGCGATGTCGGCGCGGGTCTGTTCGCTCTGGTCCGATTGCTGCCAGGCCAGCAGCACCTGGGTTTTCAGGCCGGAGAAGCTGAAATCCAGCCCGGGGCGATCGGTCATCGGGCGCGAAAAACGAAACGCGCCCGCCCGCCCCTGCCCGGCCAAGGCGGCCAGCGCCGGGCCGCCCGGGTAGGGCAGGCCCATCAGCTTGGCGGTCTTGTCGAACGCTTCGCCGGCGGCATCGTCCAGGGTGTCGCCCAGGATGCGGTAGTGGCCAATGGCTTCCACCTCCACCAGCATGGAATGGCCGCCCGACACCAGCAGGGCCACGAAGGGCGGCTCCGGTGGGTCATCCTCCAGCAGGGGCGCCAGCAGATGCCCTTCCATATGGTGTACGCCGATGGCCGGCACCCCGAGCGCCCAGGCCATCGCCCGCCCCGTCGCTGCGCCGACCAGCAGCGCCCCCACCAGGCCGGGGCCGGCGGTGTACGCCACACCGCCAAGATCGGCCGGGCTCAAGCCCGCCTCCTTCAAGGCTTCGCGCACCAGCGGCAGCAGCTTGCGCACGTGATCGCGACTGGCCAGCTCCGGCACCACGCCACCGTAGTCGGCATGCAGCTTTACCTGGGTGTACAGGGCGTGCGCGAGCAGGCCGTGCCCCGGTTGCGCAGGCTCCCAGCGCAGCAGCGCCACGCCGGTTTCGTCGCAGGAGGTCTCGATGCCGAGGATGGGGGGGAGCGCGTCAGGCATCTTGGAAATAAGCGAATCTCAGGACGTAGGTCGCCATTTTTGCCGATAAAGTAGTCTGCGCGACACCCTCCGCGCCTTACTCTTTGAATTTTTCACTCATATCGGCGTATACTTTGCGGCTCGCCGCATCTCTGCGGCACGTTTACTACCCGGAGTTTCCATGCCCAGCGTAAAAGTCCGCGAGAACGAGCCGTTCGAACTCGCCCTGCGCCGCTTCAAGCGCACCTGCGAAAAAGCCGGCATCCTCGCCGAGACCCGCAAGCGCGAGTTCTATGAAAAGCCGACCCAGGAGCGCAAGCGCAAGCGCGCCGCCGCCGTGAAGCGTCACCTGCGCCGCCTGTCGCGCGACGTGTCGCGCAAGACCCGCCTGTACTGAGCACAGCCCGCGGCGCGCTACGCGCCGTACTTGTACAGTACTCGCAGCCGGCGCGTCCATTCGCAGCCGCTGCCTGCAAGGCAACAGCATTGGCCGACGTTGTTCTACAACGTCGGCTTTGTGCTTTCCGAAGGAGACGTTTTATGTCACTGAAGCAACAGCTTACCGAAGACATGAAAACCGCCATGCGCGGCGGCGACAAGGATCGCCTCGGGGTGATCCGCCTGATCCTTGCCGCCATCAAGCAGCGCGAGGTGGATGAACGGATCCAACTGGACGACACCCAGACCATTGCCGTGCTGGAGAAGATGCTCAAGCAGCGCAAGGATTCGGTGAGCCAGTACGCCGCCGCCGGCCGCGAGGACCTGGCCAATGTGGAGCGCGCTGAAATGGTAGTGATCGAAGCCTATCTGCCCGCCAAGCTCAGCGATGCCGAGATCGACGCCATGATCGACGCCGCCATCGCCGAAACCGGCGCAAGCAGCGCGCGCGACATGGGCAAGGTGGTGGCCGCGGTCAAGGCCAAGGCCGCCGGCCGCGCCGACATGGCGCAGGTATCGGCCCGCATCAAGGCACGCCTGAACTGATCCCTGCCAAGGCAGCGCCTGATGGCGCCGCCTTCACGCCCGGCACGCTTAGATGCTTTTCACGCAGCACTTCGCGGGAGAAAGGCGCATGCTCAAGTGGGCGATTATTTTCGCGATTATTTCCCTCATTGCCGGCTGGCTCGGCTTCGGTACCTTGTCCGGCGTGGCCGCCACCATCGCCAAGGTGTTGTTCGCGATCTTCGTGATCATTTTCCTGATCGCCCTGCTGGCGGTGATCGGTGTGATTCACATGGCTACGTAGGCTATTTCCCTTAGCGATCTCACCCCGATGTCCGGCTAGACTAGCCGGATGCGCGGCCGCATCCCCGACACCTTCATCGACGAACTGCTTGCCCGCGTCGACATCGTCGACGTGATCGAGCGGCGCGTGCCGTTGAAAAAAGCCGGACGCGAATGGACCGCCTGCTGTCCCTTCCACAACGAACGCACGCCATCGTTCTACGTGAGCCCCGCTAAGCAGTTCTTCCACTGCTTCGGTTGCGGCGCACACGGCAGCGCCATCAAGTTCTTGATGGATTACGAACGGCTCGAATTTCCGGACGCGGTGGAAGAACTGGCTCAGTCCGTAAGCCTGAAAGTTCCCTATGAAGGCGGCCGCGACAACGCCCCGCGCGAAGACAAGACCGATCTTTACGCCGTGCTCGACGCCGCCGCGCACTGGTACGAAAGCGAGCTGAAAAAAAGCAGCGAAGCCAGCGCGTACTGTCAAAAACGCGGCCTGGACGCGGACACCATCGCGCGCTTTCGCATCGGTTGGGCGCCGGCGGGTTTCGATGGCGTAATCCGCCAGCTCGGCAGCAGTGAAAAACGCATGCAACTGCTCACCGAAGCAGGCATGGTCGCCAACAACGAGCGCGGCAATAAATACGATCGCTTCCGCGAACGGCTGATGTTCCCGATCCTCGACCGCCGCGGGCGCGTGATCGCCTTCGGCGGGCGCGTGCTGCAATCGGAACAAGGGCCGAAGTACCTCAACTCGCCGGAAACCCCGCTGTTCCACAAGGGCCGCGAGCTGTTCGCGCTGTGGCAGGTCAAGCAGGCCAACAGCCAGCTTGCGCGCATCGTGGTGGTGGAAGGCTACATGGACGTGATCGCGCTGCATCAGGCCGGCTTGCCGATCGCGGTCGCGACCTTGGGCACCGCCACCACGCCGGAGCACACCGAAGTGCTGTTCCGGGCCGCGCCGGACGTCGTGTTCTGTTTCGACGGCGACCACGCCGGCCGCGCGGCGGCGTGGAAAGCGCTGGAATCGGCCCTGCCCCGCTTGCGCGACGGACGCCAGGCCTATTTTCTGTTTTTGCCGGACGGCGAAGATCCGGACACGCTGGTGCGCAAGGAAGGCAAGGCGGGTTTCGAGAAACGTCTGCGCGAAGCGACGCCGCTATCCGAATACTTCTTCGGCGAACTGGCCCACGACGTGGACGTGAGCAAACTCGACGGGCGCGCACGCCTGGCCGAACGCGCCCGTCCGCTGATCGCGCGCCTGCCCGATGGCGCCTTCCGCGACCTGATGGCGCAAGAGCTGGAAAAGCGCACCGGCGCGCGCGCCATCTGGGAAGCCGAACCGGCTGCGCGAAAGGCCATACAACGTCCGGGCGCCGTGCAACGCTCGCTGGTGCGCAGCGCCATCGCACTCTTGCTCGCGCAACCGGGCGTGGCCGACGAGGTGGAACGGCCCTACGGCTTTCTGCGCCTGGCCAAGCCCGGCGTCGACCTGTTGGCCGAGCTGATCGACACCGCCCGCGCAAGACCTGGCATCAACGCCGCGATGCTGGTGGAACATTTCACCGAGAGGCCCGAATACGCCTCGCTGCAAAAGCTGATGGCCACCTCGGTCGTCGGCGAGCCGGAGACACAGCGCGTCGAATTTTTCGATGCGCTGGCGCGCATGGAAAAACAGGCGATCGATCAGCGCCGCGATGCGCTGGTCGCCAAGAACCGCGAAGGCACATTGACCAGTGCCGAAAAGGCCGAACTGCGCGAGCTGCTCGCCGCACGCGCGCCGAAGCCTACCGCCGCATCATGAGCGGCCTGCCGACAACAAGGAACGTCGATGGATTTGCTTGAACGCCTGATCACCTTTTTCGCCGAGAACGGCTACGTGGCGGTGTTCATGGCGCTGCTGCTGTGCGGTGCCGGCTTGCCGCTGCCGGAAGACATCACCCTGGTCGCCGGCGGCGTGATCGCGGGCCTGGGTTACGCCAACGTGCACATCATGGTTGGCATAACCATGGTCGGTGTATTGGCCGGCGATGCAGGCATGTTTCTGCTTGGCCATCACTTCGGCACGCATATCCTGCAGTGGAAGCCCATCTCCTGGCTGATGCCGCCACGCCGCTACGCAAAGGTGCAGGATCAATTCACACGCTACGGCAACCGCCTGATGTTCTTCGCGCGCTTCCTGCCCGGCATGCGCACCGCGATCTACACCACGGCAGGCGCCACGCATCGTGTGAGTTTCTGGCGATTTTTACTGCTCGACGGCGTTGCCGCGCTGATCAGCGTACCGATCTGGGTGTACCTGGGCTACTTCGGTGCGAATCGGCGCGAATGGCTGGGCATGTGGATACAGCGCGGACAGAACAGTCTCTGGCTGGTCGGCGTGCTGGCAGTACTGATCGTGCTGACGCTGTGGTGGCGACGGCGGCGCAAGCGCGATGTCGAAGCGTCATAGCGAACCTTGTCAAGTTCGAAGCATTGAGCCTGGGCGAGCCCCAACATCGTAACCAGCAAGTGCATGGCGGCGCCGGGGTTCACATTCGTTCACCCCGACCCACCCTTAGCGTGCCACGGCTACGTCGTGACGATTCCACCAGCCCCCGCCAAGCGCCTGGAACAGGGCCACGGTATCCGCATAGCGCGCGGCGCGCGCCTGGATCAGGGCGAGTTGCGCTTGCCGATACGCCAGCTGCGCATTGAGCAGGCTCAACATGCTGATGTCGCCCACCGCATATTGCTTCTGCGCGATGTCAAAGCTGCGTGCAGCCGCCTGTTCCGCCCGCGCCACGGCGGTCATCGCATCCGCATCGGCCTGTAAAGCGTGCAACGTATCGGCGACGTTCTGCAACGCGGACAGCACCGTGCTGCGATACTGCTCGGCCGCCTGTTTGTAGGCTGCCTCCGCGGCACGCTGCTTATGCTTCAACGTGCCACCATCGAGCAGCGGCGCGGTGACGGCCGCGCCGATATTCCAGAAGCCGGTGCCCGAGCCGAACAGCGTATGCATCTGATCGGTGGCGCTGCCCCAGCTGGCGGTGATGTTGATATTCGGCAGACGCGCCGCAAACGCCACGCCGACCTGCGCGCATGCGGCGTGCAACTGTGCGTCGGCCATCCGCACGTCCGGACGTTGCTCGACCAGCCGCGCGGGCAACGTCAGCGGCAGGTCCTGCGGCAGCTGCAAGCTGTCCAGGGTGAACTGGGCGCCAAGCTCCTGATCGGGCGTGCGACCGGTAAGCACCGCCAGTGCGTCGCGTTGCTGCGCCAGCTGTTTGCGCAAGGGCGGCAAGCCTGCACGCGTCTGCTCCAGCGCCGCCTGCTGCGCCGCCACTGCGCCTTCCGAGGCGTCGCCCGCGCCGGATTGCTTTTGGATGGTCTGCAGGATCTTCGACTGGCTGTCCATCATGTCCTGCGTCGCCGCCATCTGCGCGCGCAGCGAGGCCTCCTGGATGGCGGCATTGACCAGATTGGTGGTGAGCGTGAGATAGGTCGCTTCCAACTGGAACCGCTGTGCATCGGCCTGCGCCACTAGCGATTCCACCGCTCGGCGATTGGCGCCCCATATATCCGGCGCATACGACACGCTGACCTGTGCGGTGGTCAGGTCGTAGAACGAAGCGCCCGACGCCGCCGGACTGGCAAGCGTACCGGCGATCTTCTGCCGCGTGGGATCCACGCTGGCATCCACGGTCGGCCAATAGAAACCGCGCTGTGCATGGACGTTTTCCCACGCCGACTTCAAGGCGGCCTGTGCGGCAGCGGCATCGGGATTGTTCTTCAGCGCATCGTCGATCAAGCCGTTCAACGGCTGCGAATGGAACAGCGTCCACCATTGGCCTGGAATATCCATGTCCCGCACAAAGTGCTGCGCTCCGTCGTCGATATCCGGCGCGGCTGCCGTGTATGCCTGCGCAGCAGGCGGCGCGGGCCGGTGGTAATCGGGCCCGACGGCACAACCGGTGAACCCCAGGCTCACGCCAAGCGCCAATGTGCGCACACACCATGTGGAAAAACGAAGCATGATCAAATCTCCACGTCGCCCGGCGGGTGTCCAAAACGCTTATGGATGAAGTTCTCCATCGCGTAATACAGCGCCGGCAATATGTAGAGCGTCAGCAAGGTGGCGATCGGCAAGCCGCCCACCACCACCGTGGCAAGGCCGCGCTGCACGTCGGTGCCGATGCCGGTCGCCAACGCCGCCGGCAGCATGCCGATGCTGGCCACGGTGGCGGTCATCAGCACCGGTCGGAAGCGTTCGGTTGCGCCCACCACCACGGCTTCCAGCAACGACAGACCTTCCCGGCGCACGCGGTTGATGTTCGACACCATGATGATGCCGTTCTGCACTGCCACCCCGAACAAGGCGATAAAGCCCACGGCGGTGGCGATGTTCAAGGTTTCGCCGCGCAGATGCAGCGCCATCAAACCGCCCACCGTCGCCAACGGCACCACGCCGAGCACGAGCACCGCCTGGTGGAACTTGCCGAACTCGAAGAACAGCAGCACGACCATGATCGCCATCACCATCGCCATCACCGCCATCAGGCGCGCCTGGGCGCGTTGCTCGTTCTGGAAATTGCCTGCCCATTCCAGGCTGTAGGCCTGCGTGTCGAAGTGCACATTCGCGTCGATCTGGCGCTGCGCATCGGCGAGATACTCCGATAACGCACGATCGCGATTGTCGATGCGGATGGTGAGCTCGCGTTTGCCATGCTCATGCGAAATGGTGCTTTCGCCGGTAGTGAGCCGGATGTCCGCCACCTGCTTCAGCGGCACCTGCGCGCCGGTGCTGGAGGTCAGCGGCAACTCGCCAACGGCCTGCAGACTGTTGGCCACGCCATTGGCAACACGCGCGGTAACGTTGTAGATGCGATCGGCCACGTAGACCTGGGTGATCGGCGCGCCGCCGATGGCCGTCTGGATCAGGCTGGTGATGTCGTTGACGTTGATGCCGTAGCGGGCGGCGGCGTCGCGATTGGCGGTAATGGTCAGTTGCGGAATCGGGGGCTCCTGGAAGATCGACGCATCGGCGGTGCCGCGAACGCTTCTCAAGACATCCACGATCTGGTTACCGATGCGGCGCATCTCGTGCAGGTCGTCGCCGTAGATGCGCAGCACCAGTGGGCTGTGTGCGCCACCGATCATGTCGTTCTCGCCGTCGATGATCGGCTGGCTGACGCCCACGGTAATGCCGGGAATCTGCTGCATGCGCGCATTGAACTTGCGCAGGAATTCCGCCTTGGTTTCGCCATGCCAGGCGCTATAGGGCGTCAGGCCGACCGCCGCTTCGGCATGCGACGGCGTCCACGGGTCGGTACCGGTGTCGTTGCGCCCCAGCTGCGTCACCACGTACGACACTTCCGGGAATTCACGCACCACCTTGCGCAACTGCGCCGTCATCTGGCCGGCCTGGTCCAGCGACAGGCCGCTGGGCATCTGCACTTGCAGCCACAGCGAGCCTTCGTCCAGGTCGGGCAGGAACTCGCGGCCGATCGTCGCGCCCAGAACCAGCACGCCGCAGAACGCCACGCCGGCGATCGCGTACGCCACCGGCATACGGTGCAACAGCCGGCCGAGGCTGTGCGTAAAGGCGGCTTGCAGGCGCTCCAGCGGCTTGTTGTGGAAAATCTTGCGCGGTTTGCGCAATGCCAGGTAGGCCAGCGCAGGGGTCAGCGTGACCGTGCACAACAGCGCCGCCAGCAAGGCGTAGCCCACGGTGAACGCCATCGGCCGAAACAGCTTGCCCTCCGCGTGCTCGAAGGCGAACAGCGGCGCGTAAGCGGTAATGATGATCAGGGTCGCGAAGAAGATCGAGCGGCCCACATGCCCGGTCACCATCATCACGTCGTCTTCGGTCAATACCTCCGTGGGCTTGCTCTCGCGCTGGCGCAGGATGGCCTCGGTGATCACGATGGCGCCGTCCACGATCACGCCGAAGTCGATCGCGCCCAGCGAAAACAGGTTCGCCGACATGTGCGTGAACTGCATCAGGATGAACACCGTCACCAGCGACATCGGGATCGCTACCGCCGCCACCATCGCCGAACGCGGGCTGCCCAGAAACAGGATCAACACGATGCACACCAGGCCGATGCCTTCCATCACGGTGTGGAAGACTTTCTCCTTGGTAGCGTTCACCAGGTCGTCGCGATCGATGTACGGCACGATCTGCACGTCCTGCGCCGCCAGCTGCCGGTTCAACTCCGCTACCTTGGCGTGAACGCCGTCGAGCACGCGCGAGGGGTTCTCGTATTTGAGCAGGTCGACGATGCCTTCGATGGTGTCCGGATTGCTGTCCTTGCCCAGGATGCCTTCGCGCACCTGGTGGCCGTAGCGCAGCTTGCCCAGCTCGCGCACCAGCACCGGTACGCCATTGTTCTGGGTGACGACGATGTCGCCCAGGTCCTTCAACGAATGCACCATGCCGACGCCGCGCACGATGTACGATTGCTCGCCGCGCGTCATGCGTCCGCCCCCGGCATTGGACGTATTGGCGGAAATCGCCGCGGCAACCTGGTTCACGCTGACGCCGTAGTGCAGCAGTTGCTGCGGATCCAGTTCCAGCTGGAATTCCTTGGTGAAGCCGCCGAAGTTGTCGACGTTGATCACGCCGGGTACCTGCTGCAACGCCGGTATCACGATCCAGCGCTGGATCTCCGACAGCTGCATCAGGTTCTTGCTCTTGGACTCCAGCGTGTAGCGATAGATTTCGCCGGCCGGGCCGCTCACCGGATCGAGGCTGGGCGTGACGCCGGCAGGCAGCGTGACCTGACCCAAGGCGTTCTGCACGCGCTGGCGCACCCAGTAATCGTCCGCGCCATCCTTGAACACCATGGTGATCAGCGACAGGCCGAAGGTGCTGCTGGAGCGCATGCTGACCAGCTGTTGCGTAGTGGCCAGCTGGCGTTCGAGCGGAATGGTGATCTGTTGTTCGATTTCCTCCGCGGCCAGGCCCGGCACCTGCGTGGAGACCTGCGCAGTGACGTCGCTCAATTCCGGATAGGCCTCGATCGACAATTGCGTCCACGAGTAATAGCCGAAGCAGACGACCAGCATCGTCACCACAATGAACAGCATGCGCTTCTCGAAACAGAAGCGGAAAATCCGGTTAATCATTGAGAAGCACTCCGCCTCTCACCACCACGCGGTCGCCCGCCTTCAGGCCCTTGAGCACGCGCGTATCGCCGGTTTCGTCATAGCTCAGGTCCACCGTGCGGCGCTGGAACGTCCACGGCGCCACTTCGACGAACACGGTAGTGCTGTCGTTGTTCATCAGCAGGGCCGATTCGGGCACGAACACCTGCGCCGGCTGCGGCACGTCGATGCTGAGGTTGGCGTACATGTTCGGCTTGAGCCGGGTGTCCGCATTGGCAAACACCGCGCGCACCAGATCGCGGCGCGTGTCCGGCTGCAGCACCGGGTTCACGAACGCGACCGTGCCATGGAACACCTGGCCCGGATACGCCACAAGCACCGCATCGACGTGCTCGCCCTTGGCGATCAGCCCTACGTCGCTTTCCGGCACGTTGGCGGTGATCCACACCGAATCGAGATTCGCTACGGTCATCATCGCCGCGCTGGCATCGTTGACGTAGGTGCCGGGCGATACCGACAGCGCGGTGATGTAGCCGCTGTTCGGCGCAACCACCTGCATCGCCCGCTGGGCTGCGGCGCCTTGCATGCCAGCCACGGCGGTAAGGCGCGTCTGCGCACGGTTGAATTCCGCCAGCACCTGGTTGTAGCCGCTCTGCGCTGCTTCAAGATCCTTGGTGGCATTGCCGCCGGCCGCCTTCACGATGCGCGCGCGGTCGAGTGTTTTTTTCGCGAGGTCCAGCGCATCGCGCGCCTTCGCGACATCGGCATAAGCCTGCGCGTAATCGCCCGAGTCCATAACGGCCAGCAGCTGGCCTTTGCTGACATGGTCGCCAAGCCCCACTTTCAATGCCGCCACCTTGCCGGTGAGCGGCGGCAGCACGTTGGCCGTATGCGCAGGATCGGCTTCCACGTTGCCCGGGAACACCATCGCATGCGGCGCCTGGCGCACGGCCACCGGCTGCACCTGCAGTGCCTTGCGCAGCGGCGAGCCGTCCGGCACCTTGATCAGGCCATGCTCGACGGTGAAGGCCGGCGGCTGTTCCGGCGATTCATTGGCGCCATGGGAGCAGGCAGCCATGGCCAGCGCGAGACCGATGGCCGCCGACAGCCGGTATCCGTGTGTTTTCAGCAGGTGCAGCATGGTGGTTCCCCAATTCGATTCGGCGCCGTCGCGCTTACTGCAGCCACAAGGCCACAGTGGTGTTGCAAAACGGTGAAGGGAACAAGGCAAAGCCTTGCATGCCCCGGACCGCGGTTTGGCCGTCCAAGCCACCCGCCCCGGTGCACGCGGGCGGCAGTCAGCGAAACGGACTCATAGTCAGAGATTCGGCTTGCGTATGACTGTCCAAGGGATGCTCTGATTAATTCAACGTAGGTTCGCAGCGGCGGATTAAATCGAGCATCCCAAGTTCAGGCTTTTCCTTCTGCAATGCTGTGATGGCCATTCGGTTGAACCAGCCGGCCCTGCAGCAAGCCGGCACGCTCCAGCGGCAGGTAGGCGATGGCCGCCAGGTGCGAATGGATGCGGCGCAGATCGCGCAGGATGCGCAGATACACGTCGCCACCGCCGCCGTCGCGCTGCTGGCGCAGCTCGCGGATGTGCCGGTCGGAGGCATCGTTTTCCAGGCGCCACAGCAATTCCTTGCGCTCCATCAATTGCTGGGCGGCACGCAGGTCGCCACGCATGAACACGGCCAGGGCCAGGCCCAGGCTTTCCATGATCTGCGCATGCATGGCGGCAAGATCCTGGATGTCGTCGGCCGAAAAATCCTGGCCGCGCTGCGCTTTCTTGGTGACGAACTCCACCAGGTTGTTGGCGGTGATATCGCCGATGTGCTCGATGTTGATGACGAAGGCATGGATTTCCTGGCTGCGTTCGCCATCTTCCTCGTTCAAGGCTTCGCCGCCGAGGTCGGCCAGGTACTCGCGGATGGCGACGCCGAGGCGGTCCAGGTACGGATCCATCTTGCTGATGGTACTGGCGCGCACGCTGTCTTCCTTGCCGAAGATTTCCACCAGCCCCTTCAACATGCCTTCGACCATATCGGCCATGCGCATGGATTCACGCTGCGCATTCACCAGCGCCACGCCGGCGCTTTCCAGCGTAGCTTCTTCCAGATACAGCGGCATGCCCGGATCGGCCGGCTGCGGCGGCTCGGGCAACAGCCGTACCAGCCATTGCGCGAGCCTGTTCACCGGCAGCAGGAAGATCAACGCTAACGCCAGATTGAAGGCAGTGTGAAAGTTCACAGCAATGCGTGCCGGTGAGTCGCCCAGCGCCGACAGCCAGTGCGCCATCGGATGCAGCAGCGGCAGGCAGATCACGCAGCCAAACGCGCGCACCAGCAGATTGCCCAAGGGCAGGCGCCGCGCGACGGGCGTATTGGCTTCGAGCAAGGCCGGCAAGGTGCTGCCCAGATTGGCGCCCAGCACCAGCGCCATGGCACCCGGCGCATCAACCACCCCGCCGGTGGCGAGCGATACGATCAACAGCACCACGGCCACACTGGAATGGCACATCCAGGTAAGTAGCGCAGCGAGCAAGACGGCGAACAACGGTTCATCCGCCAACGCCTGCATGCCAACCTTGAGCAACTGCGCGTTTTCCATCGGCGCCATGGTCAGCACCAGCAGATGCAGCGCCAGCAGCATCAGGCCCAGGCCGATGCCGACGCGGCCGATGTTTTCATAGCGCACGTCATCGCTGCGGCGATGCAAAGCCGTGCCGAGCAGAACCAGCACCGGCGCAATCAGCGCGATGTTGAACGACATCACCTGCACGATCAGCGTGGTGCCGACATTGGCGCCGAGCATCACCGCCAGGCCGGGCGCAAGGCCAAGCATGCCGCTGGCCGCAAACGAAGTGGCCATCATGCCGGTGGCGGTACTGCTCTGCAGCAGCGCAGTGATGCAGATGCCGAATGCAAAGGCGCTCGGCCGGGTACCGAGAAAGCGGCCCAGCGAACGGCGCAATGCGCTGCCGTAGCCGCGCAGCACGCCGCTGGTGACCATGTGCGTACCCCACAGGAGCAGGGCGACATAGCCTGCGATGTCGAAGAGTGCGAAGGTGCCTTTCATGGCAGAGCTCCCCTGAATGATTAATTATGTTTATGGCTACGCATACGCAGGCTGGGATGAAATCCCAGCCTCGGGAGGCATAACCACAAGCTGGGATTGCATCCCAGCCTATGGCTACGGGCCTACAGCCACCCTCTGTACCGGCGCATGTAAAGCAGCTTCACCGCCTGCGTCAGCGCACAGTAGGCCACCACGGTGGCCGCCAGCCAGCCGAAGTACGCATCAGGCAAATGCACCATGCCGATCTTCGTGCCGACCCCGGTGAAAGGGATGACCATGCCAATCACGATGATCGCCGTGGTGAGACCCAGCACCGGGGCCGCCGCGATGCTCTGCAGGAACGGAATCCGGCGCGTGCGGATCATGTGTACCACCAGCGTCTGCGTAAGCAGGCTCTCGATGAACCAGCCTGACTGGAACAGCGACTGATGGTCTGCGCCGTTGGCGCCGAACACGTACCACAGCAGCAGGAAGGTGGTGATGTCGAACACCGAACTGGTCGGACCGATCCACACCATGAAGCGGCCAATGTCGCTCGCATCCCACTTGCGCGGCTTGCGCAGGTATTCCTCGTCCATGCGGTCGAACGGAATCGACAGCTGCGAGATGTCGTACAGCAGGTTCAGCACCAGCACCTGCAAGGGCAGCATCGGCAGGAACGGCAGGAAGAAGCTCGCCACCACCATGCTCAGCACGTTGCCGAAGTTGGAGCTGGCGGTCATCTTGATGTACTTGATGATGTTGCCGAAGGTGATGCGGCCTTCCACCACGCCTTCTTCCAGCACCATCAGGTTCTTTTCCAGCAGGATGATGTCGGCCGACTCCTTGGCGATATCGGTAGCGGTGTCCACCGATATGCCGACGTCAGCCTCGCGCAAGGCCGGTGCATCGTTGATGCCGTCACCGAGGAAGCCCACGGTGTGGCCCTGGCGCTGCAGCGACTTCACCACGCGCGCCTTCTGCAGCGGCGACATCTTGGCGAACACAGTGGTGCGCTTGACCAGTTCGTCGAGCGCATCGTCGTCCAACGGCTCGATGTCGCGCCCTTGCGCGGAATGTTCCACGTCGAGGCCGACTTCGCGGCAGATCTTGCGCGTCACCGCTTCGTTGTCGCCGGTGATCACTTTCACTTCCACGCCATGATGGTGAAGCGCGGCAATCGCCGTGGCCGCCGTGTCCTTCGGCGGATCGAGGAACGCCAGGCAGCCCACGGCGGTGAGCTCGGTTTCGTCCGCCACGCCGTAGGTACGGTTGCTCGGCGGCTGCTGCTTGATCGCCACCACCAGCACGCGCAGGCCGTCCTCGTTAAGTCGGCGCGTCATCGCCTTGATTTCGCGGCGGCGCTCGTCCGTCAGCGGCACGATTTCATCGCCATGGCGTTCGGTAGTGGCGATGGCGAGCATCTCTTCCACCGCGCCCTTGCACACCAGCAGGTGCTGGCCGTCGCCGTTGGCCAGCACCACCGACATGCGGCGGCGCTGGAAGTCGAACGGGATTTCGTCCACCACGCGGTAGCGCGCCACGATCGGCTCCAGATCGCGATGCGCCAGCACGGCCTTGTCCATCAGGTTCTTCAGGCCGGTCTGGAAGTGGCTGTTGAGGTAGCCGTATTCCAGCGCGTCGTCGGAATCCTCGCCGTCGAGGTCGAGGTGGCGCTCCAGCACGATCTTGTCCAAGGTCAAGGTGCCGGTCTTGTCGGTGCACAGCACGTCCATGGCGCCGAAGTTCTGGATCGCGTTGAGGCGCTTCACCACCACCTTGCGCTTGGACATCGCCAGTGCGCCTTTGGCAAGGTTGGCGGTGACGATCAGCGGCAGCATTTCCGGCGTAAGGCCCACCGCCACCGACAGCGCGAACATCAGCGCTTCCAGAAAGCCATGCTTGTACCACTGGATGCCCAGCACCACCGGCACCATCACCAGCATGAAGCGGATCAGCAGCCAGCTGACGCTTTTTACGCCGCGATCGAAGCTGGTCTGCACGCGCTCGCCGACGATCGTGCTGGCCAGCGAGCCCAGGTAGGTGCGCGAACCGGTCGCCACTACCGCCGCCGCGGCCGTGCCGCTCACCACGTTGGTGCCCATGTAGCACACCGTGGGCAAATCCAGTGGATTGCCCTTCTGCGCCCCGTGGGCACCGCTGTCCACTGCATGGGCCTGCGCCGGGCCGGCCTTTTCCACCGGCAAGGATTCGCCGGTAAGGATCGCCTGGCTGATGAACAGGTCCTTGGCGTTGAGCAGGCGCAGGTCCGCGGGCACCATGTCCCCCGCGGCCAGATGCACGATGTCGCCGACCACCAGCTCGTTCACCGGCACTTCGATGCGCTCGCTATGGCCATCCGAGGCGCGGCGCGTCACCGTAGCGGTATTGCGCACCATCGCCTTGAGCTTTTCCGCCGCCTGCGTGGAACGGTATTCCTGCGAGAAGCTCAGCAGCACGCTGATGCCCACCATCACCGCGATGATGATCGGGCCGGAGAGATCGTCCGGCGTCACGAAGATCTGCACCACCGCCAGGATCAGCAGCACGATGATGAAGGGATTGTTGAAAGCCCGCAGCAGTTGGATCGACCAGTGCGGCGGCTTCTCGTGCGACACCTCGTTGATGCCGTCGCGCTCGAGGCGCTCTGTGATCTGCTCTTCGTCGAGGCCCGCCAGGCTGGTATCCAGGCCGCTCAACAAGGCTTCGTTTTCGCGAAACGCGTCCTGCGCAGCCGCCACGTGCTGGGGTGTCGGGGCGGTCTTGGCCTTGGCCGCCTGGGTGACTCGGTTCATCATCGCTCACTTCCATGGGATCAAGTTGCTGCAACGGAGGCGAGCTTTTTAAGGAAAACCCGTCCCCTAGGGCATTCCGCGGCCAGGACGACACCCCGCGGACCGGCGCTGCGGTCCTGGCGGAGGCCACCCTCTATGAAGCCTCGGATGACGCGCCAGATGACGCATCAGTGACTTGATACCAAATGAAGATGACGGGACGTGCGCGGCGCATCGGCCTGGGCATGCTCAACCGCCTGCCGCGTGGCGAGCGGCTGGGGAACGGTAACGGTGATGGCGGAACGCACGGCTTGACGGCGGCCGGCCACGGAAAACCGGCCCGCGGTGCGAAAACGGAAGAAATCGCGAAGGAGCTTCATTGGCCCATCTCCTCTATAACGGTGCCCACGGCACCGTTAGGAGCGGGCCGGACTTCCCTAGTCGAGGAAAGTGCCGGCCAACCGCTGGCGGTTGCCGCGAACGATCAGCTTGTTATGCAATGCCGGCACCCGATGCTCGCGGATGTCGACGTTGCGACTAGGGTAAACGTCCATATGCCTTGGTTAGTTCGGACAGAGGCCCGGCCGGCCAGAATGGCGCCGGTGGGCGCGGGAATTGTCTTGCTGCGGTGCGAAACTGTCAAGCCTTGGTGGCCATTTTTTTGCTTTGGCCTTATGTACCTGCCATCGGGCAAGCAACCGGCCGGGGCGCATCAGAATGCCTGGAGCCTCATCACATGAGAAACCCCAAGCAACCAATGATCCGCAAGCAAAAACGCAAACAACGCCATCAGATAGATCACCGAATACTTGAACACCCGCATCGCAAAATACTCGTCCGGCGGATTCATCAGGCGGATGGCGTAATAGAGAAACCCGATGCCCAGCACCGCCGCGCCACCGAAATAGATCAACCCGCTGTGGCCGGTGATGGAAGGCAGCAGGCTCACGATCACGAGCAGGATGGTGTAGAGCAGAATCTGCCAGCGGGTGTAGCGCACGCCGTGGGTGACCGGCAGCATGGGGATTTGTGCGCGGGCGTAGTCATCGCGGCGGAAGATGGCCAGTGCCCAGAAATGCGGCGGCGTCCATACGAAGATGATCAGGCACAGTTGCAACGCAAAGGGATGCAATGCGCCGGTGACGGCGGTCCAGCCGAGCACGGGCGGAATGGCGCCGGCCAGGCCGCCGATGACGATGTTTTGTGGCGTGGCGCGCTTGAGATAGGCCGTGTACACCAGCGCGTAGCCGATCAAACCGCCAAAGGTGAGCCATGCGGTGAGTACGTTGACGAGCGTGGCCAGCACGACCATCGAAATGACGCCGAGCACCGCCGCAAATACCAGCACCTGTCGGGCCTTGAGTTTGCCGGTAGCGAGCGGGCGGCGTGCGGTACGCGCCATCAGCTTGTCGATACGTTCGTCGATCAGGTGATTGAACGCGGCGGCGGACCCCGAGGCCAGCCAGATGCCGAGCGTGCCGAACACCAGCGCGCGCCACGGCGGAATGCCAGGCACGGCGAGGAACATGCCGATCACCGCGCAGAACACCAGTAGCGCGACCACGCGCGGCTTGGTGAGCTGGAAATATTCGCGCACCAGCATCATGCGAACGACTCCACATCCGTCGCATGCCAGGGTTGCACGCGTGCGTAATTCGCGAGCAGCGTAAACAGCAGCAAGGCCGCGCCGCCGTTGTGCATGGTTGCGACCGGCAGCGGAAGGCCGAAATGCACGTTGCTGATGCCAAGCACTACCTGCACCACCAGCACTACCGCCAGCGCCATGGCGCCGAAGCGGAATCCTTCGCGCAGCAAACGGTACGCCAGCCAAAGCAGATAGCAGAACACCACCAGCGCGCCGATGCGATGCGCAATCTGGATGGCGCTGCGCGCCGCCATGTCGAGCACGCCGCCCTCGTAGTTGACGCCCACCTCGCGCCACAGCACGAAGCCTTGGTGGAAATCCGTCGGCGGCGCCCATTGGCCCAGGCATGTCGGAAAATCGGTGCCGCACGCGAGCGCCGCGTAGTTCGCCGAGGTCCACCCACCCAGCGCGATCTGGCAGGCAAGCAGCACGATGCCCAGCACCACTGCCTTGCGCAGCGTGGCGTGGCGGTTGTCCGGTGCGCCGACGCCATTGCAACGCAACGCGGCGTACGCCAGCAGGCCAAAGGTAGCCATGCCACCCAGCAGATGTCCCATGACGACGATCGGCTTGAGCAGCAGCGTTACCGTCCACATGCCTAGCATGGCCTGGAAGACGATCACGCCCAGCGCCAGCACGCTCATCTTGAACGCGGCGCGCTCGCGCAGCCAGAACGCGCCGGCGGTGGGTAAAAGTATCGCCAGCAACGCCAGGCCCGACGATATGTTGCGTTCGCCATGCAGATACAGCGCGACACCGGTTGCTGCAAACAGCGCACTCAACACGATGGCCAGCATCACGACGCGATCACGACGCGCTGCCAGCAGCGCAAGCACCACCACCAGCACACCCAGCGTACCGGCCAGCATGCGATGCACTTGTTCGCGCCAGGCTTTGTCCGCTTCGTAAGGCCGATCGGGGAATGCCGCATCGGCCAGGGCCACTGCTTGCGCGTGATGCGGCCAGGTGGCCTTGCCGTAGCACGTCGGCCAGTCCGGGCAGGAAAGGCCGGCATTCGACAGCCGCACGAACGCGCCGAACATCACCAGGCCGAAGGCGAACACGGCGGCGAGTATCGCCAGGTAAGGCACGATTTTCCGGATACGCAAACTCATCAGCGAATGACCTTCTGCAGATCCTTGCGCAGGCCGCTCGGATCGAAACCGACAGGATACCGTGCCAGCGCCGTGCCATCGGATTCCACCAATACGGCGCTGATGCTGTCGGGCGTGGTCGGCCGGTAGGCATCGAGCCGGCCGCCAACGTCCACGCCGAGCGCCCAGTAGTTCTCCATGCCGTTGCGGGCCGCATTCGCCGGCGGCCGTCCGACATACAGCAGGCGCAGGCGCGACATGTTGTTGTTGAGCGTGATGCGCGCAGCGGCCATCTTGGTGAGCATGTCCACGCAACGGGCGGCGCAGTCGGGGCCGGCCAGGGCGATCAGCGTCATGCGCGGCGAAGTGTCACGCCAGGCCCAGGTGCGTCCGTCGGCAAGCTGGATCTGCACGTGTTCCTGCTCGAAGTTGCGCTGCGGCAGGATCGGCTGGCCATACGCCTTGCCGGAAGGCTGCCAGCCGCTGACATTCAGCAGTACGGCGGCGATGATCGGAAGGGCGAATAGGCACACCACCAGCAGGAATTTGAGGCGGCTTGCGCGTTGCTTGGATGGGTTGGAGGTATTCATGCTTGCCCGGTGGAATTCATGCAGGGAGGAGCCTGTTCGCGGATTGATCAATCATCACGTTTCAGGCGCGGCTTTCTTCGGTGCAACACCACAAACATCACCACCGCCGCCACGGCAAACGTAAACCACTGGAACGCGTACGCGCGATGCCGCGCCGGCGGCATCGACGAAAGATCCAGCGCATGCACGCGCACGTAGATCGCCGAAGGATCCGGATCCAAAGCCAGCACGCGCGGATAAAGTGCTGCATGCAAATCCTTGGCAACCTCGCCCAGGTCCAGGTAGATCGATGTCTTCGGCCACTGCGTCTGCTGTGCCAGTGCGTTGCCGCCCAGTTCCAGGCCGGTTCCCGGCGGCGGCTGATATGTGCCTTGCAAGGTTTGCACGTCGGCGGGCAGCGGCGGCAGCTGCGGCGCCTTGTCCGTACCGTTGCCAGGCAGAAACCCCAAGTCCACCAGCAGCAGCCTGTGCTGATTCAAGGGTTGGAATGGCGCGTACACCTCCGCGCCGCCGAGGCTGTCGTGTTTCGGGTTGTCGAGCAGATAGAGGCGGTCGGCAAGATAACGGCCCTGCACACGCACGCGCGGATACGCATCCGCGGGGGGCTGGTCGGCCACCGCATCGAAGGCTTGCAGCGGCGCGCTAGCTGCCGCGGCATACCGTCGCAGAAGCTCGTCCTTGTAGTCCGCGCGGTGCAATTGCCAGACGCCAAGACGTATGAAAACAAGCACCCCGGCGATGGTGAGCAGCACCGACCACCACGCTGGACGCCGCATCAGGCTCACGCAGCAACTCCGCGCTGCATGGCTATACTGGCGATGTCGGGCCTGCTCGGAATTCTCACGTGGAAACCATCTACAAAGTAGCGCTGGTGATCATGTTCCTGGTGGTGATCTTCAACCTTGGCCAGGCACTCTATTTCATGATGACCGACAAGGACGGCAGCAAACGCACCGTGTGGGCGCTGACCCGCCGCATTGGCTTTTCCCTGCTGCTGATCGCGATGGTCATTGTCGGTATCCGGATGGGGTGGATCCATCCGCACGGGGTCAATCCGTAGTAAGCCGGGAATCGTAAATCGGGAATCGTAAATAGTTTAAGAGCGGTCATCCGCAAGCTTGCCGGACCCGCCCTTACGATTCCCGATTGACGATTGACGAATCCCGCCTGCCCTACAGGATGTAGACGAACATGAAAAGCCCCAGCCACACCACGTCCACGAAGTGCCAATACCAGGCCACAGCCTCGAAGCCGAAGTGGTGCTCCTTGCTGAAGTGGCCGGCCAGCACGCGCAGCCAGATGATGGCCAGCATGATGGTGCCCAGGGTCACGTGCAGGCCGTGGAAGCCGGTGAGCATGAAGAAGGTGCAGCCGTACACGCCACTACCCAGCGTGAGGTTGAGTTCCTTGTAAGCCTCGATGTACTCGTGCGCCTGGCAGAACAGGAAGCTCGCCCCCAACAGCACGGTGACGCCGAGGAAGGCCAGCACCTTGCCGCGATGCCCCGCCTTCAGCGCGTGATGCGCGATGGTGACGGTGACGCTGGAGCTGAGCAGAATCAGCGTGTTCAGCAGCGGCAACCCCCACGGCGCCACGGTCTGGAAGGCGCCGCCGACATGCGCCGGACCATTGCCGCCGCCGGCGCCCCAGGAAGCGGCATAGTCGCTCCACAGGTATTGATGGGTCAGCACGCCGTGGCCGTAGCCGCCCAGCCATGGCACCGAGAACATGCGGATGTAGAACAGCGCCCCGAAGAAGGCGCCGAAGAACATCACCTCGGAAAAGATGAACCACATCATGCCCATGCGGAACGAACGGTCCACCTGGGTGTTGTAGTTGCCGGCCATCGACTCGTGGATCACCGAGCGGAACCAGCCGAAGAACATGCCCAGGATGCCGACGAAGCCGACCAGCAGCAGCGTCTTGCCGAAGCCGGTTTCGCCCGGCTCGGCATTGAGCCAGTGCGCCGCACCGAATACGGTGAGGAACATGACCACCGCGGCCACGATCGGCCATTGGCTCTTGCTCGGTACGTAATAGATGTCGTGCTGCTGACCCATGATCTGTATCCCGTAGACGTTCCTGGTGACCTACGTTCTCCCCCGCCGCGGCGGGTTACTGCATGAGCGCTTCCTGGATGGCCTGTGCGTGCGCTTGCGGATGATGTTGCAGCCAGAGCATCTGCGCGATCGAAACCACGAACACGGCGAACGCGATGATGCCCACCACCCTCGCGGTGCGCCGCGCGCGGCGCAAGCGTTGTTCCTGATCCGGTTCCAGCAAGCGATGATCGAGTTTCACGCGCTCAGTCCTCGACGTGGCCGTGTGCGAGTTCTTCGTCGTGAATCACCGGCGCAACGGTGAAGCTGTGATGCGGCGGCGGCGACGACAAGGTCCACTCCAACCCACGGGCGCCTTCCCACACACGGTCAGTCGCCTTCTTCTTGGAGAACCACACGCAATGGATGACCACGCCGAGGAAGATCAGCTGCGAGGCGCCGAACAGGAAGCCGCCGATCGAACTGATCATGTTGAAGTTGGCGAACGCTACGTTGTAATCCGGAATACGCCGCGGCATGCCGGCCAGGCCAAGGAAGTGTTGCGGGAAGAACAGCACGTTCACCCACACCACCGAATTCCAGAAGTGCACCTTGCCCCAGAACTCGCTGTACATGTGGCCGGTCCATTTCGGAATCCAGTAATACGTGGCCGCCATGATCGCGAAGATCGCACCGGTCACCAGCACGTAGTGGAAATGCGCCACCACGAAATAGGTGTCGTGGTACTGGAAGTCCGCCGGCACCAGCGCCAGCATCAGGCCGGAGAAACCGCCGATGGTGAACAGGATGACGAACGCAATGGCGAACAGCATCGGTGTTTCGAAGGTCATCGAGCCGCCCCACATGGTGGCGACCCAGTTGAACACCTTCACGCCGGTCGGCACCGCGATCAGCATGGTGGCGTACATGAAGAAGATTTCCGCACCCAGCGGCAGGCCCACCGCGAACATGTGGTGCGCCCACACGATGAACGACAGGAAGGCGATCGAAGCGATCGCGAACACCATCGCCTTGTAGCCGAAGATCGGCTTGCGCGAGAAAGTGGGAATGATCTCCGAGATGATCCCGAACGCCGGCAGGATCATGATGTACACCTCGGGATGGCCGAAGAACCAGAACACGTGCTGGAACAGCACCGGGTCGCCGCCGCCGGCCGCGTCGAAGAAGTGCGTATTGAAGTATTTGTCGGTGAGCAGCATGGTCACCGCACCGGCCAGCACCGGCATCACCGCAATCAGCAGGAACGCCGTGATCAGCCAGCTCCACACGAACACCGGCATCTTCAAGAGATCCATGCCCGGCGCGCGCATGTTGAGAATGGTGGCGATGATGTTGATGGCGCCCATGATGGAGCTGATGCCCATCAAGTGGATGGCGAACACCACGTAGGCGGTCGAGGCGCTCTGCAACGACAGCGGCGGGTACATGGTCCAGCCGCCGGCCGGGCCGCCACCGGCCAGGAACAGCGTGGACAGCAGCAGCGCGAAGGCGAACGGCAGAATCCAGAACGACAGGTTGTTCATGCGCGGCAGCGCCATGTCCGGCGCGCCGACCATCAGCGGGATCATCCAGTTGCCCAGGCCCACGAAGGCCGGCATCACCGCGCCGAAAATCATCACCAGCGCATGCATGGTGGTCATTTCGTTGAAGAAGTACGGCTGCACCAGCTGCAAGCCCGGCTTGAACAGCTCGGCGCGGATCACCATCGCGAAGCTGCCGCCGATAAAGAACATCAGCAGCGAAAACACCAGGTACAGCGTGCCGATGTCTTTGTGGTTGGTGGACATCACCCAGCGCTGGAAAAAGCCCTGGTGCTCGTGATGCGCGTCGTGATGTTCATCGTGGGTGGCTGCGTGGGCCATGGCCTTGAACCTCTACCTCAATGAATGCTTCGGTCGTGAACTGCCTTTGGGGGCAGCCGAGAAATCAACCCTGATTGCCTTGCCTGGTACCCAGCTGCGCCGTCGCCTGCGCGGACGTGGCCGCGGTGGATGCCGGCGCAGGTACGGGCGTGGCCGGCTTCTGCTGATCGGCCAACCACTTGGCGAAGTCATCCTTCGACACCGCCTTCACCACGATCGGCATGAAGCCGTGATCCTGGCCGCACAGTTCGGCGCACTGGCCGCGGTACACGCCAGGCTGCTTGATATTGGTCCACGTGGCATTCACCACTCCCGGGATCGCATCCATCTTCCAGCCCAGCGCCGGCACGAACCAGGAATGGATCACGTCATCGGCGGTGATCACGAAGCGGATCTTGGTATCGACCGGCACCACCAGCGGATGATCGACGTCGAGCAGATAGGTGTTCTCGTCGCCCACCTTCACCGCATACGGGTCGAGGCCGGAATCGAGCTGGCGCGTCGCATTGCTGCGGTCGTCCAGCTTGGACATGAAACCGACGTGGCTGACCGGCTTGCCGAGGTAATCGACATAGTCGTAGCGCCATTTCCACTGGTAGCCGGTGACCTTCACCGTCATCTGCGCGCCGGTGGTATCGGAGAACTTGCGCAGGCCGTCGGTGGCCAGCCAGGCCAGGCTTACAAGAATGACCACCGGAATGGCGGTCCACACGATTTCGATGGCGGTGTTGTGCGACCACTTCTCCGGCACCGCGCCGCGCGATTTGCGGAAGCGGAACATGGCGATGAACATCGCGCCGAATACCAGGGTGCCGATCACCACGCACACGCCCAACGCGACGTTGTTGAGCATGTAAGGAATTTCGGAGTACGTCGTTACGCCGGGCGTGAGGTTCAACTGATCGGGCTTGGGATTGGCCAGCGTGCTGCCAGCAAACAAACTGGAGGCGGTGATGCTCAACGCCCCGAACACATGCTTGAAGTGCTGCGAACCCCTGAACCGGATGCCGTGCTTCCCGATGCCGCCAACTGTCATGTTTGCACCTTTGTTGGACCTACCCGCGTTGCGCCTGGAAATCGGCCAGCAACGCCCTGAGTTTCCGGAATAGCTCGGCGCGTTCCTCATCGGTGAGGAAAACCCCGACCTCCAGCTTGCGTCCGTGCGACGACAACAACAATCGGTAACGCCCTTCCCCTGACTCCAGCAGCACGCGCACCCAATAGGGCTGGAAGCGCGTGCAACGGCGACCTGGCAGGGTGTGCACCTCCAGCGACGAACTGTCGAGGGTGATGCGTTCGCTGCGGTCGCCGGCCCGCCAAGCCACGCTCAAGGCAATGGCTACGGCGGAAGCCTCGATCAGGGCGAACAGCGGGGCGAACACATCGCCCTGCCACGCTCCCAGACCTGCCGTTATCAACGCCAGCGCAGCCAACACCAGGATCAGGTGACGCAGGCCGCGCCGGCTGAGTACGCGATTGGGCCGAAGCCAAACCACGCACGGCAGGCCGCCGAGGGCTGGTCGAAGCACGATCATGGAAGTCCGGCGTGCCTGGAACGTGCTCGATCATAGGCCGCGTTGCGGAGCCGGGGCAAGGACGACTGCAGCGGATAGCGGCCTGCAAGGCGCGACAATTTGTCTCGTTTGGCTCGTCAATCGGGATTCGTCAATCGCCAATCGTCAAGAGCGGCCATCGCCATGCTCGCCCGATGAGGTTCTTACGATTTTCGATTTCCGCTTTACGATTCCCGATACAATCGGCGCCCTCCCAGCACCTCTACGCATACCGTGCCCCAACCCATTCTTACCCCCGAATTGCCAGCCAGCGTCGAACCGGCCCGCGCGCGCATTACCGCTGCCTGGCTGCGCGACGAAACGGAAGCGGTGAACGACCTGCTGGCCCAGGCCACGCTGCCGCCGGCCGAACGCGAAAAAGTGATCGACCTGGCCGCCGACCTGGTCAGCCGCGTGCGCGCCCGCGCCAAGGACCAGAGCGCGGTGGAATCCTTCATGCGCCAGTACGACCTTTCCAGCGAGGAGGGCGTGCTGTTGATGTGCGTGGCCGAAGCCCTGCTGCGCATCCCCGACAAAGCCACGGCGGACAAGCTGATCCGCGACAAGCTGGGCGATGCGAACTGGAAAAAGCACCTGGGCCAGAGCGAGTCGCTGTTCGTCAACGCTTCCACGTGGGGCTTGATGCTTACCGGCAAGCTGGTGAATCTCGCCGAGGAAACCCGGCAGGATTTCACCAGCGCGCTGCGCCGCCTGGTCGGCCGCGCCGGTGAACCGGCCATCCGCCTGGCCGTGCGCCAGGCCATGCGCATCATGGGCCACCAGTTCGTGATGGGCCGCACCATCGACGAAGCGCTGGACCGCTGCAGCAAGGGCGAATACACCGCCTATCGCTACTCCTACGACATGCTGGGCGAATCGGCGCTCACCGCGGAAACCGCCGAGCGCTACCAGCAGGATTACCGCAACGCCATCGCACGCATCGGCGCACGCGGCCCGTTCGCCAATCACACGGATGCACCGTCGATTTCGGTGAAGCTTTCCGCGCTGCATCCGCGTTACGAAGTGGCGAACCGCGAGCGTGCGCGCCGCGAGCTCACCGCCAAGCTGCTGGAACTGTCGCAACTGGCAATGAAGCAGGGCATCGCGCTTTCCGTCGACGCGGAAGAAGCCGACCGCCTGGAGCTGTCGCTGGACATCATCGGCGATGTGTTTGCGCACCCGTCCCTGCAAGGCTGGAACGGCCTGGGCATCGTGGTGCAGGCCTACTCCAAGCGCACACCGTTCGTGATCGACTGGCTGATCGAAACCGCGCGCGCCACCGGCCGCCGCTGGTACGTGCGGCTGGTGAAAGGCGCGTACTGGGATGCGGAAATCAAACGCGCGCAGGAGCTGGGCCTGGCCGGCTATCCGCTGTATACGCGCAAGCCGAATACCGACGTGTCGTACCTCGCCTGCGCGCACAAACTGTTCGATGCCGGCGCCGAGCTGATCTATCCGCAGTTCGCCACGCACAACGCGCACTCCATTGCGGCCGTGCATCACATTGCGCGCGGACGCCCGTTCGAATTCCAGCGCTTGCACGGCATGGGTACGGATCTGTATGCCGAGGTGATCGGCAAGCAGAATCTAAACGTGCCCTGCCGCGTCTACGCACCGGTCGGCACGCACGAAGACCTGCTGCCCTACCTGGTGCGCCGCCTGCTTGAAAACGGCGCCAACACCAGCTTCGTCAATCGCGTGGTGGACGAAACCTTGCCGGTGCGCGATCTGGTGGCGGACCCCTGCGAGACGGTGCGCCGCTTCGCTTCCATTCCGCATCCGCGCATTCCGCTGCCGATGAATCTGTTCGGGGACAGTTCCGCGCTTGCGCAGAACTCAAATTTTGTATCCAGGAAGAACTCCATGGGCGTCAACTTCTCCAACGACAACGAACTGAAGGCCCTCGCCGAGGCGGTCAACGCGAAGTCCGGTCCGTGGACGGCCGGCCCGCTGGTGCCCGGCGGCGAGAGCAAAGGCCCCACCGTGCAGGTGACCAACCCTGCCGATCGGCGCCAGATGGTGGGCAGCTACGTCAGCGCCGATGCCGCGCTGGCCGACAAGGCGTTGGCCAATGCCGTGGCCGCGCAGCCGGGCTGGGATCGCCTGCCGGCCGCCAGCCGCGCCGCCATCCTTGAACACGCCGCCGAGCAGCTTGAAGCGCGCCGCGGCGAATTCATCGCCCTGTGCGTGCGCGAAGCCGGCAAGAGCCTGCCCGATTCGATTGCCGAAGTCCGCGAGGCGGCCGACTTCCTGCGCTACTACGCGGCGATGGCGCGGCGCCTGTTTGGCCACCCCGAACAGTTGCCCGGGCCGACGGGCGAGAGCAACCAGCTGTTCCTCAACGGACGCGGCGTGTTCGTGTGCATCAGTCCGTGGAATTTCCCGCTGGCGATTTTCCTCGGCCAGGTCTCGGCAGCATTGGCCGCCGGCAATAGCGTGATCGCCAAACCCGCGGAGCAAACCAGCCTGATCGGCTATGTCGCCGTGAAGCTGCTGCATGAAGCCGGCGTGCCGGTCGACGTGCTGCAATACCTGCCGGGTGACGGCGCTGTGGTGGGCGCAGCGCTTACCAAAGATCCGCGCGTGGCCGGCGTGGCCTTTACCGGCTCCACCGAAACCGCCTGGGCGATCAACCGCACGCTCGCCGCGCGCAATGCCCAGATCGCCGCGCTGGTGGCCGAAACCGGCGGCCAGAACGCGATGATCGCCGATTCCTCCGCCCTGCCGGAGCAGATCGTGAAGGACGTGATCGCTTCCGCGTTCCAATCCGCCGGCCAGCGCTGTTCCGCGGCACGCGTGCTGTTCGTGCAGGAAGACATTGCCGACAAGGTAATTGGCATGCTCGCCGGCGCCATGGCCGAGCTGAAGGTGGGCGACCCAGGGCAGCTTTCCACCGACGTCGGTCCGGTGATCGACGACGACGCGCTGAACATTCTCGTCGACCATGCCGCGCGCATGGACAAGGAAGCGAAAAAGATCGCCGAGGCCAAGCTCGATCCGGCCAACACCGCCAACGGCACCTTCTTCGCTCCGCGCGCCTACGAAATTCCCTCGCTGGATGTGCTCAAGCGCGAAATCTTCGGCCCCGTGCTGCACGTGATCCGCTGGAAGGGCAGCGAGCTGCCGCAGGTGGTCGACCAGATCAACCGCACCGGCTACGGCCTGACCCTCGGTGTGCACAGCCGTATCGACGACACCGTGGAATACATCCGCAGTCACGCGCGCGTCGGCAATTGCTACGTCAACCGCAACCAGATCGGCGCGGTGGTCGGCGTGCAGCCGTTCGGCGGCGAATCGCTTTCCGGCACCGGCCCGAAGGCGGGCGGCCCGCATTACCTGGTGAAGTTTGCAAGCGAGCGTACGCTTACCATCAACACCACCGCAGCCGGCGGCAACGCTTCGCTACTGACGATCGGCGAGTAGACCGTAGGTTGGGGTGAGCGCACGCGAACCCCAACATCGACCTGCATATCGCGGCGTTGGGGTTCTGCCACCCCAACCCGGCCCACCATCGACAAGCACGTCATGCGACGAATAGCGATACTCATCTCGCTGCTATGCCTGGCAGCCGCCGCCTATGCCGCAAATACCCAGGACGAACAACAGTTCGTTGCCTCTTTGCACCTCGGTAGTGCACCTCAGCTGCGCTACCTCGACGCCAACGGCAAGCCGCTCGACTACGCCAGCTTCGCGCAACAGATGCACAACGGCCGCCGCCACTACAGCATCACCCGCGACACCCAGGCCGGCACGGCCGTACTGCGCCTGCGCCCGGCCGGTGCGCGTGCAGGCGAACCGGGACGCTTTGCGTTCGGCCGTGGCGATGTCTTTCCACCTTTTGAATTGCCCTCCCTGCACGGCAACACGCAACGGCTGAGCGACTTCCACGGCCGCTATACCCTGGTCAGCTTCTTCTTTGCCGAATGCGCGCCATGCATCGCCGAGGTGCCGACGCTCAACGCTTATGCGCGCGAGCATGGCGACGTGAACTTCGTAGCCATCACCTACGAAGACGCCGACACCGCACGCCAGTTCGTGCAGCAACACGGCCTCAGCTGGAACGTGCTGTATCACGGCCAATCGCTCACGGATACGCTGGGCATCGGCATTTATCCCACCTTGATGCTGCTCGACCCATCCGGCCACGTGGCAGGCTCCGCCGTCGGCATGTCGATGAACGACGATCCCGCCAAACGCCTGGCCGACCTCGGCACCTGGGTCGAGCAGTGGAAACGCGTCATGGCGGCACGCGCATCCAACGAAAAACCCACACAGCCGTAACACCGCCACACCGCCTGCGCCGAACTTGTGCGCCGCGCTAACCAGGCCGGCGCCTCCCGTGCTAGAACACATCCCTGCGCCATGGGGTTGGCACGGGGGAAGGTTCGGCATGTCACAGGCGGCATTCGAATTACATACACGGCACGCGGCGTCCACCGCGATCGAGCCCGATCCGCGCGCCCAAGCCGCCGACATCCCGGCCAACGTGCTGGTCCATCTCACCGAATTTGCCGTCCGCCACGGCATCGACAGCGAGCCATGGTTTGCCGGGCTGGGCATCGCCCGCCAGCAGATCAACGATCCCAGCCTGCGCGTGTCCTACCGGCAGGCGCGCACGATCATTGCCCGTGCGCTGCGGGCAATGCGCGTTCCGGCGCTCGGTCTGTTGATTGGCCGCAACGAATCCATCGGCAGCTTCGGCCTGCTTGGCCTGGCGATGATGACCTCGCGCAATTTTGGCGAAGCCATGAATGCGGGCATCGAAAACCACAAGATCTGCGGCAGCCTGCTCGATGTGGATTTCGCCGCGGTGGATGCGCATACCGTCGGCGTACAGGCATGGCCGCGCTACGGCGAAATCGAATTGCTGCCGTTCCTGTGCGAAGAACTGTTCGCCAGCTGCCTGGCCATCGCACGCGAACTGGTCGGCCCCGCGCTCATACCGCTACGCATGGAATTCACCTACCCACCGCCCACCTACGCGGCCGAGTACACGGCCACTTTCCAGTGCGACGTGCGCTTCGGCGCACAGCACAACCGCATTGTGGTCGACGCCAACTGGCTCGCCCACCCTCTTCCCGGCTACAACCCCCTGGTTTCCCGCCAGGCTTTGGCGCTATGCCACCAGCAACTGCGCGGCACCAGCCCTTCCGATGAAATCGTCGTCTCCGTCGAACGCCTGCTGCGCAACCGCTTGCGCGAACACCCCCGCCTTACCGAAGTCGCGCGCACCTTGCACCTCAGCGAACGCTCGCTACGCCGCCGGCTCGCCGAAAGCGGACGTATCTTTCGCGAAATCCACGACCGCGTGCGTGCGGAACGCGCGTTGGAACTGCTGCATGCCGGTCAACTGAGCGTGGCGGAAATCGGCGTGGAACTCGGCTTCAGCGATCCGCGGGAGTTTCGGCGGGCGTTCAAGCGGTGGACGGGGATGCCGCCGCAGGTGGCGCGGCGCAGCTTGCCCTGATGGCGCAGGATAGATCCGAAAAATTTGCGCGTTTTTGGAAACATAGCGTTTCACGCTGCAATTCGCCCCTCTACCCATGTTGTAATGCGGCGCTCATACATCGCGCTTGGTTCATGTGCGATTTCAATATCATCAGAAAGGGATTTTATGACACTCATCCACAAAGTCGCCGTCGTCACCGGCGGATCGCGCGGCATCGGTGCGGCCATCGCTCGCAAACTTGCTTCGCAAGGCGCATCCATCGCCATCGTGTACAAAAACAATGCAGCGCAAGCCCAGGCTGTGGCCCACGCAATCGCCAAGGCCGGCGGAAGCTCTGCTTTCTTCGCCGCCGACGTTGCGGATCGCTCGGCCGTAGATGATGTCATCGCAGCTATCGTCGAGCACTTTGGCCGCATCGATATCCTGGTCAATAACGCCGGCGTGTTCGAATCCAGCCCCTTCGGCAGCATCGACGCTGCACTCGTGCAGCGCGTATTCGACGCGAACATGGGCAGCGTGCTGAACATGACGCAGGCGGCCGTCCCGTACTTTCCCGCATCGGGCGGGCGCATCGTCAACGTGTCCACCAATCTGATCTACTCCCCGCGTCCCGGCACCAGCATCTATGCGGCGAGCAAGGCGGCGGTATCAGTGCTCACCCATGCTTTCGCCAAGGAACTAGGCGCGCGCGGCATTACGGTCAACGCGGTCGCACCGTCCATGATCACCACTGACATGACCGTCGCCACGCCTGAAGGCCGGCGTCAGCAGGTGATCGCCAATACGCCTGCCGGACGCATCGGCGAGCCCGCCGATATCGCCGACATCGTCGCGTTCCTCGCGTCTGATGAATCCCGCTGGATCACAGGCCGTACGCTGCTGACCGATGGCGGCATGACTGACGCGCTGTGAACAACCGCGCAGCCATGTACGTGATTACCGTGCAATTGCACATCAAACCCCATTGCATCGAAGACTTCACGCGCGAACTTTCCGCGTTGCGACGCGTGATCGAACAGGAGCCGGATTGCCTGTATTTCGACGTGCTACAAAACATGGAGCATCCCCACACTATCCTGCTGGTCGAAGCGTGGACCAGCCGCGATTATTTCGAGCAGATACAGCTCAAGCGCCCTTACTACGCGCCCTACCTCGAACGCGTGCGCCCGATGTGGGCGCAGGAACGCAAGCAGCGGCACTGGCATGCGATCACTGAATGAGAGAACGGCGCCAAGACTAGATCGGCGTCATGTCCAGACGTCACCTTCCCGCCGCCTTCTTCGTCGAAGGCTTGCGCTTGGCCCCAAGCTCGCGCTCCGCCGCCTGGGCCTGATGCGCCTTCATGATCGCCACGATCAAGCCGGGAAACCGCTGATCGATCTCCTCGCAGCGGGTGGTATTGCGCATTTCCACGCCGTGGCGCTCGCTGCGGATCAGGCCGGCCTCGCGCAGGGCGCGGAAGTGTTGTGACAGCGTGGACTTGGGAATGTCGCGGTCGCTGATCTTGAGGAAGTTGGAGCAGGTAGCCCCGCTGGAAATGGCCAGTTCGGCGTAGATGGCGGCGCGCACGGGGTCGGACAGGGCGTGGAGAATGCCCTCGACGGTGATGTCCTCGATGGATGGGTGAACCAGGGGGCGCATGCTGGGTATTTTATCGGCCCTTGATTTCTAGTTCTATAGTTCATAAGTTACGAACTACAGAAATTCAGAACTGCCTCACCCCACCTCAACAGGACATATCCCATGAGCAAGCTGAAAAACAAGGTTGCCCTCGTTACGGGCGCTTCCAAGGGCATCGGCGCGGCCATCGCCAAGGCCTTGGCCGCGGAAGGCGCCTCGGTCGTCGTCAACTACGCCTCCAGCAAGGCAGGCGCGGACGCCGTGGTCAACGACATCGTGAAAGCCGGCGGCAAGGCCGTGGCGGTGCAGGGCGACGTTTCCAAGGCGGCCGATGCGCAGGCGATCGTGGACGCCGCGATCAAGCACTACGGCCGTCTCGACGTTCTCGTAAACAACTCGGGCATCTATGAGTTCGCACCGATCGAAGCGATTACGGAAGAGCATTACGACAAGCAGTTCAACGTGAACGTGCGCGGCCTGCTGCTTGTCACCCAGGCTGCGGTGAAGCATCTTGGCGAAGGCGCCAGCATCATCAACCTCGGTTCACTGGTCTCGCGCATCGTGCCCGAGAACACCGTTGTGTACACCGCCACCAAGGGCGCCGTGGATGCGATTACCGGCGTGCTGTCGAAGGAACTGGGGCCGCGCAAGATCCGCGTGAACGCGCTCAATCCCGGCATGGTGGAAACCGAGGGCACGCATGCGGTGGGCGCCATCGGTGGCGATTTCGAGAAATACGCGCTGGCGGCCACGCCGCTGGGGCGCATCGGCCAGCCGAACGATATCGCATCGATTGCGGTGTTCCTGGCTTCCGACGACTCCTACTGGCTGACTGGCGAGCGTTTGTACGCCGGCGGCGGCGCACGCTGATACGCTGTATTTCCTTCAAGCGCACCGCATGGCGGTGCGCTTTTTCTTTGCCTACTGCCGATGCACACTGCCGTCGCCAATGCCAAGGCAGATACGCGGGGATCGTGCACCAGGCACCCGCAAGCCTGGCAGCGGGCGTGCTTTGGCCAATCCATCTGCGTGGCTGTTTCCACGCCGCTTGGCGGTGACTGATCCGCCGCCGCCTCCATGTCCAAACCAGCGTTCAACCAAACGAGTGCGCATGACTGCCCTCTCTATCGTTGATGGACGCTCAAGATAAAGACACTTCTCAAGTCGAAGTAGCGATATCTCGGCAAGACAGGCTTGCAGGCACATCAAGACTTGCACGCCCAGCGCGAGGTACAGCGATGGGTATGACTGGCCGATTTGCCCCCCGCTCCCGTCCCTTTTGCCCTCCCCGGTTCGACCCGGCTTGGGGGACAGTGCACGGGTAAGCGCCCGCAATGGCGCAAGGGGAGACATGTCGCATGCGCAAGCTCTGCATCCTGGTCGCTATGTCGTTACTGCTGCCTGCCTGCGGGCGTCATGAGACCGCCACGCAAAGCCAGAACGACGCATCCTTCGAGAGCAAGCTGGAACAGCAACTGCTCGACGCCAAACCTGGCAGCGTGATCGACATACCGGCCGGCCACTACGCACTCAAACGCGGCCTCAGCCTGCGCACCAATGGCGTCACTCTCCGTGGCGCGGGCATGGACAAGACCGTGCTGTCGTTCAAAGGGCAGATTGTCGGCCCGGAAGGCCTGCTGGTGAACGCGGATGACTTCACCATCGAGAACCTCGCCATCGAAGACACCATGGGCGATGCGCTGAAGATCAACCAGGGCAGGAACATCACCATCCATGGGGTGCGTATCGCGTGGACCGATGGCCCCAAGAGCACCAATGGCGCCTACGGCCTGTATCCGGTGAAGACGCAGAACGTGCTGGTGGAAGACTCGGTGGTGATCGGCGCCTCGGATGCCGGCATCTACGTCGGGCAATCGAACAACATCGTCGTTCGGCGCAATCGCGCCGAACAGAACGTCGCCGGCATCGAGATCGAGAACTCGGTCAATGCCGATGTTTACGACAACATCGCCACGAAAAACACCGGCGGCATCCTGGTGTTCAACATGCCCAATCTTTCGCAGGCTGGCCACGCCACGCGGGTGTTCCATAACAAGGTGTTCGACAACAACACCGCCAATTTCGCCAAGAAAGGCGCCGCCGTGGCCAGCGTGCCGGCCGGCTCCGGCGTGGTGGTGAATTCCAACGACAAGGTGGAGATCTTCGATAACGACATCGCCGACAACCAGACCGCGAACGTGATCATCTCCAGCTATTTCTCCACCAACTATTACAACAAGCTCGGCGTCGCGGCCGACTACAATCCGTATCCGAAAGGCATCTACGTCTACGGCAACCGCTTCAAGGGCGGCGGCAATGCGCCGGATGGCCTCAAGCTCAAAACGCTGAAGACGGCTGTCTACGGCATCAACGGGCATTTCCCTGACGTCTTGTGGGATGGCTATGCCGATCCCAAGGCTCAGACGGGCGGCCTGACGTCGCCGGACGATCGCATCTGCATCCAGGATGCGAACGGCGTGCTCGATGCCGATGGACCCCACGGCTACAAGAATCCGAGCACCGACAGCAAAGCTTTCCAATGCAGCCTGCCAAAGCTGCCGCCGGTGGCGCTGAACCCGGAACCGAAAGTCTGAGAGCCTTGCCGATGTCGATAAAGCCGTGGATGCGCCAATGCTTGTTATGCAGCGCACTGCTGTGCCTTAGTGCCTGCCAGCACGGCATGCAGCCGGTCGCTTTTCAAGAAGACGGCTATCCGCCCAAGCTCAGCGACTGGCACGTGGTGGAAGCACGCGACGGCGTGCTGCAGTTGAACGAAGGCGTCGTGCCCTATGATCTCAACACGCCGCTGTTTACCGACTACGCGCACAAGCTGCGCACCATCTGGATGCCCAAGGGCGTGTCCGCCAAGTACAGCCCGACGGAAACCTTCGATTTTCCGGTCGGCACGATCATCAGCAAGACGTTCTTCTATCCATTGCCCGAAGGCGCGCGCAACGCCACGGATGTGGCGCGCACGTACGATACCCGCCGTGATTTTGCCGGACCAGGACAAGGCCTGGCGCTGGCCAACGTGCATCTGATCGAAACGCGCCTGCTGGTGCGGCGAAAGGACGGCTGGGTAGCCATTCCCTATGTGTGGAACGCAACGCAGACCGACGCGACGCTCGCCCGCACCGGCGACGTGCAGGCGCTGACCCTGGTCAACGGCGACGGCGAGCGCGAAAACTTCAATTATGTAGTGCCGGATCAAAGCCAGTGCGCAAGCTGCCACGCGCACGACTGGACTACGCGCGCGCTGCAGCCGATCGGGCCGAAGGCGCGCCATCTCAATCGCGACTATCACTATGCTGATAGCGATGAGAACGAACTCACCCACCTGGTGCGCGTTGGTTACCTCACGGGTGCACCGGCACCGAAGGATGCGCCACGCAACGCCAACTGGATGGATACGCACGCCTCGCTCGACGCACGTGCACGCGCCTACCTGGATATCAATTGCGGCCATTGCCACAACCCGAACGGTGCGGCCAATACCACCGGACTGACGCTGGATATCAATACGCCCGAAGATCGCCATCTTGGCATCTGCAAACCACCGACGGCGGCCGGGCAAGGCACCGGCGACCATCTTTTCGACATCGTGCCGGGTCATCCGGATGATTCGATTGTGCCTTACCGCCTCGGCTCCACCGAACCGGGCACCATGATGCCGGAGATCGGGCGCAGCACCGTGCACAAGGAAGGGCTAGCCTTGATCAAGGCGTGGATTGCGGCACAAGCGGGAGAATGCGCGGTCTTGCATGGTTTAGCTTCGTCTTAGCGGAAGAAACATCACGATGCATCACCGGGCACTGCGTATCCACGAAGAAACATGACGAGCGAACTGCGGATGAACCAACCTGACCGGCGCGATCTCAACGCTGAACTGCAACGCCTACGGTCCATGCAGGCGCGCGATCCGCTGCCGGACTGGCCAACGCGCGCACGCCGCCTGCGCGCCCTGGAAGCGCTCGTCAGCCAGCACCGTGCGGAGATAGCGGCGGCCATCAACGCGGATTTCGGCTGCCGCCCTCGCGAGGAAACCGACCTGCTGGAAGTGTTTCCCAGCCTGTCGGCCATCCGCCATGCGCTACGCCACGGGCACCGCTGGATGAAGCCCAAGCGCGGCATGGCAAGCCTGGCCTTTCTGCCGGCAGGCATCGAAATGCGCCCGCAGCCACTGGGCGTGGTTGGCATCATCGTGCCGTGGAACTATCCGCTGTTTCTCGCCGTGGGACCGCTGGTGGATGCGCTCGTTGCCGGCAATCGCATCATGATCAAGCTGAGCGAGTACACGCCACGCTTTTCGCAGCTTTTTGCCGGACTGGTCGCGCGTCATTTCCAGGCGGACGAGGTGCTTGTGGTCAATGGCGATGCCGCCGTAGCGCAAGCGTTTGCCGCGCTGCCGTTCGACCATCTTCTATTCACCGGCTCAACGGCCGTCGGCCATCACGTGATGCGCTCGGCTGCCGCCCATCTCACGCCGGTCACGCTGGAACTGGGCGGCAAGTCGCCCGCGATCATCGGCCCTGGCGCGCGTTTCGGGCATGCGGTGGAGCGCATCCTGATCGGCAAGCTGATCAATGCCGGGCAAACCTGCATCGCCCCCGACTACGTGCTGCTGCCGCGCGCGGACGTGGCGCGTTTCGTTGCGGAGGCAAAGGCGACTACCGCGCGCCTGTATCCCGATCTTCCCAACAACCGGCAATACGCCAGTATCGCTACCGATCGCCACTACCGCCGCCTGGCGGATTTGCGTGATAGCGCGGTGAACGCCGGTGCGCGCAGCGAAAAACTGAGCGCCACGGCAGATCGTCCCGAACAACGCATGCTCACACCCACCTTGCTGCTCGACGTGCGGGACGACATGCCGATCATGCAGGAAGAAATCTTCGGCCCGCTGCTGCCGCTGATGCCTTACGACACGCTCGACCAGGCCATCGACTACGTCAAAGCTCATCCCCACCCGCTCGCGCTCTACCTGTTCGAACAGGACCAGGCGCACATCGACCAGGTACTTGCGCACACGCATGCCGGCGGCGTGACGCTCAACGACACGATCTACCACATCGCCCAGCATCGGCTGCCATTCGGCGGCGTAGGGCCATCGGGCATGGGTAGTTATCACGGCGAGGCTGGCTTTCGTACGTTCTCGCACATGAAACCGGTATTCCGGCAGGCACGCCTCAATGGCGTGCGACTGTTCAATCCGCCGTATGGCAAGCGCTTTCGGCAATTGCTGGAGATTCTGCTGCGCAGGGGCTAGACCAACATCTTTCAGCTCGACGGCCTTGCACGGGTCGGTTAGGGTTATCGGCCTCACGCATCAACAGGTGCCAGCGCCATGCCGTACGAGCAACCCAACGTGCAATCGGCCGCGGTGATCGCGATGCACCTGGTCGACATCGCGGACGCGATCGATCTGTCCAGGGTCGAGGCACTATGGGCGCAGCAACAGCGTCCGGCCAGCATGCGCAGCAAGCTTGAAAGCACGCCGCCGAAAGCGATGGCGTTCGGCGTGCCGCCAGTGGTGCTGACGCTCGATGCGCTTGAATTGCCATTGCTCGGCAGCAGCTATCGCGCCCAGGCTACGGTCAGGCTTTACGATTTCGGCGCGGCGGCCTTTTCGGTGCACATTCCGGTGACCTCTTGTAGCTGGACGTCCTTTTCGCAGCTGGCGAACGCGGTGGACGCGCTGCTCGGTCCGTCGGCCGACAGCGCCGTCTGGAAGCAACTGCTGGAACATGTCCGCGCTGCATTGCTGCCGGCCTTGCTCAGGCCCAGCCCGGCTTCATTGCATGAGGATTACCTGCTCGGCATCGTGCACGCCTTCGACGACGCAATATCCGTCGGCTCGATGCACGAGCGCATCGATCTGGTGCCGCTGCTTTCGGGTGAGCAGCGCCCTTTGTCGGAACAGGCGCGCAGGGATTTGTTGCAGCAGCGATTCTCTTATTACGCCGACGATCTGGTGGTGCTTACCTGGGATCGCGCCTTCATCTACGAGCCGCGCGGCGATTCCGACGTGATCGACATTCTTGAGGTCGCCAACGCGCAGCTACTGGAAATGCGCTTTTACGACGAGTTGCTCGATGCCGAATTGCCGCGCATGTACGACATGGTCGAGGCCGCCTACCATGCCGGCAATCCGCTCGGGGCGCGGCACTTCGCCGACCTGGCTCGCAGGCTGTATACGCTGGTGGCGGAAGTGACCGAAATTACCGAAAAGGTGGACAACGCCTTGCAGGTCACCGAAGACGTCTACCTGGCGCGCGTGTATACCTCGGCGCTGGATCTGTTTCGCGTGCGCCACGTCAGCGCGGCGGTGGACCGCAAGCTGTCGATCATCCGGGACACCTATGCCGCGCTGTATGAAGAAGCTTCCGGCAAGCGCGCAGAATTGCTGGAGCTGGCGATCATCGTGTTGATCGTGGTGGAAATCGTGATCGCGATCATTCGGCACTGAGCTTTCGCGTCAGGTGCCCTGATTGCGCTTTGGATTGGTCATCATTTCGGAAAGACTTCTTAAAGGTCCACCTTCGCCAAGCTGATTTCCGAGAGTGCTTGATCACAGTGTTTCCAGGACTGGCTGCGCACGAAGGCAACCAACCTCAACAATCGAAAGATTAATTTAAAGCCCCTGCGACAGCAGGCTGCCGTTCGACTAAGCTCATCACTTTACAAAAATGTAACATTCTCTTCTCGGGAGTCCGTATTGGAACATTTAGAAAAAAATGTTCCAATATGTTCCATGTTGTGCCGGGATTGGTGTGAATGAAAGAGCAGTTGCGGAAAGAGTGGACGACACTCATGCAAGAGGGCGTGCATGGCCAAGCGGCTCGATTCCGCTTGCGCGCTCTGCGTATAGCGCAACTGCTAAGCAAGGTAGACCCTGAGCTTTCGGCAACCCTGGCGTCTGGTGTCGGGGAGGCATCATCTCTGACTCGACTCGCCCCAGGTGGAGCAACTTCTGATATTCCAGATTTGCTGGAGGTGATCACGGTCGAAATGCTCCCCGTTTCGCCCCTTTTTCCGCCGCAGGTCGTCTTGCCTCTCCGTCAAGTAGTGGCCGAATGGGAAGGCCGCGACGTGTTACTCAAGGAAAATCTGCAACCTGTCCATACAGTATTGCTACATGGCCCACCAGGAGTAGGCAAGACATTGGCAGCGCACTGGCTCGCCTCTGAGCTGCAGTTGCCCTTGGCGACGCTCAACCTCGCCGCCACGATGAACAGTTACTTGGGCAAGACGGGGCAGAATATCGCCCGCGTTCTCGAATACGCGCGTTCAAATGCATGCGTGCTCTTTCTTGATGAATTTGATGCATTGGGCAAACGCCGCAGCGATGAGAATGACGTTGGCGAGCTCAAGCGCATCGTCAACGTTTTGCTCCAAGCGATCGACCAATGGAGCGGACCGTCACTGCTGATCGCAGCGACCAACCACGAGTCTCTGCTTGACGAGGCCATGGTGCGTCGCTTCGAACTATCAATTGCTTTTCCCCAGGCGACTGCCGCGCAGTTGGGAGCCATCTTCCGCTCGTTAGGCGTGCCGAGGGAGTTAGCGAGCCAGCTTGCACCAAAGTTTGTAGGACAGCCCATTTCGAACGCGACTCGCCTGGTGACCGTAGCGCGGAAGCGCGCAGTGCTCGAGGGTGTGCCGTTCGAAAAGATATTGGAAGTAGCGGCGAGCGACTGTGCTCCGCTATCACCCGTCGCGGAGCGTCGACGCAAAGTGCGCGCCCTGAACGACGCTGGGCGCAGTGCACATCAGATCGCAAAGGACTTAGCCGTATCGCACACCACCGTGCTACGGGATCTCAAGGCGCTAACAGGGGGAAGGGATGAATACTCCGCGACGCAACTTGCTTATCGGTCAGGGTGAACGGCTGTTCCAAGATGGGGTATGGCCCCCACCTCAAGGGGACAAACCCGAACCATATACCCGTGCCCAGCAGCAGTCGGCGCTGCTACCAGCATTGGTCAGCCTTGCCGAGACTGCTCGGATGCGCAGCAAAACACTTGCCCCAAGGGGCGAGGTAGCCGCCAAGATCACCATCCATCCGCAGTTCCTCGCCAAAAGTTACTTCCCGACGTCGTTGTTTCAGCAGACGGGATTGCGGCTGATTGGCTCGCGTGCGAAGGACGTCACGCCTCGTCGTATGGTCAAAGGCAAGCCACTCAAGGAGCTTCCTACTGCGGTGTTGATCGTCGCAGGCCAATCGGACAATTTCATTCGCGCCCAGGAATTGCTCTCGTCGAATCAGTCAAGTAAGACCATTGAAAAGCAGCTCAACAGGATCGAGCGAATCGAAGCGTTTGACGCCGCTGATCGCAAGTTTGGGTTGGACTTAGCTCATTTTACCGGCTGGGCTGAAATCGTGCTGCATGCGTCCTTCAGTGATGGTGACATACGCGAACAGTTCTACCGTCTATCTGAAGAACTAGGGGCTCGTTTCGAGCGCGCTCGCGCTCGTACCGTGGGTGGCCTGACGTTCCTTCCTGCCTATATACCCCTTGATGCCAGCACTTCCTACATCCGAGGTATCGAGGACTTTTCGCATTTGCGCATGATCCGCAACATGCCGGTTCTATCGGAGGACCCGGTTGGTACAGATGCGGATATTTCTCGTTCAATAAATTATGCGCCTGACCTTCCGACTGGAGCGGCCGTCGATCCCGACTTACGAGCCATCATTTTCGATGGTGGTTTCACCGCTGGAGCCCTTCGTTGGGTGCAGGCCTATGATGCGCCGGGTGTACCTACCGCGGCGCCGGACCTGCCACATGGACACGCTGTGACATCAGCATTTCTATTCGGCCCCGTCGACCCAGCTCAAACGCAGTTGCCTGTCCCATTTTGCAACGTTGATCATGCGCGGGTACTACCGAGCACCTCGTCGGATGCACGTGTAGCGGATGTTATCGACCGCATCTTATCTACACTTCAGAACGCTCGAAATGCGGGAGTTCCATACACCCTGGCTAACCTGAGCCTGGGGCCGCGCATGCCGATCGTCGATGACGATCCGCACGAGTGGACGGTACGGCTGGACGACTTTTTGTCCCTAGGTGACCTTTTCATGACCGTCGCGGTTGGTAATGACGGCGTCCATGGCCCTGACTTAGGGCGTATCCAACCACCCGCCGACGCTGTGAATGCCTTCGCGGTCGGATCGAGCGAGGGTAGTCACCATGGTGCCGCGAGGGCTCCTTATAGCTGCCTCGGGCCTGGCCGTAGCCCTGGCTTGGTAAAGCCCGACGCCGTGGCTTTCGGTGGTGTTCGGGGCACCCCATTACGATTGGTTGAACCGATCTCTGGAGAACTACGAGAGCACTACGGTACAAGCTATTCCGCCCCACTTGCCCTAAGGTTGGCTGCGGGTATCAAAGCATCGGTCGCCCAGGACATCCAGCCGATTATGCTTCATGCGCTTTTGGTCTCGCGCGCGATGTTTCACAACCGTAGACACGACCAGACTGAAGTCGGCTGGGGCGTTCTGCCGGCAAGCGTTGACGACATCTTGTATTCATCACCCGACGAAGTAGTAGTGATGTATCAAGGAGTGATTGCGAAAGGGCAGCCTATTCGCGCCAAGGTGCCGTTGCCCAAGAATGTTGCTCCCACTGGAAAGGTTCGGATCGCCGCTACCTTCGCTTACCGCGCGCTGGTAGATCCTGCGCATCCGGTGAATTACACGCGTGCCGGTCTGGAAGTGCGTTTCCAACCAGACGGTAACTCCTCAGACGGGTTCTTCAGCGCCACGAAGTATGACGTGGAACAAACATTGCGCACCGATGCCCTGAAATGGGAAACGTGTCGACATCGAGAAAAATCGAAGGACATTGAGACACTCACGGACCCCTGCTTTGTCATTCGTTACCAGGGTCGAGAAGAAGGTGCTCCAGACGCGGAGGCTCTCAGGGACGCCAGCGGGCGCCTTCTGCCTGCGGCCGATCAGCCTAGTGCGTTGCCATTTGCACTCGTAGTACGAGTCCGAGTGCCAGGTGTGATCAATCTGGCCGAACAGGTGCTGACGCAGTTCTCTGTTTTGAATGAAGTGTCAATTCGGTCGCAAGTGTCGACTTAGAGCTGATGGCCATTAAACCCATGTTTCCTGGAGTGCGAGTCTTGGCGTTTGTAGCTCACATCTCCATCTACACATGGGAGCGGACGAACTCTCCTCACGCACCTTCATCTGGAACGGGACCAGCAAACACCGCAATCACGCACTGAGCTGATAGCTGGACACTGCCATTACCAGCCAAATATGTAGTTATCAGCGCCTCTCCGTAAGATAGCCAAAACCACTTAGGACAGCAGGGAACTATGAAGAAGATCGCGTTGTTCAATAACAAAGGGTGGGGTAGGAAAGACTACACTCACTGTAAATCTTGCCGATGCTTTCAACGATCTCGGCAAAACGGTGCTTCTCGTCGACGCTGACCCGCAATGCAATCTCACTTCGTTCTATATCGAAGAGGATCAATTAGAAAAGTTGCTGGGTGACTCGGACAACGAAGACTCTGCAGACACACTATGGTCAGCCGTTAAGCCAGTTGTTGTTGGCCGTGGCGGCATAAAGGAAATTCCTCACTGGACGGTTCCGAAATCAAAAATTCATTTACTTCCGGGCGATGTGCTTCTTTCTGACTATGAAGAGGTGCTTCCTGTGGCATGGACCGACAGCTTTGCCAGGCGAGAACGTGGATATGACGTAACAACTGCGCTATCAAAGGTGGTAGCCCAAGTAGCAGAAGCCGTAAAGGCTGACATCGTCATGTATGACGTTGGCCCCAATGTCGGCGCTCTAAACCGAGCAATTTTAATCGACTGTGATTATTTCATCACTCCGGTTGCGGCTGATCTTTTTTCTCTTCGAGCTCTATCAACCGTTGGCCGGTCAATCGCAAAGTGGACATCCGATTGGGCGACTATCCGAAATATGGCTTCAGCCCAGGACAGAAAGAGCCTTCCACAAGGCCTTCCTCATTACCTAGGTTACATAACTTCGGCATATAAGATTGGTCGCGGTGCGCAAGCTACGGATGCACATACTGGCTGGGAGAAAGATATTGGCCCCCGCGTACGCTATCGCGTGGTTGATTTTTTGCATAAAGCCAATCCTGCCTTGGCTACTCCAGGTACCACTAAGCTGGGTGGGATCCGACACTACCATTCGCTCGCACCGGATGCGCAGCGAAATGGCGTGGCTATTGGCAAACTTAGGGGACTGGTGAATTCTGGCCAGAATGATCACATTGAAGAAGCAAGGCAGGAATTTGCAACACTTGCGCGCGAAATCCTCAAGCGAGCCCGAATTTAATCGCGAAACAATTTAATGCCTTCACCTGCAGAGGCATCTGTTTATCCAGCATCGACTTGGCGTTGCCTTCCTGGCCATCATCCAGCTTGTTAAAGGATGTGCCCTTCAATCGAAGTTGCGCGGGTACTACCCAGCGCGCGTGATCTTTAATAGAGAACTGGAAGAGGCGGTTAGTCATGACTACTCTCGAAGAAGGTCGTTTGCGTTACACACTTCGTCAACTTTGTGGAGGCGATCTGTCACGCAACCAGGCGGATCCAGAGCTGTGCAAAATCCTCGAGCAACGAGGCTTAGCTCGGGCAGACATTGGGCGGAACCTGGTTGCCGACTGATGAGGGCTTGCTAAAGGACCAAAAGGGTCACTAGCCACGCACTTTCAGCGGACACGTGTTCGTTCGCGTTTCAATAACGCCTGCCCTCTATGTAGCAAAAGCTTAAAGATATAAGATAATCAATGGCTTATGTTTTTGGGGCATCAGCTACCAAATAGCGCGTCATAAATAAAAAGCCCCGGGAACCTGCGTTCCCGGGGCTTTGCACGCATGGCCGATCAGAACTTGTAGATGGCCGACAGCGCGAACAGGTTGCCGGCATCGTCGTACGAACCGGTGAGTACGTCGCCGGTGGCGCTGACGGCACCATTGACCGCCGCACGGTTCACGAAGATATGCGCGTACGAGGCGTTGATCGAGAAATGATCGGTCGCCTTGTAACCCACGCCCACCGACAGCAGCTTGCGGGTTTCGTCAGGCACACGCGGCTCGCGATAGGCTGCCGTGGTCGGCGTGGTGTCGTAGCCGAGACCGGCGCGCAAGGTCAGCTTGTCCGTGAGGTAGTAGTCGCCGCCGAAGGCGAAGTACCACGAGTTGTGCCAGTTGAAGTTCTGCACGGACTGCGGCTGCGTCGGGTTGGCGTAGTTCACCGTGAGGTTCTTGAACACATCCCACTCGGTCCAGGACACGTCCGCGCCGAAGCCGAACTTGTCTTCCTGATGCCAGTAGCTGGCGGTGGCCACGGCCGGGGTGGTGAACAGCGCCGTGCCCTCGGTGTGCTGGAACGGCAGCGTGCTGGGGGTGAGGCCCAGCGCCGGCGCCAGCTGGCCCACCAGCGCCGAGACATTGTCCGGCACATTGAAGTTGGCGGTGCCGTGCAGGCGATGGCTGATCTTGGAGCGGTAATTGAAGGAAAGCCGATCCTGCGCGGTGGGCTTCCAGTAGGCGCCAAGCTGCCAGCCCCACGCCCAGCTGCTCCCGCTGACGCGGGCCAGGCCGTCGGAACCGGGCGGCACCAGGGCATAGACCTCGTTCACCGGCAGGTTCAGCTGGGTGCCGGGGCCGGCCAGGCCAAGCGCGACGCTGGAGAAATTGATCGCCTGGGTCAGGGTGGCGCTGGTGCGCTGGGCGATGGCGCTGCCGCCGATGCTGAAATTGTCGGTGACGTCGAACGAAGCCGACATCGTGCCGTCCAGCGATTCAAACTTGGAGTAGATCGAGTTGTAGCGGCCGACCCAGTTGTTGTCGTACTCGGTTTTGAAACCGAACGGCACGGTTATCGCGGCGCCCAGATGCAGGCGATCGGTTACCTGGGTGGCGAAGAAGAACGACGGCACCGGCATGGTGGTGCCCGCATCGCTACCGTTGCCGCCGCTGATGGGGCTACCCAGCGCATCGTGGGCGCTGCCGGAGAATTGCGCGCTGAAGTTGATGGCGGTGACGTCGGCTTCGAAATAGGTACCCTTCAAGTCGCTCATCGCCGCCGGGGCGTTGGCCACCACGGAGACATCGCCACCGGCCGTGGCGGAGCCGGCATATGCGCGGCCCATGGCCTGCGCACTGTCTTCCTTCAGCTGAAACGAACTGGCGTGTGCTTGCTGCGGCGCTGCCAGGGCGCCGGCGATAGCCAGGCCCAGCGCGGCCAGAACGAGCGGACGGCCACCACGGACGGTGTTACGAAAGGACGTGTGCATCGGTTGCTCCTGCTTTTCTTTTGGTGACGAGTCCGGCCCGGAAGGCCGGGGTCTTGCCGGAAGGCTGCATATTTTTCCAGCGGCTCGGGTCGTAGCGGGGGCCGAACAAAATTTCATACGCGCGTTTGATACCCCTGGCCGGCACTCTGCCGATTCAGGCACGTAGGTGCAAGTGCGGTTGCAGCATGGCGGCAGGTCGCTTTATGGAGATCGCCCAGCCACAAAAGCCTAAATCTCGCGCAACGCGCCATGCCCGGTTTCCCCCTACTTTTATTTCCGCCCTGCTAACCTTCCGCCCCCACACGATTTGCGGGCATAGCCATGCATTGCTTCGTCTACGCCAGCCAGCGCAAGGCCGATACCTATTTGTGGCTGGATCGCAAGGACCATTTCGAGGTGCTGCCGGCATCGCTGGCGCTGTTGCTGGGCGATCTGCGTTTCGTGCTCGAAGTGGAACTGCATCCCGAACGCCGCCTGCCGCACGAGGACGTGGCGGTGGTGATGGAGCATTTGCATGCGCAAGGCTGGCACCTGCAACTGCCGCCGCAGGAAACGCTGGCAACACCCGCCGGTACGCAGGAGCATCCGCTGGAGCCCAAGCGTCAAGACGAATGACCACATCATCGAGTGGTTGTTAACAACAGATTACCGTCTGCCGCTTTATCGGTTTCTATACTCCCCCGCATGCCTACAAATAAACCGCGCCGCCCCTCCTCTGCGCTTATCTCGCTCGTCTGGTTCCTGCCCGGGTGGCTCTGCGCCGGCGTGGCTGCACTGGGCGCGCATCCGATCACGCTGATTCCGCTGCTGCTGGCCAATACGCTGACCATGGCAGCGGTGTGCCATGCGATCGGTTTTGATCCGGAGCCGGATTTCCTGCGCACAGTGGTTCGCCGCGGCGGGGCGCACCTGACCATGTTCACCTGCTACGTCGCGCTGGTGTTTCTGTTGGTGGCGTGGCCAATGCTGCGGCTCACCCAGCACCCGACCCTGGGCGGCAGTCTGATGCTGGCAGCGGCCCTGGTGGTTGCCTTGGTGGCGTTGTGGCGACTATGGCCGGCGTTTGCGCTGGTGTATGTGTGGGACGACGCCTATCCCGCGCATGGCCAGGGCGAAGGCTCCTGGCTGTTCACCGCGACAGCGCGCAGCCTGGCCTTTGGCCGCCATCTGTCGCGCGAAGAGCATTTCTTCAGCCATTTCCTGCCCAGTGCGCTGGCTTTGCTGGTCCTGGCCTTCGCCGCCATTGCGTTGAGCGGCCTCTATGGCGTGCTGCCATCGGAAATGCGCACTGCCGCGCTGGTGCTGTATGCGGTGCTGCTGGTGCCGCTGGGTTGCCTGGTCATCGCCAACCGCACCTTGCGCGTGATGCTGTGCGAAAGCCGCCGACCGCGCCGGCAAGAACAGACCAGTGATGAAAAAGGGCAGCCCAGCGCGACCACTCTCGTGGCGCTGAGCGAACAGGAACGTACCGCCGGCACGCCCGAGCAGGTGCAGGCCCTGCTCAGCGCTGCGCGCAGCGGTGATATCGCACGTGCGCTGGCGCTGCTGGAAGCGGGCGCCGATCCCAACACCGCACCGGCCACGGGCGACCGCGACCAGCGTCCGGTGCTGATGCTGGCCGCATTGCTGCCGGACACGCGCCTGTTGCGCGCGCTGATCGCCAAAGGCGCCGACGTCAATCGCGCCAGCTGCGGGATCACTCCCTTGCTGGCCGCGACGCGCGACAGCTGGCATGGCCGCGCCGAAGCCGTGATGACGCTGCTGACCAATGGCGCCAATCCCCTGGTTGCCGATGCCGATGGCAACACGCCGCTGCACGGCGCCGTGCTCAGCGGCGAACCCAACGTGGCGGCGATGCTGCTGGACGCAGGCGCGGCCATCGACGCGCTCAACAAGCAGGGCGAGACACCGCTCTCGATCGCCTGCCGCGCCGCCAACTGGCCGCTGGCGCGCTTTCTGCTCGAACGCGGCGCCAAGACCACGCTGCCCCACGGCGAGCCGGCCTTGACCGCCGCCGCCGGGGTTGCCGACGATGACGTCACCGGCGTGAAGATGCTGCTGAAACACCGCGCCGCCGTGAACGCCGTCGATGCGCGCCAGCGCAGCGCGCTGATGGTGGCCGCAGCCGAAGGACACGAACAGATTGCACGCGCGCTGTGCAGCGCCGGCGCCGACGTCAACCTGGCCGACCAGCATGGCAGCACCGCGTTGATGGAAGCCGCCCGCGCCGGCGCCGCCGGCGTGATGGCCTTGCTGGCCGATGCCCAGGCCGATGCCGGCGCACGCGACAAGCACGGCCGCGACGCGCTCACGCTTGCCTGCCAGTCGCCGCACGCCCAGGTGGAAACCGTGCGCGCCCTGCTCGCCCTCGGCGCCGACCCCAAGGCGCCGGGCAGCGATGGCCGCAGCGCGCTCGACCACGCCGCCGCCAGCGGCCGCTGGGATCTGGTGGCGCTGCTCGATCCGGACACCCCGCTGCCCGCCAGCCTGGATCTGGAAGCCATTTCCGAAGGCGCAGACACGCCCGCGCATCTGCTCGATGCGCTGCGTTTCGGCCACTGGGCGATCGTGTCCAGCTTTGCCGCGCGCGTACGCGAATGGCCGCAGGAACAACTCGCCCCGCTGTTTCTGGAACTGACCGAACCGGGCTTGCGCACGGCGCGCCGTTGGCTGCTCGATCACGGTTTGTCGGCGGAAGCCCGCCTGCAACCGCAGTTGATCGATGAATGCGAGAGCGAACAGCCCACGCTGCCGCCGCTCGGCCAGCGCCTGTTCGATGCCTTGCTGGCACGGCTGCCGGCGAGCTCCGAAGCGCTTGAGGATCTGCTCGATGCCGGCGCCAGCCCGGCCGGTGCAGGCCTGCTCGCGCTGCTGCTGAGCCGGCTGCCGGAGCCGTCCTCCTCATTGCCACTGGCGCTGCTCGAACGCGGCGCCGATCCGTTCGGCGTCGACGAACGCGAACGCACGCCGCTGTACCTGGCCGCCGCCAATGCGCAGCTTGGCGTGTTGCAGGCGCTGCTGGCGCGCGGCTGCGACCCCAACCAGCGTGACGCCAACGGACGCACGCCGCTCTTTGCCGCGCTGGAACACGGCGCCGATGCGTTGCCGCTGGTGCGTGCGCTGGTCGCACATGGCGCGGATGCCGAAGCGATGGACGCCAATGGCGAAACGCCGCTCGGCCTGGCCCTGGAACATCCGGCGCTGGAACGCTGGCTCGACTGGAACGGCTGGCAGCGTCCTCGTCGCCCGCTGCGCGACGACGACCTGATCCGCGCCGCCAAGCAGGGCGCCGACACCGCGGTACGCCGCCTGCTGGACCTCGGCTTTCCCGTCGATGCGCGCGATGCGCAAGGCGCCACGCCGCTGCTGCATGCCTGCGGCGCCGGCCATCGCGACGTCGCCGCCGTGCTGATCGATGCGGGTGCGCACATCGCTGCCAGCGCCAGCAACGGCATGACGCCGCTCGCCGCCGCGGTCGCTGCACGGCGCGAAGCCCTGGTGGCGCTACTGCTCGAGCGTGGCGCCGCCGTGGATCAACGGCTGCCGAACGAAGCCACCGCACTCATGATCGCCTCCGTGCAGGGTTATCCCGACATCGCCGAGCAACTGCTCGATGCCGGTGCCGACGCGAACGCCATCGATGCACGCGGACATAGCGCGCTGCACGCCGCTGCGCAGTTCGGCTTTGAACAGAACGACAGCTTGCGCGCACGCCGCCTGTTCGACGTGCTGTTGAAGCGCAAGGCCGATCCGAACCTGGCCGACAGCGAAGGCAAGACCGCGTTGCTGCTGCTGCTCGGTGCGCATCTACGCCCCGGCAGCGAGTGCGACGCCACCCACATCGGCGCGCTGCTGCCGGCCCTGCTCGATGCCGGCGCACGCATCGAGCACGCCGATCAACGCGGTGTTACCGCCCTCCACGCCTGCGCCATGCATGCCTTGCTGCCACCTGCGCGCGTGTTGCTCGCACGCGGGGCGGACCGCAACGCTGCGGATGCATTCGGGCGCACCGCCGCCGACGTGGCACGCCACCTGGGCCTGATCGATATCGCCCACGAGCTGGCCGCGCGTCACAGCGTGATTCCCAGCGTGCGGCAAACCTTGCGGCAGCCTGCGCAGCCGGATTGATCAAAAAAGCTGGGACTTCAGTCCTGGCACGTTTACATTTTCTCCCGCGCGCAGCGGCAAGGCATGCCACGCCTCGATCACCTGTTCCGGCGTGATCGCATCGACACGCGTGCTGGCGGGCGGGCCGCCCAACACCTGCACGGCGTCCGGCACCCGGCTGCGCGGACGCCAATGGCTGGGCGATACGGAACCGAACATCACCACCAGCGGGCATCCCATCGCCGCCGCCAGATGCGCCGGGCCGGTATCGACGGAAATCATGCTGTGCGCCATCGCCAATAGCGCGCGCATGCGCGGCAGCAGCAATTCACGCGCGACGACTTCCACATCGGGCTGCGCCATCGCGGCGCGAATAGATTCCAGATAGCCGTATTCCGCAGGCGACCCGCACAGCAATACGCGCGCCTGCGGCAGCTGGATGCGAATCGCCGCCACCACGCCGGCCCAGTTTTCAAGCGGCCACGACTTGTCGTCGTCGCTCGCCTTGCGCACGCCATGCCAACGCATGGTGCGCTTGTTCGCCGGCTGCAGCAGCACCAGCGGATGACCGGCCAGGCCTCGCGCGGCCAGCCATCGATCGCAATCGGCCCGCTCGGCAGCGCTGACGACGAACTCGGGTACCGCGCTGGTGGCGCTGGCCGCCTTCGCGAATCGGTCCGCAAACGCAGGCGGCGTGCTATCGGCCAGCTGCAGCAGGTGTTCGATCCAATGGCCGCCGGGCGCCAAGGGTATGTCGTTGAGATACACGCAATGGCGATCGGGAATGCCCGCCAGCTTCAGCAGCAGCCGAATGCGCTCCAATGAACGCGGCTGCGGTTCGCATACGTAGACCGGCACATGGCGCATGCGGCGCAGCGCGGCGATCGCACGCCATTGTTCGGGACTCAGCGGCAGCGGGCGATGATGGGATCGCAAGGCGATCACGTCGGCGACGTCAGGTTGCCCGCGATAAAGATCGAGCGCATAACCACCGGCTGCCAGCAGCGCGCAGGGTTCGCCATAGCGCGCGTGCAATCGGCGCAGCAGAGGTTGCAGCAGCAAGGTATCGCCGAGGCGGCCGAAACGGATGACGAGTGGATGAAAAGGTATCGGCATGCGAAAAAAGCAGTGAGCACTCGCCAGGGGATTCACAACCGGCAAGCATGCTTGCCGGCCGCTTACGGGAAACTTACCGCACTTTCTTGCTATCGCGCTGTAGGTGGACGGGTGCGGCTCATGCGTTTCCTGTCCCGTGCTCTTCGTTGTCCGCCACCAGCGGCGTATCGGCATCGGGTCCTTTTTTCCGCGGCGGCGGGGTCTGCGCATCGGCCTCGAACAAGCGGTTGAGGTCGTCCAAGGCTTCGCGCGTGGTCTGCACCAGCTTGGCTTCGTCGTCGTAGACCAGGTATTGCGCCTTGAGCAGTTCGGCGTCCTTGCGGCGGAAGCGCTCCACTTCTTCCGTGGCCTGCTCCGCACTCAGGCCCAGCGCCTCGAGCGTCTTGCGGCTCATTTTCAAGCTGGAGAAAAACGTCTCGCGTACCGGCTCCTCGATGCCCAGGTCCATCAAGCGCCACACGTGCTGGCGATTGCGCGCGCGCGCGACGATTTTCAAATGCGGGTACTGGCGGCGCACCACGCGCGCCACGCGCAATGCCGATTCCGGATCGTCCGTGGCGAGCACGAAGACCTCGGCCTTGTCGGCCTGCGCCGCGCGCAGCAGTTCAGGGCGTGCTGGGTCGCCATAGAAAATATCGCCGCTGGTGCCGAACCGGTTGGCCAGGTCGAGCTGTTCCACCGACTGGTCCAGCGCAACGAAGGGGATTTTCCGCGTGCGCAGAATGCGCGCGACGATCTGCCCCATGCGGCCGTAACCGGCGATGATCACGCGCGGATGATCCACGGTGATGGTGTCGAAGGCGCGCTGCGGCGCCTGCTTTTTATTGGCCCCGATCAGCCTGGCGACAGCCGCCACCAGCAAGGGCGTCAAGCCCATCGACAGCGTGATCGCCAGTACCAGCACGGCGCCTTGCTGTTCGGCAATCAGCTGGCGCTCCATCGCCTGGCGCAGCACCACGAAGGCAAATTCGCCGCCGCTGGCCAGCAGCACCGCCAGCCGCAAGGCGTCCAATCGATTGAGGCCACCCAGCGCGACGCCAAGCGGCCACAGCAACAGGCCTTTCACCAGCAACAGGCCGAAGGTAAGTCCCAGCACAAGCAGCGGCGTTTGCAACAGCAGGTTGATCTGCATCGACATGCCGACGCTGATGAAGAACAGGCCCAGCAGCAAGCCCTTGAACGGCTCGAGGTTGGATTCCAGCTCATGGCGGTATTCCGAATCGGCCAGCAGGACGCCGGCGAGGAAGGCGCCCAGCGTGACCGAGACGTTGAGCTTTTCCATCAGAAGGGCCGTGCCAAGCACCACCAGCAACGCGGTCGCAGTCGATACCTCAGTCGATTTGGCGCGCGCCACGAAGCGGAACACCGGACGCAGCAGATAGCGGCCGCCGATCACCACCGCCACGATCACCGCCGCCGTACGCGCCACCGCCAGCGGATCGACGCCATGATGCGATGACGTGGAAGCCAAGAGCGGCACCGCCGCGATCAACGGAATCGCGGCGAGATCCTGGAACAGCAGGATGGCGAAGGATTGCCTACCGTAGGCCGTCGACGCCTCCTTGCGCTCGGCCAGAATCTGCAAGCCGAACGCAGTGGACGACAACGCCAGGCTGCCGCCGACGATCGCCGCCGCATTCGGCGCAAGCCCGAACGCATAGGCAATGCCGCCCACGGCCAGGCCGCACACCAGCACTTGCAGCAGGCCGGTGCCGAACACTGCGTGGCGCATCACCCACAGGCGTCGTGGCGACAGCTCCAGGCCGATCACGAACAGCATCAGCACCACGCCGAACTCGGCGATGTCGCTGGCACGCCCGGGATCGGGCACCAAATGCAGTTCGGCCGGGCCGATCACCACGCCCGCCAGCAGATAGCCGAGCACCGCGCCCAAACGGAAACGCTTGGTGATCGGCACAGCAATCACCGTGGCGAGCAGGAAGATCACCGCCGTTTCCAGAAAATGTTGGCCGCTCATGCCCGCTCCGCTGCAAGTTCCTGCGGGGCATTATTCCACGCGCCGACGCGCGTAAGGGGAACACGCGGCTGACGCCTTCACCTGCCACATGCGATGATCCGGCCCCATGAAACCGATCACTCGCTTGCTCGTCCTAGCCGCGCTGATGCTGGCGTCATCTGCCTACGCGCAAACCGGCATACCGATCTACGGTTATCAGGTGGTGCACACCTATCCGCACAGCACGCAGGCGTATACGGAAGGCTTGTTCTATCTCGACGGTTATCTGTACGAGAGCACCGGCACGACCGGCGAGTCATTCATTCGCAAGCTGGATCTGCACACCGGCAAGGTGCTGCAACAGGTGGAGCTGCCGCCGCCCGATTACGGCGAAGGCATCGTGGCGTTCAAGAACCGCCTGATCCAGCTCACCTGGCAATCGCAGCACGGCTATGTCTACGACTTGAAGAGCTTCAAGCGCATCGGCCAGTTCAACTATCGCGGCGAAGGCTGGGCGCTGACCACCGATGGGCACCGCATCTACATGAGCGACGGCTCCGCCACCCTCCGCGTGCTGGATCCGGAAACGCTCAAGCAGGTCGGCAAGATCGACGTGACGGCCCTGGACAGTCCGGTGATCAATCTCAACGAACTGGAGTGGGTGAAAGGGAAAATCTACGCCAACGTATGGCTCACCCATAACATCGTGCAGATCGATCCGAACAGCGGCAAGGTCACCGGCGTAATCAATCTCACCGGGCTGGCACCTGACCCGAGCACGCTGGCCGATCCCAGCAACGACGTGCTCAACGGCATTGCCTACGACGAAAAGCACGACCGGCTGTTCGTGACCGGCAAGCGCTGGCCATCGATTTACGAGATCAAGCTGACGCCGCCGAAATCCGACCAGTGATCAGGCGGCCAGCCGCTGCAAGATAAGTTCGGCCAGGCGCGCCACCGCGGGGGTCGAATCGGCTTCGCTGCGATACAGCGCCAGACCTAGCTGCGGCAATGCAGGCAATGCCGCTTCGGTCGCGTCCAGCACACGCAGATCGGCCGGTACGCCAAGCGGCGTGCGCACGCTGATGCCCAATCCCGCCTTTACCGCCGCCCAGGTGCCAGCCAGGCTCGCGCTGGTGAAGGCGATGCGCCAGGCGAGACCGGCCTGGTCCAGCGCGCGGATCGCAGCGGTGCGCATCAGGCATGGCGCATCCAGCACCACCAGCGGAACCGGCTCGCCGGGTTCGTACGGAAGCTGGCCAGTCGCCGCATCGATCCAGCGCATCGGCAATGTCTCAATGTGCTGCCTGTGCGGCAGGCGGGCATCCACTTCCCAGGCCAGCGCAAGATCCAGCCGCCCTGCTTCCAGCGATTCCATCAGCACGCTGTTGCGTGCGATATGCACTTCCACGCGCAGTTTCGGATGCGCACGCTTGAAGCGTCCCAGCACTTCCGGCAGCACGCTTTCGCCAAAGTCTTCCTGCAGCCCCAAGCGCACGCGGCCGTCCAGTTGCACGCCGCGCACGGCGCTGACGGCTTCATCGTTGAGCTCCAGCAGGCGACGCGCATAACCGAGCATCACCTCGCCGGCCTCGGTCAGCGCCATGCCGCGCCCGGCCTTGCGCAGCAACGGCGTGCCGGCCTGCTCTTCCAGCTTCTTCAGCTGCGCACTGACGGCGGAGGTGGAGCGGTTCAGCCGGCTGGACGCCTTGGCAAAGCTCCCCAGTTCGATGCCGGTGACGAAGCTGCGCAGGACGTCCAGGTCGAGATGGATGCGGCTCATACAATCATCCCATTTTTCAGGATTATGGATGCATAAATTCCTGATTTTCAGGAATATGCTGAGCCGCTACGCTGTCCCCGTCAAGCCTGCGAGGAGACCGCCGTGCTTACCATGCAATACCGCATCACCCTGCCCGCCGATTACGACATGGCGATCATCCGCCAACGCATCGCCGATCGCGGGCATCTCACCGACGACTTTCCACAGCTGGCGTTCAAGGCTTATCTGTATGCGGATCGCAACCAGCCTTACGCCGAGGGAAAGGAGAATCGCTATGCACCGTTCTACCTGTGGCACGACACCGATGGCATGAACGCCTTTCTCGGCGGCGCAGGCTTTGCCGGCGTGATCGCCTCGTTCGGGCGGCCGACGGTGCATACAGGTTCGGTATGGCATGCGGAAACGGCACCCGATCTTTCTATCGCCACCTATGCCAGCTGTGAAACCGCGCCGATCGCCGCACACGTGGCACTCGGTGCGCTGCACGAGGCCGAACAGGCCAACGTACGCACGGATATCGAACGGGGCGCCCTCGCCGCGGTCAGCGCCTTCGACCCCACCGCCTGGACCGTGACGCGCTTTCGGTTATGGCGCGATGCCGTCGATGCTTCCTGCCAAAGCGTGGAGGTCTATCAGGTTGGCCACGTATCGCAACCATCTGCAAAGCATTAAGGAGCTTCCCATGCCTCTCGTTCGCATTGCATTACGCCGCGGCAAATCCCCCGCGTACATCGCCGCGCTGCGCAACGGCATCTATGCCGCCATGCGCGAAAGCTTCAACGTGCCGGAGAACGATCGTTTCATTCTGGTCAGCCAGCATGAGGCGGAGGAGTTCGATTACGACCCGAACTATCTCGGCATTGCGCGCACCGATGACCTGGTCATCGTGCAGGTCGCCTGCAACAACACGCGCACGGTGGCGCAGAAGCAGGCGTTTTACCGGAGCGTGGCGGAAAAGCTCGCTGCCGATCCCGGTGTGCGGCCCGGAGATGTGTTCATCAATTTGCTGGAGACCGCGAAGGAAAACTGGTCGTTCGGCAATGGGCTGGCGCAGTACGCGTGATGACCGCGATGGTTGCGTGAGAGTTACTCACGCAACCATCGCGCCGCATCGATGGCGTAATAGGTGAGAATCGCATCCGCGCCTGCGCGCTTGAATGCCGTCAGCGTTTCCAGCACCACCGCACGCTCATTCAACCAGCCGTTCTGCGCCGCCGCCTTCAACATCGCGTATTCGCCGCTCACCTGGTACACGAAGGTCGGCATGCCGAAGGCGTCCTTCACGCGGCGCAGCACATCCAGATAGGGCAAGCCCGGCTTCACCATCACCGCGTCGGCGCCTTCGGCGATGTCCAGCTCCACCTCGCGCAGCGCCTCGTCGCTGTTGGCCACGTCCATCTGATACGTGTGCTTGTTGCCTTTGCCGAGATTGGCCGAAGAGCCGACCGCATCGCGGAACGGACCATAGAACGAGGAGGCGTACTTGGCCGAATAGGCAAGAATGCGCGTGTGAATGTGGCCGGCTTGTTCCAGCGCGTCGCGGATCGCGCCGATGCGGCCGTCCATCATGTCCGACGGCGCGACGAAATCCATACCCGCCTCGGCCTGCGCCAGCGACATCTTGATCAAGGCTTCGACGGTGGGCTCGTTCATGACATAGCCGTGTTCGTCGATCAGGCCGTCCTGGCCGTGGGTGGTGTACGGGTCCAGCGCCACGTCGCCGATCAAGCCAAGTTCGGGATACGCCGCTTTCAGCACACGCGCCGCACGCTGCATCAGGCCCTGCGGATTCCACGCCTCGGCGGCGTCTTCGCTTTTTGCCGAAGCATCCGGCGAGGGAAACAACGCCAGCGCGGGAATCCCCAGGCGAACACACTCGCCAGCCAGTTCCAGCACACCGTCGATCGACAGGCGTTCCACGCCGGGCATCGATGGCACCGCTTCGCGCTTGCCTTCGCCTTCGATCACAAAGGCCACCATGATCAGATCCGAAGGCAGCAAGGTGTGCTCGCGCATCAAGGCGCGGGAGAAAGCATCGCGGCGCATGCGGCGCATGCGGATGGCGGGGAAATTCATGGGGGCGTCTCGTGCAAGAACTGCGCCTAGTTTAACGCCGGCGTCGTGAGCGCGTTGGCACAGAACGCCGCAGCATGGCTCAGCACATGAGATGCCTTGGTTCAACAATGAGCACCGAAGTTAAACGCCGAATCGCCCGTGCGCAGGTTCGACACATGTTGTGTGCCATCTTTGACGGCGCATGTCCCCTCTCACTAAGGAGCTGCATCATGATCCAGCATGCCAAGCGTCCGTCGCATTGGACCTCCCCCAAAGGCATGAAGTACCTGGGCCCGCATGAGGGCACCGCACCGCTCGACGTCACCCTGGTCATGCGCCGCCGTACCGAGACCGCACCGATATCCGCGGAGTGGCCAGCATCGCCGCGCTTTGCGCATGGCCAGTTCGGCGAACACTATGGCGCCGATGCAGCCGACATCGAAAGCCTGCGCGGCTTTGCGCACCAGCACGGGCTCACCGAAACCGGCTGCGATGCGCATCGCCGCGTATTGCATTTGCGTGGCACGCCGACCCAGCTTGAACAGGCATTCGGGGTATCGCTGGGCAAGTATCAGATGGGCGATTGCCAGTTCGTGGGTTGCGGCCAGGCGCCCACGCTGCCGCCCGAAGCCATCGCGGTGCTGGGGCTGGATCGGCGGCCGGTGGCGCGCCCGCATATCCGGGTGCCCAACGCGCAGCCGAATACGTATTACACCCCGCTGCAGCTGGGCCAGCTGTACAACTTTCCAGCCAACACCGATGGCAGCGGCCAGACCATCGGCATCATCGAGCTGGGCGGCGGCTATGCCAGCACCGACCTCAGCCAATACTTTTCGAACCTGGGCATCAGCAAGCCGCCCAAGGTCGTGGCTGTTTCGGTGGCCGGCGGACAGAACCAGCCGGGCAGCGGCGATGCCGACATCGAAGTGACGCTGGACATCGAAGTGGCCGGCGCGCTGGCGCCCGGCGCCACCCTTGCGGTTTATTTCGCGCCGAATACCGACCAGGGTTTTTACGAAGCCATTTCGCAAGCCGCGCACGACACCACAAACAAGCCCTCGGTGATCTCGATCAGCTGGGGCGGCCCGGAAGACAGCTGGAACAGCCAATCGCGCGATGCCATGGAAACGGCCATGCAGGATGCGGCGGCGCTTGGCGTGACGGTGGTCACCGCGGCGGGCGACAGCGGTTCCGGCGACGGCGAAAGCGATGGCCAGCCGCACGTGGATTTTCCTTCTTCCAGCCCGTATGCGCTGGGCTGCGGCGGCACCACGCTGACCGCCAGCGGCCAGGCCATCCAGAGCGAGGTGGTGTGGAACGAAACGACGTCGAACGATGGTGCCACCGGCGGCGGCGTCAGCATCGAGTATCCGCTGCCCACCTGGCAGCAAAACGCGAAAGTGCCCAACGCGCCCAGCGGCAGCACCGGGCGCGGCGTACCGGACGTTTCCGCCAACGCCGACCCGCTCACCGGCTACGAAATCCTGGTCGGCGGCCAGTCGCAGGCCGTCGGCGGCACCAGCGCCGCGGCGCCGCTGTGGGCGGCGTTGATTGCCCGGATCAACCAGCAACTGGGCAAGCCGGTCGGCGATGTGCACGCTGCGCTGTACCAGCTCAGCGAGGCGGCATTCCGCGATATCACGCAGGGCAATAACGGCACCTACCAGGCCGGCCCGGGATGGGATGCCTGCACCGGGCTGGGCAGCCCGAACGGGCAGGCCTTGCTGAGCGCGTTGTCGGCGCAGCAGGCTCACTGAAAAAACCTGAATCGCCGTCCCGGCTTTAGCCGGGCGGCGATAGTGAAATTTTTTCCCAAGCTTGCGCGGAAGAGGCCGCTCTCCGTGCTGGACGAATCCGACGACAACGGGCAGTCTTGTCAGGTTCGCTACCCTGGATTGCCCATGGATCGCTCCATCACCTCCCCCACCTTGCTCGCCGATCTCGGCGGCACCAACGTCCGTTTCGCCCTTGCCGATGCCGCGTCGCCTTCGCCTTTGCTGCTCGATAGCGTGCGGCGCTATCGCGTAAAAGATTTCGACACGCTGGCCGACGCCATGCGTCAATACTTTGCCGACACGGGCCACATCGCCACGCAGTCGATCATCGCCGCTGCCGGACGCATCGCCGACGGCGAGACGGTGAAGATCACCAACAATCCCTGGGCGGTATCCGCGCACGGGTTGCAGCTGGAACTGGGCTTCGAGCGCGTGCGGCTGGTGAATGACTTCGCCGCGCAGGGCATGTCGATTCCGCTGCTCAAGCGCGATGAACTACAAGCCGTCGGTACCGTCATGCCGCCGGAACACAACCACAAATCCACGCAGACATTCGTGGTGATGGGGCCGGGTACCGGTCTTGGCGTGGCCGGATTACTGCTGCGCCACGGCCACTGGATCGTACTGGAGACCGAAGGCGGCCACTCCGGCTTCGCCGCGCATACTGCCGAGGACGTGGAGATCCTGCACCGCCTCAACGCGCGCTTCGGCCGCGTGTCGAACGAGCGCATGATCTGCGGCAACGGCCTGGTGAATCTCTACCTCGCGCTCGCCGACATCGCCGGACAAGCCGCGCAGGAATACACGCCCGAAGACATCACCGCCCGCGCCACCGATGGCAGCGACCCGCTATGCGTGCGCACCGTGAAAACGCTGGCCGGAATTTTCGGCAGCGTGGCGGGCGATCTGGTATTGAGCCTGGGCGGCTGGGATGGTGTGTACCTGACCGGCGGCGTGCTGAAAATCCTGATGCCATGGCTGCAACGCGGCGGATTCCGCGAACGCTTCGAAGCCAAGGGCCGCTTCCGCGACACCATGGAACAGGTGCCGACGATCGCCATCACGCATCCGGAACCAGGTTTGCTGGGCGCGGCGGCGCTGGCGGTGGTGGAAACCGGACGCAGCCTGCCAACGCCATAACCTTACGTTCGTCATTCCCGCCGACGCGGGCGTTTTCATGTGTGTCTCAACGCGGGAATGACGGCCTCAAGTTACCAAGAGGATCGCCATGCCCCGCTCTCACACCGCTTTTCTGTTCGACCTCGACGGCACGCTGATCGACAGCGTGTACCAGCACGTGCTGGCCTGGAAAGAAGCGCTGGATGAGGAAGGCATGGTGCTGCCGGTGTGGAGCATTCACCGCAAGATCGGCATGAGCGGCGGCCTGTTCACGCATATCCTGCTGCGCGAAACCGGGCTGGACATTACGCCGGAGCGCATCGAGCGCCTGCAGCAGCGGCACGCGGAAGCGTTCAATCGCCATCACGCGCAGGGCTCGGTGCGGCCGCTGCCGGGCGCACGCGAGCTGCTTGCGTTTCTTACCGCGGAAAAAATCCCTTGGGCGATCGCCACCAGCGGACGCATGCGCACCGCCGCGCACAATCTTGCTGCGCTCGGCGTCGATCCGGACGTGGTGCCGGTGGTGACGCGCGACATGGTGCGCCATGCGAAACCCGATCCGGACCTGTTCATCGCCGCGGCCGAACGGCTAGGCGTGGATATTCATCGCTCGCTGGTGATCGGCGACAGCATCTGGGACATGTTGGCCGCGCAGCGGGCACGCGCGCTGGGCGTGGGTTTGCTGTCGGGCGGTTACGGCCAGGACGAGCTGCAGCGCTCAGGCGCATTTCGCGTGTATGACGATCCGGCCGACCTGCTCAAGCATATCGACGAAGTGGCGGCGCGCGACTGAGCCTGTCGCCGCGCGCACTCAGCTCGGCGCCAGCAGCGCATCCAGGTCGGCCTGATCGAAGCTGAGCTTTTCGCGGGTACCGCCGCCTTCCAGCACCGCTTCGGCCAACTCGGCCTTGCGCGCTTTCAGTTCCTCGATGCGCTCCTCCACCGTGCCGGTGGTAATCAGCCGGAACACGAACACCGGTTTGTCCTGCCCGATACGGTGCGCACGATCGCTGGCCTGCGCTTCGGCCGCGGGATTCCACCAGGGGTCGTAGTGGATCACGGTGTCGGCCGCGGTGAGGTTGAGGCCGACGCCGCCGGCTTTCAGCGAGAGCAGGAACAAGGGCACGTCGCCGTCCTGGAATCGCTGCACCGGTTCGGCGCGATCGCGTGTTTCACCGGTCAGCATCACGTAGCGGATGCGGCGGCGCTCCAGCTCGTTGGCGATCAGCTTGAGCATTTCGGTGAACTGCGAGAACAGCAGCACCTTGCGCCCTTCGGCCAGCAAGGCGGGCAGCATGTCCATCAGCAGTTCGAACTTGGCGGAATCGCGCACGCCGCGCGCGGCTTCCAATTTGACCAGGCGCGGATCGCAGCAGACCTGGCGCAGCTTGAGCAAGGCATCGAGCACCACGATGCCGCTGTGCGCGATGCCGCGCTGGGCGATCACTTCGCGCAATTCGTCGGCGAGCGACAGGCGCAGGCTCTCGTACAGCTCGCGCTGGCGGCCATCGAGCACCACGCGGCGGGTGATTTCGGTTTTTGACGGCAGTTCCGAGGCGACTTGCGCCTTGGTCCGGCGCAGGATGAAGGGCGCGAGCCGCCGATTGAGGCGTGCCTGGCAATCTTCGTCGCGCTGCTTTTCGATCGGCACGCGGTAGTGGCGGCGGAACGCGCCTTCGTCGCCCAGCAGGCCCGGCACGGCCAGGTCGACCTGCGACCACAATTCGCCCAGGTGATTTTCCAGCGGCGTGCCGGTGAGGCAGATGCAGCGCGGCGCGCGCAAGGTAAGCGCGGCGCGGCGCGCCTGGGTACGTGGATTTTTCACCTGCTGCGCTTCGTCAAACACGATCAGCGAAAACGGTTGCTTGCGCAGCGTGATCACGTCGCGCGGCAGCAAGGCGTAGCTGGTGAGAATGATGTCCTGCGTGGCGATCTGGGAAAAATCGCCGCTGCGTTGCGGACCGTGCAGCGCAAGCGTCCGCAGCGAGGGCGCAAAGCGCGCGATCTCGGCCAGCCAGTTCGGAATCAGGCTGGTAGGCACCACGATCAGCGCGGGCTGTTCCAGCGCGCCGCGTTGTTTCAGCGCAAGCAGATGGGTGATCAGCTGCAGCGTCTTGCCCAGGCCCATGTCGTCGGCCAGCACGCCGCCGACGCCGGCCTCCGCCAGCGCATTCAACCAGCGCAGGCCTTCGCGCTGATAGGGGCGCAATTGGACGGTAAGCCCATCGGGGATGGCGTCGCTCGCACGTTCGGCCGCATCGCGCAGGCGGGCGGTGAAGCCGCGCAAGGGCTCCGGCGCCTGTAACTCGCCGCCAGCCGGCAGCGCTTCGACGATTTCTTCCAGACGGCCAGCCTGGACGCGCGGCAGGTGCAGTTTTTTCTTCGGCTTCTCGAGGTATTCGGCGAGCGGTGCCAGCAGGCCGCGCAGTTCCTTCAGGCGCACCGGCACGCGGCGCCGCTCGTCGACCGGCGCGTACCACACGGCGTCTTCGGGCTCGTTCGGCGCGGGGCTGAGATTGAGCTGGTGCTCGGCCAATGCCTGCGCCACCGCAGGCAGCAGATTGCGGCGCTTGCCTTCCACCTCGATGCCGATTTCCAGGTCGAAGGCGTGATCGTCGGTGTCTTCCACCGCATTGCCGTACCAGCGCACCGGGCCTTCCAGCACTTCGAACGGAAAGCTCGGGGCGTATTCGAGCAGAAAGCCTTCCGCTTCGAGTTTCGGCCGCAGCGCAAGCCAGCGCGCGGGCGTGTTCACTTCGAGCGCGCCGGCGTGGCCCTTGCCGGGGAACAGCCAGGCGTCTTCCGGCAGCGTGTCGGCCAGGTCCCAGGGCAGGCCCTCGGTGTCGACGCCGAGCGTGAGGCCGGCGCGTTCGAGCTGCTCCATGGCGGACAGTTCTTCCGCGCGCTTGCGCGTGATTTCCACCAATTGGCCGTTGCGTATGCGCCGCACCAGCGGCTCCCCGCCGCGTCCGGGCAGGCGCTCGCCGGCATAGTCGAAGGCCAGGCGCGCATAGGCCAAGGGCGGCGTGCCGGCGGCCAGGCGCGCGTGGCGCGTCAATGCGTGCAGGGTCAAGACCGGCTTGGGCGCCAGCTCGGCGCGACGCACTTCGTCGAACACCTGCGGCAGCGGGATGCGATGCGACAGCCGGCTCGATGGCAATGCGCTGCGCAGGGCCCGGCTGTATTCGTGCTTGAGCGGTGGCAGCTCCAGCCAATGGGTTTCTTCCGGATCGGCTTCCAGATGACCCAGTTCGGCCCGCTCCGCATCCAGGTACCACAGCCCGTCGACACGCAGCAGGCGCTGGCTGTGCGGCAGGGCCGGCAACAGACGTTGGCTGCCATCCTGTTCCAGCTGCCAATGCCAGTTCAGTTGATGCGATTTGCCGCGCGACAGGCGCAGGCCCGCGAGGCCGCCGAGGAAGCAGGGCGCGGTGTCCAGCATTTCGGCCAGCAAGGCATTGCCCACGTGGCCCGACAGGCGCGCATAGCTGCGCGATTTGCGCAGCGCCTGCGGCAAGCCCAGCACCGTGGTGGCCAGCCGTTGCTCGTGCAGCGTGAGCACGGAATGGGAGAGCGTCTTGCTTTCCAACGGTGCAGGACGCGTGAAGCGGCCGTGCTCGCTCGGCACCAGCAGCACGGGCGCCGCATCCAGGCGCGCGAAAGTCGCGCCGTCTTCCGACATCACTTCGAAGAAGAAGCCGAGCACCACATGTTCGTGCGCGGCGCCCGCAGCAGGATGGCCCAGCAGCTTGCGCCACGCGCCTGGCAGGCTTTCCTCTTCGCGCTCTTCATGCTGCGAGGAAGGATCGCCGTGCTGGTTCTCGTCCGGTAGGTGCATGCGCATGCGATCCCTGGGGCGATCAAAACCTTGAGCTTAGCAGCGATCAGGGTGCGCGCCGCAAGCGGGTGCGCATATGCATCACAAAAACCGCTCAATGGTTTCCGAACAAGCCTTGTGGATATTCCGGCTTCTGTTCGCGCGCCATCAACGCCTTCATCCCTTCCACCGGCGTCACTTCGCCATGCAACACGGCGCGCACGCCTTCGCTGATCGGCAGATCCAGGCCGTGTTTGCCGGCCAGGCGTGCGACTTCATCGGCGGTGACCACGCTTTCGACCACCTGGCCGATCTGCGCCACCGCTTCACGAATGCCGATGCCCTGCCCCAGCGCCACACCCAAGCGCCGATTGCGCGACAGATCGCCCGTGCAGGTCAGCACCAGGTCACCCAGGCCGGACAGGCCCATCAGCGTTTCCGGCTTGGCGCCCAGGGCCACGCCCAGGCGCAGCATCTCGTTCATGCCGCGGGTAATGAGGCCAGCGCGCGCATTCAGTCCAAGCTGCATGCCATCGGCGACGCCGGTGGCGACCGCCAGCACGTTCTTCATCGCGCCACCCAGTTCGGCGCCCAGCACGTCGTTGCCGGTGTAGACGCGGAAGTTCGGGGCGTGCAGCAAATCGGCCAGGTGCTGGGCGAAGACGGCGTTCTCGGAGTGCACCGTAACGGCGCTCGGCTGGCCGGCAGCTACTTCGCGCGCAAACGAGGGACCGGTCAGCACGGCGGCCGCCCGCCCCGGCAGCCGTTCGGCCACCAGTTCGTGCAGGAAGCGGCCGGTACCGGGCTCGAAACCCTTGGTCGCCCAGGCGATCTGGGTGCCCGGATCGAGCAGCGGCGCGATGTCGCTGAGCATGTCCGCAAACGCATGGCTGGGCACCACGATCAACACCGTGGCGACGTGTCGGACGGCCTTGGCCAGGTCGGGCTCGAAGCTGAGCCCGGGGGGCAATTGCAGATCCGGCAGGTAGCGCTGGTTGCGATGGCTGGCGGCCATCTCCGCCAGGGCCGCCGCATCGCGGCCCCACAGGCGGGTGGACACGCCGTTGCGCGCGGCCAGGGTGGCCAGGGCGGTACCCCAGGAACCCGCCCCGAGGACAGCCAGGCCACCCCGATCGGCGATGGGCTGATCGGTCATGTCGGGACCTGTTCGCAGCGCTCAGCTGTTGAGCATCGGCGCCTCGCCGCCCGCGCCCATGCGGCGCTGCTGCTCGGCGTACAAGGCCTCGAAATTGATCGGCTGCAGCAGGAACGGCGGGAAGCCGCCTTCCTGCACCAGGCTGGAGATGATCTGGCGGGCATACGGGAACAGCAGGTTCGGGCAGTAGCTGCCGATGATGCCGGCCTGGTCGGCCTCGCTGAAGCCGGCGATGCCGAACAGGCCCGCCTGCTGCACTTCGGCCAGGTACGCGGTGCGCTCGTTGATGGTGCAGGTCAGGGTGAGGGTCAGCACCACTTCGTACAGGTCGTTGCCAAGGCCGGTGGCGCGCTGGGACAGGTTGAGCTGCACCTGCGGGGCCTCGGTGATTTCGCCGATGTCCTGGAAAATCTGCGGCGCATTGGGCGCCTCGAAGGACACGTCCTTGACGTAGATCTTCTGCAGCACGAGTTGCGGCTGGTTGGACGAACCAGTGCCCTGGCCGTTGGTGGTGATATCTACCATGGATGTCCCTCGATCAAAAGGCGGAGCGCGCCGGGCGCAAAGGAGTGGAATTGTTCCATACATCCCCGTTTGCCGCCATGTCGGCGAAAGCCGCGCCCTTGCTTGAAGATTGCACCTGCGGCTGTTTTTACGGGATAATGCACGGCTCGCCCCTGTCGACCCGGCCTGCCGGGCATGTCCGCAACGCGATGCGGCCCTCACGACCAAGCGAGCCAGCAACACCCTCCAGCATCGCGTGGCGCTTCGCGCCGCTGGGCCGATGTCGCCCTGGCCAACGGGCGGTTTACCACATTTACGGAGGTCATCATGGCCCGTGTATGCCAAGTCACCGGAAAGGGTGTGCAGACCGGCAACAACGTCTCGCACGCCAACAACAAGACCCGCCGCCGCTGGTTGCCCAACCTGCATGAGCGCCGGTTCTGGGTTCCCAGCGAAAACCGCTGGGTGAAACTGCGCGTCTCCAACCAGGCGCTGCGCACCATCGACAAGAAGGGCATCGAGGCCGTGATTGCCGACCTGCGTGCCCGCGGCGAAAAGATCTAAGGAGCTGAGCCATGTCCAAGAGCAAGAGCGACAAGATCCGTTTGATCTCTTCGGCCGGTACCGGCCATTTCTACACCACGCAGAAGAACAAGAAGAACACCCCGGATAAATTCGAGTTCAAGAAATACGATCCGGTCGTGCGCAAGCACGTGATCTACAAGGAAGGCAAGATCAAGTGATCCACCATTAGGTGCGTCATATGGAAACCCGCCCTCGAGGCGGGTTTTCTTTTTGCGCGCTTGCGCATGCAGAGCGCGTTTCAGCATTATCAACCCATGGAAACGAGCGACGCGCTTTTCCCCACCCTGCTCAACATGGCCTGGCATGACTTGCCTGGATCGGTGCGCGCCATGCACGGCTCCGCGCCACGCATCGTGGCGCGCGGCGAGGCCGATGTGCAGGGCGATGGCAGCGTCATCGCGCGCGTCTTGCGATCCCTTCTTCAACTCCCCTCGCCCGGGCCTGGGCAAGCCCTGGAAGTACGCATTGAGCGCGACGGCCATCATGAAAGATGGATCCGCCGCTTTGCGCGTGGTCAGATGCAATCGACACTGAGCGCCAATGCAAGCGCTACCCAGTTGCTGGAAAAGCTTGGGCCCGTGACCCTGCGCTTCACGTTGCGCCCGGACGTACACGGCGTGGCCTGGCATTTGAACGGTGCGCGCGTACTTGGTCTACCCGTGCCGCGCCGCTGGCTGGGCACCGTGCTTTCGCATAGTGGCGAGCACGAGGGCCGTTACGCATTTACCATCGACACGCGATTGCCGTGCATAGGCCGGCTGGTTGCTTACCGAGGCTGGCTGGAGATCGTTGTCGATGACTGATAGCGCCACATCACCCGTGGTTGTGTATGACGGCGTCTGTCTGTTGTGCAGCCGCTGGGTGCGTTTTCTGCTTGAGCGCGACCGTGAAGGCCGCTATCGGTTTGCGTCGATGCAATCGGAAAGTGGCCAGCACTTGCTGCTGACGCACGGCCTCGATCCCAATTCCCCCTTCTCCATGCTGCTGGTTGAAGATGGCCGCGGCTATACCGATACCACGGCCATTGCGCGCGTGTTGCACGGATTGCCTTATCGGCGCTGGCGGTGGCTGAGTGCCGTCATGCTGTCGGTTCCTCGCTCCATTCGCGACATCGCCTACCGCTTCGTTGCACGCCACCGCTACCGCTTGTTCGGGCGTAGCGAGCAGTGCTTCGTGCCTACACCGGAGCAACGCGCGCGCTTCATGTCGTGAGCGTTTCCAGTCGTGTACTGATCTGGTAGTCGGCGAGCGCCGCCAACGCTTCGTCCAGATCGAACAACCCCATGCATGGCATCGCGCCGCGTGTCTGGAGCAAACCATCCGCCTTTTTTCGCGCCAGCACGACGGCCGGCATGGCGGGGATGTACGGGCCATCGCCGGCTGCGGCATGCAGTGACCAGCGCAAGCCCAATGACTTCGCGTTCGCATCGAAGCCCTGCAACTCCACCACCATGCCACCCGCGTCGCTGCCGGCATGCAAGAACCATTCGCTGATCCGCCGCAATCGAGGCGAGTAGCGGGCCAGGTTTTTCAAAACGCCCAGCCGCACCAGCCAAGCCAGCAGCCACGTTCCGAAGTGAAGCCGGCGTAGTTCCAGGCCGGCACGAAACATCACTTGCTGCACACCGGGATAACGTTCCGGAAAAAGCACGAGATCGGGCACGTCGCACAAACCGGCCCAGCGTGGTCCCGACATGAACGAGATACGCCGGGTCGAAAGCCAGCCATATCCAGTCTGCCACCTGCCCTTCCGCCAAACCGGCACCTGGCGTCCACAGTAGCCAAGTATCGCCGTCACGGTCGCATCGCCACGCGGTGTGCGGTTGCCGGGGCTGATCGCATGCTCGATGAAGGTCAATGCATTGAACCTGCCGCGCAGGTGATCGACCACCGCGCTGCTTAGCGCCGGAACCGTCGAAGCGCCACTGATCAGCAAGCGGCCCGCGGCGCGTGCCTCGTTATCCAGTGCACGAATGCCGGCGACGAAGTCACGCCCGTCAGCAAGATCCACATAGTCGCTGCCGCAAGCAAGGCAGGCCTTGGCGACGCGATAGTCCTGGGATTGAAACGGGCCCGCCGCATGGATCACCCATTCGGGCGCAAGGCTGCGTAGCGTGTCCTGCAAATCGATCGCTTCAACATCGATCACCGCAACCTGCACGGAGGGGTCACCAAGCGCGCTCCGCAAGCGCTCCAACGCTGACAACGTCCGTCCTGCAAGCGTCAGCTCGAAGCGCGCGTCATGGGCCAGGAACGCGGCGATGCGTTTACCGAATACACCGGTCGCACCGATCAATAGCACTCGCATCGCGTGATGTACCCCCTCCAATAAAAAAGCCCGCCTTGGACGAGGCGGGCTTTTCGTTCATCGCGTTTAGCCGTCCAGATCAACCAGCAGCCAGCGAATATCCCTTCAAGCGCTGTGCGAATTCCTGCAGTGCGCGGATGCCGCTCTGCTCGGCTTCGACGATCCACTGCTGCAAACCCTTGAGCGCCTGGTCGGCGCCGCGCTGTTCCATCAGCTCGGCGAGGCGGCTGCGGAATTCGCACACCGTCTTGAGCGCCGGGCGCTTGGCCAGCACGGCCTGCATGCGCTCGCGGTTTTCGCCGTCGAGCCAGCGGCCACCGTCGGCCAATGCGCGGCGCAGGCGGCGCGGCATGGACTTGATGCCTTCGCCGGCGTGCTGCGCTTCATCGCGCAGGGTCGGGACGATCACGTTGCGGTAGTAGTCGGTCATCGCCTGGAAGCGGTGGGTAAGCACGGCCTTCAAGGTTTCCGCGTCGGGCAGGTGCACGTTGGGGCGCATGTCCAGCGAGGGCGCCACGCGCAGCACCTTGGCCAGGCCCAGCTTGCGCAGCACGCAGATGGCAGCCCAGCCGATGTCGAATTCCCACTTGCGCAGCGCGAACTTGGCCGAGCTGGGGAAGGCGTGATGGTTGTTGTGCAGCTCTTCGCCGCCGATCCAGAAACCCCATGGAATCAGGTTGGTCGCCGTGTCCGAGCTTTCGAAGTTGCGATAGCCCCACCAATGGCCGACGCCGTTGACGAAACCGGCTGCCCAGAACGGAATCCAGGCCATCTGCACGGCCCACACGGCCGCGCCGATCACGCCGAACAGGGCGAAATCGATGATCAGCATCAGGGCCGGACCCCAATACGGATGGGCGGTGTAGAGCTTGCGCTCGATCCAGTCGTCGGGCGTGCCGCGGCCGTATTTCTCCAGGTCTTCCTTCACGTAGCTCGCGTCGCGGTACAGCGACACGCCGTCCCAGAACACCTTCTTGATGCCGTAGATCTGCGGGCTGTGCGGATCTTCTTCGGTCTCCACCTTGGCGTGGTGCTTGCGGTGCACCGCCACCCACTCCTTGGTGACCATGCCGGTGGTGAGCCAGCCCCAGAAGCGGAAGAAATGCGAGATGGACGGATGCAGGTCGACGCCGCGGTGCGTCTGGCAGCGGTGCAGGTAAAGGGTGACGGTAAAGATGGTGATCTGGGTGACCACCAGCAAGTACACGAGAATCGACACCCAACCGGCCTGGCTCACGCCACCGGAGAGGAAGTGCAGTACAGCATCGAGCATGGGGAAGGGTCCTGGAGCAAGAAAAAGCAGTCTAGTTGAGGGCGTCCGTACCTACCAGCATGGTAGAACCCTGGCCCCTCGATTTCCGTTAAAGCGTGATGGCCAACGGTTGTCTGCGGGATGGGGTCGCCCCGACAATCATGCAATGAACGCGCCTAGCTCCGCTTTAGTACCCGTACTGAAACTTGAACGAATCTCCCGGCGCCGCGCCGGCCGACCCGCCGTGCGCGATCTCTCGCTTAGCCTTGAGACTGGCCAGATCCTTGGGCTGCTTGGGGTGAACGGGGCTGGCAAGTCCACCACCCTGAGCCTGATTGCAGGGGCACTGACACCCGATAGCGGCACGATCCGTCTGCAAGGTCAGGATTTTCTGGAGCACCCCGAGCTGGCCCGGCAGGCCATCGGCTGGCTGCCGGAAGCTGCCCCGCTGTGGCCGGAACTGACCATCCGCGAACACCTGGACGCCCATGGCCGCCTGCGCGGCCTCGCCGGCACCCGGCTGAAGGCAGCCGGCGATGCAGTGCTCGATCGACTGGAATTGCAGGACCTGGCCCAGCGGCTGGCAGGCGTATTGTCGCAGGGACAGCGGCAGCGGCTGGGACTGGCCTGCGCGCTGCTGCATCGCCCCGCCCTGCTGGTGCTGGACGAACCGGCCAACGCGCTCGACCCGGTGCAGGTGGCCACGCTGCGCAAGCTGCTGCGCGAACTGGCCGCCGAGGGCACCGCCGTGATCCTTTCCACGCACCAGTTGGTCGAAGTGACGGCCGTCTGCACCCGCGTGGCGATCCTGCATGAGGGCGTGCTGCGCCATGACGCGCCGCTGTCGCCCGATGGGCATGCCGTTCTGGAAAAAACCTTCTTCGACATCGCCATGGCTCAAGCCGCATGACCTTATTCGCTGTGACGCGGCTGGAACTGCGCCGCCTGTTCGTGCGCCCGCTCGGCTGGACCATCGGCGCCCTCGCGCTGGCGGAGCTCGGTTGGCGCTTCGCCTTGTTGCTGCAGTTATTCCTGCTCAACCAGGTGAAGCTTGCCGCCTTGCCGGATGGGCCCGGCTACACCGACCTGGTGGCGGTTCGTCTCCTAAGCAGCTTAATCACCGGCAGCCCCATGCCGTTTGGCGTGACTGAACTGGCGTTACTGCTGGTGCCACTGCTAACCATGTCTACCCTGGCGAGCGAACGCAGCGCGGGCACTTTATCGCTGCTGTTTTCAACCGGCATTTCGCCCTCAAGTATCGTGCTGGGCAAATATCTCGCCGTTTTGATTTGGTTGGCTCTTTGGCTGCTGCTCACTCTCTTGGTTCCTGTAACTCTCGCACACGGAGTGACATTGGACTGGGGAATGATTGCAGCCGCCACGTTGGGAGCTTTTCTTGCGCTCGCAGTGCTTGCTGCAATAGGCGTAGCTAGTTCGGCGTTCGCCTCCCATCCCGCCATCGCTGCTGCCGGATCTTTCATGGTCGGCGTCGCGCTCAATTGCGTCAATTTAGGTGCACAGCTTGCGGGCATCAACGTTGGCTTCATCAACTGGCTTGCAATGAGCACACACGAAGAGAACTTGCTACGCGGCCTGGTATCGAGCGCAGATGTAGTTTGGTTCCTGTTGGCCATTGTCGTTGCATTGGCCATCGGCGTCCGGCGCCTTGACGCTGACAAGGAGCGCGGCTGATGAATATCTCCCATCTGCGCCGGCTAAATGGCTGGCTGTTTGCGCTGCTCGTACTGCTCGGCGCTGGCGCAATCGGGTTTCTAAGTGCGCGCCATGATTACATCGCTGACTGGACCTATCACAGCCGCAGAAGCATGTCCCCGGAAACGCGCGCCGTCTTGGCAAAATTCGACGGCCCGGTCGACGTCGTCAGCTACGCAAGCCCGCAAGGCGATCTGCGCCAGACCATCGCAGCCGCGCTGCAGCGTTACCAGAAGGCCAAACCCGATCTGCAGCTCAGCTTCGTCGATCCGCAACAGGACCCGGCCGCGATGCGCAATCTCGGCATCACGGTGGATGGCGAACTGATCCTGCATTACCGCGACCGCCAGCAACGCCTCGACACGCTGACCGAGCGCAGCCTTACCGACGCATTGGAGCGCCTGGTCCGCGGCAACGATCGCATCGTCGCCTTCGTTACCGGGCATGGCGAGCGTCGGGCCGATGGCGTGGCCAATGCGGATCTGGGCACGTTCGTCTCGCAGCTCGAACAAAGCGGCATGCGTGCAGTGCCACTGAACTTCTCGCAAGTGACCAGCGTGCCCGCGCAAACCGACCTCGTCGTGCTTGCCGGCCCCCAGGCGCCGTTGACGCCGGGTGCCACCAAAGCGCTGACCGATTACCTCGCCAATGGCGGCAACCTGCTGTGGCTGGTCGATCCAGGCAACCTGGATGCCAGCTTGCAACCCATTGCCGACACGCTCGGCATACGCGTGCTGCCAGGCGAATTGATCGATGCTTCGTCGCCGGCGGTGGGGCTGAAAGATCCACGCATGATCGTCCTGGGCGATTACCCGCCCAGCATGATCACCCGCGGTTTCACGCTCACCACGCTGTTCCCGGAAGTCGCGCCGCTGGCAGAGGTACGCCAGGGCGATTGGAAGATCGAACCCTTCCTGCGTTCCAGTCCACAAGCCACCACGCAACGGCTGGGTGGCAACGCCGCGGTACCACTGAAAGGGCCGCTCGATTTCGGCTTCGCGTTCAGCCGCCTCTCCCCCAGTCCGACCAAGAGCGAGCAGCGCGTGGTAGTGATCGGCAACGGCGATTTTCTTTCCAACAGCTATCTAGGCAACGGCGGCAATCGCGCGCTGGGCGAGCGCGTGTTCAACTGGTTGTTGGGTGATGACCAATTGATCAGCATGCCGCCACGCGGCGCGCCGGATCGCATACTCAACGTATCGCAGGGCGAACTGAGCGTGCTGACCATCGGTTTCATGCTGGTCATGCCATTGCTGCTGTTGGTGGTGGGCGGCTGGATCGCCTGGCGCAGGCGGCGCGCATGAAGCGTACGTTGCAACGCCAGTTATGGCTGCTGGTCGCCGTGGCAGCCTTGCTCGCCGCCGCATGGTGGCAAGTGCGCAGCGACCGTGCCGCCGCTCCCGGCACGCTGCTGTCGATCGCTCCCGGCAAGATCACGCGCGTGACGCTCGACATGGGCCGTGCGCCTGCCGAGCATTACGTAAAACGTGGCGAACATTGGTGGCGTATCGACCAGACTACGTCGCCAGCGCGCGCCGACGACAGGCGCGTGGCCGAACTGCTGCGCATTGCTTCCGCCCCCGTGCAAAGCTGGCAACCCGCCAGCAGCTACGACCTCGCAAAAATCGGCCTGGCGCCGCCGCAAGCGAAGCTGGAACTGGATGACGAAAGTCTGCGCTTCGGCGCGATGACCGCCATCGGCCACAACGTCTACGTGCAGGTCGGCGAGCGCGTGGGCATCGTATCGCTGCGCTACATGCCGCGTGCTGCGCAAAGTACCTCGATGATGCAGTGACATGCCCGAGCTGCCCGAAGTCGAAACCACCCGGCGCGGCATCGCGCCCCATCTGATCGGCCGGCGCGTCGCCGCCGTGACGCTGCGGCGCGCGGACCTGCGCTGGCCGATCCCGCGCGAGATTACCGAGCTATTACCTGGTCAACGCATTGACGAGGTAGAGCGCCGCGCCAAGTACCTGCTGCTGCACACGCATGCCGGCAGCGCGCTGATCCATCTGGGCATGACCGGCGTATTGCGCGTGCTGCCGCCGGACGCACCACCCGGCCCGCACGATCACTTCGATATTGCGCTGGAGCCCTTGCAGGGCGACCGTCCGCGCATCCTGCGCTTTACCGATCCGCGCCGCTTCGGTTGCCTGTTGTGGCAAGCGCCAGGCACCACGCACACCTTGCTGGCCGAGCTTGGACCGGAACCGCTTACCGACGCCTTCGATGGCGACCTGCTATGGCGCCGCTCACGCGGCCGCAAGGCGGCGGTGAAGCTGTTCCTGATGGACAACGCGATCGTCGTGGGTGTGGGCAATATCTACGCCAGCGAGGCCCTGTTCGCCGCCGGCATCGATCCGCGGCGCCAGGCCGGCAGCGTGTCGCGCGCACGCTATCAGCGACTGGCCGGCGAAGTGAAACGCATCCTGGCGTGGGCCATCGAACGCGGCGGCACGACCTTGCGTGACTTTCTCAATCCAGACGGTGCGCCGGGGTATTTCTTTCGCGAGTTGTTCGTCTACGGGCGCGAGGGCGAGCCATGCAAGGTATGCGGCTCGCCGATCCGTCAACAGGTGATCGGGCAACGCTCCACGTTCTGGTGCCCTAGCTGCCAGAAATGAGTGATGACGCCGCTCAGTCGGGCCAGTAAAACGCTACATATGTGTTGTTGAACTGCGGATCGTCGTAGCCGCCGCCCAGCTCGGCGATCAGCCCACCGAAGATACCGTCGACTTCCAGCGTCTGGCCCTGCACGAAATGCGCACCCAGCGCTTCCAGTTCGATCAGCCGCTGGCATAGCGCACCAGCGCGATCGACATCGCGCTCCGGCACATTTTTCAGGCTGATGTCGGGCCGGCCGAACTTGCGCATCCCGCGCGTGTGCACCCAGTAGCGACCGGCTTCGTCTTCATCGCGCAAGATCAGCACGTGGCTGCGCAACGGCGCCCCATCCCTGACCAGATAGCGCTGACGCCATTCGTTCGCATCGAACAAGCTGAGTATCTGCGGGTCGAGTATCGCCACGCCGCCGATGTCGAGCAGCCCGGCCAGCACGCCGAAGGTGTCGCGCAGGTAGCCGGTATCGGGCTGGTCCTTGAAGCGGCCATGCAGCACCAGCACTTGCGGGGCAGCCAGGGCTTTCTCGTAGGTCTCCGGGGCATCGTGCTTGAACAGATCGCCCAGCGGAGCCTTCAGCGGATAACCTTCCCATTCGCGCAGCATCTGGTGATGGTGGCTGGAAAGCTGCACTTCTTCCGGCAAACCATCGCTGCCATACGCGGCGCTCGGCACACGTGTCGGCTGGATGTTGCCGAACACATAGAATTGCAGGATGACTTCCTCGTCATTGGGCTGCCAGTGCGGGCGCTGCCAGGCGGGGAAGTAGGTAACCGGGTTGCTCATGCTGTTTCCTTGATGTGATCCAGACCGGATCAGTGCTTCTCGCCCAGCGGCAGGCCGGGTTGCTTCAGTTCGATGCTGCCTTGTCCCTGGGTGATCTTCTTGAACTCGGCGCGGCTCACCGAGACATAGCGTTCGTTGCCGCCGATCTCAACCTGCGGCCCTTCGGTGATGGCCCGGCCCTGTTCATCCACGCGCACCACCATGGTGGCCTTGCGGCCGGTATGGCAGATGGTCTTGATCTCTTCCAGGCTGTCGGCCCAGGCCAGCAGATAGCGGCTGCCCTCGAACAGTTCACCGCGAAAATCCGTGCGCAGGCCGTACGCCAGCACGGGAATATTGAGCGCATCGACCACGTCGGTGAGCTGCCACACCTGGGCCTTGGTCAGGAACTGCGCCTCGTCCACGAAGACGCAATGCAACGCGCCATGTTCGGCGATATTCGCCCGCACCACGGCCAATAGATCGGTCTCCGCCGTCAAGCGTTCGGCGTGCGAACGCAGCCCGATGCGCGAGGCCACGATGCCCTCGCCGTAGCGGTTGTCCAGCGCCGGGGTGAAAATCAGGGTGCGCATGCCGCGCTCGTAATAGTTGTACGCGCTCTGCAGCAAGTTGGTGGTCTTGCCGGCATTCATCGACGAATAGTAGAAATAGAGCTTGGCCATGCGGATCGGCGGGCATGCGGGAGCGTGCATGGTAACCCGGCCGGCTGCCACCGTGACCGTTCGCTTGCAAGCCTGCTGCAGGGGCGCCCGGTTTGCTACGATCACCCGTCACGCTGCACCCACCTGGCCGATCCCACCGATGCTCAACCCCCAACAACTGGCCGCCGTCGAACACATCGACAGCCCGCTGCTGGTGCTCGCGGGCGCCGGCTCCGGCAAGACCTCGGTGATCACCCAGAAGATCGCGCACCTGGTGCAGCGCCGTAAGCTTTCGGCCTCAAAGATCGCCGCGATCACCTTCACCAACAAGGCGGCGCGCGAGATGCGCGAGCGCGTCGGCAAGCTGGTGAGCGCTGACGATGCGCAGGCGCTTACCGTCTGCACCTTCCACGCACTGGGCTTGAAGTTCCTGCAGATGGAACACGCGCGCGCCGGCTTGCGGCGCGGCTTTTCCGTGCTGGATGCGGACGACAGCGAGGGCATCGTCAAGGAGCTGGCGCCGAAAGGCGTCAAGCCGGATGTGCTGTTCGGCCTGCGCAACCTGCTCAGCCGCGCCAAGAACAGCGGTCTTTCGCCGGAAGAAGCGCTGGCCGCCGCGCGCAGTCCGCGCGAGCTGGAAGCGGCGACGATCTACGAGCTGTACCAACAGCGCCTCGCCGCGTTCAACGCAGTCGATTTCGACGACCTGATCCGCCTGCCGCTGCGCATCCTTGAAAGCGACGAGGAGTGCCGCACCACCTGGCGCGAACGCCTGCGCTATCTGCTGGTGGACGAATACCAGGACACCAACGACGCCCAATACCGCTTGCTGAAAGCGCTCACCGGCGACCGTGGCAGCTTCACCTGCGTGGGCGATGACGACCAGTCGATCTACGCCTGGCGCGGCGCCAATCCCGAGAACATCGAGCAGCTCGGCAAGGATTGGCCGAGCCTGCGCGTGATCAAGCTGGAGCAGAACTATCGCTGCGGCCGGCGCATCCTGCGCGCCGCCAATACGCTGATCGCCAACAACCCGCACCTGCACGTCAAGAAACTGTGGAGCGAGCATCCGGAAGGCGCGCCGATCCGCGTGATCGAATGCAAGGATGCCGAACACGAAGCCGAACGCATTGCCGGCATGGCCGCCACGCTGGCGGAAAAGCACAAGGTGCGCTGGCACGACATGGCGATCCTGTATCGCGGCAATTTCCAGGCGCGTCCACTGGAAAAGGCGCTGCGTTTGGCGCGCGTGCCATATCATCTCACCGGCGCGCTGTCCTTCCTCGATCGCGCGGAAGTGAAGGACCTGCTCTGCTATCTGCGCCTGCTCACCAATCCCAGCGACGACGCCGCGTTCTTGCGCGTGGTGAACGTGCCCAAGCGCGAGATCGGCGCCACCACGCTGGAAAAGCTGGGGCAGATCGCGCAGACCAAGCATTGCTCGCTGCTCGAAGCGACGCGCAGCGACAGCGTATTGCGCCAGCTGAGCCCGCGCCCGGCTGCGGCACTCGCCTCGTTCTCCGAGCTGCTGGATGAATTGCGCAGCGCCTCGCTGCATGAAAGCGCCGCGGACCTGGTCGATCGCGTACTCACACGCACCCAATACGCCGCACACATCGCCGCCAGCACGCAGGATGCCGCCTTGCGCGACCGCCGCCTGGGCAATCTGCGCGAACTGGCCGACTGGTTCCGCGCGATGCAGAAAGGTGGCAACAGCGCCGGCGACCTTGCCTCGCAGCTGGCCCTGCTCACGCATGCCGATCGCGACGATCCCGGCAATGCGTTGCGCATGATGACGCTGCACGCCGCCAAGGGCCTGGAGTTCCGTTTCGTCTTTATCGTCGGCTGCGAGGATGGCACGCTGCCCAACGATGCCGCCATCGACGAGGGCCGCGTGGAAGAAGAGCGCCGACTGATGTACGTAGGCATCACCCGCGCCAAGGAACTGCTCACCCTGTCATGGTCGTCCAAGACCAAGCGCTACGGTGAAATCCACAGCAACCAGCCCAGCCGCTTCCTGCAGGAACTGCCGCAGGAAGATTTGCACTGGGAAGGCAAGGACCCCGAAGCCGACAAGGAAGCCGTGCGCGAAACGGCCGAGTCGCACATGGCGAAGATTGCCGCCATGCTCGCCGGCGACTGAGCACATCCATGACCGAGCACCGCTTTTCGGATGAGCAGCGCACAGGCTTGTATCGCGCCATCCACGAGCGCCGCGACGTGCGCTCGCAGTTCCTGCCCGATCCCATCGCGCCGGAGGTACTGGCGCGCCTGCTTCAGGCCGCGCATCACGCGCCATCGGTAGGCTTCATGCAGCCGTGGGATTTCATCGTCATCGACAGCCCCGACGTGAAGCGCGCGATCAAGGCGCTCTACGAGCAAGCCAATGCCGAAGCCGCCGGCAACTACGACGGCGAACGCGCCGCACAATACCGGCGCCTGAAACTCGAAGGCATCGTCGAAAGCCCGATCAACCTGTGCATCACCTGCGATCGCCAGCGCGGAGGCCCGCATGTACTGGGCCGCAACACGATGCTGGATACCGATCTCTTCAGCACCTGCCTGGCCGTGCAGAACCTGTGGCTGGCGGCGCGCGCCGAAGGTGTCGGTGTGGGCTGGGTAAGCATTGTTGATGCGGCGCAGTTAGCCAAGGTACTGGAGCTACCTGAAAAAGTTTATCCCGTGGCCTATCTATGCCTGGGCTACGTCAGCGAGTTTCTACCCAAGCCGGAATTGGAAATCGCCGGCTGGCGTTCGCGTTTGCCGCTGGATCAGTTGCTCCATGGCAATACATGGAGCGGCCAAGTTGACGACGATGCATTGCTGGCCGCCATCCGCGACACGTAGGCTGAGATGCAATCCCAGCATCGCCATGCATACGAAATGGCTGCTTGAAAGCCATTAAATCAACCGCTGCTGCTCCAACTCCCGCTTCAGGTACGCGTAGTAGATCGGCGCCGCCACCAACCCGGCCAGGCCGAACGCGGCTTCCATCACCAGCATCGCCACCAGCAGCTCCCACGCTCTGGCACGAATCTGTCCGCCGACGATGCGCGCATTGAGAAAGTATTCCAGCTTGTGGATGACGATCAGGAAACCGAGCGCCGCCACCGCCACCCATATCGACACCGACAAGCCGGCGATCGTCACCGCGGTGTTGGAAATGAGATTGCCGATCACCGGCAAAAGGCCGGCAAGGAAGGTAATCACCACCAGCGTCTTGGCCAACGGCACATGGATATCCATCAGCGGCAGCACGCCGAGCAGGAAGATGCCGGTCGCCACGGTGTTGATCAGGGAAATCTTGATCTGCGCAAACACGATACTGCGAAACGCCGCCGCCAATTGCTGGCAACGCTCGCCCAGCGCAGCTGCCAGCGGCCCCACCTGATGCGACGGACGCGCGCGACTCAAGGCCACCAGCGCGCCCAGCACCAGGCCGAGAATGATGTGCACCAGCACGCGCGCAGTTTCCTTGCCGGCGTTCTGCAGGCTCATCGCATGCTTGCGGGTGAGCTCCAGCGCCATCACGCGCAGTTCGTCGACGCTATCGGGCAACCAGTTCGTGAGCGACGCGGGCAACTGCGCGCGGGCCTTTTCCACCAGCGGCATCAGCTGCTGTTCCCACAGCATGGCGGGGTTGTTGATCTCGTTGCGAAAAAAGCTGATCAAGGCGACGATCAGCGCGGTAAGCAAACCCACCACGACCACGCCCAGCACCGTCACGACGACCAGGCGCGCGCGTTCGCCGGAAATGCGCCGGCCCAGCAGGGGCGTCATCGCGTGCACCAGTTCGTACACCAGCAGGCCGGCAAGCAGCGCGGGCAGCAGATGCAGGCGCAACACCAGCACCAATGCAAAGGCAGCCAACACGTAACTGGCAATACGGATGCCGCGGGCGGAAGAAAGGGCTGCGTACACGGGGCGGTCCAGGGGAAGGGCGTGATCCCCGGCAAGTCTGTCATAAACTTGCGCGATCCTCTCAGGACATCTTCACGCCTACAGGGTGTTTCATGACCAAGTCCCTGCCCATGCTGTTGGGCACGCTCCTGCTTTGCGCTTGCGCCAGCCATGCGCCTCGTTCCACCGCGCCGGCGGCGGCATCGGCCATCGCCCCAACCGCGGCGCCTGTCGTACCCGCCGACGACAACCTCAACGCCGTGGCCTGGACCCAGACCGCGCTCGAGCATGACCTGATCTACCGCGAGACCTTCAGCAGCGCGCAAGCCCAGCTGCTGGCCGCACTGAAGGACAAGCATTGGGATGCGCTGCCCACGGAAGACCGCATTGCGCCCTACAAGAACCTCAAGCCAGCCGTGATCCTGGACATCGATGAAACGGTGCTCGACAACTCGCCCTACCAGGCGCGCCTGATCCGCAAGGGTGGCGAGTTCAACGAGGCCGACTGGGCCGCATGGTGCAAGGAAGAACGCGCACGCGCGCTGCCCGGCGCCGTGGCTTTCACCCAATTCGCCGCCAAGCACGGCATTGCCGTGATCTACATCTCCAATCGCGCGCAGGACCTGGATACCGCCACCCTCGACAACCTGCGCCAGGTCGGCTTGCCGGTGTCCGGGCCGGATGCCTTCCTGGGACTGGGCACTCTCCTGCCAGGTTGCGACCAGGTCGGTACCGAGAAAAATTGCCGCCGCCAACTGGTCAGCAAGCACTACCGTGTGCTGATGCAGTTCGGCGACCAGCTGGGCGATTTCGTCACGGTGCTGAGCAATACGCCAGCCGGCCGCACCCAGGCGATGGCGCCTTATGCGGACTGGATCGGCAGCCGCTGGTTCGTGCTTCCCAACCCCACATATGGCGCGTGGGAGCCGGCTCTGTTCAACAACGACTGGACCTTGCCGCGCGATCAGCGGCGCCAGCAGAAGATCCAGGCCCTGCGCGATAATTGACCAAAAATCAGTCGCTTAATGAGGTCTTCTTAAAGTGTTGCCTGAAGTGAAAAGGGGCCTTATCATGGCCCCGCCAACCCTGCTGACCTCCAAATTTCCGCGGGCAAGGCCATTTCCCTTCCGGCGCTGCCGGCATGACCCTGCGAGGCCCAACGCCCGCGGGGTTTTCTTTTTTTGTTTTTAAGTAAGATGCACCGCGCCCCGCCGTGTGGCGCCGCCTTTGCCCTTGCCCGGAAGGCAAGCTACCGCCCTCCCACGTGAGACCATTCATGCGCTTTCAAACACTTAGGCATTGCCTGCTGGGCCTGTCGCTGCTCGCGCTGGCCGCCTGCCATCAAAAGGAAGAAAACGCTGCGGCGCCCGGCGGCGCCACGCCGGAAGCGGCCGTGCAAGAGTCCGTGGCGCTGATCAAGGCGGGCGACTTCGCCGGCTTCTGGAAGCACGCCCTGCCGCCGGCCGACTACAACAACTTGCGCGCCGACTGGTTACGCCCACGCCCCGACCAGCGGCCGATCACCGACGAGGATCGCGCCCGCTTCAGCCAGGCGGTCAAGCAGCTCACCGCACCCAACGCGGAAACCACGCTGTACGACCAGCTCAAGCCCAAGCTGGCGCAGGTGGAACAGCAGTACCACGACCAGCTGCCGGTGATGATCGGCATTGGCCAGGCCATCCTCACCACCGGCATCGCCCAGAACAAGACGATGACCGAAAACCAGAAGCAGCAGATGCGCGACGCGCTCAACGTGCTGCTGCCGTGGGCGCAGCAGGCGCCCTGGTTTGACCAGGACAAGGCCAGGCAGGCCGTCGGCGTGGTGGTCACCACCGCGCGCCAGCTCGATCTGAAGAGCCCGGATCAGCTCCAGCACATGGATTTCGATGCCGCCATGAAGCAATACGCCACGGCGTACCAGGGCCTCAAGCAACTGCTTGCGATCTACGGCCTCTCCGTGGACGACACGCTCGACTCGGCCAAGGTCACCACCATCGGCATCGACCATGGCCTGGCACACGTGAAGATCGACTACACCCTGCTCGGTAAGCCGCTGAGCACCGACTCGCAACTGGAACTGGTGGACGGTCGCTGGTACAGCAAGGACCTGATCGACAGCGAGCGCGCCCGGCACGAACAGTTGCTGCATCCGCCGGCGCCCGCCGCCAGCAGCACGGCGCCGGCACCTGCCGCCAGCGCAAAGCCACCGGCCAGCAGCAGCTCCACCGGCACGACCTTGGCGGCCAAGCCCTAAGCTTGCAGACGCTAAACTATGCAGATGCCGACTATGACGACCGCGGAAACTGGTTACCGCAGCCGCGCCCCCTGGTGGTTCAACCTTGCCGGGCACCTGCTTGAGCCCTGGGTACGCATTCGCCGCGATCCAGCCGAACCTGCCAGCCTGCTGCAGGGCGAGGCGCCCGTCTGCTACGTCATCGAGCGCGACGGGTTTTCCGATGCGCTGATCCTGGACCGCGCCTGCCGCGAAGCCGGCCTGCCCAGCCCGATGCAACCGTTGCCGTTCACTCGCCGCCGCCGCTCGGTGTTCGCGCTGGCGCGCCGCGACGGCTGGCTGTTCGGCCGCAACCGCAAGCGCTCTCCCAAGGAACCGTTCGGGCAGCTGGTGCGCGCGCTGGAAGGCTTTCCCGATCGCGATATCCAGATCGTGCCGGTTTCCATCTATGTCGGCCGCGCGCCCACCCGCGAATCCGGCTGGTTCAGCGTGCTGTTTTCGGAAAACTGGGTGGTGGTCGGCCGCTTCCGCCGCGTGCTCGCGCTATTGCTCAACGGGCGCGACACGGTGGTGCATTTCTCCGCGCCGGTCTCGCTGCGCACGGTGCTGAACGAAGAAGGCGACGTCCGCCCGGAACGCTTCGCGCGCAAGATGGCGCGCGTCATGCGCACGCACTTCCGCCGCATCCGCGCGGCGGTGATCGGGCCGGATCTTTCGCATCGCCGCACCGTGGTCGATGCCGTGCTCAATGCCGAACCGGTGCGTGCCGCCATCGCCTCCACCGCCGCCAAGGAAAACATCACATACGCCAAGGCCTGGCAGCGCGCGCACAAGATGACAATGGAAATCGCGGCGGATTATTCGCATCCGGTGGTGCGCTCGGCCTCGTTCCTGCTGCGCAACTTCTGGACCAAGCTCTACGACGGCATCACCATGCACCACTTCGACAAGGCGCGCGCCGCAGCGCCCGGCTACGAAGTGGTATACGTGCCCAGCCATCGCAGCCACGCCGATTACCTGCTGCTGTCCTACCAACTGCACGATTCGGGCGTGGTGGTGCCGCACATCGCCGCCGGCGTGAACCTCAACCTGCCGCTGATCGGCCCGATCCTGCGCCGCGGCGGCGCGTTCTTCCTGCGCCGCAGCTTCAAGGGCAACGTGCTGTATTCGGTGGTGTTCAACGAATACATGGCGCAGCTGATCGACCGCGGCGCGCCGATCGAATACTTCATCGAGGGCGGGCGTTCGCGCACGGGCCGCCTGCTCGCGCCGCGCGCCGGCCTGCTGGTGATGACCGTGCGCGCCTTCCTGCGTGCGCCGCGGCGGCCGGTGCTGTTCCAGCCGGTGTACATCGGCTACGAGAAGCTGATGGAAGGCAAGAGCTACATCGGCGAACTCTCCGGCAAACCCAAAGAGAAAGAGTCGCTGCTCGGCCTGCTTCGCGGCCTCGGTGTACTGCGCCAGCGTTACGGCCACGTCGCACTGAATTTCGGCGAGCCGATCGAACTGACGCCGCTGCTCGATGCCGCCAGCAGCAACTGGCGCGAAACCACCGGCGATCCGAACACCAAGCCGGAATGGCTGAGTTCGGTGGTCGACCAGCTGGCGGAAAAAATCCAGATCAACATCAATCGCGCGGCTGACGTGAATCCGATCAACCTGCTGGCGATGGCGCTGCTGTCCACGCCCAAGCACGCAATGGCGGAAAACGACCTGCTCGCGCAGCTGGAGCTGCTCAAGGCGCTGCTGGAAGAACTGCCGTATTCGGATCGCGTCACGCTCACGCCGCTCGCGCCCGATGCCATCATCGCCTACGGCGAGCAGATGAACTGGATCACCCGCGTACGCCATCCGCTCGGCGACGTGTTGACGCTGGAAGGCGACCAGGCGGTCCTGCTGAGCTACTTCCGCAACAACGTATTGCACCTCACCGCCGCCGCGGCGTGGGTCGCCTGCTGTTTCCTCAACAACCGGCGCATGTCGCGGGCCTCGATCCTGCGGCTGGGCCGCATCATCTACCCCTTCATCCAGGGCGAACTGTTCCTGCCGTGGGATGCCGAAGGCTTCGGCGTGCAGCTGCAGGCCACGGTCGATTTCTTCGTGCGCCGCGGGCTGCTGGAAGCGGTCGGCGAAGGCCGCGTGCTGGAACGCGGCCCGGGCCAGGACGACGCCGCCTATCAGCTGCGTGTCATCGCCCGCAGCCTGATCCAGGCCTTCGAGCGCTACTACATCACCATCGCCGCGCTGGCCAAGAACGGTCCGCACACCATCACCGGCGCCGAACTGGAAAACGTCTGCACCCTCACCGCCCAGCGCCTGAGCCTGCTCAGCGAACCGCTGGCGCCGGAATTCTTCGACAAGGCGCTGTTCCGCGGCTTCATCCAAAAGCTGCGCGAACGCCGCGTAGTGTGGACCGACGCCAACGGCAAGCTCGATTACGACAGCGCACTGGAAGACATGGTGCGCGATGCGCGCGTAATTCTTGCGCGCGAGATGCGCCATGCGATCCTGAAGATCACCGGCAGCGAAGAAAAAGAAACCCCGCGCAGCGTGGCGGAGACGGAACAGGCGCCCGCGTCAGGCGAGCCGTTGAACACCAGCGAAGAGCTGCATGAACGGCACGTCGTCGCCGAGCAGCACGAGCACGAGCGCCCTCACAAGGAGTGACCGCTTCGCCTCGAAAAGGCAGCGCGGGGCGTTCCCAGGCTCAAGGAACGGCAACGCCCTGCCCCAACACCTTGCCGTTTACCGCAATGCCATACAGCGAATCGGGCGTGTCGTGATAAGCCTTGCGCGTTTCCGCGATCGAACCCTTGAAGCGCGGGTCCTGCGGGCGCTCGTGGGCGTTCATGTAATACGCCACGTCCCATGCGTCCTGGTCGGTGAGCGTATTGCCGCGGCCCAATGGCATGTTGGCCTTGATGAAGCCGGCGGCGTTGTCGAGCCGTTCCATGCCGGCGCCCCAATTGAACGATTGAGCGCCCCATAACGGCGGGAACACGGTGCGCTCCGCAACGCGCTGGCCCTGGCCGTTGTCGCCGTGGCACAGCGCGCAATCGCGTTTGAACACCGTTTCGCCGCGCACGTAGTCGGGCGCTTGCGTTGGTCGCGGCAGTTTTGGATAGCCATGGCCAGCGGGCGCCACGCCGATGGGTTCGCCTTTGGACATCCAGTACGCATACGCTTCCAGCGCCACCAGCACGTCGTCGCCCAGCGGCGGCGCCTTGCCGTTCATGCTGTACTGGAAGCAACCCTGCAAGCGTTCGGCAAAGGTGTTTACGTGATGGTTCTTGCTGCGATACGCCGGATACATGGGATAGGCACCCCACATCGGCGCGCTGTGTGCAAGCCGCCCTGCATCGAGGTGGCAGTTTGCGCAGTTCAAGGCGTTGCCGACATAGGCTTTGGCGTAATGGCCGGTATCCGTAAAGATCTGCCGCCCCAACGCTATCTGCTTGCCGAACTCGTCCGCGGGGATCGATGACTCGGGCGGCGGCTCGAAACCGTTGGTGGCATGGGGCGCCGAACTCGTCGCCGCTGGCGCATGGGATGCTGGCGAAACGCCCTGCTGCTCTGCGGGATGGCAGGCCGCAAGTGCAAGCGGCGCCGCCAGCCAGATCCATCGCCACCGCATCATGGCTGCGACTCCTTCGTCAACGTGGCCGGCTGCGCGGCATACCAGGCGCCGATGGCGGCGATGTCGGCATCGCTCAACTTGTTGGCGACGGTTTGCATCAGCTGCAGCGGATCGTTGCGCCGCGCACCTTGTTGCCAGGCATGCAACTGATTGACGAGATAGACCGCGGACTGGCCGGCGAGCGGCGGGAAGTGATCGCCGACGCCGACACCACCCGGCCCATGACATTGCTCGCAGGCGGGCAGGCCGTCTGACCAGCGTCCGCGCGTGGCGAGCGACCGTGCAAGCTGCGCATCATTGCGCGATGGCTCGGCGACCGGCGCCGGCTTCGGCACCGGCAACTTGCTGTAATACGCCGCGACGGCATCGCGCTCTGCATCGCTCAGTCCGCTGGCAACCGGCTGCATGGTGACATTGACGCGTGCGCCCCGGGCGAAGTCATCCAGCTGCTTGCGCAGATACGCCTGCGGCAAGCCGGCCAAGCGCGGAAAACCTGCCGCCGCCTGCCCACCGCCGTCGGCAGCATGGCAGGCCATGCATGGCGCCACGCCATGCCCGTTACCTTGCCGGGCGATGCTGGCACCATCGAGCGTATCGGCGAGTACGCTCTTGGCCATCAGCACGCTGCACGCCAACATCGCGATGCGCAAGCTATTCATGGCTGCGCCGGCTGGAAGCCGTATTTACGGTAGATTGCCTGCGCTTCGGCCGAAGCCATGAAGCCTAAGAAATCCTTGGCGGCCTGTGCATGCGGCGCGTTCTTCATGCGCGCCGCCGTGTACGTGGCGGTGACGTTCTGCGTCGCCGGTATCGCCACCGTTTCCACCGGGCGATGCAGGATCTGCTGCTGGAAATACGCCTCGGTCGACCACACTGGCGCCGCGTCCGACTCGGCTTGCAGGATACGCAGCGGCGATTCGCGATGATGGATGCGGGTGAGATAAGTGCTGCCGTCCTTCACCTTGTCATCCATGATGGCGTGGTCCAAGGCATCGCCGCCGGCTTTGCGGTAACCGGCCTCGATCTGCTTGGCGATACCTTCCCACTTGGGATTGGGCATGCTGACACGCACGTCGGCACGGCCGAGATCCTGCAGGCCCTGGATGTGCTTGGGGTTGCCCTGCGCCACCATGATCGCCAGCGGATTGCGCGCATAGTCGACAGTGTCCGCAAACCAGGCATGCTGCTGTTGCAGTTCGGCAATCGAAACTTTGCCGTTGGTGAAGATGTCGGGCTTCAAGGCAATGCGCAGATTGCCCATCACCAGCGAACCGGTTTCGATCTGCTTGGCGAGAATGCCCGGCGGCAAGGTTTCCACGAATACGCGCTGGTATTGCGGATAGCGATGCTTGAACGCTTCCACCAGATCGTGCACCACCATGAACTGGTTGCCGGCGAAGAACACGGTCAGCTGCGGATCGGCGATGTCGCCATGCAGGTCGGCAATGGCGTCGAAGGGTGGCACCGAGAACGAGACGCCACCGGCCGGCGGCGGATTCCACGGCGGCAGATAATCCGGCTGCGCGGCCTGCGCGGCGCCTGAGGCGACCGCCAACAGGGCCGCCAGCAACAGCTTTCCACGGCGCGACATCATCATCGCCACCTCGGCTCAGAGCGGCATCAGGGCATAGCCCTGCTGTTGCAGTTCGGTAATCGTGGTGAGCGCGGACAGGCTGAGCGTGACGTCCTTCGCCACCCATGCATCCTGGTAATGATGCTCGGCCACGGCCTGGCCGCACACGGCCACGTCCACGCCGGCCTTGTGCAATTGCGCGATCACGGCAAGGTTGGGATTGGCGACGCCGAACTGCGCCTTGTAGTGCTCATCGTCGAGCACCGCCGAGGTCGCCGCGCCGTACGCCACGGCCACGAATTTCAGATGGTCCAGCGGCACGCCGGCCGAGGCGTACAGGTTCACCGTACGCGCCACGCGCTCCAGTGCGGGATTGACCTCGCCTGGTTTTTCACTGCCCTTGGTCATGGCGAATACCACCTTGTAGGTATTGGCCGGATTGGGCTGGTAGGCCGCCTTGGGCAAGGGATGGTAGTTGCCGGCGGCGGTGATGACCTGGGTTGCCGAACCCTGGGCCGCAACAGTGGTGCAGCAAGACAGGCCCAGCATGCAAAGCAGCGAAATCGAGCGCTTCATTGTTTTCCTCCCGTCGTGGTGGTCGGCGGGAAGGCTACGCCGGCCGGCGCCATCAGGCCATTTCATGTTGCCTATATGACAGATAAGGTCGATTTATCCGCGCTGGCCATTCAAGTCCGGCAGACTCCTAGTACCATGCCCGCATGAGCGAGCAGTCCACTACCCATTTCGGCTTCCGCGACGTACCGGTCGGGGAAAAACAGAAGCTGGTCGGCCAGGTCTTCACCTCGGTCGCCCGCAACTACGACCTGATGAACGACCTGATGTCGTTCGGCATCCACCGCGTCTGGAAGCGCTATTTCGTCGGCATCAGCGGCATCCGCCCCGGCGACCGCGTGCTGGACCTGGCTGGCGGCACCGGCGATATCGCCGCGCTGCTCAAGCCGATCGTGGGCGAGCAAGGCGAAGTAATCGTCGGCGACATCAATGCGGCCATGCTCAACGTCGGCCGCGACCGGCTGACCGATCGCGGCGTGGTCGCGGGCCTGCGGTGGGTGCAGTCCAATGCCGAAGCGCTACCCTTCCCCGACAACAGTTTCGACGCGGTGACCATGGCCTTCGGCCTGCGCAACGTCACTGACAAGGACAAGGCGCTGGCCGACATCCACCGCGTGCTCAAGCCCGGCGGCCGTGCGCTGGTGCTGGAATTCTCCAAGGTGCGCAACGAACTGTTCGGCAAGCTGTACGACTTCCATTCCTTCCAGGTACTGCCTCGGCTCGGCCGCCTGTTCGCTCACGACGCGGACAGCTACCAGTATCTGGCCGAGTCGATCCGCAAGCATCCGGATCAGGACACGCTCAAGGGCATGATGGAAAACGCGGGCTTCGAGCGCGTGGAAGTACGCAACCTCAGCCAGGGCATCGTGGCCATCCATCGCGGGTATAAGTTCTAAGCCGACCTCAGAATGTAAGGCCGGCCACCCGCCTCAGGCGGCGCGCAGATCTTCCAACAGCACGCCTTGCTGCAACGTTTCCTGCTCGTGATCCGGATCGCGCCAGGTTTCTTTCAACGCGGCGTCATACCAGCGGCGCATCGAAGGCAGGGCCAGCATGCGCTGCACGTAGGCACGGCTCGCATCGTCCATGGCCAGCTGATAGCTCTGGATGCGGAAAGTGACCGGCGCGTAGAACGCATCCACGGCGGTAAACGCATCGCCCGCGAGGAACGGGCCGCCGAAGCGCTGCAAGCCTTCGTCCCACAACTCCTGCACGCGATCGATATCACGCGCCAGGGCGGGCGGTATCTCGTGCAAACGCAAGCGGATGCCGCAGTTCATCGGACAGCGCGAACGCAGTTGCGAGAATCCCGCATGCATCTCGGCCGCCGCGCTGCGCGCCCAGGCCCTGGCGCGTGCATCGGCCGGCCACACGCGTGGATGGCTTTCCGCGGCGTACTCGGCAATGGCGAGCGATTCCCACACCACCGTATCGCCATCGTGCAGGCAAGGTACTTTTCCGGTGGGAGAGAAACCGCGAAACGCCTGCCAGCTCGACGAGGTGCCACCCAGGAACGGCGTGAGCTTCTCCTCGAAGGGAATGCCCAGCTCGGTCAGCAATACCCACGGACGCAGCGACCAGGAGGAGTAGTTCTTGTTGGCGATGTGCAGCGTGTACATCTCGTCTCCTTCAACTTTTGCCGTTGCACGTCGTCATCGAGCGACGTGCATCAGGGTTCAGCATTCTTTTGCAGCGACCGGATTGACCGCAGGCTCGACCGGCGCCGACGGGCGGCGCTTGGCGTTCGCCAGCGCGACGCCGCCCACGGTAATCACGCCGCCCAGCAAGGTCAGCCAGCCCGGCTGCTCGCCCAGCCAGACCCAGCCGATAAGCACGGCGATCGGCGGCGAGAAATAGATGAAGCTGGTGACCTGTGACGCCGGCGCGCGCTTCAATGCCCCGTTCCACGCGAGATAACCCACGAAGGTCGGCGCAATGCCCAGCCAGATCAGCGCAGCGATATGCGACCATGGCGCGGCGGCCAATGCATGCGGCAAGCCCAGGCCAAACGGCAACGCACCCAGCGTGCCGGCAAGAAACCCGAAGGTGGTGACGCCGACCATGTCGTTGCGCGCGAACAGCGGCTTTTGCCCGACGAAGAACACCGCCGACGCAAGCACGCTGATCAGGACGAGCGCCGCCATCGGCTGAAAGCGCACTTCCTTGCCGCTGGTAAGCACCACCAGCACCACTCCGAGCAAGGCTACGCCAAGCCCCAGCATGCTGCGCGCGCTGATGCGCTCGCCGATCCAAAAGGCCGACAGCGCGGCGGTCACCGCCGGCACCAGTGAAATCAGAATGGCCGCGGTGCCGCTGGCAATGCGCGTTTCGGCATAGTTGAGGCACAGGTGATAGACGGTAAGGCCGAACACGCCCAGCACGGCCAGCTGCAGCCAATCGCTACGGCGCGGCAACGCGCCGCGCCGCAGCCACAGCAACACCACGAAGCACAGCGAGCCGATGGCAAGCCGCGCCAGCGCCACCTCGCCCGGCGTGAACGAGGTTAACGCATACGCAATCGCCGCATAGGCGGACGACCAGGTGATCAACGCAACGGCGATGTAGCTCAGCGCGCGCCCGTCGAGGCGCTCGGTAGTGTTCATGGACGGTCCAGTGCATGGGGGGCAGGAATGGGATAAATCCTAGTCTTGGGACGTTGGCTGATGAATAATGCATCCGAAGTTATCCCCCGTGTTTCGCCATCGATCGAAATAACAAATCCGCGCCATGACCTACGAATCGAAACCCGATTGGGACGCCAAGGACTGGCAGCTGCTCGAAGCCCTGCAACACGATGCCCGCATGGGCTACGCCGAGCTGGGCCGCAAGGTGCGCCTCTCCGCACCCGCCGTGGCCGAGCGCATCAAGCGCATGGAAGAGGCCGGCATCATTACCGGCTATCGCGCCGTGGTCGAACCCAAGCGCATGGGCTTCGGCATCGAAGCAATGGTGCGCGTGCGCTGCGATGGCGGCATCTGCGCACGCATGGGCAAGCTGGTCACCGATATTCCGGAAGTGCTGGATTGCCGCCGCCTTGCCGGCGAAGATTCCGCGCTGCTGCGCGTGGTGGCGATGTCGATCAATCACCTGGAATCCGTGCTCGATCGCCTGCTGAAAATTCATTCCAGCATCAGCACCACCACGCTGATCGTGTTGCAGACCTCGCACGCCAACCGGCCCATCACGCGCGGCATGTGGGATGCGGCCCGCGCGCTCTCGCAAGAGTAGGTTCGGGTGAGCGCGCGCGAATCCCAACGCCTCCGCGCACGCATACGTGATTACATACCCAAGGACATTCCCATCATGCGCACGATGTATCCCGAGATCGAACCCTACCGCACGCATCGCATCGCCGTGGACAACCGGCACACGCTGTATGTGGAAGAGTGCGGCAACCCGCAGGGCTTGCCGGCGATCTTCCTGCATGGCGGCCCCGGTGCGGGGTTGTCGCCGTACCACCGCCGCTTCTTCGATCCGCAACGCTATCGCATCGTGCTGTTCGACCAGCGCGGCGCGGGACGTTCAACGCCGTTCGCCGATCTCACCGACAACACTACCTGGCACCTGGTCGCGGACATCGAAGCCATACGCGAGCAAATGGGCATCGAACGCTGGGTGGTGTTCGGCGGTTCCTGGGGCTCCACGCTGGCGCTCGCCTATGCGCAGACACACCCGGAGCGCGTGCTTGGCCTGGTCTTGCGCGGCATCTTCCTGTGCCGCCCGGAAGAAGTGCGCTGGTATTACGAAGAAGGCGGCGCATCCTGGATCCTGCCGGATAAATGGCAACGCTATGCGGCAGCGATACCGGAGGAAGAACGTGGCCACATGCTGGAAGCTTACTGGCGCCGACTGACCAGCCAGGACGAAAGCACACGATTGGCGGCCGCCAAGACCTGGGGTGCATGGGAAGGCGGCGGCATCACGCTGGAAGAAAGCCCGGAAACCGAGGCAAGTTTCGCCGCGCCGGAAGTGGCGCTCAGCCTCGCCCGCATCGAGGCGCATTATTTCCGCAACGCCGCTTTCCTGGAACCCGGGCAACTGCTGCGCGACGTGGCCAAGCTGCGCCACATTCCCACCACCATCGTGCATGGGCGCTACGACATCATCTGCCCGGTGAAAAATGCTTTCGACCTGGCAGCGGTCTGGCCGGAGGCGGCATTCCATGTCGTGCTGGCCGGGCATGCCGCGTCGGAGCCGGCGATCGTGGACGTATTGATCCAGGCCACCGACACGCTTGCCGATCGCTACTGCTGACCAATCTTCGCCATGGGGGGCGGCGATGGCATACTCGCCGCTCCCGATGTCCCATGGAAGCCGCACGATGTCCCCGCTTCGTACCCTGGCCCTTGGCGCGCTGGTCCTGCCCGCGGCCGCCTATGCCAACGACCCCTATTCCTATGCGCAGCCGGATGACGTGCGCGTCACCCATCTCGACCTGAAGCTCAACGTCGACTTCCCGCAACGCAAGCTGGATGGCCTGGCCACGCTGACGCTGGACTGGAAGAACCCGAAGGCCGCCGCACTGGTGCTGGATACGCGCGATCTGAACATAGCCGATGTCGAGTCCGTGGACGCAAGCGGCAAGACCGCGCCGCTGAAGTACGCACTGGCGCCGCGCGACAAACAGCTCGGCAGCAAGCTCACCATCCAGACGCCGCAGCATCCGCACGAAGTGCGCATCGTCTACAGCACCTCGCCGAACGCCACCGGCCTGCAATGGCTGCCGCCCGCGCAGACGGCGGACAAGAAACTGCCTTTCATGTTCTCGCAATCGGAATCAATCCACGCACGCTCCTGGGTGCCGCTGCAGGATTCGCCGGCGATCCGCTTTACCTACGACGCGCAGGTGACCGCCCCGAAGGACATGCGCGTGGCGATGAGCGCACCGAACGATCCCAGCCATCCGCTGGATGGCACGTTCAACTTCAAGCAGACGCATCCGATTCCTTCCTACCTGCTGGCGATTGCCGCCGGCGACCTGGCGGTGAAGGAAACCGGCCCGCGCTCGGCGGTGTACGCGGAGCCTTCCGTGGTCGGCAAGGCCGCGCATGAATTCGAAGACACCGAAAAGATGATCAAAACGGCCGAGCAGTTGTACGGCCCGTATCGCTGGGGCCGCTATGACTTGCTGGTATTGCCGCCAAGCTTTCCTTACGGCGGCATGGAAAACCCCAACATGACCTTTGCCACGCCGACCGTGCTGGTGGGCGACAAGAGCCTGGTCTCGCTGGTGGCGCACGAACTGGCGCACTCCTGGTCGGGCAACCTGGTGACGGCGGCATCCTGGCGCGACATCTGGCTCAACGAAGGCGTCACCACGTACGTGCAAGGCCGCATCACCGAGGCGCTGTATGGCAAGCGCCAGGCCGATGAGGAAGACCTGCTGAGCATCCACGGCCTGCAACGCGAACTCGGCGAGCTGCCGCAGAACGCGCAGCGCCTGGCGCCGAAGCCGGGCAACATCGATGCGGACGACACGCTTTCGGATGTGGCATACAGCAAAGGGTCGTGGTTCCTGCGCACGCTGGAGCAGCGCTTCGGCCGCGATACCTTCGACAATTATCTGAAGGGCTACTTCAATCACTTCGCCTTCCAGAGCATCACCACCGAGCAGATGCTCGCGTACCTGAAGCCGAACCTGATCGACAAATACCCCGGCAAGATGAGCTGGGACGAAGTGCAGGCATGGGTGTACGGCACCGGCATACCCAAGCACGCGCCGATTCCCGCTTCGCCGCGCTTCGACACCATCGACAAGGAACGCACCGCCTTCCTCGCCGGCACGCTCGACGCCGACAAGCTCGACGCCAAGGACTGGAATACGCAGGAGTGGATGTACTTCCTGGACGGCCTGCCGGATGCACCGCCGTTGGCCCGGATGCAGCAACTCGACGCCGCCTGGCATCTCACCGGCACGCCCAATGCCGAGATCGGCATGCGCTGGTACGTGCACGCCATCGCCGCCGGCGACAAGGCTGCCTGGCCGGCGGCGGCGGAACATATGACGCGCATCGGCCGCCTGTATCTCACCCTGCCGGTTTACCGCGCCCTGACCAAGACGCCGGACGGACTGGTGTTTGCCGAGCAGGTGTATGCGAAGGCGAAGAGCGGTTATCACCCGCTGACGCAGCAGGCGGTGGAAGTGTTGTTTGCGAAAGCTGGCAAGCACTGACAGTGCTTACTTCTTCATTACTCGCAACGATCCACCCCCTCCCCTGCGACAGTAGGGGAGGGGATGCATCCTAGCAAGCGCGAGATACGCGCTTAAGTAGGCACTATTCTTCTCCAGAGAGGAAATGAATCCTCGAGGCAATTGCATGAACACCAACACCACCCGCCCGCTCTGGCAACGCCTGCTGATCCGCCGCCTGAAATTCCTCGGCATGCTCGCCGCACTCATCGTCGTGGTCGGCGGCGGCTGTTATCTGTTCGCGCCGCAATGGTTGCTCCAGGCCAACTATTGGCGCCAGGCGACCGCCGCGCAGCTGGAGAAGAAGTCCGTCCAGGCCGGCGACACGCGCTGGGTGTACTACGAAGGCGGCCAGGGTCCCACGATCGTGCTGCTGCACGGCTTTGCGGCGAACAAGGAGGTATGGCTGCCGGTGGCGCCGCTGCTTACCGCGCACTTCCATGTAGTGATTCCGGATCTTCCCGGCTGGGGCGAGTCCTCGCGCATCCCGGACGCGAGCTACAACATCGACAACCAGGCCGAACGCCTGAACGACTTCATCCAGACCCTGCACCTGCAGCACTCGGTCATCGTGGGCCACTCCATGGGCGGCGCCATTGCCGGCGTGTATGCCGCCGAGCATCCACAGGATGTTGCGGAACTGGCGCTGGTCGATTCGTTCGGCCTACACTTCAAGGAAAACGCCTTCGCCAAGCAGGCATTGAGCGGAAAGAACATCTTCGACTACAACGACCGCGCCGGTTTCCTCAGCGCCAATGCGTGGGCGTTCGAGCAGGTGCCGCATATTCCAGGCCGCTTCATCGACGTGTTCGTGCAGGAAAACATCAAGAACCGCGCCTTCATCGACAAGACGTTCAACGAATTGCGCGAGAACTCGCAAATCCTGTCATTGCAGACGCGGCTCGACAAACTCAGCATGCCGGTACTGGGCATGTGGTGCCATGACGACAAGATCGTCGACATCTCCGCGCTCGAAAGCCTGCGCACCGGCCTCAGCCATGCGCCATCCATCAGCACCAGCATCTTGAACGGCTGCAACCACATGCCGCAAATGGAGAAGCCGCAGGCATTCGCGCAGGTGTTGACCAGTTTCATCCTGGCGCACTGAAAGCCCATGAGCAGCACGCAGACATTCGACGGTTCCTGCCATTGCGGCGCGGTGCAGTTCCGCGTCGTGGCCAGCGTTACGGAAATCACCACCTGCGACTGCTCCTTGTGCAAGATGCGCAACGCGCTGATGCTCAAGGTGCCCGAACAGGCGCTGACGGTATCGCAAGGCGAAGAGGCGCTCACGCTGTATCAATGGAACACTCGGCGCGCAAAGCACTATTTCTGCAAGCACTGCGGCATTTACGTGTTTCACCGCAAGCGCGCCGCGCCCGATCATTACGGTGTCAACGTGTTCTGCCTGGAAGGTTTTGATCCGACCGCAGTGCCGGTACGCGCAACCGAGGGCGCCACCATGACTGTCGAGGATCGTGCCGCGCGGCCGCAATGGCCGGGTCCACGTGCGGGTTGAACCCGGGGGCTTCGCTTCCGCGCAAGCAGGGTTGCGGGTCACCCGCCCGTAGCAAATCCCAGATACCAAGTCATTCCGCCATCGCGTTCGTGCTCATGTCAGACGTCCTCGTTATGACCAAGGACACGCGTGTCGGCAAGGCCGTTCGATCAATGTGAGCGCCGCCGACACGCGACGTGTGGATTTAGGCCTTCGCTGCAGCACACGCTTCGTTCGCCGGATGCTCCGGCTTTTCATGCAGCAGGCGCCGGGTTACGCCGTTGGTCCAGCCGAAACCATCCTGCAAGGGATATTCACCACCATCGCCGCCGACTGCGCCATCGGGCGTGACCATCAACACGTATTTTTCGACCAGCTTGCTTTCGCGCTCATACAGGCTGCCCACGGTTTGCAACCAGCGATGGGCGATGTCTTCGGCCAGCGCATGCTCGCCGTAACGACGAAGGCCGCAGATCGCCAGCCATTGCAGCGGCGCCCAGCCGTTGGGCTTGTCCCATTGCTGGCTCGATTCCACGGTGGTGGCGCCTAGCCCGCCTTCCTCCATCAGGTGCGTGCGCAAGGCCTCTGCGCTGCGCTTGGCCTGATCCTGGCTGGCGAGGCCCACGTATAGCGGCGCGCTGGCCGCAGCATTGATGGCTGCACGCGGTGCGTGGCGCTGCCAGTCGTAATCGAGGAAGCAGCCGGCGGCTTCGTTCCACAGCAGGCGGTTGATCGCGTTGCGGCGGCTCGTTGCACGCGCGTCGAAAGCATCCGCTTGCTTGTGCAATCCGTCGGCGCGACTGAGTTCGGCGATTTGCCGTTCCAGGTAATACAGGAAGGCGTTGAGGTCTACCGGCAGGATCGCGGTGGTGCGGATCGTTTCCAGCTTGCCGTCGTCGCACCAGCGCGAGCTGAAATCCCAGCCCGATGCGGCGCCGGCGCGCAGGTCACGATAGACCGCCGTGCTCGTGCGCGTGCTGCGGCGGGCGGTGAGCACGTCTTCCAGGTGCGATTCTTCGCGCGGCGTGTCGCGGTCGTCCCAATAGCGATTGAGCAGGCAGCCATCGTCCAGCCGTACGCAATGGCGATGCGCATCGCCCGGCCGCAAGGCTTCGGCGCCGTCCATCCAATAGTCGTATTCCTTGCACAGCTGCGGCAGCCAGGCAATGGCTTCGCTCACGCCATGCTGTTCGAACAAGCCCACCATCAAGGCAAACACCGGCGGCTGCGAGCGGCTCAGGTAATAGGTGCGGTTGCCATTGGGGATATGCCCGTAAGCGTCGATCAGGTGCGCGAAGTTGCTCGCCATGCAATGGAGAAGGTCGTGCCGCCCGCTTTCCGCCAAACCGAGCATCGTGAAATACGAATCCCAGTAATACAGCTCGGCGAAGCGTCCGCCCGGCACCACGTAACAGTTGGGCAATGGCAATAGCGAGGATTTGGGCGGATGCAGATCCGGATGCCGCGACAGCACGTCCCACAGGCCATCGATGTGCTCGCGCAATGGTTGACCTTGCACGGACACATAGTGGCCGGCATGCACCACGGGCACTTCGAAGTGCTCATGCACGAACGCGGAGAGGTCGAAACCCGGTTGGCCACGCTGTTCGCGATAGAGGGCGAGAATACGTTCGGGCTCGCCCATCGGCGCGCAATCCACAAAGGTCTTGCTGTCGGCGAACACACGGTTCATTTGCACGTCGACGAACAACTCCTGATAGCGGTCCGCCGGCGTCAGCGTATCGGCGGGCGCCACGCCTGCCGGCTTGACGCGCGGGCTTGCAAGGGTCTGCTTGTTCATGACGGGTTTGTACATCGAGGTGGCGATTCGTCTTGCGAACGCATCGCCATGTCATGCCGAAACGCTACGCACATGGCCGTGGAGCGGCGGTGAAGTCATGGCCGCTTCAAATCACCCAGGGCACCAGCGCTTTGACGTGTCGCATATAGTTGCGATAGGGCTCGCCGAACAACTCGCACAGCCAGCGCTCCTCCAGCCGCAGCTTGCGCCAGAACGCCACGGCGAGCAGCGCTACGCCGATAAGCGCGTGCCACTCGCCGATCGCCAGCGCCGTGCCGAAAAACGCCACCAGCACGCCGGTGTAGATGGGATGGCGTACGAAACTGTAGGGCCCGCGTACGATCAACTCGTGATCCTGCTTGAGCTGCACGGTGCCGCTCCAGTTCTGCCCCAGCACCACGCGCGCCCAGCACGTGAAAGCCAGGCCGATCACCGTAACGCCAAAGCCCAGCCATACGATCCACATCTGGTCCGGCACGAAGCGCTCGTTGAGGAAGCTGCCGTTGAGCCACGCGTACCTGCGCAGCAACAACGCGGCCAGGATGACCAGCAGCACATGCCGGCCCAGGCGCGAAGCGCGCGATTCCACGCGCATGGCGGGCTTTACGCGCAGTGCGCTGATGCCCCAATACATCAACCAGAGCAGCCACACACCGCCAAAGAGCTGATCAGACAACGAAGGCATTGCGCACTCACCCTGGTTGAGGCAACACGGCCTGCATCGGATGCCATTCGAAGCGGAAACCGCAGTCGGCCTGGATGACGGGATCATCGTTGATCAGCGATGCGGCGTCGACGCCGTCGGGCAATTGCATGACGAGAACGCCGTAGGCGGCCGCCGGATCCCTCACCGGGCCGAATACCACCACATAGCCTTTGCGCATCTGCTCGCGCCAATAGTCCGAATGCGCCTTCATCAGCGTCATTTCCTCGGGCGTGATATCGGCGGGAAACGTCGTGCGCGGACCGTGAAGCTTGGCGAAAAAATGGGGCATGTCATTCATCCGTAGCGTCAGGGATGAAGCTTGCAGCGATCAGTCGGCGACGTCGGCAACCAGCCGGTCCAGCTCGGCTTTCAGCAGTGCGCCATTCTGGCGCAGCCAGTCGCGCTGCTCGCGCCAGTCCGGGAAGATCGCCTCCACGTGTGCCCAGAAACGCGGCGAGTGGTTGCGGACTTTCAGATGGCACAGCTCGTGCGCCAGCACGTAGCGCAGCGCGGCAGGCGGCGCCAGGGCGAGCGCGAGATCCAGATTGATGCGATCGCGCGTATCCAGGCTGCCCCACAGGCTCTTCATCGGGCGGATGCGCAAGGCCGTCGGCGCCAAGCCGAGCTGCGGCACGTAGCCGGCGAGCCAGCGCGATACGTCGCGGCGGATCTGCGTTTCGAAATACGATGCCAGCAATCCGCGCGCCACCGGCAAGGCGCGGCTGTGCGGGCGCGGGATTTCCAGGGTGATGCCCCCGTCGTGCGCGACCACGCGCGGATAAGCGCCTTCGGCCCAGTCCAGCGGGGTCGTTTCACCGCGAAAGGGGAAGTCGATCGGCGTGCCGACGCGCAGCGGCGGCAATGGTTCGATCACCAGGTTGAGTTCGCCGAGCTTCTTCTCCAGCCAGTCGGCGTTGTGGCGCAGGAACGCATTGACCTGCGAGGGATGCGTGCCCTGCGGATAGGTGATGCGTGCACCCTTCGTCGACACCGTCAGGCGCAGCCGTCGCGCCCGTGGATGCGAAGCTTTGAGCACACGAATGGTATTGCCGCTGGGGGTTGCCAGCTCCAGCCAGTCGCCGTCGAGATACGCCATGATTTAAGCCTTTCCGCACTGCTTCCCAGGCCAAGGGGAGGGTCTGGGCACAGCCAGAATGTGGGGTGCCGAGGCTGGGCGCAAGGGCTTTTTTGCGCCTCCGGCGGGAAGCGCGATCTGGCGCGCGTCTCAGGGGATGTGGGACGGCGCTGCCCCCTGGGGAGAGGGCGTCAATGCCCTGGGGCTCCCTATTGGAGCCGCCCCTCACCCTGCCCTCTTCTCCCCGAAGGGGAGGGGGAATGCAGCTCACCGCGAGCGTTACTCCGGCCTGGGCAACCCGAACCACTCTTCCAGCTTGCCCAGCAAGCGCTCCAGCTCCAGCGTCAGCAGCGCAAAGCGCGCATCCATTTCGGCAGCGGCGTCCTGCTGGCTGTCGCCCAGCTCGTCCACCACGGCATCGAGGAATTTCAGCTTGCGCACCACCAGGTCTTCGCCGAGCACGAAGCTGATGCGCTCATCGAACACCAGGCCGAGCTGGAACACCTGCTTGCCGTTGCGCAGATGCTCTTTCACTTCTTCGGCATCGAGATCCTGGCGGCGGCAGCGGGCGATGGCGCCGGTGGCCGTAGCCGGATCGCGCAGTTCGCATTCGTCGCCCAGCACCAGCCCGCCGGGCAGGTTGCCGCTGGCGAGCCAGTCGGTCATCAACACGCGCGGGCCTTCTTCCGGCGCAAGCGGCACGGCGGGAAAGCTGCCCAGCGCTTCGCGCACCTGGGTGAGCGCATTCTCGGCGCTCTTGCGGCTGGCGGTGTCGAGCACCAGCCAACCGTTCTTGCGATCGACATAGGCGGACATGCGCGAGCTGCGCACAAAGGCGCGCGGCAGCAGTTCGGTGAGCAGGTCCTCCTTGAGACGCTTGCGCTCGCGGCCGCCGACCTTGCGGCCTTCTTCCTCGGCGATCTTTTGGACCTTGCGTTGCAGCTCGTCGTTCACCACGGCGGCCGGCAGCAGCTTTTCCTCGCCACCGACGGTGACGAGCGTGCATGCGTTCACCACGTGCGTCATCGGCGCATCGTCGCCACGGCCCACCGGCGGCACGAAACCGCGCGTGCTCATTTCCAGCGGACCACAGGGACGCAGGCGATGATCGTTCAGCGCTTCGTCGAGACGACTCAGGTCTTCGGCAACGGAGGGGGAAAAGCGGAACAGCGTGAGGTTGCGGAAAAACATGCTTGGGTCCGGTCACGAATGTCCGTCGTCCCGGCGCAAGCCGGGACCCAGCACCTTGCACCAGCAAGGCGCCGGGGTGACGAGAATGGAAGTGTTAGCGAATGACAGCCGCGACGGCCGCAACCACGGTATCGAGGTTGTTGCGGTTCAACGCCGCCACGCAGATGCGGCCGGTGCCGATGGCGTAGATCGCATGCTCTTCGCGCAAGCGATCCACCTGCGCCTTGGAAAGTCCCGAATACGAGAACATGCCGGCCTGCTGCTGGATGAAGCCGAACTGCGGCGCACCGTGCGCGGCGAGTTTTTCCACCATGCCGGCACGCATCGCGTGGATGCGTTCACGCATTTCGGTGAGTTCCTGTTCCCACAGCGCACGCAGCTCGGCGCTGTTGAGCACGCCGGCCACCAGCGCACCGCCGTGCGTGGACGGGCTGGAATAGATGGAACGGATGATGCGCTTGACCAGCGACTGCACCCGCAGCGCTTCGTCACGCGTGGCGCCGACGATCGACAACGCGCCCACGCGTTCGCCGTACAACGAGAACGACTTGGAATACGAATTGGCCACCACGAAGGAGTCGATGCCCGATGCGGCGAACAGGCGCACTGCCGCCGCGTCTGCATCGATACCCTTGTCGAAGCCCTGGTAGGCCATGTCGATGAAGGGCATCAGCTTGCGATCCTTCACCAGCGCCACGACCTGCTTCCACTGCTCGACCGACAAGTCCACACCGGTGGGGTTGTGGCAGCAGGCGTGCAGCAGCACCACGGTGCCAGGCTCCAGCTTGTTCAGATCCGCCAGCATGCCGGCGAAGTCCAGGCCATTGGTGGCGGCGTCGTAATAGGCGTAATCGACCACTTCGAAACCAGCGGCGTTGAACACCACGCGGTGGTTTTCCCAGCTCGGGCTGCTGATCGCCACCTTGGCCTTGGGCAGCGCTTTCCTGAGCAGCTCCGCACCCACGCGCAGCGCGCCGCTGCCGCCGATGGTCTGCGAGGTGGCCACGCGGCCAGCGGCCAGCAGCGGCGAATCGGGGCCGAACACCAGCTTCTGCGTGGCCTGTGTATAGGCCGGCAGGCCGTCGATCGGCAGGTAACCGCGCGGCAGCGATTCCTTCGCCAGCGCCTCTTCCACCTGGCGCACGGCGCGCAGCACGGGAATACGGCCGGTTTCGTCGTAATAGATGCCAACGCCCAGGTTGACCTTGCCGGGACGCGAATCGGCCACGAAAGCTTCGGTGAGGCCCAGGATCGGATCGCCTGGGGTCATTTCTACGGATGCGAAATGGGACACGGGTCTACTCGACTACGAAAGAGAGGAAAAGGATATGGACGTCCAAACGTCCGCCTGAGTTAGTTATCACCTTCGGTTCCCGCCAGCCAGCCATGCGCGTCGGCGCGCCTGGCGCCTTCACGCGAGCCCAGCGAAGCGAAATCGAACAGCTTGCGGTCCGCCAATTGCGAGGGCGCCACGTTGCCCAGCGCACGAAACATGGTTTCGCTGCGCCCAGGAAACTGACGCTCCCAGTCTTGCACCATGCGGCCGACCGCTTTGCGCTGCAAGTTCTCCTGCGAGCCGCAAAGATTACAGGGAATGATCGGAAACTGCTTGTGTTCGGCGTATTCGGCAATATCGCTTTCCTTGCAATACGCCAGCGGACGGATCACCACGTGCCGGCCGTCATCCGAACGCAGCTTGGGCGGCATCGCCTTCAGGCTGGCCTGATGGAACAGATTGAGGAAGAAGGTGGCGAGGATGTCGTCGCGATGATGGCCCAATGCAATCTTGGTGATGCCGTTTTCCGCTGCCCACGTGTACAGCGCGCCGCGGCGCAGGCGCGAGCACAGGCTGCACATGGTCTTGCCTTCCGGAATCACGCGGGTGACCGTGCTGTAGGTGTCCTGCTCGATGATGTGGAACGGCACGCCGCGCTCCGTGAGGTATTGCGGCAGCACATGCTCGGGAAACCCGGGCTGCTTCTGATCCAGATTCACCGCGACCAGCTCGAAGCGCACCGGCGCCTTGGCCTGCAGCGACAACAGGATGTCGAGCATGGTGTAGGAATCCTTGCCGCCGGACAGGCACACCATCAGCTTGTCGCCGTCCTCGATCATGTTGAAATCGGCAATCGCCTGGCCGACCTGATGACGCAGGCGCTTGGCCAGCTTGGCCGCCTCGTAGGCGCGCTTGCGGGGGAGATCGAGTGGCGTAGCCTCGGGATGGGCAGACATGGGCAGCACTAGGAAAAGCGGGCAAGCGGCTATTGTAGCCGGCCTGCCGGCCCAGTCCGGGCGCGCTACAATTGCTGCTTCTTTCATTGCCGCCCGTGCAACGCCGCCATGCAGGCCCAGGATCCCGCCCAGATCGCCCATCTACTGGCCGAATTACGCCAGGAACACCGCGACCTGGACGTGGCGATCCAGCAGATGTCCAACTCGATCGGCTGCGACGAGCTGCAAATCACCCGCATGAAAAAGCGCAAGCTGCTGTTGAAGGACGCGATTGCGCGGCTGGAAAGCAAGCTCATTCCGGATCTGGACGCCTGATGACCCTCACCCCGACGACGCTCCGGGACGACTACGTCCTGCTGGAACCCCTCGCCCCGCACCATGCCGCCGATCTCGAGGCGGCAGCAGCAGACGGCGAGCTGTGGAACCTTTGGTTCACCAGCGCCCCGGCGCCCGGCCAGGCCGGCGGCTATATCGAAAAGGCGCTCGCGGGCCTCGCGGCCAACGCCATGCTGCCGTTTGCGGTGCGCGAGAAAAGCAGCGGCCAGATCGTCGGAACCACGCGTTTCTACGACTTCGCGCCGGAATTGCCGCGCATCGCCGTCGGCTACACCTGGTATGCGAAACGCTGGCAGAAGAGCCACCTCAATACCGCCTGCAAGCGCCTGCTGCTGCAACACGCCTTCGAGACGCTCGGCTGCGTGGCGGTGGAGTTCCATACCGACCATCGCAACCTCGATTCGCAACGCGCCATCGAACGCCTGGGCGCACACAAGGATGGCGTGCTGCGCGCCCACAAGCGCCGCCCGGACGGCACGCTGCGCGACACCGTGTGCTACTCGATCCTTGCCAGCGAATGGCCCGACGTGCAGCGCTGGCTGACGATGCGGCTGGGGCGGCTGAGTGCGCAAAGCCAGCCCGCAGGGAGCTAGCGTAGGTTGGGGTGAGGCTTGGCCGAACCCCAACGGCGAGATGTGCATGGCGACGCAGGGGCTTCTCGCCGCATCATCATTCCATTGAGCGCCGCTCAAAAACTTCCCGTTTGCATGCCATTTTGCGCACGCAAACCCGCTTCACACTTGGTTTCGCATGCAACAACCATCGGTTACGCATGAAACCAAAGCGCGCGCGAGTGCTTGATCCATATGGACGTTTAGCCATCCATACACGCGCGAATCGGCAATTTGGAAAATTCTTCATAAAAAAGTAGTTGACACATCCGCGGGCCATGCCGTACGTTCGACGACATGCCGCAACGCAACAGCCACCGCGAATTCATCGCTGCGATCCGTCCGCCGACGTTGATCGATGCGCTGCCTGTCGTCGGCCTCCTTCTTATTTCCCTTGTACTCGTACTCCTCATTACCAACGGAGGTGCGGGCTGAGGGCGCGTGTCAAGGTAAAGCAAAACTGACCTAGATACCCCAAAGAACCCCGCACCCACCAGGATGCGGGGTTTTTTGTCGCCCTCGTCATCACCCTAACGGAGCCAGGCCATGACCTCTGCAACAGCACAACCGAACGACCCCGGCGAAAGTACGGAAAGTGCCGAAGATCGCGTACGCATTTTCGACACGACCTTGCGCGACGGCGAACAGGCCCCGGGGTTTTCCATGGATCGGCGCGCAAAGTTGTGCATGGCACAAGCGCTGGAAGCGCTGGGTGTGGATGTGCTGGAGGCCGGTTTTCCCCAAGCTTCGCCGGACGATTTCGCCGCCGTCGAGGAAATCGCCCGAAGTTTGCGCAACACCACGGTGTGCGCCTTGGCACGATGTCAAACCGGCGATATCGACACAGCCGCCCGCGCACTGGAACGCGCTCATCGATCCCGCATCCACCTGTTTCTTTCCACCAGCCCGCTGCACCGCGAACACAAGCTCGGCATGAGCAAGCAGCAGGTTCTGGACACCGCCGTCGCTTCCATCCTGCATGCGCGCAAACACTGCGCGGACGTCGAATTCTCCGCCGAAGACGCATTGCGCACCGAACCGGAATTCCTGGTTGAAGTCTTCAGCGCCGCCATCGCCGCCGGCGCCACCACCGTCAACGTTCCGGACACCGTGGGCTACACCACGCCCGCCGAAATCCATCAGCTGTTCACCTACCTGCGCCAGCACGTGCGCGATGCGCACAAGGCAGTGTTTTCCTCCCATTGCCACGATGACTTGGGCATGGCCGTCGCCAACAGCCTCGCCGCGGTCAGCGCCGGCGCGCGCCAAGTGGAATGCACCATCAACGGCATCGGCGAACGCGCCGGCAATGCCGCGCTGGAAGAAATCGTGATGGCGCTGAAAGTGCGCGCGCCGCACTTCGGCCTGCGCACCCGCATCGACACGCACAAGCTGTATCCCACCTCGCGCCTGCTGAGCCAGGTCACCGGCCAGCTGGTCCAGCGCAACAAGGCCGTGGTGGGCGACAACGCCTTCGCGCACGAGTCGGGCATCCATCAGCACGGCATGCTCAAGCATCGCGGCACCTACGAAATCATGCGCCCGGAAGACGTCGGCATCGCCGAAACCACCCTGGTGCTGGGCAAGCACTCCGGCCGCCATGCGCTGCGCCAGCGCCTGGAAGCGCTGGGCCACACGCTGGACGACGAAGCACTGGACAGTGTGTTCAAGCGCTTCAAGGCCCTGGCCGACCGCAAGCGCGACATTCGCGACGAGGACCTGGAAGCGCTGGCCCTGAACCAGGACCCGGACGCCACCGGTCCGTGGCATCTCACCCAGCTCAACACCAGTTCGCACCTGGGCAGCAGCGCCTCGGCCAACGTGAAGCTGCGCCATGAAGACGGCCGTGAAGTCGGCGAGGCCGCCATCGGCGACGGCCCGGTCGATGCCGTGCTGCGCGCGATCGAACGCGCCACCGGCACCGACATGCTGCTGACCCGCTTCCACGTCCATGCAATCAGCGAAGGCGGCGACGCACAGGGGCAGGCCCAGCTCGTCGCACGCCACGCCCAGCGCGACTGGCATGGCAGCAGCGTCAGCACCGACATCATCGAAGCGACGGCGCACGCCGCGCTCGCCATCGTCAATCGCATCGAACGGCAGGCCCGCGACAGCCGCGCCGATGCACCTGCACTCCAAGGAGCCACCGCATGAGTACGTCCTTCCTTTGGCACAACGGCCGCATCAAGCCCTGGGCTGAAGCCACGGTGCACGTCAGCACGCATGCCCTGCACTACGGCTCGTCCGTATTCGAAGGCGAGCGCGTCTACGCGACACCGGAAGGGCCTGCGTATTTCCGCCTGGCTGAGCACACCCGCCGCCTGTTCGAATCGGCGCGCGTGTACGAGATCGAGATCGGCTACAGCGAAGAAGAGATCAACCAAGCTTGCCTGGAAGTGATTCGCGCCAACCGGATGGCATCGGCTTACGTACGACCGATTGTCTTTCGCGGCGCCGGCGGGCTCGGCGTTCTCCCCAGGGACGGCGCGCCCGTCGACGTCGCGATCATGGCTTTGGAATGGGGTGCGTACCTGGGCGAGGCGGCCGAGCGTGGTGCGGACGTGTGCGTGTCCTCGTGGAATCGTCCTGCACCAAACACCTTTCCAAGCTGGGCAAAGGCGGGCGGCAATTACCTGAGCAGCCAGTTGATCGGCATGGAAGCGCGCCGCGGCGGTTTCGACGAAGGCATTGCGCTGGGTTACAACGGCCTGCTGAGCGAAGGCGCCGGCGAGAACCTGTTCCTGGTCAAGCGCGGCAAGCTGCTGACACCGCCATCGAGCGCCGGCATCCTGGCCGGCATCACGCGCGATTCGGTGATCACGCTGGCCAGCGACATGGGCTATGTCGTGGAAGAACGCGATCTGCCGCGCGAAGCGCTGTACACCGCCGACGAAGTCTTCATGACCGGCACCGCCGCCGAAATCACGCCGGTGCGTTCGGTCGACCGCAAGGCCGTCGGCAACGGTGCGCCTGGCCCGATCACCCGCGCGCTGCGCGATGCCTTCTTCGGCCTGTTCGACGGTCGCACGCAAGACCGCTACGGCTGGCTGACCCACGTTGAAAACACCACCGCAAAGGAGGCGGCATGAGCGCCCGCACATTATTCGAGAAGATTTGGGACGCTCACGTCGTAGCGCCCGAAAGCGCCGATACGCCGGCCGTGTTGTACATCGACCTGCACCTGGTGCATGAAGTCACTTCGCCGCAGGCCTTCAGCGAATTGCGTTCGCGCGGGCTGAAGCTGCGCCGTCCCGATCGCACGCTGGCGACGCTGGATCACTCCACGCCCACCCTGCCGCCGGCGGCGAATGGCGAGCGCCCGTATGCCAATGCCGAAGCGAAAGCGCAGGTGGCGCAACTGGAAGCCAACTGCCGCGAATTCGGCGTGCAGTTGTATGGCTGGGACAGCAGCGATCGCGGCATCGTGCACGTGATCGGCCCCGAACTGGGCGCCACGCAGCCGGGCATGACGATCGTCTGCGGCGACAGCCACACTTCCACCCATGGCGCGTTCGGCGCGCTGGCCTTCGGCATCGGCACCACGGAAGTGGGCCACGTGATGGCCACCCAATGCCTGCTGCAGCGCAAGCCGAAAACCTTCGCCATTCACGTCGACGGCAAGCTGCCGCGCGGCGTGGGCGCCAAAGACTTGATCCTGCACATCATCGGCGAGATCGGCGTCGACGGCGGCACGGGCTACGTGCTGGAGTACCGCGGCGAAGCGATCGAAGCGCTATCGATGGAAGAGCGCATGACGGTGTGCAACATGTCGATCGAGGCCGGTGCGCGCGCGGGTCTGATCGCTCCCGATGAAACCACCTTTGCATGGCTGAAAGGCCGCCCGCGTGCACCGCAGGGCGCGGCGTGGGATGCCGCCGTGCAAGCTTGGCGCGGACTGCGCAGCGACGAAGGCGCCAAATACGACCGCGAAGTGCGCATCGACGCCAGCCAGATCCGCCCCACCGTCACCTACGGCACGCATCCGGGCATGGCGATCGCGATGGACAAGCCTGTGCCCGCTGCACGCAATGCGGTGGAGCAGCGCGCACTGGATTACATGCAAGCGAAAGCGAACCAGCCCATGCAAGGCACTGCGGTGGACGTGGTGTTCATCGGCAGCTGCACCAATTCGCGCCTGTCGGATCTGCGCGAAGCCGCCAACGTGATGCGCGGCCGCCACGTCGCCAAGGGCGTGCGCGTGCTGGTGGTGCCCGGCTCCGAAGCGGTGCGCCGCGATGCGGAGAAGGAAGGCTTGCACGAAGTGTTCCTGGCCGCCGGTGCAGAGTGGCGCATTCCCGGTTGCTCGATGTGCATCGCCATGAACGGCGACCTGGCGCAGCCGGGGCAATTGGTGGTCAGCACCTCCAACCGCAACTTCGAGGGCCGCCAGGGCAAGGGTGCGCGCACCGTGCTGGCCAGCCCGGCAACGGCCGCCGCATCCGCGATTGCCGGCGCGATTGCCGATCCACGCGAATACCTGACGGAGGTGGCCGCATGAAGCCCGTAACCCGCATCCACTCGCGCACCGCCGTGCTGCTCGACGAAAACATCGACACCGACCGCATCATTCCGGCGCGCTTCCTCACCACCACCGAACGCGCAGGCCTGGGCAAGTTCTGCTTCAACGACTGGCGCTATCGCCAGGACGGCAGCGACAACCCGGATTTCCCGCTCAACAAGCCGGAAGCGAAGGGTTGCTCGATTCTGGTGGCCGGGCGCAACTTCGGCTGCGGCTCCTCGCGCGAGCACGCACCATGGGCGCTGCTCGACTACGGCATCCAGGCCGTGCTGTGCAGCGAGATCGCCGATATCTTCCGTGGCAACGCGCTGAAGAACGGCCTGCTGGCCATCCTGCTGGATGAAGCCGAACACCGCTGGCTGCTGAAGAACCCCGGCATCGAGCTTTCCATCGACGTGCGCGAGCAGGCGATCGAACTGCCCGATGGCGGACGCATCCGCTTCCAGCTGGAAGCCTTCGCACGGCATTGCCTGCTCAACGGCGTCGACCAGCTCGGCTTCCTGCTGCAACACCACGACGCCATCACTCACTACGAACAGACCCAGGAGAAAGCGGCATGAAGGCGCGCATCGTTACCCTGCCCGGCGACGGCGTAGGCCCCGAAGTTCTCGACGCGGCCGTTGCCGTACTCCAAGCCGTTGCCGAGCGCAGCGGCCATACCTTTGAGTTCGAATCGCAGCTGATCGGCGGTTGCGCGATCGACGCCACCGGCGAACCGCTGCCGGCCGCCACCCTGGCCGCCTGCAAGACCGCGGACGCCGTGCTGCTGGGCGCCGTGGGCGGACCGAAGTGGTCCGATCCGCAGGCAAAAGTGCGTCCCGAGCAGGGCCTGCTCGCCATTCGCGCTGCGCTGGGCGTATTCGCCAACCTGCGTCCGCTGCAGGTGCATCCGGCCTTGGCGTCGCTGTCGCCGCTGAAGAACGAAAAGCTCAAGAACGTCGACGTGCTGTTCGTGCGCGAACTCACCGGCGGCGCGTACTTCGGCGCCAAGACGCGCACCACCGACACCGCCACCGACGAGTGCAAGTACACCGTGGCCGAGGTCGAGCGCGTCACGCGCCGCGCCTTCGAGCTGGCACGCGAACGCCGCCAGCACGTCACCTCGGTGGACAAGGCCAACGTGCTGGAAACCTCGCGCCTGTGGCGCAGCACGGTCACGCGCATCGCCGCCGACTATCCGGACGTGAAGCTGGAACATCAGCTGGTCGATTCGATGGCGATGCTGCTGCTGACGCAGCCCTCGCGCTACGACGTGATCGTCACCGAGAACCTGTTCGGCGACATCCTCACCGACGAAGCCGCCGCACTGGCCGGCTCGCTGGGCCTGCTGCCGTCCGCTTCGCTGGGCGAGGGCAAGGTCGGCCTGTACGAACCGATCCACGGCTCGGCGCCGGACATCGCCGGCCAGGGCGTGGCCAATCCGCTGGGCGCGATCCTGTCCGCCGCCTTGTTGCTGCGCCACTCGCTGGAGCTGGACGTGGAGGCCACCACCGTCGAGGCCGCCGTGAGCCACGTGCTGAGCAACGGCCCGCACAGCCGCGATATCGGCGGCGACGCGGGCACGCAGCAAATCCGCGATGCAGTGATCGCCGCCTTGGACGACGTCGCCACGCCCGCCTTTCTGAGCGGCCTGCGCGCCTGCGGCTGAAGCACGATGCGTAGCGATCCGACCAGACCCCTTCATTCATCCACACACGCAACCAAACCAACACATACCGACGCAGGAGTCACCGCATGAGCACCACCGCCACCACCGAATCGCTCGCCAAGGCGCGCATTGCCGTTCTTGGCTACGGCAGCCAGGGGCGCGCCCACGCGCTCAATCTGAAAGACTCCGGCCTGGATGTCGTCGTCGGCCTGCGCCCGAACGGCCCCACCTGGCACAAGGCCGTCGCCGACGGCTTCCACGTGGTCGAACCGGCCGAAGCCGTGCGCAGCGCGGACCTGGTCGCCGTGCTGACGCCGGACATGGTGCAGCCCACGCTGTACAAGGAAGCGATCGAGCCGAACATCAAGCCGGGCGCCGTACTGCTGTTCGCGCATGGCCTGAACGTGCACTTCAAGCTGATCGAACCACGCGCCGACATCGACGTGGTGCTGGTCGCGCCGAAGGGCCCGGGCGCGCTGGTGCGCACCGAATACGAGCGCGGCCGCGGCGTGCCCTGCATCTATGCCGTGCATCAGGACGTAAGCGGTCATGCCGAAGAAAAGGCCACCGCCTATGCCGCGGGCCTGGGCGGCGCGCGCGCCATGCTGATCAAGACCGACTTCAAGGAAGAGACCGAAACGGATCTGTTCGGCGAGCAGGCCGTGCTGTGCGGCGGCGCCAGCGAGCTGGTGATGAAGGGCTTCGAGGTGCTGGTGGAAGCCGGCTACCAGCCCGAGATCGCCTATTACGAAGTGCTGCACGAACTGAAGCTGATCGTGGACCTGTTCTACGAAGGCGGCATCACCAAGATGCTGGAGTTCGTCTCCGAAACCGCGCAGTACGGCGACTACGTCAGCGGCCCGCGCGTGATCGACGCCGGCACCAAGGAGCGCATGAAGGCCGTGCTCAAGGACATCCAGGACGGCACCTTCACGCGCAACTGGGTCGCCGAATACCAGGCCGGCCTGCCGAACTACAAGAAGTGGAAGCAGGCCGATCTCGATCATCCGATCGAGCAGGTCGGCGCCAAGCTGCGCGCGCGCATGGCGTGGCTGCAGTCCGGCGCCAAGGCGCAGCCAACGCTGAAGAAGGTCGGTTGAACACCATGCGGCGCTCACTCGGCTCCCCCTGTCTCCGGCACGTGAGCGCCGCATGGTTCCTTATCGGAATGCAGCCATGAAACGTTTCCACATCGCACTTGCCGTTCGCGACCTCGGCGCCTCCATCGCCGACTACAGCGCGCGACTTGGCCAACCGCCCACCGTGGCGATCGAGGGCAAGTACGCGATGTGGCGCACGGAACTGTTGAATTTCTCGATCAACCAGCACGCCGAACGTGCCGGCCAGTTGCGGCACATCGGCTTCGAGGACGACAGCGCGGAAGGCTTCACCAGCACGCCGGACGTGAACGGCATCGAGTGGGAGCTTTTTTCCGCCAAGGCGCAGGACCAGCGCATCGTGGAGACGTATGGCGTACCTGTCGGCGTTTGACAGCCGCATTTCCCACCAGCGCTTCGCTTACCACACCCAACCAGCACCACACGCTTCAAATAACACCAAGGGACCGACGTGAACATGCCACTGCTGAAACCCACACCCGTCGCCGAGGCCGAACCGGCCGTCGCGCACCACCCGCTGGCAGGCACTGCCATGAGCGGTGCGGATGTCGTCGTACAAGTGCTGGCGGATGAAGGCGTAGAGGTACTGTTCGGCTATTCCGGCGGCGCGATCCTGCCGGTCTACGATGCCGTGTTCCGCCACAACGCGGAGCACTTGAAGCCCGACGGCAGCGAGCCGATGCCGCTGATCGTGCCGGCCAACGAGCAAGGCGCGGGCTTCATGGCCGCGGGGTTTGCGCGTGCGTCGGGCAAGGTCGGCGTGGCCGTGGTCACCTCCGGCCCCGGCGCCACTAACATGGTGACGCCGGTGCGCGATTCGGCCGCCGATTCGATTCCGATGGTGGTGATCTGCGGCCAGGTGGCGACGCAAGCGATCGGCAGCGACGCCTTCCAGGAGGCGCCGGTCAGCAACATCATGAGCCCGTGCGCCAAGCACGTGTTCCTGGTGACCGAGGCGGAAAAACTGGAAGCCACCTTGCGCACCGCGTTCACCATTGCGCGCAGCGGCAGGCCCGGCCCCGTGGTGGTCGACGTGCCCAAGGACGTGCAGAACGCCACCGTCGTGTTCGACGGCAAGCAGGAACTGCCGCTGCCCGGCTATCGCGCGCGCCTGCGTGCGATCGAGCAGGCCACGCTGAGCGATGCCGACTGCGATGCATTTTTCCAGGCCCTGCTGCAGGCCAAGCGCCCGCTGATCTACGCGGGCGGCGGCGTGATCGCCAGCGGCTCGTCGGCCTTGTTGCGCGATTTCGCCGACAGCTTCGGCCTGCCGGTCACCACCACCTTGATGGGTATCGGCAGTTTCGACACCACCCATCCGCTGGCGCTGAACATGCTGGGCATGCATGGCACCGCATATGCGAACTACGCGGTGGAGGATTGCGATTTCCTGTTCGCGCTGGGCGCGCGCTTCGATGACCGCGTCGCCAGTGTGCCATCCCAGTTCGCACCCAAGGCGAAGTTCATCGCGCACATCGATATCGACCCCGCCGAGATCAACAAGGTCAAAGCCGCCGACTGGCATCACGTCGGCCCGCTGGACCGCGCGCTTCAGCGCCTCACGCAGTACGGCAAGGCGCACGGCCACCAGCCAGCCCTCGCCGATTGGCACGCGCACGTCGCCGCGCTGAAACGCAAGCATGCAATGAACTACGACCGCGAAAGTACGCTGATCCAGCCGTATGCCGTGCTGGAGGAAATCAACCGCCACACGCAAGGCCGCGCCATCATCAGCACCGGCGTGGGCCAGCACCAGATGTGGGCGGCGCAATACCTGGATTTCCGCTCGCCGCGCCATTGGCTCACTTCCGGCTCGATGGGCACGATGGGCTTCGGCCTGCCGGCCGCGGTCGGCGCGCAGTTTGCGCGGCGCGATGCGCTGGTGATCGACGTGGACGGCGACGCCAGCATCCGCATGAACCTGGGCGAGCTGGAAACCGTCACCACCTATGGCCTGCCGGTGAAGGTGCTGGTGCTGAACAACGTCGGCGACGGCATGGTGCGGCAGTGGCAGAAGCTGTTCTTCAAGGGACGTTTCGCCTCTTCCGACAAGAGCCTGCACCGCAAGGATTTCGTGCGCGCCGCCGAAGCCGACGGCTTCGGCTGGGCACGCCGCCTGGAACGCCGCGAGGACCTGGCCGCCACCATCGCCGAATTCCTGGCGTTCGACGGGCCGGCCTTCCTGGAAGTGATGATCGATCCGGACGCCGGCGTGTATCCGATGGTCGGCCCCGGCGCCAACTACTCGCAGATGATCACCGGCGATTTCATCCCCGCCCGCCAGGCGGCGCAAACCGGCGAAGCCGCCGCCTCCGACGCCTTCTGAATCCACCCACACACGCACGCGATACCGCCACACAGGAAAAGGTCATGCAACACACGCTTTCCATCCTTTTGCAGAACGAAGCCGGCGCGCTGGTGCGCGTCGCAGGCCTGTTTGCGGCACGCGGACACAACATCGACACACTGACCGTGGCCCCCACGGCCGACCCGGCGGTATCGCACCTGATGCTCACGGTGCGCGGCGACGATGCCGCGCTCTCCCAGATCCTGCAACAGACGCGCAAACTGGTGGACGTATTGCAGGTTCAGCACGCGACCCACGCATGAACGCACGGCTGGCGGACCAAGCACCGGCACCCACCGCAGCGGCGGTGGTACGGCGCGCCGAAACGGCGCGCGTGTACGAAGTGGCGCAGCACACGGCGCTGGAACGTGCCGCGCTGCTTTCGGCAAGGCTGGGTGCGGAAGTGCTGCTCAAACGCGAAGACCAGCAGCCGGTGTTCTCGTTCAAGCTGCGCGGCGCATACAACCGCATGGCGCAGCTTGATGCGACCGAACGCGCGCGCGGCGTGGTCGCCGCCTCCGCCGGCAATCATGCGCAAGGCGTTGCACTGGCCGCCGCGCGCCTGAAGATCCATGCCGCCATCGTGATGCCGGTGACGGCGCCACAGGTGAAGGTGGATGCCGTGCGGCGCCTCGGCGGCGCCTATGCGGAAGTGGTGCTGCATGGCGATTCCTACAGCGATGCGCAAGCCGAAGCGCAGCGGCTGCGCGAGGAACGCGGCGCCACCTTCGTGCATCCGTTCGACGACCTGGATGTGATCGCCGGCCAGGCCACCATCGCGCTTGAACTGCTCGATCAACACAAAGGGCCGCTGCAGGCGGTATTCGTGCCGATCGGCGGCGGCGGCCTGGCGGCCGGCATTGCTTCCGTCATCAAGGCGCGACGCCCCGGCGTGCGGGTCATCGGCGTGCAGGCCAGCGATGCCGATTCGATGGCGCGCGCGCTTGAAGCAGGCGAACGTGTCTCGCTGGACGAAGTGGGTTTGTTCGCCGACGGCACCGCGGTCAAGCAGGTGGGAAGCCTGACGTTCTCCCTGTGCCAGCAGTACCTCGATGAAGTCGTGCGCGTGGATACCGATGCGATCTGCGCGGCCATTCGCGACATCTACCAGGACACGCGCAGCATTCCGGAACCTTCCGGTGCGCTGGCACTGGCGGGCTTGAAGCACTACGTCGCCACGCATGGCGCCGGCGAAGGCGCACTGGTGGCCGTGGTTTCCGGCGCCAACATGAATTTCGATCGCCTGCGTTTCGTGGCCGAACGCGCGGAAGTGGGCGAACAGCGCGAGGCGGTGTTTGCGGTGACCATTCCCGAACAGCGCGGCAGCTTCCGCCGTTTCTGCGCGGCGCTCGGGCAGCATTCGATTACCGAATTCAACTATCGCATCGGCGACGCCAAAGCCGCACATATCTTCGTCGGCATCCAGACGGCCAGACACGGCGAGCGCGAGGCGCTGGCGGCGGCCATTCGCGCCAATGATTTCGGCGTGCTCGACCTTACCGACGACGAACTCGCAAAGCTGCATCTGCGCCATATGATCGGCGGCCGCTCGCCCCTGGCGCGCGATGAACGGCTTTACCGCTTCGATTTCCCGGAACGGCCCGGCGCCTTGGCGCGGTTTCTCGACCGCATGCATCCGGACTGGAACATCAGCCTGTTCCATTACCGCAACCATGGCGCGGACTACGGACGCATCCTGGTCGGTATCCAGGTGCCGCCGAGCGAGCTGGCGCTGCTGCAGGACTTTCTGGCCACACTCGGTTATCCGTACGTGGACGAGAGCGACAATCCCGCCTATCGCCTCCTGCTACGCCAGTAGCGTGCCGAACGCATCGTCCATCGAGCCGCCGGCATCCAGCTCGAACACGTGGTTGTCGTAGTCCATGAAATAGAGCGCGGTGTCTTCGCGCGCCATGAAGTGCTCGACGTCGAACGTGTTGAGCTTGTCCGCATAGACCCGCAGCTCGTCGCGGCTAACCTCGAAACCGATGTGGTCGCCATTGCGGCATTGCGGGCCTTCGCCCTGTTGCAGCACGAACCACACCCCGCCGAACTTGGCGAAGGTCTGCAGATGTCCTTCGTCGTCGGATTGCCTGGCCGTCACCTGTGCCCCGAGCACGCCGGCCAACAGCTCCGCGGTGCGCGCAGGATCACGCACGATGAGGGCGATGTGACCAATGGAAGTACTCATGAAAACCCCACCCCGATACGGTATGAACGCCTGGGCCGATTCCCTTAGCGCGCACACTTTACTACCGGGGCGGCCGGAATGTTTTGCCGTCCCGGCCCGCCCCCCGGGACCGCAGACGAGTCACAGCGGCACGCTACACTTGGCGCATGGCCCCGACCTCCCGCAAGCGCCCAAGGCGCACGCCTCCCGCACCCGCCCCGCACCGTGCGCGCGCCGCCGTCGCGCCTAGCCGAGTGCCGCCGGCACGCCCCGCCGACAGCTCCACGCGCGCGGCCCGCGTATTGGACTGGTTGCTGCAGAAACTGCCCGACCGGTATCGCCAGAAAGCGCACGACATACTCGTGCTTACCCGCATGGACCGCCCGATCGGCGCCGTGCTGCTGCTATGGCCCACCTGGTGGGCGCTCTGGCTGGCCAGCGGCGATTTCCCATCCTGGAAGCTGCTGATCATCTTTACCCTGGGCGTCTTCGCCATGCGCGCGGCCGGCTGCGCCATCAACGACTACGCCGACCGCAAGCTGGACCCGCAGGTGGCACGCACGGCCGGCAGGCCGATTGCTTCCGGCCGTGTGACCCCGCGCGAGGCGCTGATCGTTTTCGCCAGCCTGCTGGTATTTGCTTTTCTGCTGGTGCTGCTGACCAATGCGCTGACCATCAAGCTTTCCTTCATCGGCGCCGCCCTGGCCGCGCTCTATCCCTTTACCAAGCGCTATACCGATCTGCCCCAGGTGGTATTGGGCGCAGCCTTTGGCTGGGCCATCCCGATGGCCTTCGCCGCCGTGCAGAACACGGTACCGCCACTGGGCTGGCTGCTGTTCATCGCCAATATCCTCTGGTCGGTGATCTACGACACCGAATACGCGATGGTCGACCGCGAAGACGACATCAAGGCCGGCGCGCGTTCCACCGCGATCCTGTTCGGCGATGCGGACTTGCTGATCATCGGCGTACTGATGGGCACGCTTACGGTGGCGCTGGTGATGATCGGCACACGCGCACACCTTGGCTGGCCGTATTGGGTGGGCGTGATCGCCGTGGCCGGCTTGTTCGCCTGGCAGCAATGGTTGATCCGCCACCGCGAACGCGACGCCTGCCTTGCTGCGTTTCGGCATAACAACTGGGTGGGCTTAAGCGTGTGGATCGGGATTGCGTTGGCGTTGGCGATTCGGTGATTCGCTCCGTGTAGCGATTGCCTTATCGCTTCACTTGACGCCGAGTGGGTCAGAATCGAACCCGCGGCGCTCATTTTGAGCAAAGATTTCCGTTTTGCGTTTTCAGACAGCCTGGATCCGAAGCGGACGTTCCCGGTACGGCAGAATGGATACCTCATAAGGGTGAGGGAAAAGCAGATGCACTTGACTCTGCAAGGAACAGCGCGTTACCGAAGGCTAGCATTGATTACTTGGCTATTTTTGGGCTGCGTCGGAGCCTCCACTGCCCAGACCGAAGGCTGCCCGAGTGAGATGGCCATGAAAGCGGAAAGTGAAGCTTCGACTCTAAAGACGTGGCGGGCGATTTTCGAGTCTTACAAGAAATATAAGCAGTGCGATGATGGCGCGATTGCTGAGGGTTACAGCTCATCAATAGCAACTCTGCTGGCTGATCATTGGAGAGATATCGGCCAGCTCACTAGGTTGAGCAATGCAAATGCAGCATTCGGGAATTTCGTTGTACATCACGTTGACGAGACCATGAGCTTTGATCAAGCGACGAAGATCAAGAAAAACGTCACACAGAGATGTCCATCTGGTGCCAAGAAGTTATGCGATGAGATACAGCGTCAATTTTCAGATGCTGGATTTTAGGTCGAAAAATCGGGGCTGCGAAACGACAGGGCGACGAGTTGCCTGGGCATAGTAAAAATATCTGCTTCCGGCCGAAGCTGTGTGAAAGCGCAAAACGGAATTTTCAGCCGGCAACTTCTGCTTAAAATGAGCGACGAGGATTCGATCCTGACCACTCGAACGTCAGTAAGTCGGTCAGATTTTGCGTAGGAGGCACATCGTTGTTGACCGACTTACGTTTTCACACACCCTGGACCCAGAGCAGCCGGTATGAACGCCACAGGCCGAGGCCAGCATGAAGCTGTTGGTTGCGAAGAAGGGAACGGCCGGCAAGGGCAATCGATGATGCTTGGGAAAACAGGCATCTTGACGAGCCCGGTCGAGCTGAGGGCCGATGCAACGAGTGACTTATGCCACTACTAAGGAAGGGCGCTAGACCTATCGGCGCCGCACGCAGTTGCCGCTGGTTGTTCTTGTTTCTGTCTTTGTGGGGTCCATTTGGCATCTGGCGTGCATCGCAAAAAATCGAGCAGAACGCCGACGTCTTTAGATATCCCTCGACCACGCAAGGGGTGGTGACCTACGTCCGACTTACTGGGAAAGGAGCGCCATCCCTGGACTATGCATACGAGGCAGCGGGTAAGAGATACAACGGAGTTATAGACCCGAACGTGAGGACCAATTACCAGCAAGACCCTCACATTGGAGATTCAATCGGGGTCATCTTTTCGACGAAGCACCCGAGCTGGAGCATTGCAGGAGACCCGAAACGGCAGCCGGATTATGGCCTGGCGGTTGACCTAAGTTGGGTATTCTTGGCCATTGGGTTGATTGGCTTAGCGGTTTCGCAATTCGTCGTCGCACACCTCAGGAAATTAGAGGTAGTACAAATTTTTCCCATGCAAAAGAGCCGACAGAAAAGGCGCGCACTTGAGAGAGCGCAAAGAAAGCTTGTCAAGTAAAAATGACTGATGTCGTTGAACGATGTTTGATTACGCCACCTAAAGCGTTCTCACTTCCCACCCCCAGGAGCCGGCGCCCGCGCCAGCGCCCATGCATCCACACGCATTACGCCCGCGCGCTTCAACGTGCGCACGCATTCGGCGAGCGTGGCTCCCGTGGTGAACACATCATCGAGTACCGCGACATGCGTAGGCAGTCGCGCACTGTTGCGCACTACAAAAGCGCCGCGAAGATTACGCCGACGCTCGACGGCATCCAAACCTGTTTGCGCATCGGTGTGGCGCGTGCGTAACAACACGTCGTGCCGGCACGCCATGCCGAAGCTGCGCGCGATTGGCCGCGCGATTTCCAGCGCCTGGTTATAGCCGCGTTCGCGCAGCCGACGCTGGTGCAAAGGCACGGGAATGATCATTTGCGGCAGTGCGATGGGAGTGGGTTCGCGCTGCCACAAGGTTGTCAGCACGCGCCCGGCCGCCAGGTCGCGACTGAACTTGAAGCGTGTTTCCAATCTGTCCAATGGCCATGCATAACGGAACGGCGCCCAGGCTGCGTCCCAAGGCGGCGCCTTGCGTTGGCAATGGCCACACAGCGTCGCCGAGATCGGCAGCGGCAACGCGCAGCGCTGGCAGCATTGCGTGTTGCGCGGCAATTCCGCGGCGCAGTCGGCGCACAGGTCCATGCCGCCTGCGCCGGCATCGCCGCATAGCAGGCAGCGCCATGGCAACAGCCAACGATGGAGATGGGAAAGCCAGCGGATTGGCGCATCCATGCGCTGGGCACCCAATCAGTTGTTCGGCTTGAACATGGCCGCATCAAGGATCGGCCATCGATGGATGATCCAGCCCAGCCCCGGAATGAATAAGCTGCATACGGCAGCGACGACATTGCCGACGCTGCCCTGACCTGCTGCACTCATGAACCGACTCCCTCGATGGATGATCCGTCGATAGTAGGGGTACCGCCGGCATTCTGGAAAACGCCAAGCAACCGGACGCGCCAACGCCTGGAGCCGCGCCATTGCCTAGATTCCCCCGCGCCTCCCTTGCAGCCGCGGCCAGCGTTCGCCAAGGCCGCAAAACCCTTGAAGGAAGGACTTTACACATAGATAGATTGCGCATAAACAGGAGGCGCTCACACTGTTCTGGTCGCAATGCGCGACTTGGATCTTAAGGAGAGAGCTCATGAATATTCGAAGCGTACTGTTTGTACTTGCCGGTACGAGCTTTGCGGCCGCCGCGTTTGCGCAACCGGCATCACCCGCGCACGACATGGCAGCGGCCGTCCAGAACGCTCCAGCTACCGCGCCGAAACTGCATGCCACCATGCGTGCACTATGGCACGGCCACGTTGTACATACTCGCGAGTATGCACTGGCCGTACATATCCACGACAACGCGAAAACCAAGGCTGCAGCCGATGCGGTGGTCGCCAACGCCAAGCAGATTGCCGATGCGGTGGGCAGCTTCTATGGCAAGGCGGCGGGCGAGCAGACACTGCAATTGCTGGCCGGCCATTGGGGCGGCGTCAAGGCGCTTACGGATGCGAGTGCAGTGGATGATACCGCCAATGAGCAGAAGGCGATGAGGGACCTCAGCGACAACGTCACGGCCATCGCCAGATTCTTCTCCAGCGCCAACCCCAATCTGCCAGAGAGCACCGTGCAAAGTCTATTCGCTACCCATGTGGCGCATCACGCTGCACAGATAAGGCAGATCATGAGCGGCGACACTAAAGGTGAACAGGCCACCTGGGCCGAAATGCAAGCGCACATGAATATCATTGCCGACGCATTGGCCAACGGCATCGCCAAGCAATTCCCAGACAAGGCGCATTGAACGATGACGGCGCTCAGGCAACTCGGGGCCACACAGCAGCGCCTGTTGCGGCATCTGTTGATGGCCGGCGAAGGCGGTACGGTGGAGTCGCTGTGCATGCAGTTGCACCTCAGCCACAACGCAGTGCGCCAACACCTGAGCGCCCTGATCGCACGCCATTACGTGGAACGCACGCAATCGAAGCCAAGCGGCGGCCGGCCTACCGCATGCTATCGCCTTACCGAGACGGGGCACGCATTGTTTCCGCGCAATTACGGCAGCATCGCCACCGCCTTGCTGGCGCAATTGCATGAACGCCTCGGCGATTCTGCAATGGAAAGTACGCTGCGCGAACTCGGCCACACCCTTGGCAGCCGGGAAATCACGCCGCCGCCCGAAACGCCATCCATGGAAGTGGTGCATATCCTTGCGCAGAAGCTCGACGCCCTCGGCTACGAGGCAATCGCCGCGCGGCATGGTGAGGAATGGCAGATCGAGGCCTTCAACTGCGTCTTCCATGCGCTGGCCAAGCAGTATCCGCAGGTATGCAAATTCGACCTGGCTTACATGGAGGCGGCCGGCGGCCGGCGTGTTCATCACATGGAATGCATCGTGCGCGGGGGACATGTATGCCGGTTTCGCCTAGGAGCGTCGCTATCAGAAAAAAAGGACGATGGCGGCGTGCGTTGATGGTCGTAATTCCCTGGCCCGGCTTGGCGTCCGTCAACCACTGCCCCATACATCAAGTTGACAGCCTGTAGTGCGACTCCCACACTGTGCGCCGGTTTATCGGAGCCCTCCCATGACTGCAGCCGCCCTTCGCCACGACTGGACCCGCGACGAAGTCGTCGCTCTGTTTGCCCTGCCCTTCAACGAGTTGCTGCACCGGGCGCACAGCGTGCACCGCGCCCACCACGATCCGAATGCGGTGCAGGTGTCCACTTTGTTGTCGATCAAGACCGGCGGCTGCCCGGAAGATTGCGGCTACTGCCCGCAGGCCGCGCGCTACCACACCGGCGTAAAGGCGGAAAAGCTGATGTCGGTGGAAAGCGTGGTGGCCCGCGCACAGGCGGCCAAGCACGCCGGCGCCAGCCGCTTCTGCATGGGCGCCGCGTGGCGCAGCCCGAAGGACCGTGACGTGGCACAGGTGGCGGAAATCGTCGCGGCGGTGAAGTCGCTGGGCCTGGAGACCTGCGCCACGCTGGGCATGCTCACCGGCGAACAGGCGCAGACCTTGAAGCAGGCCGGCCTCGATTACTACAACCACAACCTGGATACCGCGCCCGAGTTTTACGGCGAGGTGATCCACACGCGCCAGTACCAGGATCGCCTGGATACGCTGGAACACGTTCGCCAGGTCGGCCTGAAGACCTGCTGCGGCGGCATCGTCGGCATGGGCGAGACGCGCGCGCAGCGCGCCGGCCTGCTGCAGACGCTGGCCAACCTGCCTGAGCATCCGCAGTCGGTACCGATCAACCAGCTGGTACAGGTGCCAGGCACGCCGCTGCATGGCACCGAGGCGCTGGACCCGTTCGAGTTCGTACGCACGATCGCCGTGGCGCGCATCCTGATGCCGGCCTCGATGGTGCGCCTGTCTGCCGGCCGCCAGCAGATGGACGATGCGGTGCAGGCGCTGTGCTTCTTCGCGGGCGCCAATTCGATTTTCTACGGCGAAAAGCTGCTGACCACCGGCAATCCCGACGTGGAACACGACCGCGCCCTGTTCCGCCGGCTCGACTTGCATGCCCTGGAAGTCGCGGAGGATACCGACACCGTGCACGCCGACATTCTCGAAACGGAAGCAGCGGGCTGCGGGCATGGCTGTGGCTGCAGTGCCGCGGCCTGACCTGCTCGAACGATTAGCCGTCCAGACGGCCGAACGTACGCAGGCGCAGTTGCAACGCCGCCTGCGCACGGTGACGTGTGCCGACGGCGCATTCATAGAAAGCGGCGGGCAGCGCCTGCTGGCTTTTTGCAGCAACGATTATTTGGGACTGGCGCAGGATGCGCGCTTGATCGCCGCCTGGAAACAGGCCGCGGATGCTTGCGGCGTGGGCAGTGGCTCCGCCCATCTGATCTGCGGTCATCGCCGCGAGCACGCCGAGCTGGAAGAAGCGCTGGCAGAATGGACCGGCCGCGAGCGTGCGCTGCTGTTTTCTACCGGCTACATGGCCAATCTCGGCGTAATGCAGGCGCTGCTGCAGCGTGGCGACGTGTGCGTGCAGGACAAGCTCAATCACGCCTGCCTGCTCGACGGTGCGCAACTGGCCGGCGCCGTGTTGAAGCGTTATCCGCATGCCGATGCCGCGGCTGCCGCGCGCCAGCTGCAAAGTGATGGCAACAGCTCCGCATTGCTCGCCACCGACGGCGTATTCAGCATGGACGGCGATATCGCGCCGCTGCGCGAGCTTGCTTCGTTATGCGCTCTGGAAGGCGCCACCTTGATGGTGGACGACGCGCACGGGCTTGGCGTGCTCGGCGAAAATGGCGCTGGCAGCGTAATTGAAGCGGCCTTGAGCGAACGCGACGTACCCGTGTTGATGGCGACGCTGGGCAAGGCGCTCGGCTGCAGCGGCGCGTTCGTCGCCGGCTCTGCCAGCCTGATCGACGGCCTGGTTCAATTCGCTCGCACCTATATCTACACCACCGCCATGCCGCCTGCGCTGGCCGCGGCAACCCGTTGCGCCGTCTCTCTAGCACGCGCGGAAAGCTGGCGGCGCGAAAAACTCAATGGCTTGATCCAGCGCTTTCGCCAGGGCGCCGCGCAACTCGGCTTGCCACTGATGCCTTCGCGCACAGCCATCCAGCCTTTGCTGCTCGGCGATGCGCAACGTGCCTTGGACGCCGCACGAGCACTGGAAGCCAAAGGCCTGCTGGTAGTAGCGATTCGTCCGCCCACCGTGCCACACGGCCAGGCCCGCCTGCGCATCACGCTGTCTGCCATGCACGAGGCATCGCACGTGGATCGCCTGCTGGAAGCCTTGGCGTCCCTGCGGTTGGCAAGTGCCCCGGTATAATTGACAGCGCGTTGCACGCTTACATCCCCTCCCATGTCGATCCTGAATATCTCCGCCTATCGCTTCGTCAGCCTGGACGATCTGCCCGCGCTGCGCGAACGCATGCTGGCGCAATGCCATGCGCTGGCCTTGAAAGGCACCATTCTGCTGGCGCCGGAAGGCATCAATCTGTTTCTTGCCGGCCAGCGTGAAGCCATCGATGCCTTCATGAACTGGCTGCATCAGGATCCGCGCTTTACCGGCTTGCAGGGCAAGGAATCGGTTTCCGACGAAGTACCGTTCAAGCGCATGCGCGTACGCCTGAAGAAGGAAATCATCACGCTGCGCCACCCGACCATTCGCCCGGAAGGCGGCCGCGCACCGGCGGTGGATGCCGCCACGCTCAAGCATTGGCTGGACCAGGGACACGATGACGAAGGCCGCGAGCTGATGTTGCTGGATACGCGCAATGCCTACGAAACCGATGTAGGCATGTTCCCGCAGGCCATCGACTATCGCATTGCCAGCTTTACCGAGCTACCTGCCGCGGTGGCAGCCGATCATGCCCGCTATGCGGACAAGACCATCGTGTCGTACTGCACGGGCGGCATTCGCTGCGAAAAATTTGCGCTGTACATGCAGGATATCGGCATGCAGCGCGTGTTCCAGCTGGAAGGCGGCATTCTTAAATATTTCGAGCAGGTGGGCGGCGCACATTGGGAGGGCGACTGCTTTGTGTTCGACGAGCGTGGCGCGGTGGACAGGGAACTGCTACCCGCCGGCTTATCGCCCTCCTCTTCTCCAGAAGATAACTCGCGCGCATGAGCCTCTACATCGAAACCCAGGGCAGCGGCCCGATTCCGCTGGTGATGCTGCACGGCTGGGCGATGCACGGCGGCATCTTCAAGCCGCTGGTGGATGCGCTGCATGAACACTGCACGATGTACCTGGTCGACCTGCCCGGCCATGGCTTTTCGCGCGATTGCGGCCTGCCGTTGGAACCGCAGGCTTGCGCACGCGCCATTGCCGAGGCCACGCCTTCGGCGACCTGGCTGGGCTGGTCGCTCGGCGGGCTGATCGCGCTGCAGGGTGCATTGGATTGGCCGCAACACGTGCGCAGCGTGGCCATGTTGTGCGCCACCCCGCGTTTCGTAAGCGGCGAAGACTGGCCGCAAGGGCGCGATCCTTCGCTGGTGCGCCAGCTCGCTACCGATCTGGAAACCGACTACCACGCCACCATCGAGCGCTTCCTCGCGCTGGAAGTGATGGGCAGCCCCGACCCGAAGGCCGAGCTACGCAAGCTGCGCGCCGAGGTGTTTGCGCGCGGCGAGCCGGATCTGCGCGTGCTGCAGGAAGGCATTCGCGTGCTGGACGAAACCGACTTGCGCGCCGGCTTGCCGCGGCTCCATCGCAACAGTTGGTGGAGCGCTGGACGACTCGATCGGCTGGTGCATCCCTCCGCCATGGAATGGTCCGCACAGGCCAGCCAGGGCGAGTTCCACGTGATTGCGCGGGCCGGACACGCGCCGTTTCTCAGCCACGCCGATGCGGTGGCGCAAACGCTGCGGCCGTGGCTGGAGGCGAACGCATGAGCGACTTCCAGATCGACGCGCGGCGCGTGCGCGCCAACTTCAGCCATGCCGCCGGCAGCTATGAACAGCACGACGTACTGCAACGCGAAGTACAACAGCTGCTGCTGGAACGTTTGGACTTCTATCTACAGCCGCCCGAGCGCGTGATCGACGTGGGCGCTGGCACCGGGCGTGGCAGCGCGCTGCTGAAGAAGCGCTACGGCAAGGCGCAAGTGATTGCCGTGGATGCGGCGTTGCCGATGCTGCGCACCGCCAAGTCGCATGCCGGCTGGCTGAAGCCGTTCGCGCGCGTCTGCGGCGAGGCGACGGCCTTGCCGCTGCCTGATCACAGCGTGGATGTGCTGCATTCCAATCTGTGCTTTCAGTGGATCGACGATCTTCCTGCACTGTTCGGCGAGTGCGTGCGCGTGCTCAAGCCGGGCGGCATGCTGCTGTTCTCCACCTTCGGCCCCGACACCTTGCGCGAACTGCGCGCGGCCTGGGCCGCGGTAGACCAGCATTCGCACGTCAGCCGCTTTCTGGACATGCATGACCTGGGCGACGCGATGATCGCGGCCGGCTTGCGCGATCCGGTACTGGATGTGGACCGCTACACGCTGACCTACAGCGAGCCGACGGCGCTGCTGCGCGAGCTGAAAGGCCTCGGTGCGACGCACGCGGACCGCGGACGCGAGCGCGGCCTGACCGGCAAGCGCCACTTCCAGGCCATGCTGGCCGCGTACGAGGCGATGCGCGTGGATGGCCGTATTCCCGCGACCTGGGAAGTGGTCACGGCCCATGCCTGGGGTCCGGCGCCGGGGCAGTCCCGTCGCACGAAAGGCGGCGGCGAGATCGCCAGCTTCTCGGTCGACAACCTGCGCGGCTCGCGGCGGCGCTGATCATTTGGGATGCCACCGACTACGCTGGGGTTCCTCCCAACACGATTATTTCTGCGGAGCCGCCACGCTGGCTGCAGGCGCCGGCTGCGCCGCGTTCGCCTCCTGCCGCTGCTTGGGCAAATAGGTCATGCTCACATGACCCGCGCCGGTGACATACGAGGTATTGGTGTTGTAGGTGAGCTTGTCGGCATGCGCCTCACCCATGCCTTGCTGCGTCACCACTGCATTGGGCTGCAGCACGGCGATGCCGTTGATGTTGTCGTAGTCCAGCGTGGGCGCCTCGCCGGTCATCAGGCGGTCGCTGTCATCCAACTGCTGGATGTGCGCCGGGCTGCCTTTCATCACGATGCGGCTGACCTGGGTCTGTCCATCCAGATAAACCTGCGCCACATCACCCGTGGCCTTCATGGTGCCCTGGGTAACCACCACCTTGCCGGTAAGCGTGGTGATGGTATTGGGCGCATTGAAGCCGTCGACGGATACCTGCGAGGTGTTCATCGGCTGGTTGCGGTCACCGGTTTTGGCGTGGACCGCCAGCGGCAGCAGCAACGCGAGCGCGAGACATAGCCGGAGCACCGAGCCGCCATGGCGCATGGGGAAATCGAAGGACGACGTCATGTGCAGCTGCTCCACGTTCCGGTTATGGATGCCATTCTATTGAGCTCGTAGGCCGGGATGCCAATCCCGGCTTCTGTGATTCTCTTGATGCGGGGACCTCATCCCCGTATCTAAGGTCGCTCAGTGCTTGCCTGCACACGCCTTGTGCCGAAAGCACTCCACCAGATGATCGTTGACCATGCCGGTCGCCTGCATGAAGGCATAGCAGATGGTGGTGCCGACGAAACGGAAGCCGCGCTTTTTCAGCGACTTGCTCATATGGTCCGAGGCCGGTGTGCTGGCCGGCACGTCGCTGCGGGTACGCCAGGTGTTGCGAACCGGCTTGCCGTCGACGAAGGACCACAGGTAGGCATCCAGGCTGCCGTGTTCGTCCATCACCGCCAGGGCCGCCCTGGCGTTGTCGCGTGTTGCGGTGATCTTGAGGCGGTTGCGGATCAGGCCGGGATCGAGCAGCAATTTTTCCAGCTCGCGCTCCTTCATCGCCGCGACGCAGGCAATGTCGAAATCATGGAAGGCGCGGCGGTAATGCTCGCGCTTGTGCAATACGGTGCGCCAGGACAAACCCGCCTGGGCGCCTTCCAGGCACAGGAACTCGAATAGCAGCCGGTCGTCGTGCAGCGGCACGCCCCATTCGCTGTCGTGGTAGGCCTGCATCAGCTCGCCATCGGCCGCCCAGGGGCAGCGTATACGCGTCGTCGCCACGGTATCCCTTTTTTCATCCAACCAGGATGCGCAGGATAGCGCCAACTCAGTGCGCGATTTCCAGGCTGCAATGCGCCGCGCCGGCCGTTTTGCAGCTGAGATGCCTTACGCGCACCTTCTTGCCGGCTGCCACTGCCGCGCCGAGCAGGCCTTCCAGGTAGCCACCGTAAAACCGGCAGCCGGAGCGGCCGCCCGGCGCGCACAAGGGGCAGTGGTGGACATGGATATGCACGCCACGCTGCTCTATCTGGGCAATCTGCTGCAAAGCCGGCACGGCGATGCGCCTGATGGCCTCGCCCAGGTTCAAGGGCGGATGCGTGGCGTAGTCGCGCCTGTATAGCCATGCGCCGGCGCGCCGGCCGGCCAGGAACAGCGAAGGTTCGCGTGCGGAGGTGGCCACGTTGTTTTCCAGTGCCATCAGCGTGGGATAGACGTTTGGAAAACTCTCCGCCAGCCTGGGCAGCATCCGTTCCACCTGCTCGATATCCGGCGCCACGACCATCGGCTCCGACTTGAATCCGGGCGCCGTCGGCTCCGACCTTGGCAGTACCGAAATGGCGCTCGCCTCGTCGCAAAGCGCGGCTTCAAAGCTCCGTACGCGATGGTGCGAACCCAGCATCTCCTCCAGCGCAAAACGCTGCTCGGAAGGACCACGCACCACCATCGACAGCCACGCACCGCGCCCGTCCTGCGTAAGGCACTGGCGCAGCAAGGCATAGCGATTGGCGGTAATGACTTGCCCCAGCTCCATCACCAGGCCCTCTCTCCGATCGGAGAGAACCTGGATCTCCAGCTCGATCATAGGCCCCCCTGTTGCTCGATGCTGGTGACACACGTTGCGCACGCAGGATGAGCGATTTTGGGGTTGCCGGACGTGACTGGCATCAAGAATCCATGCGTGCAAGTACGGCGCGCAGGGCTCGCGACGTTTTTCGTGCGCGTGTTCGCAATCACGTGTCATCAGCGAAGCGCAGCGTGCGCGCTCATGACAAACACGTGTCTGTTTCTGGGCTCGCGGGAGTGATTATCCGAACCCGACGCGGTGCGAAAGATGGGCGCACTCACGCACTTGCTCTTCTACCAGGGCAGCGCGTCGAGATCGACATTGCCGCCGGTCAGCACCACGCCAACCCGGCGCCCGGCGAAATGCTCGCGCTGCTTGAGGATGGCCGCAAATACGGTAGCGCTCGACACTTCCACCGTCAGCTTGAGGGTTTGCCACAGCAGCTTCATGGCGGCGACGGTTTCTTCGTCGCTGACCGTGATCATCTCTACGCGATGCTCGCGCAACGCCAGCAGATTCGATTCGCCGATCAGCGCACGCAGGCCATCGCACACGGTGTTCGGCACGAACTGTTCGATGCGTGCGCCCTGCGCCAGCGACTGCGCTGCATCGGCGGCGCCGGAGGGCTCGGCGCCATACATCCTGATTTCCGGCGCCAGGCCATGCGCGGCAATGGCACAGCCGGACAGCAGGCCGCCGCCGCCGACCGGCGTAACGATCGCGTCCAGCTCGCCGCTCTGCCGCAGCAGTTCCAGCACGAGCGTGCCTTGGCCGGCCATCACGCGCGTATTGGCGTACGGATGCACCATCACTGCGCCGGTGGTCCGCTGCACCTCGGCCGCGGCAGCTTCTCGCGCGGCCTGCGTCGCAGCGCAACGATGGAGCGTCGCGCCCGCCTGCTCGATCGCCTCCAGCTTGGCGCGGACGGCGCCTTCGGGTACCACCACATGCGCCGCCACGCCGCGCGTCGCAGCCGCCATCGCCAACGCATTGCCGTGATTGCCGGAGGAATGCGTGACGACGCCGCAGCGGGCTTCGTCTTCCGTCAGCGACCACACGGCATTGCAGGCGCCGCGAAACTTGAAGGCGCCGCCGCGCTGCAGGTTTTCGCATTTGAAGTGCAGTTCGGCGCCCGCCAAGGCATCCAGCGACGCATGACGCAACACCGGGGTTACCACTGCATGCGGGGCGATGCGCGCCGCTGCGTCACGAATCTCGCCGAGGGTGGGAAGACGCACGCTCATGTGCGATCGATCTCCACGCCGCAGCGGAATACGCGCTCGGCGCCCGCTTCCAGCCGAATGGCGTCGGCGCAGTCGGCGCGATTGAAGGCGTTGGACATGCCCTCCATCGGTTCCAGCGCCACCGCGCGGCGCACGTCGCGGCTTACCGTGTCGGCCGTGAACACCAGCACCACGCCACGCTCCTGCCACATGCTGATGCGCAGGCCGCTGGCCGGATCGCGCAGGCGCGTGCGCACGCGGCCATCGGCGTCGGGTGCGAGCGAAGCAAAGGCGTTGTCGATTTTTACGCTGCCGATTGACCTGGACTGACGGAAGTCCAGTTCCTTCGGCGCCTGCTCCAGCGGCAGGAAGGCTTCCGCGCCCGGCAGGGGAATCAGCTCGGGCGAGGTACGCACCAGTTGCCTGGCAGGCACCTGCAGTTCCCAGGTATCCAGATCGCTGCCGTCGAAGCGGAAATAGGGATGCCAGCCGAAGAAGCACGGTGCGGACTCTTCGCCGACATTGCGCATGCTTACCGTCAGCGACAGACCGCTTGCATCCAGTGCATACGTAACGGCCAGATCGATCGCGAAGGGATAACCGGGGAAGGCGCCGGGACGAATGGCCGAGGTACTGAACGTCATGCGCGCGCCGGCCACGTCGGCATGCCGGCTGGCGACATCGAAATCCAGGGTGCGCACGAAACCGTGTCGAATACCGCGTTGCGTCGCCACGCCGGGCTGCATGTCGTGCGGCTTGCCGTCAAAGCTGTAGCGGGCGTCGGCGATGCGGTTGGCGAACGGGGCCATGATCGCGGAGCGTGCGCTGGGGATGCGCTCCAGCTCGTCGGCATCGCGATAGCCATCGACCAGGGCGTGGGTGACGCCGTCGATGGTCTGCTCGAAGGACACCAGGTTCGCGCCGCGGCGAGCCACGCACACGCGGCGGCCATGCTGCGTATCTTTCAATACGAACAAGTCATGTACACCCCATTGGGTCGTTTCCAGGCTGAATCCGCTCATCCGCTTGTCCTGTCGGCCAAAGGGCCTCATGGTAGCCTGAGATACCCTGCTGTTCATCGGTTGAACCTACATGCCCCTTGCTCGCGAAACCACTCCGATCCGCCTGCACGAGTACCGCCCGCCTGCATGGTCGGTGGCGACCATCGAACTGGAGATCGACCTGGGTATCGACACCACCGAGGTCTCCTCACGCCTCGCCTTACATTGCGACCCGCAGCGGCCTTCGCCACTGCGCCTGGATGGCGAAGGCCTGGAATTGCTTTCGATTTCGCTCGATGGCCGCGAGCTTGAAGCGCACGAGTACCGCTACGAGCAAGGCCTGCTGGAAGTGGATGGCGCCCGCGACGGCAGCGTGCTGGAAACGCATGTACGCGTGCAGCCTGCCGCCAACACCACGCTGGAAGGCCTGTACCTGTCCGGCTCACGCGAGCATGGGTTTCTGTTGACGCAGTGTGAAGCCGAAGGCTTCCGGCACATCACGTTCTTTCCCGATCGCCCGGACGTGCTCACGCGCTACACGGTGACCTTGCGCGCTGATCGCCAGCGCTTTCCCGTACTGCTGGCCGGGGGCAATCCTGCCGGCAGCGGCGAGCTGCCGGATGGGCGCCACTGGGCGCGCTTCGTCGATCCGCATCCCAGGCCTTGCTATCTCTTCGCCCTGGTGGCGGGACGCCTGGAAAACATCCAGCGCGACTACGTCACCGCCGACGGGCGCAAAGTGAAGCTGGTGATGTGGTCGGAAGCCAACGTGATCGATTGCTGCCATTACGCACTCGATGCGCTGGAGCGCTCGATGCGCTGGGACGAGCAAACCTACGGCCGCTGTTTCGACCTGGATGTGTTCCACGTCGTGGCCACGCACGATTTCAACATGGGTGCGATGGAGAACAAGGGGCTCAACATTTTCAATGCGAAGTACCTGCTGGCCGACCCGGATACCAGCACGGACGACGAATACCGCGCCGTCGAAGCCGTGGTGGCGCACGAGTATTTCCACAACTGGACCGGCAACCGCATCACCTGCCGCGACTGGTTCCAGTTGTCGCTGAAGGAAGGGCTTACGGTATTCCGCGAGCAGCAATTTTCCGCGGACATGAATTCGGCCGCGTTGAAGCGCATTGAAGACGTCGCCCTGTTGCGCCGTACGCAGTTTCCGGAAGATGCAGGCCCCTTGGCGCATCCCGTGCGTCCCGCGGAATACCGCGAGATCAACAACTTCTATACCGCGACCGTGTACGAAAAAGGTTCGGAGCTGGTGCGCATGATGGCCGGACGGCTGGGGCCGGAAGGCTTTCGCCGCGGCATGGACCTGTATTTCGAGCGCCACGACGGGCAGGCGGCGACCATCGAGGATTTCCTTGCTGCGCTCGGCGATGCCAACCACATCGATCTGGGGGCGTATCTCGCGTGGTATGCGCAAGCTGGCACGCCGCGACTGCACGCCAAGGGCGAGTACGACGAGGCGCGGCACGAATACACGCTTACGCTTTCGCAGCAGACGCGCCCCACGCCGGGCCAGGTGGAAAAAGCGCCGCTACCTATTCCAGTGAAGCTGTCGCTGTTCGACCGCAACGGCCAGGTGCTGCCTTTGCATCTGGATGGTGAAGCGCGTGGCAACGAGAGCGTGATCGTGCTCAGCAAGCCGACGCAACGCTTTGTGTTCCAGCATGTTCCTTCAGCGCCAGTGCCCTCGCTGCTGCGCGGCTTTTCGGCCCCCGTCGTGCTGGAGTGCGACTACGCACCGGACGAGCTGGCTTTGCTGCTCATGCACGATGCGGATGGTTTCAATCGCTGGGAAGCCGGCCAGCAATTGGCGATGCTGGCCTTCGATACCTTGCGTGACGGCGAAGATTCCGACGCGAACAAGGCTTGGCGGCACGCCTTGGCCGCCTTGTTCGGGCAGGCTGCGATCGACGATGCCTTGCTTGCCGATCTACTGACCCCGCCGGGCGAAATCGAATTCGCCGACCGGCAGAGCGACGTGGACCCGGCAAGGATTCATGCGCAACGCCAGCTCATGCAGCGCCAGCTGGCCGAAGAAATCGGTGGCGACATGTTGCTTGCACGCTATCGCGCACTCGCAATGCCCACCGACACACCGCAACTGGATGCCGCCAACCAGGCCAAGCGGCGCCTGAAGCGTCGCGTGCTCGAACTGCTGGCGCTGATCGACGCCGAGCAAGCTTACGCACTGGCAGCCAAGCAATACGACGGCGCATCGGGCATGACCGATCGCCTCGCCGCACTGAGCGTGCTGGTACGCCATCGCGCGCCGCAAGCGGGAGCGGCACTTGGGCATTTTCGCAAGCGTTATGAGGACAACCCGCTGGCGCTGGACAAATGGTTTACCGTGCAAGCGCAAGTGCCTGGCGAACCTGCGCTCGCCATCATCAGGCAGCTCGAAAGCGATTCATCTTTCACACTGAAGAACCCCAATCGCGCCCGCTCCCTGCTCGGCGCGTTCGCCAGCGGCAATCCCAGCGGCTTCCATCGCGCGGATGGCGCGGCCTATCCGTTCCTTGCCGAACGGCTGGCGCAACTGGATGCGCTCAATCCGCAAATCGCCGCGCGCCTGGCCACCGCCTTCAACGGCTGGCAGCGACTGGAGCCGGGGCGCCGGCAGGCGGCACGGCAGGCACTGGAAGGTTTGGCGCAACGCGAAGGGCTGTCGCCCAACTTGAGCGAGATCGTCGGCAACGTCTTGCAGCGCTGAAAACGCGAACGGCGACCCGAGGGTCGCCGTTGCGAGGCGGTGTTTGAACCCTCCCGTCAGACGGGAAGATGATCCAGTTCGCTGATCAGGTGGCTCATGCGCGATTCAAGGCGCGGGCGAAGCTCTTCTCGCTGGACTGGATCGCGTTCGACGAGGTGCTCCATCGCCATTTCCAGGCGACCGATTTCCACCATCAAGTCATGCCGCAAATAGACCGGTGCAAACTCACTGCTGTTGTCCATGACACGTCCCCTTTGACTCTGCGTTGCATGGAGTGCCGAGCAACAGACGTGCCATCGCGTGATGCAGTTCACATCTACATTTTGCCCTACATCACGCTGTGACCTTTTCTGTCAGCAGTTGCCGTTAGCCGACAGAAAATAGCGTTTCAGTCACTTGATATTCACACGCAAAGGGCGATGATCCCTTCCACGCCACGGGGGGTGCGGTCTGTATCCGTCATTGCCCGTTTGGGCCACCAGTTTCTGGCGCCCGGCACTACGGTCATCCTGGATTCCCCCTGTTCCTGAGACCGCCGGGCGCCAGATCTCTCTTCAAGAGATCAAAAAAATAGACGGCGCCCCGAAAGGGCGCCGTCTCTGCTTCCTTACCCGGTACGCGAAAGGACCCCTGCCGTCCTATCTCAGCGCGCAAATCGCGCGGCATCTGCCCGTGAAAGTGCAGTCAACGTAAAGCAGAAAACATGCCAGGTACGCCTTGCAAGTAAGCCATCCCTGACGAGACCGGTTCGCAGTACCATAAGCGCTTGTCTGTTCTTGCATTTATCCCTCCGATGCTTCACCCCACCTCCTACGACGTGATCGTGATCGGCGGCGGCCACGCCGGCACCGAAGCCGCCCTGGCCGCGGCGCGCAGCGGGGCGCGCACGCTGCTGCTGAGCCACAACATCGAAACGATCGGCCAGATGAGCTGCAACCCGGCCATCGGCGGCATCGGCAAGGGCCACCTGGTGAAGGAAATCGACGCCCTGGGCGGCGCCATGGCGCACGCTGCGGATCGCGCGGGCATCCAGTGGCGCACGCTCAACGCATCCAAGGGCCCCGCCGTACGCGCCACGCGCTGCCAGGCCGACCGGGTGCTGTACAAGGCCGCCATCCGCCGCACGGTGGAAACGCAATCGAACCTGGACCTGTTTCAGCAGGCGGTGGACGATCTGCTGATCGAGCAAGGCCGCGTCGTAGGCGTGGTGACGCAGATGGGCGTTTCCTTCCGCGCCAGGTCGGTTGTGCTCACGGCGGGCACTTTCCTCGCCGGCAAGATCCACATTGGCCCGGCCCAGTACGCCGGCGGCCGGGCCGGCGATCCGCCGGCCACCACGCTGGCGGCGCGCCTGCGCGAACTGCCGGTGGCCGCCGACCGCCTGAAAACCGGAACCCCGCCGCGCATCGACCTGCGCAGCATCGATTTCAGCGGGCTGGAAGAACAGCCGGGCGACGACCCCGCGCCGGTGTTCTCCTACCTCGGCTCGCGCGAGGATCATCCGCGCCAGGTGAGTTGCTGGATCACCCATACCAGCGCCCGCACGCACGAGATCATCCACGCTGCGCTCGATCGCTCGCCGCTGTACACCGGCCAGATCGAAGGAGTGGGGCCGCGCTACTGCCCATCCGTCGAAGACAAGGTGGTGCGCTTTGCCGACAAGGGCTCGCACCAGATCTTCATCGAGCCGGAAGGCCTGGACAGCTTCGAGATCTACCCGAATGGCATCTCCACTTCGTTGCCGTTCGACGTGCAGCTGGCGCTGGTGCATTCGATCAAGGGTTTCGAACACGCGCATATCACGCGTCCCGGCTACGCGATCGAATACGATTACTTCGATCCGCGCGGCCTGCATCCGTGGCTGGAAACCAAGGCCATCCCCGGCCTGTATTTCGCCGGCCAGATCAATGGCACCACCGGCTACGAGGAAGCGGCCGCGCAAGGGTTGATCGCCGGCCTCAATGCCGCGTTGGCGGTGCACGGCAAGGCACCGTGGTATCCGCGCCGCGACGAAGCCTATATCGGCGTGCTGATCGACGACCTCACCAGCAACGGCACCATCGAGCCCTACCGCATGTTCACCTCGCGCGCGGAATACCGCCTGCATCTGCGTGAGGACAACGCCGATCTGCGCCTTACGGAAACCGGCCATGCGCTGGGCGTGGTGCCGCAGGACCGCTTCGACGCGCTGCGCGCCAAGCGCGCCGCGGTGGAAAAGGAAACGCAGCGGCTCGCCGGGCTGTGGGCCGCGCCGAACAATGCGCTCGGCGCGGCAATCGAGCGCCAGCTCGGCGTCGCCGTCAGCCGCGAAACGCATGCGCTGGATCTGCTGCGCCGCCCCGAGCTCGATTACGCCAAACTGTCCCGCGTGCCCGAGCTTGGACCCACGGTGGATCGCGAAGACGTGGCCGCGCAGGTGGAAGTGCAAGCCAAGTACGCCGGCTATCTGGAACGCCAGCGCGAGGAAATCGAGCGCCAGCGCCGCCACGAGCACACCGCGATTCCATCGGGCTTCGATTACGACAAAGTGCGTGGGCTATCCGCCGAAGTACTGCTGAAGCTCAAGCGCAGCCTGCCGGCCACCATTGGCCAGGCGGCACGCATCAGCGGCGTAACGCCCGCGGCCATTTCGCTATTGCTGGTGCACCTGAAGCGGCGCGACGCGGCGTGACCGAACGCGAGCCACGCGCTCGCTGTCGCGCGTGCGCCCATGGCATCATGCGCAATGGTTATCGAGGAACACGCGATGGAAGTCTGGATCGGCCGCAACGGTGAGCGCCATGGCCCTTATCAGGAAGAACAGGTGCGGGAATGGCTGCGCAGTGGCCAGGTGAGTCCCGATGACCTCGGTTGGCGCGATGGCCTGGCCGACTGGCAACCGTTGTCGGTGCTGTTTCCGCTGGACAAGCCCACCCCACCGCCCTCTTCGGACATATACGCGCCACCGCCGCTGCGGCAACCGCAGGCGAGCGTTGCGACGTTGAGCTATGCCGGCTTCTGGAAGCGCGTGCTGGCCTACCTCATTGATGCCTTCGTGCTGTATTTCCCGTTTTCATTGCTGGAAATACCCTTTGGCATGCATTCGGCCTATACCGCATTGGCGCAGAAGATTTCGGCGGATACCGATCCGCACACCGTACTGCTGGCCTATCAGCAATTCTATGTTGAGCAGTGGCCGTACTTTTTGACGACGCTCGTTCTCGGCTGGCTGTATTTCGCCTTCTGCGAAAGTTCATCCTGGCAGGCAACCGTCGGCAAGCTTGCCTTGGGCATGCGCGTTACCGATCTGAATGGCGCACGCATTTCGTTCGGCCGCGCACTTGGCCGCTACGGCGCCAAATTCATCAGCGGCATGATTTTCTGCGTCGGATTTCTGATGGTGGCCTTCACCCGCCGCAAGCAGGGTTTGCACGACATGTTCGCCAACACCCTCGTACTCAACGGCCGAGCGAGCGATACGAAACGCCCTGTCTCCACGCCATCGAACGACGACAGAGGATCGTTCCACGCCTGATGCGCCTGCGTGGATCGATGGCGCGCAAACCATGCGGCAGACAACTCTCCTGCCGACCAGATTCAACTTGATATCATCCCGCCTTTCGTAACTGCACGCCTGCAACACGACGCCGGCGCCAAGGAATCATTGCTTCATCATGCACAGTATCGAACAACGCATCGCCCAGGACATCGCCGCCAAAGCAGAACAGGTTCGCGCCGCCGTTGAATTGCTCGATGGCGGCGCCACCGTGCCATTCATCGCACGCTACCGCAAGGAAGTCACCGGTGGCCTCGACGATACGCAATTGCGCACGCTCGAAGAACGTCTGCGCTACCTGCGCGAACTGGAGGATCGCCGCGCGACGATCCTGGCCAGTGTCGAAGAGCAGGGCAAGCTCACGGACGCGCTGAAGCGCGACATTCTCGAAGCAGACACCAAGGCGCGACTGGAAGACCTATATCTGCCGTACAAGCCCAAGCGCCGCACCAAGGCGCAGATCGCGCGCGAAGCGGGCCTGGAGCCACTGGCGCTCGGCCTGCGCGAAGATCCGACCCGTTCGCCGGAAGCCTTCGCCGAATCATTCGTCGACGCGGAAAAAGGTGTGCCGGACGTACGTGCGGCGCTCGATGGCGCGCGCGCCATCCTGATGGAAGGTATCGCCGAAGATGCCCAGTTGCTGGGCGAATTGCGCGACTGGTTATGGGACAAAGGCCAGATCCGCGCCAAGGTGGTCGAAGGCAAGGAAAACGAGGGCGCGAAGTTCCGCGACTATTTCGACCACATGGAATCGATCGGCAAGATTCCTTCGCATCGCCTGCTGGCGCTGATGCGTGCGCGCAACGAAGGTGTGATCGAACTCGAATTGCTGCCGTCCGCGGACCCCGAGCAAGGCCACCAGGAAGCCGAAGGACGGGTCGCGCTGCATGCCGGCATCATCGATCGTAGCCGCCCTGCCGATGCCTGGCTGCGCGAAACCGTGCGCATGACCTGGCGGGTGAAATTGCATCTGCATCTGACGCTGGATCTGTTCGGCCGCGTGCGCGAAACGGCCGAAGACGAAGCCATCCGCGTGTTCGGCGACAATCTCAAGGATCTGCTGCTGGCGGCGCCGGCCGGCGCCAAGACGGTGATGGGCCTGGACCCGGGCATCCGTACCGGCGTGAAGGTGGCGGTGGTGGATGCCACCGGCAAGCTGCTGGCCACCGACACCATCTATCCGCATGAGCCCCGCAATCAGTGGGACCAGTCGATCGCACGCCTGGCTGTGCTGAGCAAACAGCATGGCGTGAACCTGATCGCCATCGGCAACGGCACGGCCTCACGCGAAACCGACAAGCTCGCCGGCGAGTTGATGAAGAAGCATGCCGAACTCAAGCTGGCCAAGATCGTGGTGAGCGAAGCCGGCGCATCGGTGTATTCGGCCTCGGAAACGGCGGCCAAGGAATTTCCGGACCTCGACGTGAGCCTGCGCGGCGCGGTATCCATCGCACGCCGCCTGCAGGACCCGCTGGCGGAACTGGTGAAGATCGAGCCCAAGGCGATCGGCGTGGGCCAATACCAGCACGACGTGAACCAGGTGAAGCTGGCACGCGCGCTGGATGCGAAGGTGGAAGACTGCGTGAACGCCGTCGGCGTGGACGTGAATACCGCTTCGGCCGCCTTGCTGGCACGCGTGGCCGGCCTTACGCCCAGCGTGGCCGAGAACGTGGTGAAGCATCGCGACGCCAATGGCCCGTTTGCGAATCGCAAAGCCCTGCTGAAGGTGCCGCGCCTGGGCGACAAGGCATTCGAGCAGTGCGCGGGCTTTTTGCGCGTTCCCAGTGGCGACAATCCGCTGGATGCGAGCGCCGTGCATCCCGAAGCCTATCCAGTGGTGGAGCGCATCATTGCGCAGTGCGGCCGCGAGGTGAAAAGCATCGTCGGCGACATCACGTTCCTGCGCGGCCTGAAACCCGAGCAGTACACGGACGAGCGCTTCGGCGTTCCGACCGTGCGCGACATTCTCAAAGAGCTGGAAAAGCCCGGCCGCGATCCTCGCCCGGAATTCGTGGCGCCCAGCTTTGCCGAAGGCGTGGAAGACCTCAAGGATCTCAAGACCGGCATGATTCTCGAAGGCCGCGTCACCAACGTGGCCGCCTTCGGGGCCTTCGTCGATATCGGCGTGCATCAGGACGGCCTGGTGCATGTCTCGGCCTTGTCGCACAACTTCGTGAAGGATCCGCGCGATGCGGTGAAAGCCGGCGATATCGTGAAAGTGAAGGTGATGGACGTGGATATCGCCCGTCAGCGCATCGCGCTGTCGATGCGCCTGGATGACGAACCTGGCCAGCAGGCGCGCGGCGGGCGTCCAGCCGGGAGCGAAACACGCGGCGGCCGGGATGGCCGCGGGGCGCGGCCCGCCTCCTCGCCAGCGGCCAAGCCGGCTGCCGCGCCAGCCAACAGCGCATTTGCTGACGCGCTTTCACGCGCCCTGAAGCGCTGAAGGCTTAGACATCAGGCCTCTTCAGGCCTACGGAGCGATGAAGTCCCTATACGGCAGCGCAGCATGCGCTGCCGTATGGCATGCATTACCGTAACGCTCCGATAACAAACAAACGCAGGAGCACCCACATATGTTCCATCCCCGAAAGATCGCTGGCGCCGTGGCGCTGGCCCTCGGCGTGGTTGGCGCCGTTCACGCTACCGGCAATCCGCATTCCACGTTCGACAGCGTGGTGGTGTTCGGCGACAGCCTTAGCGATGCCGGCAATATTTCGCTGGCGACCGATCCGAGCATCCAGCCGCCGCTGAAGTTCACCACCAATCCCGGCAATGTGACGATCCAGAACGTCGCCGCCGGCCTCGGCTACTCGCTGACCGCCTCGCTGGCCGGCGGCACCGACTATGCCTGGGGTGGTGCGGGCATCAACAACAATTCGCCGGGCACGCCCTCTTCCGTGCCGACCGTCACCAGCCAGGTGACCAGCTATCTGGCCAGCAACAGCGTCAATCCTCATGCGTTGTATGCCATGTGGGGCGGCGCCAACGATATCTTCAATGCCGCCACGTCGGTGGCAGCCGCATCGACCGCGCAGCAGCTGATTACGCAGACGGTCGACACCCAAGCTTCGCTGGCCGTTGCCGCCGGTCTTATCCCGAACAATGCAGCCGCGATCGCCGCGTTCGAGGCGCAGATCACGCCCACCGTCACGGCGCAGGTGAATGCCCAGGTGGCTGCGGCGGCAGGCGTGTCTTCGCTGCAGACTTCAGCCCAGGCGCAAACCACCATTGCAGCTGCCGGCCAGCAGGAAGTGAAGTTGATCGGCGCCCTGCAGGCCGCTGGCGCGAAAAATATCGTGGTGTTCAACCTGCCCAATATCGGCCTGACTCCGGAAGCGCTTGAGCAAGGCGCCTCGGCAGCCTCGTCGCTGACTGCGCTCAGCGTCATCTACAACAGCCAGCTCAATGCGGGCCTGGGCCAGTTGGGCAAGGGCATCATTCCCGTGAATGCCTTCGCGCTGCTCAACCAGGTGGTGGCAAACCCGGCAGCCTACGGCTTTACCAATGTCACCACCCCGGCGTGCGGCGTGGGTTCGAGTTCGGTCGCCTGCGGTCCGCAGGGTTCAGGCCTGCCCTATACCTATGCGGCGGGCACCAACCAGACCTATCTGTTTGCCGATGGCGTGCATCCCACCACCGGTGCCGACGTACTGCTTTCGCAGGTGGTGCTTTCCGAGCTGGCCGCGCCGCAGCAGATTTCCTTGCTGCAAGAAGCACCGCTTGCAGCCGTGACGACGCAGACATCGGTGGTGCGCAACCAGATGCTGGCGGACAGCTTCGGCAGCACCACGCGCGCGTTCGCCAACGTCAGCTATGCGAACCAGCACTTCAAGCAAAGCGCCGGTGCGCCGCAGACCAGCAGCAACAACGTCGATCTCACCATCGGCGCCGACGTGCATGCGAGTGACTACTTGTCCACCGGACTGGCGCTGGGCATCGGCCAGCACAATGCCGACGTCACCGGCGGCGGCGGTTACAAGTTGCAGGCGATCACCGGCCTGGGCTACCTCACCTGGCATAGCGGCGGCGCCTATGCAGGCGTGTATGGCGATTATGGCCAGGCCAGTTACACCAACATCAACCGCTCTTTCATGGTGGGCAACTATCGCACCACGGAAAGCGGCAAGACGGACGGTTCCTACGTCGGCCTCGGCTTGCACGGGGGCTACTGGTTCGATATCGGCAGCGTGAAGACCGGCCCGTTCGCCAACTTCGAATACCAGAACGTCAAGATCAACGGCTATAACGAAAACGGCAACGACGCCACCGCCATGTGGTTCGGCCGGCAACAACGCAATGCCTTGGTCAGCACACTGGGCTGGCGCCTGCAGGGCCACATCCAGACCGGGCACATCGACTTCTCGCCTTATGTGGAGCTGGGCTGGAACCATGACAGCCGCGCCGGCACGGACATGGTCACGGCTGGCCTCAACAGCATGAACGGCAGTTTCGAGATGGCCGGCTTCATGCCGGACCGGAACTGGGGCTCGGTCAACGCGGGGCTGTCGGCCCAGCTCACGCCAAACCTCAGCGGCTGGATCGCCTACAACGGCTTTGTCGCCAACAAGAGCCAGAATCTCAACGGCATCAACGTCGGCGTAAAAGTCGGCTTCTGAGCCGGCTTTCCGGCAAAAAAAAAGCCGTCCGGTCTGGACGGCTTTTTTTATGTGCCAGGGCAGAAGGCTTATTTGCCCTTGCCGCCCGTTGCCAGGTTGAGAATATCCTTGGCCTGTTGCTGCAGATCCTGGGCCTCGCTATCGCTCAACGCCGTGGTGTTGCCGCCCGATTCCTGCGTCTTCAGCACCAGGGAGCCGTCGTCGCCCCAGCCGGCCGTATCCACCGAAGTGGGCTTGGCATTCTGGCTGGGTTTCTTCTGCTGTTGCGCCACCCACGGCTTGCCATCCTTGTAGGCGAAATCCGTGCTGGTAAAGCCCTTGTCGCCGTAGTCGACCAGCTCGCGGATGAACTTCACCTGGCCATCTTCGCGGAACACCTGCCAGGCCAGCGAGGCGTCCTTCTCGAGCTTGGTGCCGGCTGAGCGCTTCATGGCGCCGATCTGCTTCTGCACGCCCTGGAATGCCGCCAGCAGTTTTTCGCCAGGGGTCTGTTCGGGACTGAGTTCGATGGTGACGTTGGTGGTCGGATTGCCCTTGGTCAGCACCGGCGCCTGCAGCGGCATGGAGTAGTGGCGATCGCCATCAACCAGCTGCGCCTGCACGATGTACAAGTCGTTGGTGGCGACGTTGGCGGGGTTGAAATCCAGCTCGAACGGCTGCGGGAAGGTGGTGGCCGGTGCAATGTCCTTCGTCGCCAGCGGCGGCGAACCTTGCGCGGTCACGTCGACGATACTGAGAGTGAGCTTGCTCTGCTGCGACGGCGTGCCGCCACCGCGGATCGTGACGGTACCGCTGACGCTATGCGCGGCGGGAGCCGGCGCACTCGCTTCGGTATTTTCCGTGCCGGTCGTCGACGACGGATTGGAAGAATTATTGCAGCCGGCTACCGCCACTGCTGCCACTGTCATCAGCGACCAAACAACGCTGCGCATGGAATGGGAACCTCGGGTTGGATCGATTCGAACGCTATGCCTGCCGAACGCATCGCGTCGCAAACAGCGCGGGGGAGCCTCAGAGCATAGCCCAAAGAGTACTGATGGAAAAGTCAACGCTACCGGCGTCCATTCGCAAGCGTATGTTCATATCCGTCGTCGCTGATTCGGTATAGCGCAAATGGAAGTAGGCAAGCGACGTCGAAAGCATGCGGCAGGCCTTTGGCCGTACTTTCTTGCCCCTTGATACTTTGGGTGTGTCAACCACGATCCAGCTGACGCGTTTGTGCGCCCTAGGATGAATTCGATCCATCGTCGCATCGCAATTTAGTGCGGCGCGCAGCTGAAAAGTGCGGCACCCGGCACCATGGCGAACCTCTGCCGGATTGCAGTTGACTCTGTACAACAGCAACGCTGGCCAGCACTTACTGGACAACACGCTCGATATCTGTGGAATTTTGCGATGAACCTGCAAACGCATACCCCCCTCGCCGAAACCGGAACGACGTTCGCCGATCGCATAAAATTGCTGATCCAGCGGGTCGGCAGCGTCACGGAGATCGCCCGAATGTGCGGTTTTTCGGAGGGGGTGGTCCGCAGTTGGCGCGACGGCAATACCGACCCTTCGCGCGCCCGGTGCGTCACGCTCGCGCGCACGCTGGGCATTTCGCTGGTCTGGCTGGTGGCGGGCGAAGGGTCGATGCTCGATCCCGGCGCCGTCCTTCCGGACGACATGACCACCACCATGGCCAGTTCCGAAGCGAGCGTCCCCCGCCATCGCTCCAAGCTGCGCACGGCGGCCGATTCGCTGGAAGCGAACGGCATGGATGCGCAGCGCTTGAACACTGCACTGCGTATTTTGCAGTCGGAGCTGGACCTGGCCGACAGCCATCTGACCCTGGCCGAGAATTCGGACATGCTCGCCGAGCTCTATGACATCCTCGGTCCGGGCGGTAACGACGTCGATGCGACGGCGATGGTGGCCTTCAACCAGCGCCTGGCCGAACGCCTGAAAGGCCGCGCAGCGGCCCGCTTGGCATCCTGATATCGCCCGCTACAAGCGGGCGATATCGGCAATGGCGGTGAACTGCGCCTTCAGGCGCCCGAGTAGCGCGAGCCGGTTGGCGCGCACGACGGGATTGTCGGCATTGACCAGCACGTGGTCGAAGAACGCGTCGACCGGCGCCTGCAACTGGGCAAGACGCGCGAGCACGGCGGTGTAATCGCGGCGCTGCAAGGCCGCCGCCGTGTCGGCCTGCGCGGCGGCCAAGGCTTGCGCCAGCGCGCGTTCCGCATCCTCTTCGAAGTGCGCAGGGTCGACCTGCTCGCGAATGCTCTGCGCGCCGTGCTCCTCCTGCTGCTTGCGCAGAATGTTGGCGACACGCTTGTTGGCGCCGGCGAGGCTGATCGCCTCCGGCTGCCGCCCGAATTCGACCACCGCGCACAGACGGCGATCAAAATCGACCAGGCTTATCGGCGCGACAGCCAGGACGGCTTCGTATTGCTCGGTGGTGAAACCCTTTTCCGCGTAATAGCCGCGCAGCCGCTCGAGCACGAAGTCGCTGAGTTCGGACATGAGCAGGGCGCGGCGCTGGCCGGCATCCAGCGTGGGTGCCTTGCCGTCCTTGCCGGGCTTCAAGCCAGCGGCGAGCGCGGCTTCCGGCAGCAATTCCAGCGCCTCGGCGAACAATGCCTTGTGGTCGAGCTCCAGACCGCCTTCGATCAGGGTGCGCGCCAAGCCCAAGGCGGCACGGCGCAAGGCGAACGGATCTTTGTTGCCGCTGGGCTTCAAGCCCACGGCAAAAATACCGGCCAGCGTATCGACGCGCTCGGCCACGGCCAGCACCTGCCCCACCTTGCCCGCAGCAATGGTGTCGCCAGCGAAGCGTGGCTGGTAGACGCTGTCCAGCGCATCGGCCACGTCGGGTGATTCCTTGTCGTGCTGCGCGTAGTAGCGCCCCATCACGCCTTGCAGTTCGGGGAATTCGCCCACCATGCGCGTGAGCAGGTCGCACTTGGCCAGCGCCGCTGCGCGCGTCGCCAGCCCGGCGTCCACCTCCACACGATTTGCCACGATGCGCGCGATTTCCGCCACGCGCACGCTCTTGTCCCACAAGCTGCCCAGCGCCTGCTGATAGGTGACGTTCTTCAATGCCTCCTGGTAGCTGGCCAACGGTGCTTTCAGATCCTCGTCCCAGAAGAATTTCGCATCGGCGAAACGCGGGCGGATCACGCGCTCGTAGCCCTTGCGGATCTCGCCCGGATGCTTGCTGTCGATGTTGGCGACACCAATGAAGTGCTCGCTGAGCTTCCCCTGTGCGTCGAACACCGGCACGAACTTCTGGTTGGTCTCCATCGTGGTGACCAGGGCTTCCGGCGGCACGTTGAGGAAGGCGCGATCGAACGTGCAGGCGATGGCAACCGGCCATTCGGTAAGGTTGGCGATTTCATCAAGCAGCGCATCATCGAGCCGCGGCGTACCGCCCGTTTCTTTGGCGGCGCGAGCCACTTCGTCGCGAACGCGTTGACGGCGCTCCATCGGATCGGCCAACACCTTGGCCATGCGCAAGGCATCGACGTAGCTATCCGCATCGGCCAGGTGTATCGGCTGCGGATGCATGAACCGATGGCCGCGCGATTGGCGCCCGCTACGCAGCCCCAGCACGTGGCCATCGATGATGTCGGCACCGTGCAGCATCACCAGCCAATGCACCGGGCGCACGAAGCTGTAGTCGTGGTCGGCCCAGCGCATCGGCTTCGGAATAGGCAAGCCTTTGAGTGCTTCATCGACGATCTCCGGCAACAAGGCAGCCACCGGTTGACCCGGTTTCACCGTGCGATACACGAACCAGGCGCCTTTGTCGGTTTCGAGTTTTTCCAGTTGCGCCACGTCGACGTTGCAGGACTGCGCAAATCCGATCAGCGCCTTGCTGGGATGGCCTTCCTTGTCGATCGCGGCATTCACGGCCGGCCCACGGCGCTCGATCGACTGCTCAGGTTGCGCGACCGCCACCTCGGGAACGTGGACGGCCAAACGCCGCGGCGTCACGTACAGTGTGGCCTGTTCGAGCAGCGCGGCAACGCCGCGCTTTCCCAGGCCCTCGCAGATGCCGCGCAGGAACGAGGCGCCCAGTTCGTCCAGGGATTTGGGCGGCAGTTCTTCCGTGCCCAGCTCGATGAGCAATGACTTGGCGGCGCTCATGCAGCCTGCTCCTTTTGGGGTTGCTTCAATCCAGGGAAACCGAGCTTTTCTCGCTGCGCCACGTACGCTTCGGCCACGCTGCGCGACAAGGTGCGCACACGCAGAATGTAGCGCTGGCGCTCGGTGACGCTGATGGCGCGCCGCGCATCGAGCAGGTTGAACGTGTGGCTGGCTTTCATCACTTGCTCGTAGGCGGGCAACGGCAGGCCGGCAGCGATCAGCTTGTTGGCTTCGCCCTCGCACACGTCGAACCAGCGCAGCAATTCCGCAACGTTGGCATGCTCGAAGTTGTAGGTGCTCTGTTCCACTTCGTTCTGGTGGAACACGTCGCCGTAGGTGACCTTGCCATGCGGGCCTTGCGTCCAGATCAGGTCATAGACGTTGTCCACGTTTTGCAGGTACATCGCCAGGCGTTCCAGGCCGTAGGTGATTTCGCCCGTCACGGGCTTGCACTCCAGGCCACCGGCCTGCTGGAAGTACGTGAACTGGGTGACTTCCATGCCGTTGAGCCACACTTCCCAACCCAGGCCCCACGCACCGAGCGTGGGCGATTCCCAGTTGTCTTCCACGAAGCGCAGGTCATGCACCTGCGGATCGAGGCCCAGTTCCTTGAGCGAGCCGATGTAAAGCTCCAGGATGTTTTCCGGGTTCGGTTTCATCACCACCTGGTATTGGTAGTAATGCTGCAGGCGGTTGGGGTTTTCGCCGTAACGGCCATCGGTAGGACGGCGCGAGGGCTGCACGTAGGCCGCGGCCCAGGGCTCGGGCCCCAGCGCGCGCAGGAACGTGGCAGGGTGAAAGGTGCCGGCGCCCACCTCGGTATCGAGGGGTTGCAGCAGCACGCAGCCCTGGCCGCCCCAGTAGCGGTTAAGGGTCTGGATCACATCCTGGAAGGTAGGCGCGGACATCTCTTTCCTAACCTGAGAGTAAAGCGCGTTAGTATAGCCGCAGCGCATCTTTTCGCTGTTTTTCCGCGCGCTGCAAAGGGGAACCCGCCCATGCCGGCAACACAACAAATCGCCTCCATGCTGGGCCGCCGCGACCGGCTGGCGCTGGACGATGTCCTGGCTGCCCTGGTCGTCGATGGTTACCTGGCGGCCGACGACGCCAAGCAGCTGCGTATGGGAAACCGCGCCGGGCGCAGTGCCGTGGAACTGAATCCGCTGGTGATCATCGCCAACGCCAAGCTCATCAATCGTCGCGATCCGGGCCGGCCGCTCAGCCTGGAAGGGCTGACCGAATGGCTGGCAGGCCAGGCTGGCCTGCCGTACCTGAAAATCGATCCGATGAAGATCAATGTGGCGGCGGTCACCCAGGTGGTGAGTCACGCTTACGCGCAGCGTCATCGCATTCTTCCGGTGGCCGTCACGGCTGGCGAAGTGACCTTCGCCACGGCGGAGCCGTTCGACAGTTCCTGGCCGAAAGACTTGTCGCAGATGCTGCGCCGGGACGTGCACCGCGTCGTGTCCAGCCCGATCGACATCAATCGCTATCTGCAGGAGTTCTACGGCGTCCAGCGTTCGATCCAGCTGGCAAAGGATGCCAAGAACCAGAGTGGTTACGATTCATCCGCACTGCTGAATTTCGAGCAATTGCTGGAACTGGGCAAGGCCGGTGAAGTCGGCGCCGACGATCGGCATGTGGTGCATATCGTGGACTGGCTGCTGCAGTACGCTTTCGAGCAGCGCGCATCGGATATCCACCTGGAGCCACGCCGCGAAGCCGGCATGATGCGTTTCCGCATCGATGGCGTGATGCACAAGGTGTTCGAATTGCCGCCGCCGGTGATGACCGCGGTAACCTCGCGCATCAAGATCCTGTCGCGCATGGACGTCGCCGAAAAACGCCGCCCGCAGGACGGGCGCATCAAGACGCGCGCGACGTCGGGCCGCGAAGTGGAGCTGCGTATTTCCAGCATGCCCACCGCCTTCGGCGAAAAGATGGTGATGCGTATCTTCGACCCGGACATCGTGGCGAAGGATTTTTCACAGCTCGGCTTCTCGCCCTCGGAAGACAGCTTGTGGCGAGGCATGGTTGAGCGCCCCCACGGCATCGTGCTGGTCACCGGCCCGACCGGTTCGGGCAAGACCACCACGCTTTATTCCACGCTGAAGCATCTGGCCACGCCGGACATCAACGTGTGCACGGTGGAAGACCCGATCGAAATGGTCTCGCCCGAATTCAACCAGATGCAGGTGCAAACCTCGATCGATCTGGATTTTGCCGCGGGCGTGCGCACACTGTTGCGCCAGGACCCGGACATCATCATGGTCGGCGAAATTCGCGATCTGGAAACCGCGCAGATGGCCGTGCAGGCTTCGCTGACCGGCCACCTGGTGCTTTCCACGCTGCATACCAACGACGCACCCAGCGCGGTGACGCGACTGCTCGACCTGGGGGTACCGCATTACCTGATTCAATCCACGCTGACCGGCGTCGTCGCCCAGCGACTCGTGCGTACGCTTTGTCCGCATTGCAAGCTGGAGACGCAGCAGGATCCGCACGAGTGGACCGTGCTGACGCATGGCTGGCCGATGCCAGTGCCCGAGCGCGTATTCAAGCCGATAGGCTGTCTGGAATGCCGCCACACCGGCTTCCTTGGCCGCACAGGTATTTATGAAATGATGTCTCTGAGCCCACGCCTGCGCGGCCTGATCGGAGCACAGCTGGACTTGATCCGTTTTGGCCAGGCCGCTTTGGTCGAGGGCATGCGGCCCTTGCGCATTTCCGCCGCCGACCAAGTGGCGCGTGGCCTGACCACCGTGCAGGAAGTGCTGACGGTATTGCCACCGGTCGAGCACATCGAAGATTCTCCTCCTTGAAATCCGCTGATCCGTCTTGCTTGCATGAAGCCCATCCTCATCATCCGCACCGGCCAGGCTCCCGATAACATCCGGGCGAAGCATGGCGATTTTCCGCATTGGTTTAGGCTCAGTGCGCAATTGGCCCTGCAGCGAGTGCGAGTGATAAACGTCGCGGCGGGCGAAGCGTTGCCCTTACCACAGGAAGTCTCCGGCGCATTGATTACCGGTTCTGCCGCCATGGTGACCGATCGCGCCGCGTGGAGCGAACAGACAGCAGGCTGGATCCGCAATGCGATGGATGCCGAACTGCCTTTGCTGGGCGTTTGCTATGGTCATCAATTGATGGCCCACGCCTTGGGCGGGCGGGTCGATTATCTGCCCGGCGGGCGGGAGATCGGCACGCTGCCGATCGACTTGCTGCCTGGCGCGCAACAGGATGAACTGACGGCCTTTCTTCCCGGGCAATTTCGCGCGCACACCACCCACGAGCAGAGCGTGCTGGAAGTTCCCAAAAGCGCGAAGGTGCTGGCTCGCTCAGCGCGCGATCCGCATCATCTGATCCGCTATGGCCGTAACGCCATCAGCGTGCAATTTCATCCCGAATTCAACGCCGATGTGATGCGGGCCTATATCCGACGCAAACACCACGACATGCGACGCGAAGGCTTCGATCCACATCACGTCTATCGGCAGGTAGCCGCAACGCCGCTGGCGCGGCGCTTGCTCAAGTTGTTCTCAAGACATCACGGGCTCAGCCACGCAGCGCGTTAACGGTTGCGCGGCGGCATCGGGAAGGGCGTCACCTTTTGCCCATCCGTCGCGTCGCGAATGGCGAGCGAACCTTTGCGATCGACTTCTTCAATGCGCACGATGGCTTGCATCGGCAAGTGCAGCACACGCGTGTCCTTGAACTCTTCACGCAGACGCTCTTCGGTAGGATCCACCACGATTCCCTCGCCCGGCGGCTCGAACACCAGTCCACCTACTTCGGTAAATCCCCACAGGCTGCTCGACGCAACCTGCCGGGCATAGAGTTCGTAGCATTTGCCAAGGTGCAGGAACGTGACTTTGTAAAGTTTCTGATTGCGCATGGTGCGTAGTTTACCGACGCATGCGGCGCATGATCGCATCGCGGGACAACAGGGCAAACAGCACTCCGAACAGGAAGCCGGCCAGATGCGTCCACCAGGCATACCCGCCGTAGCTGGGGCCACCCAGGTAGCTGAAAAGCAGTTGCAGCAAGGCCCATATGCCGATCAGCAGGAACGCCGGCACGCGAACGAATTCCAGATAGAAGCCAAGCGGGAGCACCAGCCCCAGGCGAGCCCGCGGAAACAGTGAAACGTAGGCGCCGAGCACGGCCGACACCGCGCCACTGCATCCAATGATCGGCCTGACTTCCCCGGCTAGCGAGATGGCGCCAGCGAAATTAGCCACCACCCCGCCGAGCAGAAACAGGATCAGGAAGCGGATCGAGCCCAGCGTGCGTTCCGCGGGGATGCCGAAGATCATGAGGAACAAAAGGTTACTGAGCAGGTGTAACCATGCGACATGAATGAATAAAGCCGTGACCAAGCGAAGCAGCGCGGGATCACGCAGTTGCTGCCAGATCGGTTGATGAGCGTCGAAGACATTGGCCGGAACGGTGCCCCACTCCAGCAGGAAGGTGACACGACGCGGTGGCGACATCGAAGCCAACGCCACGAAGGTCACGACGCAGATGAAGATCAACAGCACAGCCGCCCAATGCAGGCGAGGCGGACGTCGGGTTTCGACATTCACAAACACGGCGTTCTCCTCGATGAACGCGCAGGCCGAACGGACCGAGAATACATCTTAGGTAATAACACATCGCCGCCCTGTCGGCTGAGCGCGTGACAAAGCAAAACGCCTTCCCGGATGGGAAGGCGTTTTAGGGATAAAGCCCCTGGCGGTGACCTACTCTTGCATGGAAGTCCACACTACCATCGGCGCAGCTGCGTTTCACTTCCGAGT